>Ga0207416_1000644_pt1 | contig 56132 bp, 44 predicted proteins | sample PaiPotPPM11metaG_FD_184107 | JGI IMG/M metagenome (GOLD analysis project Ga0207416, IMG submission 184107) | Iron sulfur acid spring bacterial and archeal communities from Banff, Canada, to study Microbial Dark Matter (Phase II) - Paint Pots PPM... ... | reverse complement strand
GACAGCTTGACGATATTATCCTGGGTCACGGCGTATCACTCCTTCGGTGGAGAAGTGGAGGCCTCGAACACCCCCACGATACGCCGCCTTACCCCTTCACGCCGTCACCAACTTCCGCGCATAACTCGTTCGTCTTTCGGCAGGATAAGGTCTACGTCGATTCCGCCAATCTGATAGCGCTTTGTCTGTGCCGCAATACCCAAGATCGGTCCACCGTATGTGGCCGTGCATCCGGTGAAGTCCAATTCTATATCCTGATAGCCTTGACCACTTGTCAGGTTATGCATTGCCGCTAGAACTCGACGAAGGTCCCTCATGCCGAACTGACCGGAGATCGAAAGCCGGTTGCCGATCGTTAGCAATGCAAATGGTGCGTGCATTCAGAATGTCCGTGCAACGATACCGCAAATGCTTCCAGAGTAACCCGAGCCGAGCAGTTGGCAGGAATTTGTCGGGAGTGCGCATTATATATGCACTTCTACCCAAAAACGCATCCCCGAATCGCTGAGCTGTCGTAAGCACATGAGTTGTCCGGGTCAGCTCGTGGGTTCGCGCGGCCACCGTCGTTGCGGCAGAGGCGAGGCAACCGGACCGCGCGTAACCCATCGCAAGCAAAAAATGTCAGGTTGCGCGCGGAACGCGCGCAGACAACCGCCGACGGCGCACCGGCCGCGCTAACCCGACCTGCTGGCTGCCGCCGCTATCCATAGGGATCGTACCACATGATTCCAGAAGCTCTCGCAATGTTACTCCCCCCATTCCTCCGTTGCCCACGCCAACAGCTTTTCTTCGCGTTGGCCGATTGACGCCCGTTTCCAAGGAGCGTTTAGCTCGGAAGCAACCTCCTGCGCGATCAGCAACCCAGTTTTTGTATACGCATCCGCTTTCTTTCGCGGATCGAGCGCTTGAAGCTTGGAATTTAACGGAGGCGGCAACAAGACCAGATTTCCAAGTCTATGCACTTGTGAGTCGGGCGCTTTGCTCTGAGGCCAAATATGTTCAATCGAATCGGCGGCGCTCCTCTCCCAAATTTGCTCCCATTGCTCGTTGCTGAAATTCTGACCCTGTTCCCTTGCTAGATGTTCTTCATAGCGGAACAAAAAATATCGCAACTCATCGCTCCAATCCGTATAGCAATCCCTCGACTTGCGCAATGCGTCAACAGCACCTTCGATTGTAAACTCTTCGCCAATCTGTTTTAGTTCGCGCGCAATCTCCTTGGCGTTTAGCTTCTCGTTTTTGATTCTCCAAGCCAGACGAACGTAGTCACCGACGCCCGTTCGCGCGTCTTTGCCATACATTCCGTAGATTCGAAATGTGACATTCTCCCATAGTCGGAACAGCCTGTTGCGCTCCTTATTCTCAAAGTCCGGACGGAGATTGAGCGCAGCGGCCACTAAACGCGCCTGACTTATTCTCGTTACGGCGTTGAGCCGCCGATCTGCTTTTAGAGCGTCACACGCTTGGGCTACGGTCAGAAGCCACGCGGCAGTTTCCCCTATCTTCTTGGCGGTCGTCGCTGGTTTTTTCAGATTCTCCACCGCATCATCTTCCCCCAACGGCTTGCTCGGACTCTTATCAGTGGCGAGCGTCGCGGCGAACCTGAGCGCTTCTGTATCAAGGCCCTGCCGAAGTCCAATGCACCTGTATATATTGGCCCAAGTTTGATGAAGCTCTTCAATAAGTTCCTTCTTGTTGCCAACCTTCAATTCAAATGCAGCACCCATTAAACTGCTCTTTAGGCGATCCAGGGAGTTAACCTCCAAACCACGGCTGTTGAGGACTTCAAAGATCGTGTATACGGCGCTCTCATCTTCAATTTCGTGCAATACGAAAGTCAATCGGTTTTTTAGCAACGCAAGCAACTCAATCAGGGTATCCTTTGCTTTCCATGATTCCACAAACTCTTCACACTGGCGAATAGCTCGCAGAAGCTCTCTATCCGCGAGCGTCTTCGCCACATGCACGTCCGGATGTTTTCCGGTGCGAATATAATTCGCAAAGAACTGGCTTGTATCTTGGTTCGTTTGAAGTAGCAGGAGAGCGTCCGTCTCCGGCTTTACCAACAGGTCAGCAAGTTCGTCGGCTGTCTTGCCTTCTAGCCGTTTTGAACCGTCCAGCAATTTTTGAATCGCCTTGAGGATAAAAATCAGAGTCGTAATGCGTTGCTGCCCATCCACAACCTCCGAAATTTGATGCTCATCCGTGCCAATGAGCTTCGTGCTTTTGCTCAGAGTCACAATCGTTGCCATGTAGTGCTCTGAACCGCCAGTCAGGCGCGTCTTATGAATATCGTCGAACAAGTCTTTTCTCTGCGGACCCTCCCAACTGTAGGCGCGCTGATATTCCGGAATCCGGAAGAGCCGATTGTTTATGAGATTTCCGAACGTCAAATACTTCGGATTGATTGAAGGCATTGCAGCCCTCCCCTTGCTCCCATTGTGCAGCCGAGCGTCAGTCGCACTTGTAAGTATACCACGGAGGCGCGAAGCGGCGAGCGCTGCGCCGGGCCCCGGAATGGCAAAGAATCACAGCTTCGCCAGATGCGGCATGACCTCGGTGGCAAACAGGCGAAGCGAGCGCAGCGCGTCGGCAAGCGACATGGTGCCGAGGAACAGATAGGTAAGCAGATAATTGACGCCCAGCTCGCCGACCTGCCGCTCGATCTCGGCGCGCACCGTCTGCGGCGAGCCGGCAATGATGGTGCATAATGGTATATTTACACGGTGAAAGATTTTCACTAGGATAGCTCGTGCCAAAGCTCAAGCGGTTTCCCGGTTGCCGCATCGTGATCTACCCGCGCGATCACCGGCCGCCGCACGTGCATGTCGAGTTCCGCGACGGCGATCGCTGCAAGGTGGAGATCGAAACGCTTTTGGTAACCGGTACGGTGCGCCCCTCCGGTAAACTCAGGAAGCCGCTTGCATGGATCGCGGCGAACGGGGAATGGCTCATGGCGAAATGGAAGGAAATCGTGCGATGAATAAGCCGCCTCTGATCCGTGCTGTGAAGACCAAGGCTCCGGCGACATTGGAAATCGTCTGGAGCACCGGCGAGACGCTCGCTGTAGATGTCTCGCGTCTGGTTAAGCGTTTCAAGCTCTACGCGCCCCTCAAGAACGCAGCACTTTTCGGCAAAGCCAAGGCCGATCCCTGGGGCCATGCAGTCAACTGGCCCGGCGACATCGATATGAACGCCGACCGACTATACGAACTTGCCCGTGAACAAGCCGGCGAATGGGGACCGGAACGCTTTAGCGCCTGGATGACCGATCACGGGCTTTCCTTGAATGCGGCGGCGGATGCGCTCGGGCTCTCCCGACGCACGATCGTGCATTATCGCACGGGATCGAGGCCAATCCCTCGTGTGGTTGCGCTCGCCTGTGAAGGATTGAGCGCGCGATGGAAGACGCGCGCAGCTTAAGGTGGCCGCAGCTCGTGGAAACGGTGCCCAATACGCTGCGCTATCACCCCATTCGGCAGCGTCACAGCTTCGCCAGATGCGGCATGACCTCGGTGGCAAACAGGCGAAGCGAGCGCAGCGCGTCGGCAAGCGACATGGTGCCGAGGAACAGATAGGTGAGCAGATAATTGACGCCCAGCTCCGCGACTTGCCGTTCGATCTCCGCGCGCACGGTTTGCGGCGATCCGGCGATCACCGTGCCATCGGCGAGGCAGGCTTCGTAGGTTGCGCCGCGCGGCGTGTTAAGGCGCGAAGTCAGGCCCGTTACGCCGTGCTTATCGCGCAGCCAATTGATGTTGGCGAGGTGGACCTCCATCGCCGGCTTGGCGTAACGGTGCGCTTCCGCGTCGGTATCGGCGACGAAAATGTGCCGTTGCACCCCGACGACGATGCCGGCGGGAAACTCCGCTTTCGGCTGTACCGGCGCGCCGCGCTTGGCGAATGCCTTCTTAAAGGCGTCGATGTTGGTCTTCGCGAAAGGGGTCGGGCCGAGAGTGACATAGTGCAGGCCGTGCTCGCCGGCCCAGGTCGAGCCGATCTCATTGGATGAGGCGTACCAGAACGGCGGATGCGGCCGCTGCAGCGGACGCAACGCAATCGGCACGTTCTCGTAGACGTAATGGTCGCCCTTATAGCTCAGCGAATCGGTCGTGAGGCCGGCGCTGACGCACTTGAACGCATCCATGAAAATGTCGCGCGAGTCCTCGTGCTCGACCTTGTGGTATTTCAGCTCGTAGGGCGAGACGCCGCGGCCGACGCCGACATCGAGCCGGCCGTAGCTTAAGTGATCGAGCATGCAGATTTCCTCGATCAAGCGCAGCGGCGAATAAAGCGGCAGCAGATAAACGAGCGGACCCAACCGCATGCGTTTGGTCGCCCGCGCCAGCGCGCCCATATAGACTCCCGGCACCGGCACCATGTTGAGCGGGGTCGCGTGGTGCTCGGCGAGGTGCAGACAATAAATGCCGGCAGCGTCGGCGGCCTCGGCGAATTTCAATCGCTCGTCGAACAGCGTCGTGAGCGGTCGCGCTCCATCCTCGATATGATCGAAAAGTCCGACTTTCATGTTGCCTCGCTGTTCTCTGCGCTGCGCTCTTTGTGCGTTACTTCGTCGTTCGCAACCCCGCCTTCCGGCCCATGCCGGCGCAATCCTCGTCGGTCTTCAGCCCGGCGGCGCGGATGCCGAAGGCGGCAAGCTCCTCGTCGCGGTCCCCGGTCTCGCCGGTCACGCCCGCCGCGCCGATGACCCCGCCGTTGTGGTCGCGGATCAGCATGAACCGTCCTCTTGCTTAAACGCTTTCACCCCCTCCCTTCCCTCCCCCGCTTGCGGGGGAGGGAAGGGAGGGGGCCGACCACGATCGCGCTCGGCGGCCGGCAGTCGAGGGCCGCGCCGCGCTCGATGATGGCGTCGATGATGCGCTCGGCTTGCGCAAGCGTGATGGCGCTCATGGCGCAGAATTCGCCCGACAAAATACACTAGACGACACCCCAGGATGGCCCCTCTCCGCGCCCGTCTTGTGCCATCTTCTCCGGTTCTCTTCCATACATCCCGCCGACATACCGGCCATTCGCCCCTTGCCACTGCCGGTAGACCGCGCCACATCTGCGCGGGTTATGTCCGCGGCACCTCCCATAGCAGTCGAGCGCCTGGTCAAAATCTATAAGACCGTTCCGGCGGTCGACGGCATCTCGTTCACGCTCGCGCCCGGCTCGATCACCGGCCTTCTCGGCGGCAACGGCGCCGGCAAGACCACGACCATCGCCACGATCATGGGGCTGGTGACGCCGACCTCGGGCCGCGTGACCGTGCTCGGCGCCGAGATGCCGCGGCAGCGCTATCGCGTCCTGCACCGCATGAATTTCGAAAGCCCCTATGTGGAAGTGCCGATGCGGCTCACGGTGCGGCAGAACATGACTGTGTTCGGCAAGCTTTACGGTGTCGAGGATCTGCGCGGGCGCATCGCGCAGCTTGGCCGCGACCTCGACCTCACCGATCTGCTCGACCGGCCGACCGGCAGGTTGTCGGCTGGGCAAAAGACGCGAGTCTCGCTCGCCAAGGCGCTGATCAACAACCCGGAGGTGCTTCTGCTCGACGAGCCGACGGCTTCGCTCGATCCCGACACCGCCGACTGGGTGCGCGGACATCTGCAACGCTATTGCCGCGAGCGGCATGCCACCGTGCTGCTCGCCTCGCACAACATGGCCGAGGTCGAGCGTCTGTGTGAGCGCGTCATCATCATGAAGCGCGGCCGTATCGAGGACGACGACACGCCGGCGAAGCTCTTGGCGCGCTACGGCCGGCGCACGCTCGAGGAGGTTTTTCTCGATGTCGCGCGCGGCAACGGCGCCGAAAGCGAGGCGGCGCAATGAGCACGCGCATCGAAAATGTCCATGTGTTCTCTCCTCGGCGCGTCGGAGCCATGATGCTGCGCTACTGGTATCTATTGCGCTCGTCGTGGCCGCGGCTGCTCGACCTCGTCTATTGGCCTACCGTGCAGATGCTCACCTGGGGATTCCTGCAATACTACATCGCGACGAATGCCGGTTTCTTTGCGCGCGCCGGCGGCACCTTCATCGGCGCCGTGCTGCTGTGGGACATCCTGTTCCGCGGGCAGCTCGGTTTCTCGATCTCGTTTCTTGAGGAAATGTGGTCGCGTAACATCGGCAACTTGATGATGAGCCCGTTGCGCCCGTTCGAGCTTATCGCCGCGTTGATGGTGATGAGCGTGGTGCGGCTGTCGATCGGCGCCGTCCCGGTGACGTTTCTCGCCATCGCGTTCTTCGGCTTTAATCTTTACGGACTAGGCCTCGCGCTGGTGGCGTTCTTCTTCAACCTGATGCTGACCAGCTGGGCGATCGGGATTTTTGTTTCCGGCCTAATCCTGCGCAACGGCATGGGCGCCGAAAGCTTCGCGTGGTCGATCATGTTCCTGTTCATGCCGCTGACTTGCGTCTATTACCCGGTGGCGACGCTGCCGATCTGGCTGCAGCCGGTAGCGTGGATGCTGCCACCGACCTACGTGTTCGAGGGTATGCGCGCGCTGCTCATCCAAAAGGTCTTTCGCCCCGACCTGATGCTCGATGCGCTGGGGCTCAATGTCGTGCTCTTCGCCGCCGGCGTGACCGCGTTCCTTCTGCTGATGCAGAGCGCTCGCCGCCACGGCTCGCTGATGCAGACCGGCGAATAAGGCCCAAACGGTGCCGGATGGGCGCCGAATGGGCGCTTTGTGCGCTGCCAATGTTTGTGCGCTGCCAATGGCCGGAAAGCGTTGAGCTTCATACGTAACGAATAGACAGAAAATTGCATTTATGTTGACACTATGACATACCATCTTCGCAATGCTGCACTGCAGCAATCCGGGGCAGGGTTCAGCCATGGCAATTGGTGAGTTCGGCGGCGCGCCTGCCGTGCCGGGCGACAACGGAATACTGTTTTCGACGCCGCTCTATTGGTTCTATGAGATGAGTCAGGCGGCGCTCAATCCGTCGCGGGCGTGGGCTGACGCCACCCGGCTGTTCTTCAAGAACCCGATCAATCCGCTTTCCTTCACCACCTTCGGGAAATCTATCGCCGCCGGTTGCGAATTGTTCGAGCGTTCGACGCGACGCTACGGCCGGCCCGAGTGGCGGATCTCATCGACACTGGTCGGTGGCGAGCGCGTGCCGGTGCACATTTCGACGGTGTGGGAACGGCCGTTCTGCAAGCTCATCCATTTCGAGCGTGTGTTCGACCACCAGCCGCGTCGCCCGCAGCCGCGCCTGCTCATTATCGCACCGTTGTCGGGCCATTACGCGACGCTGCTGCGCGGTACCGTCGAGGCCTTTCTGCCCAACCACGACGTCTACATCACCGACTGGATGGACGCGCGCATGGTGCCGGTGTCGGAGGGACGTTTCGATCTCGACGATTATATCGACTACGTGATTTCGATGCTGCACGCGCTGGGCGGTGACGTCCATGTGATCGCAGTGTGCCAGCCATCGGTGCCGGTGATGGCCGCGGTCTCGCTCATGGAGGCGGATGACGACCCTTACGTCCCGGTTTCCATGATCTTGATGGGGGGGCCTATCGATACGCGAGTTAATCCGACCGCCGTGAACACGCTCGCCGAACAGCGCGGCACCGACTGGTTCCGTCGCAATGTCATCACGAAGGTGCCGTTTCCAAATCCGGGTTTCATGCGCGACGTGTATCCGGGCTTTCTGCAGCTCAATGGTTTCGTCAGCATGAATCTCGATCGGCACATCGAGGCACACAAGCAACTGTTTTTGAATCTGGTGCGCAGCGACGGCGACTCGGCGCAAAAGCACAAGGAGTTCTATGACGAATATCTGGCCGTCATGGACCTCGCGGCTGAATATTATCTACAGACCGTCGAGACGGTGTTCGTGCGCCAGGCGTTGCCGAAGGGCGAGATGACCCATCGCGGCCGGCCGGTCGATCCGGGCCGGATCAAGCGCGTGGGTTTGCTCACCATCGAAGGCGAGCACGACGATATTTCGGGCGTCGGCCAAACCGAGGCGGCGCACCGGTTGTGCGCGAACATGCCGTCCGATCGCCAGGCGCACTGGTTGCAGCCCGCCGTCGGACATTACGGTGTCTTCAACGGCTCGCGTTTCCGCGCGGAAATTGCCCCGCGCATCGCCGATTTCGTCTTGTCCATGAGTCACGTCAGCCGCTCCTCGCGCAATGGTATCGCCAAGCGACGGACGCATAATGGCGGCACGCTCCATCACGCCTGAGCGGTCTATTCTCGGTCGGACCGGTTCGCGCGTTGGCGCTCTCGCAAGGCGCCGAAGCTGTGGGTTAATCGGATTAAACTGACTGGAACGACCGATCCGACACTAACACTTTGAAAAAGCTAGCAGATTGCAGAATCATCGGGAGTCAATTTCACCGGCGATCAATAACGAAAGAAATGAAGACTAGTTCACCGCATCGGTAACATTTGCTGGGTGCCGGCGGCCGCTTGGCCTCAATATCTTGTATGCCCGCGGTGCCGTAATCAAAAAGGGCTACACCGCGCGCTGGATATGGCAGAATTCGACCCGGGTTGGGTTCGGGGTATCCGTCATGCCGCAGCGCGCGCTGCTTTATCGCCGTCCGAGTGAGCCTCAGGCGATCGAAATTATCTTCGACCGGTCGATCTATCTCGTCCGCATGCGGCGGCATCGTCAGGCGCGGCGCTACACCTTGCGCATCCAGTCGGCGACGCGCGAGGTTGTGCTCACGATTCCGCCGCGCGGCACCCTGAAGGAAGCGCGCGAGTTCGCGCAAAAACACGGCGGCTGGATCGCTGCGCGGCTCGACCGGCTGCCGAAAGCGGCACCGTTTGCCGACGGCATCGTCGTGCCGCTGCGCGGAGTGTCGCATCGCATCGCGCATCGCCGCGACGTGCGCGGCACCGTGTGGACAGATGCCGGCCCCGGCGGCGAGCGCCTGCTCTGCGTCGCCGGCAATGCTCCGCACATCGACCGGCGGATCGGCGACTTCCTGCGCCGCGAAGCCAAGCGCGACCTCGAAGCCGCCAGCCTGCGCTTCGCCAGCGAACTCGGTGTGCGCGTCAAGCGCGTCGCGGTGCGCGATCAATCGAGCCGTTGGGGCTCATGCTCGACGACCGGCGTGCTGTCGTTTTCCTGGCGGCTCATTCTGGCGCCGAGCATGGTGCTGCATTATCTCGCCGCGCACGAAGTTGCGCATCTCCTCGAGATGAATCATTCAGTGCGATTCTGGCGGCTGGTCCAACGGCTGTGCCCGGACCACGAGCGAGCCAAGGTGTGGCTCGACGTGCACGGCACGGACCTGCATCGCTACGGCCTGCCCGATGCGGGCCGCGATCTGTTGTAGCGAAAGCCAATGCCACAGTCGCAGGCAAGTTCGGCCGCTCGCGAGCGCATTCGGCAACGGCGTTGGGAACTGGAAACGCGCCTAAAGTGGGCGGTTTGCCGCACCTGATAACACTAATGCGTGATCTGCATTGCATCCGCAGATCGCGCTCTTATTTTGCCCTCATTAGGCCGGCCGGGGCGGCTCCCCCATCCCCCGACACCCCGCCGCCCGGCCCCAATAAGCCTAAGTTGAGGCAACGACTCAAAGAACCCCAAGCGCGTACCCTGCTTGGGGTTCTTTTTTATGGCGACCACACTGACGTCCTGCAACGCACTGAGGAACCTCAGCTTTTCACTAGGTCCCCGAGCAAGCTGGCGGCCACCGAAAGCTTCGAAACGGTCAACCCCGACCCGGCGATTTCGTGGATCGCCATGCGAATACGCTCCACCTCGCCTCTGCGCGGCGCGACCCAAGCCTCAACGGCGCCGGCGCCGGCCGCGCCATCGCCCACCATGGCGGCGGCAAGCTTCCGTTCCGCATCGCCGATTGAATCGCGCGCCCGGTCGATCGCTAGGCGATCGAAATAGTCGGCGACCGGGATGTTGCTTGCCGCGTTGACGATGCGGTCAAGCTGAAAGAACGTACCGGCGGCGAAATAGGTCGCCGCGACCTGGCCTATCGGCTTGCCAGTGCGGTCGGCGACCAGCACGATGTCCGGCGCGGCGGCGAGCGGACCGAGATCGGCGATACGGCCGGCAAGCGCATCGGCAACGCCGGCCGCCGCGAGTTCCTTCCGGCGCGCGGCATGTGCGCGCAAACCGTCTTCCGACAGCGCGCTATCGAGGCAGGCCGCGACCGCGGCGACGCCGTCACGATAGTGGCTCACCACGTCGGCCAAGCCCTTTGTGAGATCGACGTTGCGCAGGAACCAGATGATGCGGTCGAGGAGGAGGTCCTGGACGGAAGCGTAGAGCTCGAGCTGCACCTTTCCCGGTATGCGATTATCGAGCTCGTCGATCGCGGCGTTGAGCGCGGTCATCGCATAGCTGTCGCGCACGGCGGCGAAGGCGCAGGCGATGGCGGCAGGCGCGGAGCCGGTCTGATCGGCGATGCGCACCATGAGCGAGGGTCCGCCACGATTGATCATCGAATTGCCGAACTGCGTGGCGACGATTTCGCGGCGCAGACGATGATGTTGGAGCGCATCGGGATAGCGTTCGGCGATGGCTTTCGGAAAATAGCGGGTCATTTCGCGGGCGAGGTACGGATCGTCCGGCACCGCCGATTCCAAAAGGTCCTCGTAGAGCGAGAGCTTGGCGTAGGCGAGCAGCACCGAAAGCTCAGGCCGCGTGAACGGCTGCGAGCGGCGGCGTCGCTCGGTGAGCGCCATGTCGTCGGGCAGGTACTCGACCGCGCGGTCGAGCATCTGGCGCGCTTCCAGCGTCTGCATCAACCGCTGCAGGAAGCCGAACTCCTCCATGCCGCGCCGCTCGGCCAGCGAGAGCGCGAGCGTTTGCAGGAAATTGTTGCGCAGCACGAGGCTTGCGACCTCGCCGGTCATCTCGGCCAACAGCGCCTTGCGCCCGGTCATGGCGAGGCGGCCGTCGCGCAGCGGAATGCTCAGCGCGATCTTGATATTGACCTCCATATCGGAGGTGTTCACGCCGGCCGAATTGTCGATGGCGTCGGTATTGAGCCGGATGCCGTGGAACGCCGCCTCGATACGCCCGCGCTGGGTCATGCCCAGATTGGCGCCTTCGCCGATCACCTTGCAGCGTAAGTCCTTGGCGGCGACACGGCTGCCGTCATTGGCCCGGTCGCCGACCGACTCTTCGGTCTCGTCCGTGGCGCGCACATAGGTGCCAATGCCGCCGAAGAATAGGAGATCGACCGGTGCTTTGAGGACGGCGCGAATTAGTTCCTGCGGAGTAACGCTTTCGCCGACGCCGAACAGTTTTTGCACCTGCGCTGAAAGGCGAATTTCCTTGGCGGCGCGCGAATAAACGCCGCCGCCCTCGGAAATCAAAGCCTTGTCGAAATCTTGCCAGCTCGAGCGCGGCAGATCGAACAGCCGCGCCCGCTCGGCGAAGGTGCGTTCCGCATCGGGATCGGGATCGATGAAAACGTCGCGATGATCGAAGGCGGCGACAAGCTTGATGGTCTTCTCGCGCAGCATGCCGTTGCCGAACACGTCTCCCGACATGTCGCCGACGCCGACCGCGGTGAACGGCTTCTCATGGATGTTGGTATCCATCTCGCGGAAATGGCGCTTGACCGATTCCCAGGCGCCGCGCGCGGTGATGCCGATCTTCTTGTGGTCGTAACCGGCCGAGCCGCCGGAGGCGAACGCATCGCCGAGCCAGTAATCGTGCGCAACGGCGAGATCGTTGGCGATGTCGGAGAACGCCGCCGTGCCTTTGTCGGCGGCAACGACGAGATAAGGATCGTCGCCATCGTGGCGAACCACGTCCGGCGGCGGGATCGCGCCTGTCGCTCCGGTTCCGATATTGTCGGTGATGTCGAGGAGCGTCGAGATGAACAATTTGTAGGTGGCGATTCCTTCGGCCTGGATGGCCTCGCGCGTCCCGCCGACCGGCAGATATTTCGGCACGAAGCCCCCCTTGGCGCCGACCGGCACGATCACCGCGTTCTTGACGTTCTGCGCCTTGACCAAGCCGAGGATCTCGGTACGGAAATCCTGCGGCCGGTCGGACCAGCGAATGCCGCCGCGCGCCACTTTGCCGAAGCGCAGGTGCGCGGCCTCGACGCGCGGCGAATAGACGAAAATCTCGTAGAGCGGCCGCGGCAACGGCATCCCGTCGACCTTGCGACTTGCAAATTTTAGGGCGATGAGCTCTTTCGCGCGGCCGCCCGCGCCGACCTGGTAGAAGTTCGTGCGGATCGCGGCCATGACCGCGTTGACGAAATGGCGCAGAATGCGGTCCTCGTCGAGGCTGTCGACCGCCTGCAATGAAGTTTCGATTGCGGCTGAAATTTCAGCTTCGCGCGCCTTCCGCTCGTCCACCGACAGATTAAGACGCGGAGCGAAGCGCGCGTGAAACAGGGCCACGATGTCGGCGGCGATGCTCGCGTGCTTGCGCAGCGTCGCCCACATATAATCTTGCGAATAGGGCACGCGGATTTGGCGCAGGAAGCGCGACATGGTGCGGATGAGCGCGATGTCGCGCCAAGCGAGCCCGGTCGCGAGCACGAGCGCGTTGTAGCCGTCGTTCTCGGCACTGCGCCCCATCACCGCGAGAAAACAGGCCTCCAATTGCTCCTTGCGTGCGGCCAGCTCGATGGCCTCGCCCGAGGCGCTTTCGAGCGTCATGTCGTGAAACCAAACCTCCGCCTCGTCTTGCGGCTGGATGTGGTAGGTGCGCTCGTCGACCACGCGGAAGCCCATATTCTCCAGAACCGGCACGCGTTCGGAGAGCGGGATCGGCCTTTCGTGGCTGAAGACCTTGAGCCCGGCATTTGCCGGCACCGCATCGGCATCGCGGTAGAACTCGATGCCGAGCGGACGCTCCGGCGTGAGGGCCTCAATGAGCTGCATATCGGCGACCGCGCTCGCCGGCGGATAGACTTCGCGATAGTCGATCGGAAACGCCTCGCGGTAGCGGTTAAAGAGTGCGCGCCCCAATTCCGGGTCGTGCTCGGCGACGATCGCCTCATCGAGGCCGTCGACCCAGCTCCGCACGATCTCCTCGACCGCGCGGTCGAGGCTTGAGCGATCGGGGTTCGGCGTCTCGCCCTCGTAGCGCCCGACGATGAAGTGCACGCGCACCAGCGGACCTTCGGGAAAGAACGGATAGAAGGCGCGCACGCGGCCTTTGAAGGTGGTGGCGAGATAATCGCCGATCGCCGCCCTGATTCGGCTGTCGTAACGCTCGCGCGGAACATAGACGAGGATCGAAACAAAGCGGTCGAAGCGGTCGCGCCGCGGCAGCACGCGCACGCGCGGCCGCTCGTCCAGCTGCAGTATGGCGAGCGCGAATTGATAGAGCGTATCTTCGTCGATCTGAAACAACTCGTCGCGCGGATAGGTTTCCAGCACGTTGACCAGCGCCTTGCCGGAATGGCTGTATGGATCGAATCCGGCGCGGCGGATGATGTTGTCGACCTTGCGCCGCAGATAGGGAATGGCGCGGGTCGAGCGCGTGTAGGCGGTCGAGGTGAACAGGCCGCAAAACCGGCGCTCGCCGATGAGCCGGCCGTCGCCGTCGAAGCGTTTGACCCCGATGTAGTCCAGGTGCACGCGCCGGTGCACGCGCGAGCGCACCGCCGCCTTGGCGACGATGAGCAATCTCGGCTCTTCGAGGAATTCGCGGATCTCGGGGGTGATGGTGACGAGCTGGTTGCCGCGCCGCAACAGCCGCATCTCGGGCGAACGCAACAGCCCAAGTCCGGTCTCGAAGGCCGGCTGCAGCGCATGCTGGTCGTTCGTATAGACATAGTCGCGCGCGCCGAGCAGGGTGAAATTGTCCCCGGCCAGCCATTCGAGAAATTGGACCGCTTCGGCGATGTCCTCGACCGGCAGCGGCGGCGGGTTTTTTCGCAGATCGGCGATGACCTCGCGCGCGCGCGCGAGCATCGGCTGCCAGTCCTGCACGCAAACGCGCACCTCGGCGAGAATGTCGTCGATCGCGCGAACGATGTCGGCCCGCGCCGCTGCGTCGTCCAAGCCGTCGATATGAATGTGGATGAAGCTTTCGCGGCGTCCGTCGCCCTTGCGCCCGCCTTCGAAGCCGACCAGGTTTCCGGCCGCGTCGCGCTCGACCGAGAATACCGGATGCACCAGGAGCGAAATGTCGAGACCGCGTTCGTGAAGCTCGCCGATCACCGAGTCGACGAGGAACGGCATGTCGTCGTTGACGATATCGAGCACCGACGCGCCTCGCGTTGCGGCGGCGGGCGCCAGCCGCACCTTGGGCGAACCTGCCGTGCGCTGTGCACGAAACGCCCACGATTCATCGGCGATCGCGGCGAGTTCTTCGGGACTGTAGCGTTCGAGGTCCTCGGGCGGAGCAAGCCGAAGGAGCTCGGCCAAAAATTCCGCCGGGATGCCGGGGTCGCGCAACGCGAGTGCCGCCCTAGCCGCGCCGATGAGCGACTGGCTGCCGCGGTTGCCGTCAATGCGGGGACTATCCTGCACGGTCATGTTCCCCTCGGCCGCCCCCAATTCCGATTCTTTTTCGATAATACTCGCGCGGCGCGTACATCCGCTACAGCGGCATCTATGATGTGATCGCAGCGAGCGCCGCCGGCAGCGGCGCGACATGAGGACACAAGGAGCCAATATGGCCAAGCGCAACGGCAAACGCGCTCCGGCAGCACGCGCCGCGAGCGTGCGTCCCAGTGCGGCGGCGGGCGACGACACCGCGATCACTGCGCTTGCGCTTGCCGCGGCGCCGCTGTCCGCCGACATGGCGGCCTATTTCGCCAAGTGCCAGGAAAAGCTCGGCTTCGTGCCGAACGTCCTCAAGGCCTACGCGTTCGATATGGGCAAGCTTTCGGCGTTCGTCGCCATGTACAACGATCTGATGCTGGCGCCCTCGGGCTTGAGCAAGCTTGAGCGCGAGATGATCGCGGTCGCCGTTTCGGCGCAGAACCGCTGCTATTACTGTCTGGTCGCCCACGGCGCCGCGGTGCGGGCGCTTTCCGGCGATCCGGTGCTCGGCGAGTTGATGGCGATGAATTTCCGCGCCGCACGGCTGTCGCGGCGCGAGCGCGCCATGCTCGATTTTGCCGTCAAGCTCACGGCGGAGCCGTGGGCGGTCGAGGAAGCCGACCGCGAGGCGCTGCGCCGCGCCGGCTTTACCGATCGCGACATCTGGGACATCGCCGCCGTCGCCGGCTTCTTCAACATGTCGAACCGCGTGGCCTCGGCCACCGACATGCGGCCGAACAGCGTTTATCACGCGCAGGCGAGGTGAGGCCGACGGCATTAGGCCGGGTGGACAGGTTTGATCCCCTGACCTTTAGCGGCCGACCCGGAGGGCAAAGACGCCGTCGCATCGCTCCGCTTCACGCCGCGTCGCCCCACGCCTCTTATTGCACATCCGTATCGACCGGCGATGCGCGGCAGCGTGCCGTTGCGAACATCGCCGAAATTCTTGCACCGCAGTAACAGACCTGAATGGCGCCGAGCTGGCAATGACCATGTCCGCTTCCACGGTGGCTGTCGGGGGCATAAGAGACATGACCGGAACCGGCCGATTCGGTCGTTCGCGACCCATTTCGCCCGTCCCGAGGCTAACTTTGCTGTGCTGCACAACCGAACAGTTGATGTGATAGGCTAAGGTCGTCGCCCACAAAGGGAGGGCTGGGTGACACGGCGCACCTGAGCGCCGCTAGGCCAACAGTGAACCCCGTCAAGGTAGGAGCCACGGGATGTCAGTCTCTGTCCACGCCAACGTATGGAGGGCCGAACAAGTTTCTGGCGAAATTGGCGGCACAGCACCCCGAGCAGAGATCAGCCGAACATTCGAATATTTTGGGATTGATAGGCTTCCAAATTCAACTGAGCACCTGCCACCAGACGTTCACGTCATGCTGAGAATAGACGTTACGCTCGCGAGTGACGGACTTCTTGGAGGTCTCGAAAGCGACGCTGGTGGATTGGCGATGCAACGCCATCTCAAAATCTATCTGCGGCCCTTTAGGCTGCTGAGTAGCGCCAAGTTTGTTATGGATATGCTCACTGCGGACAAGTCGAGTGGTGGACGCTTCAGTGTGTTAGCTACTCCGGTCGGGGCGGATCAATATTCAGCTGTAATCGAAAAATTTGGAGGTCGGGAGGATGTGGGGAAATGTTTAGGCGCACTCAGGTCCGGGAAGGATTTGCTCTTCACGCTCTAGGATCAGAATGAGCCGTTGGTCAGACTTCCCCTGCCGAACGATGACGAATTCAGACGATTGTACGACTACACCTGCAATCGCATGGCCGAGACCGAGGTTGCCCGTCAAGTATTGCGCTCTCAAGCGAATAAGAACCGGAATTTGTCCAAGCGCAGCCCCACGGGGCTTTTCAGCAAACTGTTCGGAGGCAAGAGAACCTAAAGTGTTATGAAGCGGAGGCAGTAGCCGCCAAGCTTGCTACTACCGACTGGGGTTCCACATGGATTTCGCTCCGTTAGTTGCCGATTATATCGCCAATCATCGGGACCGCGCACATCGGGAGCTACGCTATTATATTATTCAGCGTTCCCTCAGGGACGCGATTCGGGAAGCTGCGCTTTCACGTCTTCCCGGCGGGAAACGCCACCCGCATCAACGGCGCATTCCGCTGCACGTTCTGCAAGTTGCCAATGGTCGCCTCCAAGCAATCGCTCAACGCCTTGGCAAAGCGAGGTCCTTTGCCGAACTGCATGGGTTTATTGCCCAACAAATCGGACCCATCCCGGGAATTGGGGATCTCACGGTTTATGACATTGCACACCGCATTGGCGCGTATTCCAGGCTTGCGCCCGAGGCAATCTATCTTCATGCGGGGACAAGGACGGGTGCGGGGGTATTGAATTTAACCGGAGAAACGATCGCTCTGAGCGAGGTCCCAGCCGCGCTCCGGAAGCTAACGCCGGCAGAGATTGAGGATGTCTTCTGCATTTACAAAGATGTTCTGCGCGGTCGTAGCCTCAGCCCTAGACCACGCACGCGCTGCTGAACTTCATCAGTCCTTCACGCACGCTTGCCAACGAAGTGATCGAAAAGGCCGCTGCTTGCTGCGGTGCACTTTGGCGCGAATGGCCCCTCGCGTCGCCCAGCGACGCCCGCTGTTCGGTCGCTAACAGGGGAACAGCGGACAGGGCGAATTTATGAGAGTACACGGCGTAGACGGCCCTGCGCGGGCCATGACGGCAAGCCCAAGGCTTGCACGATGAAAGGCTTGCACGATGATTCGTCGATTCGCGCGAATTCGCTTCGCCCGGCGCCGCGGCAGAACTGAACGGCGGAGCGGAAAGCGCCGCTGAATCAAATCGTTGTCGCGGCCTTGGTGACAACGCTTGACAACACCGTCGCGTCCAGTAGAAGCCGCGCCGCTCGCTCGTCCAAGGGCACGTTCCGGATGCGATCCTGAAGGTGGAGCGAGAGCGGCGCCCGCGCGCGGTTTCGCAGACCGCGTTCGGGCGGTTCGGAAACCCGCCCGGCCGGCCCCGACGCCGGTCTGCGAGGAGCTCGCTGCCCGGGAGGCGGACGGTCATTCCCGTCGGCGCTTCCATGAAGCGCGGGACCGGACCGAGCCAAGGCCGCGAGGTTTTTGGCGAGAGCCGCGGTGGAGCGCCGGAAGGCGAGCGGTCCCTCAAGGACCGCATCCGCGCGGCTGCCGTGGCGGCAACGCCCTGGCGGCGAAGCGGATACTCCATTTCGTGCGCCATTCGGCGCTCCGCCTCCCTCTTTTATTTGCTCGGGGAGGCAGCTTTTTCTTGCCGTGCCGCAAAACTCGGACGCGAACAAAAAACGCGCCGCGAGAACGATCTCTCTTATCCTCACCCGCGATAGCGGGGGAGGGGGACCGCGCGTAGCGCGGTGGAGGGGGCGTCTGGCTCGCCGCTTCACTTTCGTCGAAAGAGTTTAGTCGAGGCCCGCGCCCCTTCCACCACCCTGCTGCGCAGGGTGGTCCCCCTCCCCCACTTGCGTGGGGGCGGATGAAAGAAAGCGCCGCGAGAAGGCGTCATTGTGCGCGAAGCAATGCCGTGCCGCGGTGCCGTTCTTGATTGCTTCGTCCCGCTTCGCTGCGCTCGCTGTCCTCGCAATGACGGCTCAGGCATGCGTCGACAAATCTTTGATCGTCGGGTGCTCGCCTGAGAGCGGGTTCGCCGGATCCCAGTCGTACCGCAACGTCTCGAAGCGCATCGCGCGGGCGTCGATCATCACCAGGCGGCCGACCAGGTTTTCGCCGAAGCCGACAATTTCGCGAATGATTTCCAGCGCCATCATCGAGCCGATCACGCCGGCGAGTGCACCCAAAACTCCAGCCTCGGCGCAGGCGGGCACGCTGCCGGGCGGCGGCGGCTCCGGGAACAGGCAGCGATAAGTGGGATTGGGTTTCCCCGCGGCGGTGCGCTCGTGGGCGCGGATGGTGGTGAGCGTGGCGTCGAAGGTGCCGAGCGCGGCGGTTACCAGCGGCTTCTTGGCGAAATAGCAGGCGTCGGAGACCAGATAGCGCGTGGCGAAATTGTCGGAGCCGTCGGCGACGATGTCGTAGCGGCCGATCAGATCAAGCGCGTCCTTCGCCGTCAAGCGTGTGCCGTGCTGCTCGACGGCGACATGCGGATTGAGCCGGCGGATCGTTGCTGCGGCGCTGTCGACTTTCGGGATGCCGATGTCCGGCGTCGCATGAATCACTTGCCGCTGCAGGTTGGAGAGCGTGACCACGTCATCGTCGACCACGCCGAGCGTGCCGACGCCCGCGGCGGCAAGGTAGAGCAGGACCGGCGCGCCTAGCCCGCCGGCGCCGACCGTCAGCACGCGCGCGCGGCCGAGCGCGGCCTGTCCGGGGCCGCCCACTTCGCGCAGCACGATATGGCGCGCGTACCGTTCAAGTTCCTCGGCGCTCAGCATGTCGATCCTGGCCGCGTAACGGAACGCCGGATGGAGGAGGCCGTCAAGCGCAGGCAGGCAAGATTGCGTTGGGGCGCGGTTCGGCTACGCTTTGCCCATAGCGGCGGCGGGTGCGGCCATGAACGTGAGGGCCATGGACACGCGTATGACGGCCATCATCGTCTGCCTGGCGCTGGCGAGTGCGCCGGTGCTGGGGCGTGAGGCCAAGGTCCACAAACCGACTGCACAAGCTGGGCCCAAAGCCGCGCGTAAAACTGCGCACAAGGCGGCAGCGAAAAAGCCGGCCGGCAAGAAAGCTCCAGCCGCCATTGCGAACGCCTATGCGGCAATGCCGCCCGACGAGCGTCTCGCCATCCAATCCGACCTTGCCTGGATCGGCGATTACGAGGGCGCTCCGGGCGGCGATTTCGACGACGGACGCGCGATCGATGCCGTCAAGCTTTTTCAGAAAAACAACAAGGGCAAGGAGACCGGCATTCTCGACGCGCGGGAACGCGCGCATCTGGCCGCCGCGGCAGAACCGTCGCAGCGGGCGGTCGGCTGGAAGCTGATCGACGATCCGGCAACCGGAGCGCGCTTCGGTCTACCGGAGAAGCTCGTGTCGCCGCTCGGCGCTTCCCGCACCGGCAGCCGCTGGATTTCCGGACACGGCCAGATCAAGATCGATGACTTCCGCCTGAGCGGGGCGAGCTTGCCGGCGCTGTTCGACGAGGAGAAGAAGACGCCGCGGGGGCGGCGCGTCGACTGGAGCGCGCTCAAGTCGGATTCCTTTGTCATCTCCGGAACCCAGGGGCTGAAGAATTTCGTCGTCCGGGCCGAAACCAGCGACGGGCAAGTGCGCGGCATCGCCATCCTCTACGATCAGGCGACCGCGGGCATCATGGCGCCGGTCGCCATCGCGATGGCCAATTCCTTTCAGGGATTTCCCGACCCAAATACCGGCCCGCCGCCGGGACAACAGCGTGCGGTCGAATACGGAACCGCGATCATGGCGGATAGAACCGGCGATCTCATCGCCACTGCGCAGGGCACCGCTGACTGCGCGGCGATCACGGTGCCGGGTTTCGGTCACGCCGCGCGCATCGCCGAGGACAAGGCCGACGATCTCGCGCTGATCCGCCTCTATGGCGCGCGCAACCTCGTGCCGGCGGCGCTCGCCGGCGACAGCCAAGGCGATAACCTCACGCTCGTCGGTATCGCCGATCCGGTGGCGCAAGAAGGCGGCGGCGCGGTGACAAAAGCGGCGGCGCGGCTCGACGGACAAAATATCGAACCGGCGCCCACGACCGGCTTCTCCGGCGCTGCGGCCATTGATGTACAAGGCCGCTTCGCCGGAATGGTCGTGCTGAGATCGCCAGCCGTCGCCGGGATCGGCCCGGTCACCCGGCAGGCTGCGCTCGTGCCGGCCGCTGCAATCCGCGCTTTCCTCGCGGCGCATGGGATTATTCCTCCGAACGGCCATGGACCGATCGATCAATCGGTCGTGCGGGTTATCTGTGTGAGGAAGTAAAAGTTGTCATCGTCCGCGCCGGCGGACGATCCAGTATTCACTGGAAATGTAGGGTTTACTGGACGCTCCGCCGGAGCCTGTCATCGGGCCGGCCAAAGGCCGGACCCGTTGGCGGAGCAAGATAGGCCACTGTTCGTTTATTCGTTCTCGAATTTTGGCGGCCGCTTTTCGATGAACGCGTTCATGCCCTCTTTTTGATCGCTCGTTGCGAACAGCGAATGAAAAACGCGCCGCTCGAAACGTATGCCCTCGGCCAGCGAGGTTTCGAATGCGCGGTTGACCGCTTCTTTGGCCGCCAGCACCGACGGCAGCGACATCGAGGCGATCGTCTCGGCCACTTTGAGCGCCTCGTCGGGCAGGCTCGCCAGCGGCACGACGCGGGCGACGAGGCCGCAGCGTTCGGCTTCGGCCGCATCCATCGTGCGGCCGGTGAGGATGAGGTCGATCGCCTTGGCCTTGCCGACCGCGTGCGTAAGCCGCTGCGTGCCGCCGATACCGGGAATGATGCCGAGCTTGATTTCCGGCTGGCCGAATTTTGCGTTATCGGCGGCAATGATGAGATCGCATTGCTGGGCAAGCTCGCAGCCGCCGCCGAGCGCAAAACCCGCGACCGCGGCGATGACCGGCTTGCGCGCCCGCGCGACGCGATGCCACGCCGCGGTGAAATCGGCGAAAAAGACGTCGGTGAAACTCTTGTCCGCCATCTCCTTAATGTCGGCGCCGGCCGCGAATGCCTTCTCGGAGCCGGTAATGATCATGCAGCCGATGTCGCCGTCCGCTTCGAATGCGTCGACGGCCGCGGCAAGCTCGTGCATGAGCGCGCCGTTGAGCGCATTGAGCGCCTGCGGGCGGTTGAGACGGATGAGGCCGACGCGACCGCGCGTTTCGACGATGATGTGCTCGGTGGTCATGGGCGTCTCTCTCCCGCGTGCTCCTCCTTCTCCCCCGCGCGGGGGAGAAGGTCGATGAGGGGGCGCTTCCGCTCGGCTCAGAATCGCGGCGGCGCCCCCCCACCCTCGCTTCGCTCGACCTCTCCCCGCGCAGCGGGGAGAGGTCAGAGATCACTTCTGGCATACCGGACAATAAAACGTCGAGCGGCCGTTCTGCACGATGCGCTTGACGGTGCCGCGGCAGGCCCCCTCCCTACCCTCCCCCGCGAGCGGGGGAGGATTATTTGATTTTCCCTCCCCCGCTCGCGGGGGAGGGTAGGGAGGGGGACACTTTTCGCCTTCGCGGTCATAGACGCGGAAGTGATGCTGAAACATGCCGAGTTCGCCATCGGTGCGTTTGTGATCGCGCAGCGAGGAGCCGCCGGCCTTAATGGCGTCGCCGAGCACCGCCTTGATGCCGTCGACCAGGCGTTCGGCGCGCTCGTTCGGCGCCCCACTCTTTGACGCGACGGTCGAGGCCATGCGCTTGGGCGACAGCCGCGCGCGGTGCAGCGACTCGCACACATAGATGTTGCCGAGGCCGGCGACGACGCGCTGGTCCAACAGCGCCGCCTTCAGGCTCGTCTTCTTGCCTTTGCAAGCGCGCGCCAGCATGGCGGCATCGAATTCGTTGCCGAGCGGCTCGGGACCCAAGCGGTTGAGCAGCGGCTCCGCATCGAGGTTTGTCCGCGCGACGATCTTCATCGAACCGAAGCGGCGCGGATCGTTGAAGGTCACGATCGCGCCGGAGGACATATGAAAAATGACGTGGTCGTGGGCGACGTGCTGCGAGCGCTCGCGATAGTAGTTGCCCGGGGCCGCGCCGTCGCCGCGACGGCCCTTTTCATCAAATACGTAAAATGAACCGGACATGCCGAGATGCATGAGCAGCACGTCGCCGGACGACAGGTCGGCGAGGAGATATTTCGCCCGCCGTCCGATGCCGGTCACGGTCTTGCCTTCGAGGCGCTGCCTAAAATTCTTGGGCAGCGGCCAGCGCAGATCGCCGCGGTGAACCTCGACCTTGTTAAAGCGCGCGCCCTCCATGGCCGGCTCAAGGCCGCGGCGAACGGTTTCGACTTCGGGCAGTTCAGGCATGGCTCGATCCGGCGCGCGGCCAAGGAAAAGGGCCACGGCAACATGGTTAACTTTCAACACATAGCGTCGCTTCAGCGGCCGCGCTATGCTTATGAGCAGAGGTCGGCGATGGCAGAAACCGCACATTTCGGCTCGCGCCAAGTGCCGCTTACGGACAAGCAGGCGCTGGTCGATGACGTATTCCGCAGCGTCGCGCGCCGCTACGATCTGATGAACGACCTGATGTCGTTCGGGCTGCATCGCGCCTGGAAGGACGCGTTGGTCACGGCGGTCGATCCGCCGAAAAACCGCCCGTTCGCTCTCCTCGACATCGCCGGTGGCACCGGCGACGTGGCATTGCGCGCGATCGAGGCTGGCGGCAGGGAAACGCGGGTGACGGTCTGCGACATCAATGCCGACATGCTCGCCATCGGCCGCGAGCGGGTAGCCGCGCGAGGGCTTGGAGACGTAATTACTTTCACCGAAGCCAACGCCGAGGCGCTGCCGTTTGCCGACCGCAGCTTCGATGCCGCGACCATCGCGTTCGGCATCCGCAACGTGGCGCGCATCGAGACCGCGCTCGCCGAGGCGTTTCGCGCGCTCAAGCTCGGCGGGAAATTCCTTTGCCTCGAATTTTCCGCCGTGGATGTTCCCGGCCTCGACCGGCTTTACGACCTGTATTCGTTCAATGTCATCCCGGCGCTCGGCCGCGTCGTCGCCGGCGATGCGCAATCGTATCGCTATCTGGTGGAATCGATCCGCCGCTTCCCGAGACCTCAGGCCTTTGCCGCCATGATGCGCGCGGCGGGTTTTGCCCGCGTCACGCATAAACTGATGACCGGCGGGATCGTGGCGCTGCATTGCGGCTGGCGCTTGTGATCTCCGGCCCCGCGCATCTTGTTCGTCTCGGCCGCGCCGGATTCGTGCTCGCTCGCGAAGGCGTTTTCGGCCTGGTCGATCCGGCGATGCTGCCGGCCTCGGCGCGTCTCGGATTGCGGATCGCTCGCTTCATCGAGCGGCCGACGAGCGGCACGGCGGAGGCGCGATTGTCGACGGCGCTCGCGCGGCTCGGACCGAGCTACGTCAAGCTCGGCCAGTTCCTGGCGACGCGGCCGGACGTGGTCGGCGTCGCGTTGGCCCGCGACCTCGAGCAATTGCAGGACCATATGCCGCCATTTCCACAAGCCGAGGCGGAGCGGGCGGTTGCCGCGTCGTTGGGCCAGCCGATCGGTGCGGTCTTTGCCAGCTTCGGGCCGCCGGTTGCCGCCGCCTCGATTGCGCAGGTGCATCGCGGCGCGGTGGCGACGACGAGTGCGCCGCGCGCGGTCGCCGTCAAGGTGCTGCGGCCCGGCATCGAGCAGCGCTTTCACGCCGACCTGCGCGCCTTCACTTACGCCGCGCATCACGCCGAAAATTTTTCTGCCGAGGCGCGGCGGCTGCGGCTGGTCGAAGTGGTCGATACGTTGCGGCGCTCCGTCATGATCGAGATGGACTTCCGCCTGGAGGCCGCGGCGCTCTCGGAAATGGCCGAGAACACCAAGGACGATCCGGACTTTCGCGTGCCGGCGGTCGATTGGGATCGCACCAGCAAGGAAGTCCTCACGCTGGAATGGATCGACGCGACGCCGCTATCCGATCGCGCCCGCTTGCTGGCTAAGGGCTTTGATTTGCGCCAGCTCGCCCGAGCGCTGATCCAGACTTTTCTCCGCCACGCGCTTCGCGACGGCTTCTTTCACGCCGACATGCACCCGGGAAATCTGTTTGTCGACGATGAAGGACGCCTCATCGCCGTCGACTTCGGCATCATGGGCCGGCTCGGGGTGAAGGAGCGGCTGTTTCTTGCGGAAATTCTGCACGGCTTCATCACGCGCGATTATCACCGCGTCGCCGAGGTCCACTTCGAGGCCGGTTATGTGCCGTCCCACCACTCGGTTGACAACTTCGCGCAGGCGATCCGCGCCATCGGCGAGCCGATCCACAGCCGCACCGCCGAGGAAATTTCCATGGCGAGGCTGCTCACGCTGTTGTTCGAAGTGACCGGCATTTTCGACATGCGCACGCGACCGGAACTGCTGCTCCTGCAAAAAACGATGGTCGTTGTCGAAGGCGTGGCGCGCTCGCTCGATCCCAAGCTCGACATTTGGAGCACCGCCCAGCCGGTCGTCGGCGAATGGATGGCGCGGCATCTCGGCCCCGCCGGCAAGCTGGAAAATGCGTCGCTCGGCGCGCGCGAAGTCGGCCGCTTTGTCGGCAATGCGCCCGGACTGCTGACGCGCGGCGCGCGCGTGCTCGATCAGCTCGACGAGATCACGCGCGACGGCCTCGTTTTATCGCCGCAGACCCTCGCCGAGATCGACAAGGCCGAAGCGCGGCGCGACCGGTGGATTATCGGGGCGCTCTGGGTGATCGCGGCGCTGCTGTTATGGATCGTTCTTCGGGTCTTGTGATTGCATTGATTGCAGTGCAATCACGGACATGTTAATGTATTGAGTTCAAGGAAAGATCGATGGCCAGCCTGACGGTCCGCCAGCTTGACGACAAGCTGAAAACGCTGCTCCGCCTGCGTGCCGCACGGCACGGCCGGTCGATGGAAGACGAGGTTCGCGTGATCCTCCGGGACGCGGCGGCGGGGGCGGGCCGCGAACTCCCGCAACATTTCGATGCTCCCGCTCAGCCGGAGCGGCAGAAGGCGCGCGCCGTCCAAGCAGACAGTAAGTGCATCCTCCTCATCATCGGCGGCGGCATCGCCGCTTATAAATCGCTCGATCTCATCCGCCGCTTGCAGGAGCGCGGCGCGCGCGTACGCTGTATTCTTACCAATTCCGCGCAGCGCTTCGTGACGCCGCTTGCCGCCGGCGCGTTGTGCGGGGAACGCGCCTATACGAATCTGTTCGATGCACAGACCGAATTCGATGTCGGCCATATTCGCCTCGCCCGCGATACCGACCTGATCGTCGTCGCGCCGGCGACCGCCGACCTCATGGCGAAGATGGCGGGCGGCCATGCCGACGATCTCGCCGCCGCCGTGCTACTCGCTACCGACAAGCCGATCCTCATCGCGCCGGCGATGAACCCTCGCATGTGGTCGGCAAAAGCAACGCAGCGCAATCTCGCGCAGCTTACGGCAGACGGCGTGCGCGTCGTCGGGCCGAACAGCGGCGAAATGGCCGAGCGCGGCGAAGCCGGCCTCGGCCGCATGGCCGAGCCCACGGAAATCGCCGCCGCCGTTGAGACGATGCTGCGCGCTAGCCGACCGCTTTCCGGCAAGCGCGTGCTGGTGACTTCGGGACCGACGCATGAGCCGATCGACCCCGTGCGCTTCATCGCCAACCGTTCCTCCGGCAAGCAGGGGCATGCGATCGCGGCGGCGGCGGCAGCAGCGGGCGCCGAAGTGGTGCTTGTATCGGGTCCGGTCGAGGTGCCGGACCCGTCAGGACTCACGGTCGTGAAAGTCGAGACCGCGAAAGAAATGCTGGCGGCGGTCGAGCGGGCGCTGCCTGCCGACGTCGCCGTCTTTGCCGCCGCGGTTGCGGACTGGCGCGTCGAGCGGCCGAGCGGAAGCAAGATCAAGAAACAGGAGGGCCGGCCGCGAGAGCTCGGGCTGGTCGAAAATCCCGACATCCTGGCGACGATCGCGCAGCGCATATCCGGCCGTCCGCGGCTTGTTATTGGATTTGCAGCGGAGACGGACCACGTCATCGCCAACGCCAAAGCCAAACTCACCAAAAAGGGCTGCGATTGGATTGTGGCCAACGACGTGTCGCCTGAGACCGGAATCATGGGCGGCGACAACAATACCATCCACCTGGTCACGGCAGCCGGCGTCGAATCCTGGCCGCCGCAATCGAAGGACGGCGTTGCGCGCAGCCTAGTCGAGCGCATTGCCGCGGCGCTTGAGGAAACAAAGCGGTGACCGGCAACGACTTCGTCGAGGTACGCATCCGGCGCCTGCCGCACGCCGCCGACCTGCCGTTGCCGGCCTATCAGAGCGCGCTCGCGGCCGGGCTCGATCTCCTGGCCGCGCTGCCGGCCGACGCACCGGCCGAAATCCCGCCGGGCGGCCGTGCCATGATCCCGACCGGTGTTGCGATCGCCTTGCCGCGCGGCAGCGAGGGCCAGATCCGGCCGCGCTCAGGCCTTGCGATCCGCCATGGGATTACCGTCCTGAACACGCCTGGAACCATCGACGCCGATTACCGCGGAGAAATCCAAGTCATCCTCGTCAATCTCGGCGCCGAGCCGTTCGTCGTCAGTCGAGGCATGCGCGTCGCCCAGTTGGTCATCGCACGCGTGCAACACGCCAAACTCCTCGAAGCGGGGAGTTTGGATGCAACAGCGCGCGCAGCCGGCGGGATGGGTTCGACGGGAACGGGCTGATCGTTCGGCTCGCGTTGCCGTTCACGATCTGGACTCTTTCGGCAGGATTCCGGTTGAGAGTAAAGTGGCACGATTCGCGGACTGTTTGCCGCGATCGAGATGCCGGCGGCGGCGGTGGCCGGCAGAGGCGAAGGGGCATGCCGGAGACGATCCGGACGAGCGGGGGCTATGCTCATCCGCGGCGAGGCGGATTCCTGGCGGCCGGCTTGCTCGCGGCCCGCTTGCTGACGGTCTGCTTGCTGACGATGTTGGGTGCCAGCTGGGCGGCGCCTGCCCGCGCCGAGGAGCAGCCGTTCCTCGCATTGCAGCAACTCGTGCTCGGTGCCGATCGCAACATCGATCGGCACCAGATTGCGTTCCTCGTGCCGATGCTCGGGCTCATTTTATTTGCCGTGGTCACGGCGATCATGCTCGTTCGCACGCGCGCGCGTTCGGCGCGCCTGGAGGCCGCATCGCGCGATGAGATCGCCGCGTTGCGCGACCGACTCGACCGCGCCAATGCGCTGCTCCTGTCCGAGCGGCAGGTGCTGGTGGATTGGCCGGCCGCTTCCGACCTGCCCACCGTCGAGGGCGATTGCGAAATCGTTGGCGTCGGCGAGCCGTATCGCGTGCTCGCATTCGGCAGCTGGCTCGACGCCGCGAAGGCGAGCGAAATGGAGCGTGCCGTCGAGGCTTTGCGGGCGCGCGGCGAAGCTTTCGCGATGACGCTGACAACGCTCGGCGGACAGCCGGTCGAAGCGCAAGGCCGCGCCATCGGCGGCCGCGCCGTGCTGCGGTTGAAAGATGCAGGCGCGGTGACGCGCGACCTGGTGCAGATGACGGAGCGTCATGAGAAATTGCTGACCGAGGTTGCCCCGCTGCGCACGCTCGTTGAAACGCTGCCGTCGCCGGCGTGGACGCGAGACGCGGTAGGGCGGCTCACTTTCGTCAATTCCGCCTATGTGCGCGCGGTCGAAGCAAAGGACGCAAGTGAGGCCCTCGAGCGGAATTTGGAGCTGCTCGACAGCGCCGCCCGTGAGACCATCGCGCAGGCGCGCAAGAACGGCGGCGCCTATTCGGGCCGGCTGCCCGCAATCGTCGCTGGAGCGCGACGCAGCCTCGACGTGCTCGATGTCCGCACCGAGACCGGCAGCGCCGGCATCGGCACCGACGCCACCGAAGCCGAAACGATGCGCAGCGCGCTGGCGCGGATGGTAGATGCGCATCGCCGCACGCTCGACCAGCTATCGACCGGTGTCGCCATGTTCGATGCCGATCAGCGGCTCACGTTCTATAATGCCGCCTATCGCGCGCTTTGGGATCTCCCTGCCGCCTATCTCGGTCAGGGTCCGACCGATTCGGCGGTGATCGAGGAGCTGCGCGTGGGCCGCAAGCTGCCGGAGCAGCAGAATTTTCGCGAATGGAAGGTGCAACTGCACGAGGCCTATCGCGCGATCGAGGCGAAGGAGCACGTCTGGCACCTGCCGGATGGGCGCACTTTGCGCGTCGTCACCACTCCCAATCCGGATGGCGGTGTCACCTACCTGTTCCACGACGTGACCGAGCGGCTTGATCTCGAGCGGCGGTTCGAGGAGCTGATCCGTGTGCAGGGTGAAACGCTCGACAATTTGGCCGAAGGCGTCGCGGTGTTTGCGAGCGACGGCAGGCTGCGGCTGCACAACGCCGCCTTTGCCCGGATGTGGAAGCTCTTGCCGCAGGCGCTCGCCGAGCGGCCGCATATCGAAACGATCACCACTCTATGCCAGCCGCTGCATGGCGACGATCCCACCTGGCAATCGCTGCGCGAAGTGGTGACGGCGATCGACAGCCGCAGAGCCATTTCCGGCCGGCTCGAACGCCGCGACGGCAGCGTGGTCGACTGTACGACCGTGCCGCTGCCCGCCGGCGCCACGCTGGCGACGTTCCATGACGTCACCGACTCGGTCAACGTCGAACGCGCGCTGCGCGAACGCAACGAGGCGCTGGAGGAGGCCGACCGGCTCAAGATCGATTTCGTTCATCACGTCTCCTACGAGCTGCGCTCGCCGCTCACCAACATCATCGGCTTCGTGCATCTGCTCGGCGATCCGGCGACCGGTCCGCTGGCGGCCAAGCAGAGTGAATATCTCGAATACATCACCGTTTCGTCGAATACGCTCCTAGCGCTGATCAACAACATCCTCGATCTGGCGACCATCGACGCCGGGCGCATGCAGCTTAATCTGGGGCCGGTCGACATCCGCGAAACGATGCAGGCGGCGGCGGAGGGCGTGCAGGATCGTCTGGTGAGCGCCGGGCTTACGCTCGACATACGGACGCCCGCCGACATCGGCAGTTTCGTCGCCGATGCCCGGCGCGTGCGGCAGATTCTCTTCAACCTCCTGGCCAACGCCGTGAGCTTTTCGCCGGCCGGTGCAACCGTCACGTTTTTGGCCGAGCGGCGCGCCGATGAGGTGGCTTTCTCGGTCACCGACAAGGGGCCGGGGATTCCGCCCGACGTACTGGAAAAAGTCTTCAACTGGTTCGAGACCCATTCGCTCGGCTCGCACCATCGCGGCCCGGGAATTGGGTTGTCGCTGGTGCGTTCGTTCGTCGAGCTGCACGGCGGCACGGTGACCATCGCTTCCGTCGTCGGGGAGGGCACGACAGTGACCTGCATGTTCCCGGCCGGCGCGGTGGCTGCGCGCACGGCGGCCTAGCACGTGATCGCGAAAAAACCTGCGGCGGACTTGATCTGGGACGGAATCTGGTTTTCGGAAGAACTCGTGCGATTACGAGAAAATGTTCGCGGATCGCCGCAATGCTTCTGACCAGCACGGGTGGCGCGAGCTTTTCGGTGAATTTGCCGAACGAGCAGGCGATGTCGCGCTTTGCCATCGACGTTGCCTGTGCGCTCGAGTCCGGCGACCTGGTCACGCTGTCGGGCGACCTCGGCGCCGGCAAGACCACGTTTGCGCGCGCGCTCATCCGCTATTTGGCTGGCGACGATACGATCGAGGTGCCGAGCCCGACCTTCACCTTGCTGCAAACCTATGAACTGCCGCGCTTTCCGCTCGTCCACGCCGACCTCTACCGGCTGTCGGGCGCGGCCGAAATGTCCGAGCTTGGGTTCGACGATCTGCCCGAAAACGCCGTGGTGCTGATGGAATGGGCCGATCGCGCCGCGGGTTTTCTGCCGCCCGATCGCCTCGACATTACTTTTACGCTGGCGCCGGCGCTCGGCGCCGAGGTTCGCGATGCCCGCTACACCGGCTACGGCGCTTTCGCCGCGCGCGCGGAGCGCATCGAGAAGGTGCGCGCTTTCCTCGACGAGTCCGGTTACGGCGAGGCGGAACGCCGGCGCATGCAGGGCGACGCCTCCACCCGCATTTTCGAACGCCTGACGCTCGACGATCAGACCATGGTGCTGATGAATGCGCCGCCGCATCCCGACGGCCCGCCGGTGCGCGACGGCAAGCCCTACAGCGCCATCGCTCATCTCGCCGAGAATACGATTCCCTACGTGGCGCTGGCGGCGGGCCTGCGCGAGCGCAACATTTCGGCACCGGTGATCTTGCATGCCGATACCGCGCAGGGACTGATCATCATGGAGGATCTGGGCGATGAGCGCATCGTCGCGGGCGATCCGCCGGCACCGCTCGAGGCGCGCTACCAAACCGCGCTCGATGTGTTGATAGCGCTGCATCGCCGGCGACTGCCGGACGTGCTGCCGGTGGCGCCGCATCTCGACTACCGGCTGCCGCACTATGACATGGAGGCGTTCCTGATCGAGGCCGAGCTGTTGCTCGACTGGTATCTCCCCTACGCCAAAGCGCCGGCCAATGACGAACGGCGCGCGGCTTTCGTGTCATTGTGGCGCGAGGCGCTGGCGCCGGCGCTCGAGTCGCCTTCGACCTGGGTGCTGCGCGACTACCATTCGCCCAATCTGTTGTGGCTGAACGCTCGCCAAGACGTTGCCCGGATCGGCGTGCTCGATTTTCAGGATTCGGTCATCGGTCCCGCCGCCTACGATGTCGCTTCGCTCTTGCAGGATGCGCGCGTCGACGTGCCGGAATCTCTGGAAGTGGCGCTGCTCAGCCGCTACGTCCGCGCCCGCCAGGCCGACGACCGGCGCTTCGAGCCGGCCGCTTTCGCCCAACTCTACGCGACGCTCGCGGCGCAGCGCGCCACCAAAATTCTCGGCATCTTCGCGCGGCTCGACCGGCGGGACGGCAAGCCGCAATATCTGCGCCATATTCCCCGTCTATGGCGCTACTTGCAGCGCTCGCTGGCGCACCCGGCGCTTGCTCCGCTCAGGGCCTGGTACGCGAGCAATGTGCCGGCTCCGTAAGGAGTATGATGGCGCGAATCGGGGCAGGGGCGAGCGCGATGGCTGGGCTGGGTCAAGAAGTCATGCCGAAATGCGCCATCGTGCTGGCGGCCGGCCTGGGCACGCGCATGCGGCCGTACAACGGCTCTCTCCCCAAACCGCTCGTGGAAGTCGGCGGCAAGCCGCTGATCGATTACGCGCTCGATCGTCTCGCCGAGGCCGGCGTGCAGCGCGCGGTGGTGAACGTGCATCATCTCGCCGACGCCTTGGAGCGGCACCTGGCATCGCGCAGGAAACCGCTGATCGTCATTTCGGATGAGCGCGGCACGCTCCTTGGCACCGGCGGCGGCATTGCCAAGGCATTGCACCAATTGGGCGATGCGCCGTTCTTTCTGGTCAATTCCGACACGCTGTGGCTCGATGGCGTCAAACCCAATTTCGCGCGGCTCGCCGACGCCTTCGACGCCGATGACATGGATGCCCTGTTGCTGCTGGCGCCGACCACCGGCAGCATCGGCTATGCCGGCCGCGGCGACTTCGCCATGCTGCCCGACGGCCGGCTGCGGCGGCGCGCCGAGCGCGAAGTGGTGCCGTTCGTCTATGCTGGCGCGGCAATTCTTTCCCCCGCGCTGTTCGCCGATGCACCCTCCGGCGCCTTTCCGCTCACGCTCCTGTTCGATCGGGCCGGCGGGAACGGCCGCCTGTTCGGCCTGCGCCTCGAAGGCGTTTGGATGCACGTGGGCACGCCGGATGCAGTCACCGCCGCCGAGGTCGCGCTCGCCGCGGCGGTGTAGAATCTGCTAGATCCTTGCGGCTTTTTCCGCGAATCCGACATGACCCCACGCGTGTTCACCATTCCGGCGTCGGCACCATTTCTGCCGACGCTGATCGAGGCGCTGATCGGCGGCAAGCTCGGTTTTGCCGCCGCAGCCGATCCGCTGGCGCTGGCGGCCGTCACCCTCTATCTGCCGACGCGGCGCGCCTGCCGGCTCGCTCGCGATGCCTTTCTCGATGTCCTGAAAGATGATGCGGCGATCCTGCCGCGCATCGTCGCCATCGGCGACATCGACGAGGACGAGATTGCTTTCGCCGAAGCCGCGTCGCCCGACATTGCCGCGGAGGCGCTGGCGCTGCCGGAAGCGCTCGGCGGTCTGGAGCGGCGGTTGCTGCTCACCGAACTTGTCACCAAATGGGCCAGCGCGCCGCAACTGCGCGGCGCCGCCGGCATTCCGCTCGTCGCGCAGACGCCGGCGGCGGCCTGCGCGCTCGCCGACGACCTTGCCCGGCTGATCGACGACATGACGATGCGCGGCGTAGCATGGGAGCGGCTCGACGATCTCGTGCCCGAGATGTTCGATGAGTACTGGCAACTGACGCTGAAATTTTTGCAGATTGCGCGTGAGCGGTGGCCGGAAGTCCTGAGGGAGCGAAATTGTATAGAGGCGGTGGAGCGGCGCGACCGGCTGATCAAGGCCGAGGCCGCGCGGTTAGCGCGCAAGACGGACGGGCCGGTGGTTGCCGCGGGCTCCACCGGCTCGATCCCGGCGACTGCCGAACTGATCGCGACGATCGCGCGGCTGCCTCACGGCGCCGTCGTGCTGCCAGGGCTCGATACCGACCTCGATGAGGAATCCTGGCGGCTCATCGCCGGTCATGAGGTGAAAGGTATCGCGCCGGCGCCGGGCCATTCGCAATTCGCCATGCAGGCGCTGCTCGCGCGCATCGGCATCGGCCGCGACGCCGTCGAATCTTTGACAGAACCTTCCGGCCGCGAACGGCTGATCTCGGAGGCGCTGCGGCCCGCGGCGGCGACCGACATGTGGCGGCAAAACACCGCCGATCCGGCGTTCGCGGCGCATGCGGAGGCTGCGCTGCGCAGCCTTACGCTGATCGGAGCGGCCAATGCCGAAGAGGAAGCGCTTGCCATCGCGGTGGTGCTGCGCGAAGCGGTGCATGACGGCAAAACCGCTTCTTTGGTCACGCCGGACCGGGCGCTCGGCCGCCGCGTGCTTGCCGCGCTCGGCCGCTGGAACATCGCGGCGGAGGATTCCGGCGGCGATACGCTCGCCGACACGCCGGCCGGGATATTTGCCCGGCTTGCCGCCGAAACCGCGCTCGGCGGCGTTGCGCCGGTGGCGCTGCTTGCTTTGCTCAAACATCCGCTCCTTCGCCTCGGCATGAACGATCGGGAATACGCCGTCGCCGCGCTTGAGCGCGCGATCCTCCGCGGCCCACGCCCGAGCCGCGGCACAGCCGGCCTCGCGCGCGCGCTCCGCACCTTGCGCAAGACGAAAGCCGATCTGCATCCCTCCGATCCGCGCACTGATCTGACCGACGCCGAGCTGGAAGCCGCCGAGAAACTTGTTGCCGCGCTCACACACGCGCTCGCGCCGCTTGAAAGCATCGCAACAGCGCCGCGTATGCTCGCCGAACTCGCGGCGCGTTATCGCGACGTGCTGGCCGCCCTGTCGCGGGACGCAGGCCAAGAAGTCGCATTTGCCGGTGCTGACGGCGCAAAGCTTGCCGATGCGCTCGATGAATTGGCGACGAGCAAAGCTGCTGCCGCCTTGGTCGTTGAAGGGCGCGATTACGCGGAGCTGTTTTGTGCGGCGCTGGCAGGCCGGGTCGTGCGCCGGCCGCTACGGCCCGGTTTGCGCATTCGCATTCTCGGGCTTCTTGAAGCGCGTCTCACCGAGAGCGATCGCGTGGTGCTCGGCGGCCTCGTCGAAGGCACTTGGCCTCCCGAGAGTCAGAGCGATGCCTGGCTCAGCCGGCCGATGCGGCTTGCACTCGGCCTCGATTTGCCGGAGCGACGAATCGGCCTCACCGCGCATGATTTTGCGCAATTGCTAGGCGCCCGCGAGGTGATCCTCACGCGCGCCGCCAAGCTCGCCGGCGCGCCGACGAACCCGTCGCGCTTCATCCAGCGGCTCGCTGCCGTTGCCGGCGCGCGGTGGCAGTCGGTCGTCGATCGCGGCGGCAATTATCTGGCGTGGGCGCGCGAGCTCGACCGGCCCGAGAAGCCGCCGCAACCGGTGCAACGGCCGGCGCCAACGCCGCCGCGCGCGGCGAGACCGAAAGGCCTTTCGGTCACCGAGATCGAACATTGGCTGCGCGACCCCTATACGATCTATGCCAAGCATATCCTGCGCCTGAAATCGCTCGATGCCGTCGATACGGAGCCCGGCGCCGCCGAGCGCGGCACGATCATCCACGCCGCCATCGGCGAATTCACGCAGCGTTTTGCCAAAAACCTGCCGGCCGATCCGGCGGGCGAACTCATCGTGCTTGGCAGGAAGCATTTCGCCGCGCTCGAAGATTTTCCCGAGGCGCGCGCCTTCTGGTGGCCGCGCTTCGAGCGCATCGCGCGCTGGTTCGCGCGCTGGGACGTGGAGCGGCGCTCGACCATCACCGTAATTGCAGCCGAGATTCGCGGCGAGATCGACATTCCGCTCGCCGAAGGCACCTTCAGGCTGCGCGGCATCGCCGACCGCATCGAACGTGGCCCTGACGGCAGTTACGTCATCTTCGATTATAAGACCGGCCTCGCGCGCACCGAGAAGCAGGTGCGCATGGGGTTTGCGCCGCAGCTCACGCTGGAAGCCGCGATCCTGCGCAAGGGCGGATTCAAAAATATACCCGCCGGCGCATCGGTCGCCGAGATTGTCTACGTGATGCTGAAAGGCGGCGAGCCCCCCGGCGAATACAAGTCGATCGCGTTCAAGGAAGGCACGCCGGACAGCCAAGCCGATCGCGCGCTGGAAAGGCTCGCCGTGGTTGCCAGGCGCTTCGACGACGAGAGCGAACCCTATCGCTCGCTCGTCCATCCGATGTGGACGACGCATTACGGCGACTACGACCATCTCGCGCGCGTCAAGGAATGGTCGAGCACGGGCGGCACGGGCGACGACGGCGGGGGTGGCGAATGAGAACGCCGAGCGACGTTCCGCCCGACGTGCGCCGGCTGCAGGTCGAGGTCTCCGATCCGGACGTTTCGGCGTGGGTCGCCGCCAATGCAGGCTCCGGCAAGACCTATGTGCTGGCGCAGCGCGTGATCAATCTGCTGCTCAACGGCGCGGAGCCGGAAAAAATCCTCTGCATCACATTCACCAAGGCCGCCGCCGCCAACATGGCCAAACAAGTGTTCGACAGGCTTGCGAAATGGACCACGCTCAACGACGCCGCGCTCGACGCAGCCATTCGCGAGCAATCCAATATGGCACCCGACGCCCGGCAGCGAGCGCTGGCGCGGCGGCTCTTTGCGCGCGCCCTGGAAACGCCAGGCGGTCTCAAGGTGCAGACCATCCACGCTTTCTGCACGCAGCTTCTGCACCAGTTCCCGTTCGAAGCGAACGTCGCCGCCCGCTTCAGCGTGCTCGACGAGGCGGAGCACGCGCGGCTCCTGGAGCAACTGACGCTGGCCGTGCTGCTCGAAGGCGCCGCCGATCCCGACGGCGCGCTCGGCCGCGCGCTCGCCGTGGCCATGACCGCCGCCGCCGATCAGACGTTTCGCGACGTCGTGCGCGAAGCGATCGGCCGGTGGGTGATCGGCGCGGGCGACTTGGACGCCGCGATCGCGGATTTGTCGAAGGCGCTCGGCGTTGATCCATTCGATGCCATCGAGAAAATCGAAGCAGAGTATTTTGCAGGGTCGGTGATCGCACCGTCGGAATGGCCCGCGCTTGCAAAAATCTTGACGCTGGGCGCGAAGACCGATTGTGAGCAAGCTCGCCGCTTCAGCAGCCTCGCGGCGCTGGCCGGCTCCGAACGCGTTGAAATTTATCTCGATATATTTTGTACGGGCGAACGCGCGCCGCGCAAATCCATCGTGACGAAGGCGATCAAGGACACTGGCCTGGTCGAACGTCTGCGCGCGGAGCAGGAACGCATCTGCGCCCTTCTCCAACGTCGCCGCGCCGTCGCCTGCCGCGATCGCAGCGCCGCGCTCATCACCGTCGCTTACGAGGTGCTCAAACGATACCAGGACGAGAACGAGCGCCGTGGCCTGCTCGATTACGACGACCTCATCGACAAGGCGCTGAAACTGCTGACCAACGTCGATGCGGCCTGGGTCCATTACAAGCTCGATCTTGGAATCGACCATTTGCTGATCGACGAGGCTCAGGACACCAGCAAGAAGCAATGGGAGATTGTGCGCCGTCTCGTGGCCGAGTTCACCGCCGGCGCGGGAGCGCGAACCGCCAAACGCACAATCTTCGCGGTCGGCGATGAAAAGCAGTCGATCTATTCGTTCCAGGATGCCGCGCCAAAGGAGTTCGCGGAGATGCGGCGCCATTTCGAGAGCGCGCACAAGAAGGCAAAGCTCGATTTTGTCCCTCGCGAGTTCAAGCGCTCGTTCCGTTCGGGCGAGAGCGTGCTTGCCGCCGTGGACGAAGTATTCAAGGACATCGCCGCGAGCGTCACGTCCGACAAAGGCGGCTTCCCGCCGCACATTGCTTTGTCGGATGCGCCGCCGAGCCTGGTCGAAATCTGGGAGCCGATGGAACCGGACGAGCGGCGGGAGATCGCAGGGTGGGATGCGCCCTTCGATACCGTAACCGAGACGAGCCCACGGGTGAAACTTGCACGAAGGATCGCGCGCGCGGTGCGAAGGCTGGTCGATAGCCGCGAGCCGGTCGGCATCGACCGCGGCGCCGCAAAATACGGAGATATCCTGGTCCTGGTGCGCCAGCGGGGACCACTGTTCGAGGCGATCATCCGCGCGCTGAAGCACGAGGATGTCAAGGTTGCCGGCGCCGACCGCCTCGTGCTCACCGAGCATATCGCGGTGATGGACCTCATGGCGCTCGCCGACGCGCTGTTGCTGCCGCAGGACGATCTTGCGCTCGCCACCGTGCTGCGCAGTCCCCTGTTCGGCTTCGAGGACAAGGATTTATTTGACGTCGCATGGGATCGCGGCCGCGCCTCGCTGCGTGAGGCGCTCGCGTGCAAGGCCGGTGAAAAATTTACTGATGCCGCCGCGCGCCTCGATGAGCTGGCGCTCGCCGCGCGGCGCGAGACGCCGTTTGCGTTCTTCGCGGGAATTCTTGGCGCTGGCGGCGCAAGGCGGCGCTTCCTCGCGCGGCTCGGCACAGAGGCAAACGACGCGCTCGACGAGTTCCTCAATCTCGCGTTCGACTACGAACGGCGCGAGACGCCCTCGTTGCAAGGCTTCCTCGCCTGGCTGCGCGAGGCGCGCGCCGAGGTGAAGCGCGACATGGAGATCGCGCGCGACGAAGTGCGCGTCATGACCGTGCACGGCGCCAAGGGCCTCGAAGCGCCGGTCGTGATCCTCGCCGACACGATGACGCCGCCCTCCGGCCCGCGGCCGCCGCGGCTCCTTGAGCTTTCAAGCGGCGCCGTGATCTGGGCGGGACGCAAGGACGACGACGTGCCGAGCGTCGCGACGGCCCGCGACACCGCGCGCGCCGAAGCCGAAAACGAATATCGCCGGCTGCTTTACGTCGCCATGACGCGCGCCGCCGACCGGCTGATCGTCTGTGGAGCGGAAGGTGGACGCAAGCGGCCGGAACGCTGCTGGTACGATCTCGTGCGCGGGCCGCTCGAAACGCTGCTCGTTACGGAAGACGACAACGGGGAAAAGGTCTTGCGGTATCGCAAGACGGCGTCCGGCCCTGCCGCGGAGCGCGCACCGCCCGCAGCGGACGACTCGAAAAAATCCGAGCGGCACGAACTTCCGTCCTGGCTGCGGGAGCCCGCCCCCGTCGAAGCGCCGCGTCCCGTGCCGTTCTCGCCCTCCTCGGCCTTTGATGAAGAGATCGGCCGCGTCGGGGACGCCGCGGCTTCCGCCGCCGATCGTCAAAAGGCGCTGGACCGGGGACGGCTCGTGCATCGGCTGATGCAGTCGTTGCCCGATATCCCGCACGAGCGCCGCAACGAAGCGGCCGAGCGCTATCTCGCGAACGCCGCCGCGGATTTTCTCACCGCTGAGCAGACGGAGATCGCGAGACAAGTCCTCGCCATCCTCGATGACCCAAACTTTGCCCAAATATTCGCGCCGGGCAGCCGCGCCGAGGTGCCGATCGTCGGCCGTATTTTCCGCGTAGGCGCCGAACCGATTGCCGTCTCAGGGCAGGTCGACAGACTGTCGGTGACGAGCGATGCCGTGCTGATTGCCGACTACAAGACCGATCGCGCAGCGCCGCGCCTGCTCGACGAGGTGCCGCCGCCCTACATCACTCAACTCGCGCTCTACCGCGCGGTGCTCTCACGCATCTATCCGGAAAAGTCTGTACGCGCGGCCCTGGTCTTTACCGATGGGCCCCGAGTCATGGAAGTCCCCGGCGCAGCGATGGAGGCGGCGTTCGCAGAGCTCATGTCGCGAGGTCACGCGCCAGTGAATGTCCCTTGACGCCTAGGGATGCGGTTCATAGGTTCAGCGCACGCGGGTTGTAGATTCTTCCGAAATGGCGAGGCATCCCATGGTCGACAAGGTGACCGACGCAACGTTCGACAAGGACGTGCTCAACGCGAGCGGGCCCGTGGTCGTCGACTTCTGGGCCGAGTGGTGCGGCCCGTGCCGGATGATCGCGCCTGCGCTCGAAGAGATTTCCAAATCGCTCAACGGCAAGGTGAAGATCGTCAAACTCAATGTCGACGAGAACCCGGGCACCCCGGCGAAATACGGCATCATGTCGATCCCGACGCTGATGCTGTTCAAGGACGGCCAGCTCGCCTCGCGCCAGGTCGGTGCCGCTCCCAAACAGAAGCTCGAGCAGTGGATCGCCGGCTCGGTGTGAGCCGAGGCTGACTTTTCCATCGCCCGGAGATCGACGGCGACTGCGCGCCGTCAGTTGGCGTGTTCCCGTTTGCTCAGTTCGTCGTTGATTTGCTGCTTGAGATCCAAGACAAGCTCCTGTCCGAACTGCTGACCTGCCGCCAGGCTCTCGCGCCCGATGACCGACTGCCGCTCGATGAGCTTCTGACCGGTCGGCGTGCGGTAGAACGCGGTGAGGTCGTGGATTTCGTCGACGCTAAAATTGCGCGCATAGACGGCGGCCAACATATCGGCAAATTCATTCAGCCGTTGCATCGCGCCATCGATGACGATCGGCATGACCGCGTCATAATCTTTCTCCATGTCCGGCCGGCCCTGCACGAATGCCGGCTTGAGCGCCGCGAAGATGCTCGGCAACAGCGCCTTGAACTGATCCGTCGCTTTCATGACCTGGACAAGCTCGCGGGCGGCGGCGAGGTTTTCCGCCGGCGGCGGTGCGGCCGCAATGGGCGACGGCGTCTGCGCCCATCCCGGAGCGATGGCGAGAAAGGCGGCGGCGAAGACGGCAACGAGCGCGTGGCGCATGACAGGCCCCTGATTGCTTCCGGCATTATACGGCAACGCCGCGCCCTTGCCGAACCGCAGCGCTGCGACAAACCGATGATGCAGGCGGCCTTGTCGCCTTGCGGCTCGCCAGCGCATAATGGCGCATTACAAGTTGGCCAGCGGAATCAAAGGCCTGCCCAATGAAGGCCTTGGGCTGCGCCGTGACGGAGGAACGCGATGAGCGAAAAAATTTATGACGTTCCGACGGAGTGGAAAAAGCGCGCCTATATCGATGACGCCAAATACCGGGAGATGTACGCAGCTTCGATCGGGAATCCCGACGCGTTCTGGGCCGAGCAGGCCAAGCGCATCCACTGGATGAAGCATTTCAGCAAGGTCAAGAACGCCTCCTTCGCCAAGCCGAACGTCTCCATCAAATGGTTCGAGGACGGCGTCACCAACGCCGCCTACAATTGCATCGACCGCCACCTGCACGCCCGGGGCCAGCAGACCGCCATCATCTGGGAAGGCGACGATCCCAAGGAATCGAAAAAGATCACCTACCGGGAGCTGCACGACGAGGTTTGCCGCTTTGCCAACATCTTGCGCAACCGCAACGTCAAAAAAGGCGACCGCGTCACCATCTACATGCCGATGATCCCGGAAGCCGCGTATGCGATCCTCGCTTGCGCGCGCATCGGCGCCATTCATTCCGTGGTGTTCGGCGGCTTCTCGCCTGACTCGCTCGCCGGCCGCATCGAGGACTGCCAGTCGAACGTCGTCATCACCGCCGACGAAGGATTGCGCGGCGGCCGCAAGGTGCCGCTCAAAGCCAACACCGACGCGGCGATCGCCAAGCTTAAGGATGTCAATGTCGATTACGTCATCGTCGTGAAACGTACCGGCGCGCCGGTCGACATGGATCCGGTGCGCGACGTCTGGTACCACGAGGCCAAGGAAGTGGTCACGGCGGACTGCCCCTGCGAGCACATGAACGCGGAGGATCCACTGTTCATCCTCTACACGTCGGGCTCGACCGGAAAGCCGAAGGGCGTGTTGCATACGACCGGCGGTTATCTGGTCTACGTCGCCATGACGCACCAATATGTGTTCGACTATCACGACGGCGACATCTATTGGTGCACCGCCGACGTCGGCTGGGTCACCGGCCACAGCTACATCGTCTATGGACCGCTTGCCAACGGCGCCACCACGCTGATGTTCGAGGGCGTGCCGAACTATCCGAGCGTGTCCCGTTTCTGGGAAGTGATCGACAAACACCAGGTCGACATCTTTTACACCGCGCCGACCGCGATTCGCGCGCTGATGCAATCGGGCGACGCGCCGGTGAAAAAAACCTCGCGCGCCTCGTTGCGGCTCCTCGGCACCGTCGGCGAGCCGATCAATCCCGAAGCGTGGGAATGGTATCACCGCGTGGTCGGCGACGGCCGCTGTCCGATCGTCGACACCTGGTGGCAGACCGAAACCGGCGGCATTCTCATCACGCCGCTGCCGGGCGCGACGCGGCTCAAGCCCGGCTCGGCGACGCAACCGTTTTTCGGCATAATTCCGCAGATCGTCGACGCCGAAGGCAAGGTGCAGGACGGCGCCGCCAGCGGCAATCTGTGCATCGCCGATTCCTGGCCCGGAATGATGCGCACGGTCTATGGCGACCACCAGCGCTTCGTCGACACTTATTTCAGCACTTATCCGGGCAAATATTTCACCGGCGACGGCTGCCGCCGCGACGCCGACGGCTATTACTGGATCACCGGCCGCGTCGACGACGTGATCAACGTCGCCGGCCATCGGCTGGGCACCGCCGAGGTGGAGTCCGCCTTGGTGGCGCACCCGAAAGTATCGGAAGCCGCCGTCGTCGGCTATCCGCACAACATCAAGGGCCAGGGCATCTATGCCTACGTCACGCTGATGGCCGGCGAGCAGCCGACCGAAGAACTGCGCACGGAGCTGGTCGGCTGGGTGCGCAAGGAAATCAGCCCGATCGCGTCGCCCGATCTCATCCAGTTCGCGCCTAACCTGCCGAAGACTCGCTCGGGCAAGATCATGCGCCGAATCCTGCGCAAGATCGCCGAGGGCGAGTACGGCAATCTCGGCGACACCTCGACGCTCGCCGACCCGGCCGTTGTCGACGATCTCGTCAACAACCGGCAGAATCGGAAGAGCGCGTAGGGTGCTTGGAGAAGCGGGTGCGATCGGACGAAACTGGGAGTAATCTCTAACTTATGACGGTGCTGACCAAGCCGCGAATGACGGTCGACGAATTTCTGGCCTGGGCCAAAGACAAACCGGGGCGCTATGAGCTTTACCGGGGCGAAGTCCTCCCGATGTCTCCGGAAAGCATTGGACACATAAAAGCGAAGGGAGCCGTCTATACAGCTCTCCTTGCGGCCGCTCGCGATAGCGGTCGCCCTTGCCATGTGCTTACGGACGGAGCGACCGTTCGTGTCGATGCTGCAACTGCGTATGAACCGGACGCGCTTGTCTATTGCGGGCAGGAACTCACGCTTTCCGATCTCGAAGTGTCGAATCCCATGGTTGTGGTGGAGGTGCTGTCGCCGTCGACGTGTCAGTTCGACGCCTCGATCAAGCTTGCAGGTTATTTCCGGCTGCCGAGCGTTGCCCATTATCTTATCGTCGCCCCGACCGAGCCAATGATCGTTCATCATTCCCGCGGACCCGGCGATGACATCATCACGCGCGTCGTTACCGAGGGCACTATCGCGCTCGATCCGCCCGGCTTGGAACTTGCGGTGGCCGATATTTACGGCGCTTAGGCAAGCCGATTTCAAGGCGCAGCCCGCCGATTTCGATCCACAGCGCCCAAAACGCGCCTGTGGAAAATTTGGGAAAACTTTACCGTAGTGCGGTGGCGGTGCTGAGCGGAGCCGCCGTTTGCGTTATGATGGTCTCCGCTTGATCACCGCGGGGTTGGCACCTGCGGGTCGGCGGGGCGGCATCGTGGTGGGGATTTCGATCATGCGAGGCAAGGTTTTACTGGCGGCCGCGCTGGCGGCATTCGTCGGTTCGTTCACGCTCGCGCCGAGGGCGGCGCTGGCTCACGGCTACGTCGTGGCGGTGAGAGACAACTACGCGGCGGGCACTATCGTCATAAAGACGAGCCAGCGCCGCCTCTATCTCATGCTCGGCTCCGGGCGCGCGATCAGCTATCCGGTCGGCGTCGGTCGCCGCGGCATGCAATGGTCCGGTACCGTCTCCATCGACGGCAAGTATGTCAGCCCGGCATGGTCGCCGCCGGCTTCGATCAAGCGCGAAGACCCCAGGCTGCCGGCTGTGATCCCGGGCGGCTCGCCGCACAATCCGATGGGCGTCGCAGCAATGACCCTCTCCGGCGGCGGCCAATACGCGATCCACGGCACCAACCAGCCAAGCTTGATCGGCGGTTTCGTCTCGCACGGCTGCATCCGCATGTACAACGCCGACATCACCGATCTGTTTGGCCGAGTGAGCGTCGGCACCACAGTCGTTGTCACGCGGTAGTCAATAATCAGTAATCAGAGGAACAGGGTGCGGCGCGCCGTCTTCCAATTCTGATTACTGACATCTGATTACTGACATCTGATTACTGACCCCTGTTATCTGCACCAACTCCCGCGCCGGCCGCCGTCGTAGCTGCGCGCCCAGCCGCCGTTCCGCATCGCGGCGGATACGTCGGCGGTGCTGCGGGTTGCGATCACGGCGTCGACTCGCCCGCCATATTTGTCCACGCCTACTCGCGAAACGGTGACGCCGCCTTCGGCGAGGATGGATTGCAGCGCCGCGCGCGCGGCTTGGGCTTTGGCGAGTTCGTCGGCGCAGCGGGCGTGCAGCTCCGCGGCGTCGATGCCGCGCAGCCGCACCTTGGTGTCGACATCGAGCCCCGGCCACACCCGCACCCGCGCCTCGAACGTGTCGCCGTCGATGATGCGCAAAACATCCGCGGGATAAACGAGCCGCGGATCGAGCCTTTTTGCGATCGGGAGGTCGGATTGCGGAAGCTCGCCGCCCGCTGCCGCGAACGCAGGCGCAACTGGCGCGGCGACGCGCGGGCCGAGCGACGGCCTAACCGTCGCGCCAATGCGAAGTCCCAGCGCAAACGTGGCAGCCACGACGACTGCGCCGCCGCGGCGCGGTATGCGCAGCGCTTTCAGGGGCAGGTGGTGCCTCATGCCGACTGCTCGTATAGATTGTACAAAATTGCCGATTCAATTAAAGATGACAGGGATTATATTCAGGTATATAGGAATATTGTCAAGAGTCAGGCTGTACTGCGGTCAGACCGTCGTTATTTCTCGCAGGCCGGGCGCGTCAGAAATCGGATGCGAGGCCGTTGACCTCCCAATCCCCGTAGCGGGCCGGATCGGGGCTGCCGCGACCATTGCGTTCCTTTGGCCGCTCGGCGGCGTTGCGCTCGCGGTCGGCGCGGCGCGCTGCCGCCTCGGCAAGTGCGCGCTGGGCGGCTGGAGGGAGCGGGCGCTGTTCGCTCGCTTGAACCTGGGCCGCTTCGGTTTCGGGCTGATCGGGTTGCGGTTGATCGGTTGGCATCGCCCCTGACTTGGCGTAGCCGTGCGTCCGCCGCAAGGAGGAATTTTTCGTCAATGAAGGATGCGCGCAAAGCATCGGTCCGCCCGCGCCACGCTGCCAACGTTCCCGGCCTCGCCGTCCGGCGCATCGCCGCCGAGATCGTGGATGGCGTGCTGCGCCGCCGCCGGGCGCTCGATGAACTTCTCGACGGCGAGGGCGCGCGATCTGCGGGTCTTTCCTCGCTGCCCGAGCGCGACCGCGCGCTCACCCGCGCGCTGGTAATGACGATGCTGCGCCGGCTCGGCACGTTGCGCCATCTCGTTTCGCTGTTTCTCGAACGCGGTCCGCCGGCGCAGGCGCCGCTGGTGGAGACGGCGCTGCTCCTTGGCGCGGCGCAGATTCTTTTCCTGCAGATACCCGACCACGCCGCCGTCGACCTTGCGGTGCGCCTGGTGCAGGCGGATCGAAACGCCGCACGTTTTGCCGGTCTCGTCAATGCCGTTTTGCGGCGCATTGCGCGCGAGGGTGCCGAGCGGCTCGCCGTGCTCGATCCGGTCGCGCTCGATACGCCCGGCTGGCTGATGGCGCGGTGGAGCAAAAACTACGGCGAGGAAACCGCCCGCGCCATCGCCGCCGCCAACAGCCATGAGCCGGCGCTCGATCTGACGGTGAAGAGCGATCCGGACGCATGGGCCGTCCGCCTCAATGGGCGCGTGCTGCCGACCGGCAGCGTGCGCACGATCGCGCATGGCCCGGTAACGGCGCTGCCGGGTTTTGCCGAGGGCGCGTGGTGGGTCCAGGACGCGGCGGCGGCGCTGCCGGTGCGTCTGTTCGGCGACCTCAACGGCAAGCGCGCCGCCGATCTGTGCGCCGCGCCGGGGGGCAAGACCGCGCAGCTTGCGGCCGCCGGTGCTGTCGTCACCGCCGTCGATCGGGCGCCGGCGCGGCTCAATCGCGTACGCGAAAATCTCCAGCGTCTGGCGCTTGCGGCGGAGCTCGTCTGCGCCGACGTGGCGACATGGACGGCCGAGCAAAAATTCGACGCGGTGCTGCTCGATGCGCCGTGTTCTTCGACCGGCACCATTCGCCGTCATCCTGACGTGCCATGGCTCAAGCGCGAGAGCGACATTGCCACTCTCTCCCGCGTGCAAAGCCAATCGATCGAGCGCGCGCTGACGCTGACCGCAAACGGCGGCACGCTGATCTATTGCACCTGCTCGCTCGAACCGGAGGAGAACGAGGAGATCGTCGCCGGGCTTCTCGCGCGCGACAGCGGCGTGCGCCGCGCGCCAATCGCCGCAAGCGAAGTCTCTGGGCACGCCGAGTTCATCGGCAAAGACGGCGACCTGCGCACGCTGCCGTGCCAGCTTCCCGATGTCGATTCGCGGCTTGCGGGTCTCGATGGTTTCTATGCGGCACGGTTGAAAAAACTATAGCCGTATCAAGGTATTAAGCGGACGTTTGGCCGTCCGCTCACGGTTCATTATGGTGCGTGCGGGCACGGGCGTCCGCCATAAGCGGGCAGAAAGGGGCGAGCGCCGCGATGGCGCGCCTTGCAATCGGCAACCATGCAAAGCTGTCCTGGCTGCTGCTGCGCGGCGGGTTGCGGCAGCTTGCCGGGCGTGTCACCGGTCATCCGCTCCTGCGCTGGCCGCTCCTGCCATTTCGCACCGACCGGCTCTTGATCGCCCCGCCGGATTTGCGCACTGCCGACGCAACGCGCGCCAGTGAAATCTATTCCGGCCGTTTCGCCTTCGCCGGCAAAGTGGTGATTTGCGACGGCCGCTCGATTTTCGAGATGGAGCCGCCGTCCGACGAATGGGCGGCCGAGCTATTGGGTTTCGGCTGGCTGCGCCATCTGCGCGCCGCCGAATCGGCGATCACCCGCGCCAACGGGCGCGCGCTGGTGGATGAATGGATCACGCTGCAAGGCTCCTGGCATCCTCTGGCGTGGCGGCCGGACGTGCTGTCGCGGCGCATCATCTCCTGGCTCAGCCAGGCGACGCTCGTGCTGCAAGATACGGATGTGCCGTTCTATCGGCGCTTCCTGCGCAGCCTCGTCCGTCAGGTGCGCTATCTGCGCCACACCGCAGGCGACGCGCGCCGTGGCGTGGCGCACCTGCTGGCGATCATCGCGCTCACCGACGCCGCGCTCTGCATGGCCGGCCAAGCGCGCCGCGTCAAATCGGCAACCGAGCGGCTGCGGCACGAACTGCAGCGGCAGATTCTTCCCGACGGCGGCCATGTCGGCCGCGATCCCGGTGCCATCATCGAAATCCTGCTCGAATTGTTGCCGTTGCGCCAAGCCTATTCCTCGCACAACATCGCGCCGCCGCCGGCGCTGCTTAACGCCATCGACCGCATGATGCCGATGCTGCGATTCTTTCGCCATTCGGACGGCAGCTTCGCGCGTTTCAACGGCATGGGCGCGACGCCGGCCGATCTGTTCCTCACGCTGCTCGCCTACGACGAGGCGCGCGGCGCGCCGCTGTCGAACGCGCCGCATTCCGGCTATCAGCGCCTGGAAGCCGGCGGCGGCGTGCTGATCATGGATGTCGGCCGCGCGCCGCCGATCGAGATGAGTCTGGAAGCGCATGCCGGCTGCCTTTCGTTCGAATTCTCCTCGCCGAAGCACAATCTGCTCATCGTCAATTGCGGGATGCCGCCGACGGCGCGCGAAGACTGGCGGCAGCTCGCTCGCGCGACGCCGGCGCACTCGACGGTGACCTTCAACGACACGTCCTCAGCCCGTTTCGTCACCTCGCCGACTTTTCGGCGCGTGCTCGGTGGCGCGCCGATGCTGGGCGGCCCCAGCCATGTGGCGGTGACGCGCGACGACCGCCCCGATGCAATCGTGTTGCGCGCCACGCACGACGGCTACGCCGAACGTTTCGGCATCCTGCACGAGCGCACGCTCGTGCTCGCCGCCGACGGCACGCGGCTTGAAGGCGAGGATGTTTTTCTGTCCGCCGACGGCCGTTCGCAGCTGCGCACCACGCACGACAAATACGCCGTGCGCTTTCATTTGCACCCGAGCATCAAGGCGACCCGGCTCAGCGACGGCCACGGCGCCATGCTGATGGCGGCGGACAAGGAGTTATGGACCTTCGCGGTCCGTGACGGACAGGTTGAACTCGAAGACAGCGTCTATCTCGCCGGCGCCGAAGGTCCGCGGCGCACGGTGCAGCTCGCCGTCTATGGGCATGCGCGCAATGCCCCGCGTGTGGCCTGGAGCTTGCAGGCCCGTCCCGCAGCCCTGGTGAAGAGCACGGCACGAAACTCGCGCGAGGAGGAGCCGAAGCTGCCGTTGTGATATGGAAACCCGAATGAAGAGCCCTCACCCCGACCCTCCCCCGGCAAGCGGGGAGAGGGAGATGACCGAGCATCTGCGCCGCGCCACGCGCGCCCTCATCTCCGTCTCCGATAAAACCGGAATAGGCGAATTTGCCCGCGCGCTGTCCGGCTACGGCATCGAGCTGGTTTCGACCGGCGGCACGCGCAAGGCGTTGAGCGAATCCGGGCTGAAAGTGCTCGACGTGAGCGATCTCACCGGATTCCCGGAGCTGATGGACGGTCGCGTGAAGACGCTGCATCCGGCCGTGCATGGCGGCTTGCTTGCGGTCCGCGGCAACCCGCAGCACGTCGAAGCGATGCGCGCGCAAAAGATTCGTCCGATCGACCTTCTGGTGGTCAATCTCTATCCGTTCGAGGAAACAGCGGCGCGCGGCGCCGATTTCGCCGCCTGCATCGAGAATATCGACATCGGCGGGCCGGCCATGATCCGCGCGGCGGCCAAAAACCACGAGGATGTCGCGGTTCTGGTCGACGCGGGCGATTACGCCGCGCTGCTCGACGAGCTGGCGCGCCACGGCGGCATGACGACGCTTAAGCTGCGCCGCCGGCTCGCCGCCAAAGCGTTTGCCCGCAGTGCAGCCTACGATGCGGCGATCGCCAATTGGTTCGCGCGCGAGCTTGGCGAGCCTGCGCCGGACTATCGCGCATTCGGCGGCCGGCTCGTTGAAAGGCTGCGCTACGGCGAGAATCCGCACCAGTCGGCGGCGTTCTATCGGACGCCCGACGTGCGCCCCGGCGTCGCCAGCGCGCGGCAGGTGCAGGGCAAGCAGCTTTCCTACAACAACATCAACGACACCGACGCGGCTTACGAATGCGTCGCCGAGTTCGATCCGGCGCGCACCGCGGCTTGCGCCATCGTCAAGCACGCCAATCCGTGCGGCGTCGCCGAGGGGGTGAGCCTGCTCGACGCCTATCGCAAGTCGCTGGCCTGCGATCCGGTTTCGGCATTCGGCGGCATCGTCGCGCTCAACCGCACGCTCGACGCGGCGGCGGCGCGCGCCATCACCGAAATCTTCACCGAGGTCATCATCGCGCCGGACGCGAGCGATGAGGCGATCGCCATCGTCGCCGCCAAGAAAAACTTGCGACTCCTTCTCGCCGGCGGATTGCCCGATCCGCGCGCCGCCGGTTTTTCTGCAAAAACCGTCGCGGGCGGACTTCTGGTGCAGTCCCGCGACAATGCGGTAATCGACGACATCGAGCTAAAGCCGGTGACCAAGCGCGCGCCGACCAACGCCGAGCTGCGCGACCTGCGTTTCGCCTTCCGCGTCGCCAAGCACGTGAAATCGAACACGATCGTCTATGCCAAGGATTCGGCCACCGTCGGCATCGGCGCCGGGCAAATGAGCCGCGTCGATTCCGCGCGCATCGCCGCGCGCAAGGCCGCGGATGCCGCTCAGGCGGCCGGCCTTGCGGAGCCCGCGACCAAGGGCTCGGTAGTCGCCTCCGACGCTTTTTTCCCGTTCGCCGACGGCCTTCTCGTCGCCATCGAAGCCGGCGCGACCGCGGTGATCCAGCCCGGCGGATCGGTGCGCGACGACGAGGTGATCGAGGCCGCCGACGAGCATAACGTCGCCATGGTTTTCACCGGCACCCGGCATTTCCGGCATTAGACGGATCTTCCGATCGAACCGAGTGAGCTTCGCGCCCAGCGCGGAGAGGAAGTTCAAGGCTTCACGCCGCCCATCTTGCAAATAAGCTTCCAATCGTCGGCCGTCACCGGCTGCACCGACAGCCGCGTATTGTTGACGAGAACCATGTTCTTCAGCCGCGGCTCGGCTTTTGCCTCGCCGAGCGTGACCGGCGTGCGGAACGGCTCGATGGCCTTGGCGTCGACCGCGACGAATTTTCCGCTCGGATCGCTCGGGTCGGGATAATGCTCGCGTATCACTTCGACAATACCGACGATCTCACGGCTCTCGCCCGAATGATAGAAGAAGGCGCGCTCGCCCTTCTTCATCTTCATCAGGTTGTTCTTGGCCTGATGATTGCGCACGCCGCTCCACGGCTCGCCCTTGCTGCCTCGCTTTAACTGATCGTCCCAAGAGAAAGTCTCGGGCTCGGTCTTCAATAACCAGTGTGCCATGGTTATTCCCCCGCTATGCCAACCATTCCTTATCAGAGGCGGATCAAGACGACGCCCGCGACCAGCAAGACCGCGCCGGCAATGCGTATTGGGCTGACTGGCGTTTCGGGAACGCCCAACAAACCGAAATGGTCGAATGCCAGCGCGCCGATCATCTGCCCGACCACGATCAGCGCCACCACCATCGCGGCGCCAAGTCGCGGCAATAGCAAGATTGACACGGCAATGTAGATTGCGCCGGAAATGCCGCCGGTCCACGACGTCCACGACGTGCGTGCAACCGTCGAGCCGGTGAGCCATGGCTCCCGTAACGCAACGACCATGGCAAACATCGCCAGTGTCCCGCCGAGATAGCTGATGAAGCCCGCCCACCATGGCGAGCCGATTTCGGCACGAAGATTGGCATTGACGGCCTGCTGAAATACGAAGCTGACGCCGGCGCCCGCGGCCAAGAGATAAAGTCCAAAAAGCGCGAACGACTTTGGCATCACATTCGATCTCCCGACATTATTCCTCGGCCTTGAACGGCCGCGTCAGCAGCGATTCGATTGCCTCGTTGACGCTCGTCCGCTCCGTGAGCAGCGCCGCCACTGCGGTCGAGATCGGCATGTCGACGCGGCGGTCGCGCGCCATTTCCAGGAGCACCGGCGCGGTGAAGACGCCTTCGGCGAGGCCGCCATGGATCTCGCGGGGCCTTTGGCCGCGGCCGAGCGCGACGCCAAAAGAGAAATTGCGCGATTGCGGGCTCGAACAGGTCAGCAAGAGATCGCCGAGCCCGGAAAGCCCCATCATCGTTTCGGCCTTCGCCCCGTAGGCTCTGCCGAACCGCGTAAGCTCGGCGAAGCCGCGCGTGGTCAGCGCCGCCGCGGCGCTGGCGCCGAGCCCGCGGCCGGCGACGATTCCCGCGGCGATGGCGAGCACGTTCTTGGCCGCGCCGCCGATCTCGACGCCGCGCACGTCGCTGGAATGGTAGGGGCGAAAGCTGGCCGAGCCGATCGCCTGCGCCAACTTGCTCGCCAGCATTGAATCGCGCGAGGCAAGCGTGACGGCGGTCGGCAGGCCGCGCGCCACGTCGGCGGCAAAACTCGGTCCGGAGAGAATCGCCGGTACGGCGTTTGGCGCGCACTCGGCGATCACCTCGGTCATGAATTTTTTCGTCCCGCGTTCGATGCCCTTGGCGCAGACGATGATGGGCGTGTGCGCCGGGAGCAAAGGCGAAAGCGCCTTCGCCGCGCTCCGCACCGCTTGCGCCGGCACGGCCAAAAGGATCGCCTCCACGCGCGCGGCGTCGGCAACATCGGCGGCAAGGGCGATGCTGTCGTCGATGCGCACGCCGGGCAGAAACAGGCTTTCGCGTTTCTTGGCCAGATTTTCCGCGTTGGCGGCGTCGTGCTCCCACAGGGTCACGGTGCGCCCGGCGCGCGCGCACGTCAGCGCCAGCGCGCTGCCCCAAGCGCCGGCGCCGATGACCGCGATGCGATCGAAGGCCATACCGGCGACTATAGCAATTCGCCGCGCAATAGTTTGGGGACCTCGCCGACGAGGCCGGCCGCTTCGCGAATGAACAGCCGCTTGAGTCCCGGCAAGCGCTCGACCATCCCGAGGCCGACGTCGCGGGCAAGCCGCAGCGCGTCGGAGCGGTTGGAGAACAGGCGATTGAGGCCGTCGGTCGCAAACCCCATGGCCATCGTGTCGAAACGCCGCCAGCGCTGATATTGCTCGAGCACGTTCGCCGATCCGGAATCGAGGCCGAGCCGGGCGGCATCGACAATCACCTCGGCAAGGGCGGCGACGTCCTTCAATCCCATGTTGAGCCCTTGCCCGGCGATCGGATGAATCACGTGCGCTGCGTCGCCCACCAAGACGATGCGCTCGGCGATGAACGAACGCGCGACGAAGAAGCCGAGCGGATGCACGCGCCGCGCGCCCACCACGTTGATCGCGCCCAGATGCAGCTTGAAGCGCTGCTCCAGCTCGGCATGAAACGCGTCGCCCGGCAGCGCCATGATGCGCTCGGCCTCTGGCGCGCGTTCCGTCCACACGATCGAGGAGCGTCGGCCTTTGAGCGGCAGGATTGCGAACGGGCCTGCGGGCAAAAAGTGCTCCTCCGCGCGGCCGCCGTGATCGCGTTCGTGCGCGACATTGGTCACGATCGCCGATTGGCCGTAATTCCAGCCATGCGTGGCAATCCCGGCGGCTTGGCGAACGGTCGAGCGCACGCCGTCCGCGGCGACGAGGAGGCGAGCTGAGATCGCGTTGCCGTCGGTGAATTGGACATCGACGTGCTGGGCGGAGTGCGAGAATTTCGCAACCGCCATGGTCCGAAACTCGACGCCGAGCTCCCGCGCTTTCGCTTCCAACGCGGCGACCAAGTGCCGGTTCTCGATCATGTGGGCGAAGGGCTCGCCCGGCTCGATCTCGCCGCCGAAGGTGAGAAACACCGGCCGCACCGCGTCGTCGAGCCGGCTGTCGGTGACGACCATGTCGAGGATCGGCTGTGCCTCGTCTTTAACGCTTTGCCAAACGCCGAGCGTCTCGAACAGCCGGCGCGCCGCCGCGACGATGGCCGAGGCGCGTTCGTCGTTGGCGTGGCTCAAGCCGAGCGCCGGATCGGCAACCGTGACGGCGAACGACCGCCCCAGCGCTTGCCGCAACGCGATCGCCAGCGTCAGGCCCGCAAAGCCTCCGCCCGCAATCAGCACGTCGGTATCGTTGCGTGTCATGGTTCGAAGTCTATCACGATTGGCCGTGCCGGGCTTGACCCCATTCGGAATCCCGTATGCAAAGAATAACCGGCCGGATTGTGCGACCGCGAGGGAGAGGTCATGGCCTCCGCCATCGAAGAATTGATCGATATCCTCAATCTCGAAACGCTCGAAGTAAATCTGTTCCGCGGCCGCTCGCCGCAATCGCGCTGGCAGCGGGTGTATGGCGGTCAGGTCATCGGCCAGGCGCTGGTCGCCGCCTGCCGCACGGTCGACGGCGTGGCGGTCCGCCCGCCGCATTCGCTGCACGCCTATTTTCTCCTCGGCGGCGATCCCAAAGTGCCGATCGTCTACGATGTCGACCGCATCCGCGACGGCAAGAGTTTTACAACGCGGCGCGTGGTCGCGATCCAGCATGGGCATGCCATCTTCTCGATGTCGGTCTCTTTCCACGTCGCCGAGCAGGGTCTGTCGCACCAGATCAAGATGCCCGACGTGCCGATGCCCGAGGCACTGCCGAGCGAAGCCGAGATGAAAGAGCGGGTGTGGCCGCTGATGCCCGAACCGGTGCGCCGTTACTACGAACGCGAGCGACCGATCGAGTTGCGGCCGGTCGAAATCCGCCGCTATCTCGGCGAGAAATCCGAGGACGGCCGCTTTCACGTCTGGATCCGCGCAACGGGCAGCCTGCCGGACTCACCTGCAATCCATCAATGCGTCCTCGCCTATGCATCCGACATGACCTTGCTCGACGCCGCGCTCATTCCGTACGGCCGCAGCGTCTTCGACAAGGACATCATGGCGGCAAGCCTCGATCATGCGCTGTGGTTTCATCGTTCGTTTCGCGCCGACGAGTGGCTGCTTTATGCGCAGGACAGTCCGAATCTCGCCGACTCGCGCGGTTTTTCCCGCGGCCTCATTTTTTTGCGCGATGGCACGCTGGTCGCTTCGGTCGCGCAGGAGGGGCTGCTGCGGCGGCGGCGCAACGAACAGGCGTAGCATCTATTCGATCAGTCTCCCGCCTTGATGCCGGCGGCCTTGATGATCGGCCACCACTTGGCGATCTCGGCCTTCTGGTAGGCCGCGAGCGCTGCCGGGTTCTGCTGATCGGCCGGGAAGATGACCTGGCCGAGCTGGGTGAGCCGGTCGCGGACGGCTGGGTCGGCCAAAGCGGTCTTCACCGCGTCATCGAGCCGGTCGACGACGTCTTGCGGCGTTCCCTTCGTCGTCCATAGGCCGTGCCAGAAGGAGATGCTCAGCCCCGGAACGCCCGATTCGATCATGGTTGGCGTGTCCGGCGATTTCGGCCAACGCTTTTTGCTCATGACGGCATAGGCCTTGAATTTGCCGGCCTCGACGCTCGGAAGCGTTCCCGATGCTTCGAGGCAAGCCATGTCGATTTGGCCGGCCATCAAATCCTGCATCGCCGGCGCGGCGCCGCGATAGGGCACATATTGGAACCTTGCGCCGGTCTTCTGCGCGAAAAACAGACCGCATAGATGGCCGGCGCTGCCGGCGCCCACGGTGCCGAACGTGGTCGGCTGCGACCGCGCTTTCAACCAAGCAATAAGCTCGGTCGCGGTCTTAGGCGGCAACGCATTCTTGCCGAGGATCCACAGTGGCGAGGCCTCCACCAGCGAGATCGGCTGCAGGTCCTTCACAATGTCATAGTCGAGCTTGTAGATCGCAGGAGACCCGACATGGCTCGTCCAGTTGCCGATGCCGATCGTGTAGCCATCCGGCGCGGCATGCACGACTCGCCCGGTTGCAATCGTGCCGCTGGCGCCGGTCACGTCTTCGATGACGATGGTCTGGCCGAGCGTTTTACCCATCGCATCGCCAAGGATGCGCGCGAGCGTGTCGGTCGGGCCGCCGGGCGGGAATCCCACCATCAAGGTGATCGGGTGCGACGGATAATTGTCCGCCGGTGCCGCGGTCGTACCGAACAGGATGGCGATAAGCGCCATCGCAAGCGTGGTTTTCCTCATCGTCTTCCCCTGTGTTTTCCCTGTCTTTTCTTGTCTTTCCTTGCCGCAACGATGGCACGGGTCATGCCAGTCTAAAAGGTCAGGAGCACTGTCGTGACCGAAGCCGGCAGGTTTATCCAGGTCCTCTTGGCCGGCCGATTGACGCCGCCTATATGCCCCCTGTAACCATCCGAAAATGTTTGCATTTTTCGAACGATTCTTGACGCCGACCGCTGCGCCGGAAACTCCGGAGCCGCCGGCGAAGCTCATCGCCTTCCTGTGGCACTTTGCCCGCCAGGCAAAATGGCTGTTCGCGGCTCTGTTCGCGGTCGAGCTCCTGGTCGCGCTCAGCGACTCTTCGGTGCCGTGGTTCATGGGCCGCGTGGTCACCATGGTGACCAAAACGCCGCCCGACCGCTTCCTGGCCGAAGGCTGGCCGTGGCTCGTCGGCATGGCGATCGTGGTGCTGCTCGTGCGCCCGGCGGTGACGCTGACGCGCTATCTCATCACCAACCAGGCGATCGCCGCGCCGTTCACCGGCCTCATTCGCTGGCAGTCGCATTGGCACGTGGTGCGCCAGAGCTGGGCGTTTTTTCAGAACGATTTTGCGGGTAGGATTTCCAACCGCGTGATGCAGACCGGACCGTCGGTGCGCTCGACCTTGACCGCCACGATCACCGCCGTCTGGTACATCATGGTGTACGGCGCCTCGGCCATTGCGCTCACCGCGCATGCGGATGGCTGGCTCGCGGTGCCGATCCTGCTCTGGTTTTCCGGCTATGCCGCGCTACTCGTCTATTTCGTGCCGCGCATGCGCGAGCGCTCGAAGGTCTCCTCCATCGCCCGTTCGACGCTGATGGGCCGCATCGTCGACAGCTACACCAACATCCTCACGGTCAAGCTGTTCGCCCGCGCGCGCGAAGAAGACCAATATGTCCGCGACGCGGTCGACAGCCATGTTGGTTTTTTCCTCGCCTCGCAGCGCCTGCTCACCGTGTTCGGCGCGCTGCTTGACGTGCTCAACGCGCTGCTCATCGCCGGGGCGGGTGCGCTCGCGCTCCTGCTCTGGCGCTACGGCGCCGTCGAAGTCGGCGTCATCGCCATGGTGTTGCCGCTCACGCTCCAGCTCACCAACATGTCGCGGCAGATCGCCAGCCGCATCACCGACATATTCGAGGATATCGGCGTGGTGCAGGAGGGCATGCTGACGATCGCGCAGCCGCTGCAATTGCCCGATCCTGCGGACGCGCGGCCGCTCACAGTGCGCGCCGGCCGCATCGATTTCAAGAACGTCAGCTTCGGCTACGGCCGCGAGACCGGCGTGCTGCAGAATTTCAACCTGACCATTCATTCCGGCGAGAAGATAGGCCTGGTCGGCCGTTCCGGCGCCGGCAAATCGACGGTGGTCAATCTCTTGTTGCGCTTCTTTCATCTCGAAGGCGGCGCGATCCTCATCGACGGCGAGAACATTTCCGGCCTCACCCAGGAATCGCTGCGCGCGCAAATCTCCATGGTGACGCAGGACACCTCGCTGTTGCACCGCTCGATCCGCGAAAATATCCGCTACGGGCGGCCGGACGCGAGCGACGAGGAGATCGTGCGCGCCGCCAAGCTCGCCCACGCCCACGATTTCATCCTCGATCTGGAGGATTGGCAGGGAAGGCGCGGCTACGAGGCCCATGTCGGCGAGCGCGGCGTCAAACTCTCCGGCGGCCAGCGCCAGCGCGTCGCCATCGCGCGCGTCATTCTCAAAGACGCGCCCATCCTCGTGTTCGACGAGGCGACCTCGGCGCTCGACAGCGAAGTGGAGGCCGCGATCCAATCGAGCCTCGGCACGCTGATGGCCGGCAAGACCGTGATCGCCATCGCGCACCGGCTTTCCACCATCGCGCAGATGGACCGCCTCGTCGTGCTCGAACACGGCCAGATCGTCGAGCAGGGCAGCCATCGCGAGCTGATCGCGCAAAACGGCCATTACGCCGCGCTCTGGCGCCGCCAGGCCGGCGGCTTCCTCGACGCCGCCGACATGCAGGCGGCGGAGTGATCACGCGCTCTTAATCCTCCGCCGCGAAAGCGGGGGAGGATGAGCGAAATCGTTCTTGCCGCGCGTTCCGCGCCCGAGTTTTGCTCGATCTTTGCTTCCGCCCCGCTTCGTAG
>Ga0207416_1000643_pt1 | contig 56154 bp, 48 predicted proteins | sample PaiPotPPM11metaG_FD_184107 | JGI IMG/M metagenome (GOLD analysis project Ga0207416, IMG submission 184107) | Iron sulfur acid spring bacterial and archeal communities from Banff, Canada, to study Microbial Dark Matter (Phase II) - Paint Pots PPM... ... | reverse complement strand
TCTACCTGCGCTCGCGCTCGCCCCTGCTCCGTCATCGGCCCACACTCCTTCGCTCCAGCGACTCCAGCGACGCGGCTATCCTACCGCCTCGGACCAACTGGCCGGCGCGAAAACGTGTGGCGCACTTGGTGGCGTACCGCGCTACACGCTGCTGGAGATCGAGCATTTCTTCAAGGTCTACTAGTAGTCTGTCATGCGAGAATTGATGGGTTTCTGTAGGGGCGGGGCTTGCCCCGCCCAGGTGGGCGCCCCAAGGGGTCGGGGTCCCCACGCAGTGGGGAGAGTGCTCCGCCCTACAGGTACCCGTCAAAACCTGCATGACAGACTACTAGTAGCTCGAGGCGAAGCAGGTGGAGGTTCACGGTTGGGACGGGATCGAGCGAGCCCACGAGTTGATTCGGCGCTGCGCGCGTTGACCCGAGCTCGCCGGCAGCCCCACCGGCGCGGTGGTGTACAATGGCGCTTTTGACCGTTCCACGGCGACGTCAAGCCCGGTCACCACTGCGAAGGAACGCTCGATTATGGTCACCGCACCGTCCTCCCCCCGGCCAGATCTCTCGGACCTGTCCCTCGACCCCCGCCTCGTCCTGATCGGACACGACCCGCTGAACGCCGAGCTGCCGTTGCCGGAGCAGGTCGGGGTGATCACGCCGAATCCTTTGTTCTACAAGCGCAACCATTTCGCGGTCCCCCGCATCGCCGCCGCCGACTGGCGCCTCCGCATCGAGGGTGAAGTCGAACGGCCAGTCGAGCTGACCTACGACGAGCTGCGAGCGTTGCCCAGCCGGGCGCATCTGGTAACGCTGGAATGCGCCGGCAATGGTCGCTCGACGCTGCAGCCTGTGGCCGATGGCGAGCCATGGCAGTTCGGCGCGGTAAGCACGGCCGAATGGACCGGCGTGCCGCTGGCGGCGGTGCTGGAGCGTGCCGGGCTGACGGCGAGGGCTCGAGAGATCGTCGCCGAAGGCGCAGACCGGGGCAGCGTAGCCGCCATCGGCAAGACTATCTCCTATGGCCGAGGCTTAGACCGGGAGACGGCCGAGCACCCGGACACGCTGCTGGCCTACGCCATGAACGGCGAGCCCTTGCCGCCGGAGCACGGCTTCCCTGTCCGGCTGGTCGTCCCCGGCTGGTACGGCATGGCGTCCGTCAAATGGGTCACGCGACTGGAAGCGATTGCCGGACGCTTCGACGGCTTTTATCAGGTGGATCGCTACGTCATGGCACATCCAGAGCGCGGCGCTACGTCCAAGATCCCGCTCCGAGCAATGCACGTGCGCTCACTCATTACGCGGCCGGTTGCCGGCGCCGCCATCATCGAGGGCGCCCATCGCGTGCATGGACTGGCCTGGTCGGGCGCGGCGCCCGTGAAGCGCGTCGAGGTGAGCGTCGACGGCGGAGCAACCTGGGATGTCGCCGATCTGACCAGCCGGCCCGAGCGGTACGCCTGGCGGCGCTGGGAGTACCTCTGGCAGGTGACGGCGGCCGGTCCGGTCGAGTTACGCAGTCGCGCCTTCGACGAGGCGGGTAACACCCAGCCCGGCACGCCGGAGTGGAACCGCCTCGGGTATGCCAACAACGCCGTCCAGACCGTCGCGGTTACCGTCATCGCGGATCGCCCTCGAAGCGAGCAAAGTCAATGAAGTCAACTGACAAAGAGTATAATGGCCCCTGTTGACGCCAGTCTAGCCAAGGGAGATTTCGACAATGCCGGTCTTACCTGAGCTGCTCGCGGCGAACGAGCGCTACGCCGCCAGCTTCACCAAGGGACACTTGCCGATGCCTCCTGGGCGGAAGGTGGCGATCCTCACATGTATGGACGCGCGACTCGACCCGGCGAAGTTCCTCGGCCTAGAAGAAGGCGACGCGCATGTCATCCGCAACGCCGGCGGACGTGCCGATGCCGACGCCTTGCGCTCGCTCGTTATCTCCCAGCAACTGCTCGGTACCCGGGAGGTCGTCGTCATTCACCATTCCGACTGCGGCATGCTCACCTTCAGCAATGACGACTTGCGGAAGCTGCTCAAGGAGCGCTTCGGCGCCGACGCCGGCAACACCGACTTCCTACCCTTCTCGGACCTGGAGAAGAGTGTGCGCGACGATGTGGCGACGCTCCGCGGCTCTCCCTTCATCCCGAAAGACATCCCAATCACCGGCTTTATCTATGATGTCCAGAGCGGTAGGCTCCTGCCGGTTGGTTAGTCAACCTCACCCCCGGCCCCTCCCCTGGGAAGGGAGGGGAGCTTCAACGGCAGGTGTGTTGGCCTCTTTCGGCGCCACCAGCGGCAGCCAAGAAGAGCGACGAGCATCCCAGCCCAAGCTCCCCTCCCTTCCCAGGGGAGGGGCCGGGGGGGTGAGGTTCCCTACCGAGTGGCCTTGCGTCGCGCCGCCGTGATCAAGCCGCCCAGGAGCGCCAGGAGCGCGACGATGGCGGCGCCACTGCGTGGCAGCGAGGTTCCGCCGGCGCCGGTGCTGGGCATGCTCGCCGGAATCTGCGCGGGCGCTGCAGCGGCTGTGGGAGCCGTGGCAGCCGCCGTCGACGGAGCCGGAGCGGCAGGCGCGGCAGCGACGGGCGCGGTCGTCTTGGCCGCCGCGGTAACGATGATGCTGCCGTGCATGTAGGGATGGACAGCGCAGTGGTAGGCGAAGGTCCCGGCCTGATTGAAAGTGAAGTGGAACGCTTGGTTCTGGTTCAAGATACTGGAGGCGAACGCGCCCGAGTCGGACGTCACGGTGTGGGGAGCGTCAGTCTGGTCCGTCCAAGTCACCGTCGTGCCTACCGGCACGGTAATGCCGGCGGGCGTAAAGGCGTAGTGCTCGGACGACGGCTCCGTCATGCTCACCGCCGCCGAGCCGTCTGCCGCGACCGGCAACGCGTAGGGAACGGCCAGCATCGTCGCCAGCCCCACAGCCCCACCTAGCCGCGCCATTCCATTCATTGACAATCTGGTCACGGTTGAAGATCCTCTCATGTGCTTCCGGTGTCGTACCATTGAAGTACCTGCTCGCATGATCGGCCCGCGACTGGCCGTGAGCCAGAGGGGAATCACTGACTCCACCTAGGTAATTTCACGCATGTCGAGGGCGGGCCTCTCACCTACCATGGAGGGAGGAGGATGGGATGCCGCTGATCACTATCGTCATCGCCGAAGACCACGCCCTGGTGCGTGAGGGCACCCGGCAGATCATCGAGCAGCACGCCGACTTGCGGGTCGTCGGCGAGGCCGATCGCGGCGACCGCGCCGTGGCCCTGGTGGGCGAGCTCCGGCCGGATGTTGTCCTCCTCGATCTCCGCCTTCCGGTGCTGAATGGGATCGAGGCAACCAGCAAGATCACCAGCTCCTACCCGGAGGTGAAGGTGCTCATGCTCAGCGCCTACGACGACGAGGACTACATCTTGGCGGCGCTTAATGCCGGCGCGGCCGGTTACCTCCTGAAGACCGCGCCCGGGCGCGAAGTCGTGGAAGCGGTACGCGCGGCCTACCGCGGCGAGACCGTGCTTCAGCCGGCGATATCCCGCAAGCTGGCCCAGTATTGGCAGCGTTTCAACGCGCCCGGGGGCAGCGCGCGGCTGAGCCCTCGAGAGTTGGAAGTGCTGCGACTGCTCGCCCGCGGGGCGCCCAATAAGGAGATCGCCGCGACGCTCGGAATCAGCCTGCGAACGGTGGAGGGGCACTTGGGCAATATCTTTGGCAAGCTGGGCGTCTTTTCGCGCACCGAGGCGGTGCTGTACGCCGTCAACCACCACCTGCTCGCCCTCGACGAAACGGCGGCGCCATGAGCCTGGGCGCTTGGTCGATCCCGCCGCGACCCTTCCATCGTGCCCTCACCGGCTGGCGAATGCCACGCTACGACCGGGTGTTCCTGGCAGCGCAAGTGCTCATGGTGCTCATCATCGTCGGCTACGAGGCGGCCGACGCCGCGGGCGTGCCGTGGCCCCTGAACAGCCAGGAGTTTGCTCCCGTCGCGCTGTTCGTCATTCCCATGATCTACGTCGCTCGCGGGTTCGGTCCGCTGGGCGCGTTCGCCACGATCGCCTGGGTGGCTGGTTTGGTGATGCTCCAGATCGGCTTGCAGCGGCAAGGTCTGAACCGCTGGGCCGACGATCTCCAGGTAGCCATTATCGGTACCGTCGCCGTGTTTGTGGGCTATCGCGTCCAGCGAGAGATGCTCATCCGGCGTCGAGTGGAGGACACGCACGAGGCCCTCCAAACGTCGGAAGCACGCTACCGTGCGCTCTTTGAACAGAGCCAGACGGCAACATTGATCGCGACGCGCGACGGCCGCGTTCGGGAGGCGAACGCCGCCGCGCACGCCCTCCTCGGCGTCAACGGGCACGACGTTATCGGCCACACGCTGGCCGACCTCCTCGGGGAGTCCGGCTCCGCCCACGTGCGGGCGGGAAGGCCGCCCCAGATCATCACGCGTGCCGACACCAAGGGTGTGGAGCTGCTGCTTCGGCCCGTCTGTACGTTCGCCGGCGCCAACGTGTTGCAGATAGTCCTCCAGGACGTCACCGAAGAACAGCAGCGTCGTCGCCGGTTGGACGCCTACGCCGCCTACGTGCTCCAGGGGCAGGAGGAGGAGCGCCGCCGGATCGCGCGCGAGCTGCACGACGAGCCGGTGCAGGATCTCGTGTACTTGTGCCGGCGGCTGGACCTGCTGCCCCATCGCGACGCCCTACCGGCCGACGCCATCGCCTCGCTCGAGGAGACTCGCCAGCTCACCGAGCAGATTGCCCGCGGCCTCCGCGAGCTCGCCCGCGGGCTGCGTCCCCCCAGCCTGGACGACCTCGGCCTGGTCGCCTCATTGCGCCATCTCCTGGCCACTTTCGAGGAACGCACGGGAGTGGCCGCAAGCCTCCAGGTCGACGGTGACGAGCGGCGCTTGTCGCCTGCTTCCGAGCTAGGACTATTCCGGATTGCCCAGGAGGCGCTCCGCAACGTCGAGCGTCACGCTGCCGCTCGGCATGCGGTCGTTGGCATAGTCTTCAACGGCTGTGTGCAGCTCACGGTCCGGGACGACGGCATCGGCTTCGCGATTCCGCCGCAAGCCAACGGCTCCGTTGGCGCTGGACTCGGCCTGTTGGGCATGCAGGAGCGAACCGAGCTGCTCGGCGGCCGGTTCGCCATCTCGTCGCTCGTCGGCGAGGGCGCCACGGTGCGCGTCACCATCGCTTGAGACACCGGCAGCATCGGTGATGGAGCGCAACAGGCCGTGGTTCGTCGACGCCGAAGCGCACTAGCGTTGGGCCTTGCCTTTGCCGCGCCTTCGGGGGTATCATCTCCAGGCGCTTCCCGTCGCGCGTCCCGCTGCCAGCGGAGTGCGCCCGACTGGTGGGAAGGAGGTAGGCGATGCGGCAGAGTACAGCAGTGAAAGCGGGTGAAATGCCGACAGTGAGCATGGCGCCATATTCCTGACTCGGCCAATCGACGGGCGGGGCAGATGATGCCCCTCTCCTTGCTCACGCGTTCGCCTCGCCAGGACGAAGGACAACCGGCCCACCGCTAGGGATCGGCCTTCCGGGTGTGTACCGGACCACACCGTTTGGGCGTGGCCCGCCCCAGGCAAACAACGCGAATGCGGCCGCGGTCGTGTGTCGAGGCAGCCCTCATTCGCACGAACCGCTGTTCCGTTTCGTGCGGTGGTGCGCCCCTGCTCCGGCTCAGGCCTGTTATCGGATCCCAAACACCGAGTAGCTGCCTAACGGAGCTGCCGTTCCGAAGCGAATCGTGCCCACGGCCACGCCGCCGGTTGACTCACGAAGCCTCCGGCGTCGGCACTGAAGGCGTGTGGTGCGCAATCAATAGTAGCAAGTGGGGACGACCCGAGTATGAACGTCTCGCTCCGACGCATGGTGGCGATGTTGACCGAGTATCTGGCGCCACAGTGGCGGAAGGCGCTGTTTCTGGGCGCCCTGCTAGTCGCCAACATCGGCCTCCAGCTCGCCAATCCTCAGATCGTGCGCTACTTCATCGACACCGCCCGCGGGGACGGTCCGCTGCGCCTCCTGACGCTGGCCGCGCTGCTCTATATCGGCGTGGCCGTGGTCACCCAGGGCGTTGCCATCATCGAGACCTACGTCGCGGAGAACGTGGGTTGGCTAGTGACCAACGAGCTGCGGACGAAGCTGGCGGCACACTGCCTCCGTATGGACCGTGCCTTCCACAGCGCCCGCACGCCCGGAGAGCTGATCGAGCGCGTCGACGGTGACGTGACGGCGCTCGCCAACTTCTTCTCCCGCTTCGTGGTGTACGTGCTGGGAAACGTCGTGCTCCTCATCGGCGTGCTCGTGGCGCTATTCACCATCAACTGGCGGGTGGGCCTGGCGATGGGAGCCTTCGCCGTCGTCGCGACTGCCCTGCTCGTGGGTATGCGCAACGTCGCCGTACGCCACTGGCGGGCCGTGCGCCAGGCGAGCGCCGACTTCTCCGGCTTCCTGGGTGAGCGGCTCGCCGGGACCGAGGACATCCGCTCCAGTGGGGCCACCGGCTACGTGCTGCGCCGGCTGACGGAGATATACCGGCGTTGGCTTCCTCTGGAGATGAAAGCCGGGCTGGCCTGGGCGACGACCGATGGGGTCAGCCTGCTGGTGTTCACCCTCGGCAATGTGACAGCTCTCGCTATCAGCGCCTCCCTGTTCACCTCAGGCGCCATCAGCGTCGGCACGGTCTACCTGATCTTCCAGTACACCGAGCTGATCCGCCAGCCGTTAGAGCAGATTCGCATGCAGCTGCAGGACTTTCAGAAGGCCGCCGCCAGCTTGGGGCGCGCGGACGATCTGCTGGCGGTGAGACCCACAATCCTTGACGGCGACGGCGCCGCACTGCCGGGCGGCGCGCTCGCCGTGGCGCTGGACGGCGTGACCTTCGGTTACGACGAGGGCGAGACCGCGCTGGACAACGTCAGCGTCGGCCTCGCGCCGGGGCAGGTGCTAGGCGTGTTGGGCCACACCGGGAGCGGCAAGACGACCCTTACGCGCCTGCTGCTCCGCTTCCATGACCCGGATAGGGGAGCGGTCCGTCTCGGCGGGCACGACGTGCGCGCGTTGCGGCTGGCCGACTTGCGCCAGCGCGTCGGCGTGGTGACCCAGGAGGTGCAGCTCTTCCACGCCAGCGTGCGTGACAACCTGACGCTTTTCAGCCCGAACGTCGCGGATAGCGCCATCGTGCAGGTGTTGGATGACCTGGGTCTGGGCCAGTGGTACCGCTCGCTGCCCCACGGGATGGACACGGAACTGGCCTCCGGAGGTACGGGACTGTCCGCCGGCGAATCGCAGCTCCTGGCCTTTGCCCGCGTGTTCCTGAAGGATCCGGGGCTGGTGATCCTGGACGAGGGCTCGTCGCGGCTGGACCCGGCCACCGAGCGCCTGATCGGCCGCGCGACGGACCGACTGCTGGACGGTCGCACCGGCATCATCATCGCGCATCGCTTGACCACTGTCACTCGCGCCGACGACATCCTCATCCTCGACGGCGGCCGTATCAGTGAGTACGGGAACCGGCAACGGCTGGCCCAGGATGTCGGCTCGCGATTTCACGAGCTTTTAGCAATCAGCGGTCAGCTATCAGCGGAAGCAACGGCGCCTCTTGCGAAGTATGCGGCGGTGAAGGTGTGAGATGCGCAACTGCGTGTCCAGGAAGGGGGCCGTACGGTGGGCCGCCGCGTGCGAGCCTACGGAGCGCGGGCGTCCCGCCCGCCCGGTTGCTACGCGGTAAACACGTTGTTCCGACGCAAACAAAAAGAATCGCTGATGACACCGGGCGGGCGGGACGCCCGCGCTCCGTAGGCTCGCACGCGGCGCAATGGTGATCGAAGAAAGCTGATTGCTCGTGAAAACCTGGCAATACCTAACCCGCCTCCTCGCCTACCGGCTCTGGCTCTATGCGCTAGACTGCGCGCTCTGGACCACCTGGTACGCCTTCCCGCTGGTACCGGGGTTGATCGCGCAGCAGTTCTTCGACGCGCTCACCCACAGCGCGCCGGTGCGCTTGGGCATTCCCGAGCTGCTAATCCTGCTGGTCATGGCCGCGGTAACACGGGTTGTGGTCACATACGGCGCGTTCGCCGTCCACACGGTTCACCAGTTCATGATCTGCGCGCTGCTCCAGCGCAACATGCTCGCCCAGGTGCTGGCTCAGCCGGGCGCCCGGTCCATGCCGGTGTCGTCGGGTGAGGCGATCAACCGATTCCGCGACGACGTCGACCAAGCGGCCAACATGATCGACAACTCGCTGGACGTCTGGGGCTACACCGTCTTCGGCGCGGTGGCCGTCGTCATTCTGCTGCGCATCAACCCCTGGATCACGTTGCTGGTCTTTACGCCGTTGGCAGCAGTCATCGTCGCCGTGCAGCTCGTGAGCGCTCGCCTACAGCAGTACCGCGCAGCCAGTCGCCAGGCAGCCGGCCGGGTCACCAGTGCCGTCGGCGAGATGTTTGAGGCGGTGCAGGCGATCCAGGTCGCCGGAACCGAAGATCATGTCATCGATCACCTGCGCCGGCTCAACGAGCAGCGGCGCAAGCTCACCCTGCGCGATCGCGTGCTGTCGCAAGTCATGGACTCAATCAATGCCAACACGGTTGGCGTCGGGACGGGCTTCATCCTCCTGCTGGCGGCTAGGTCGATACGAGCAGGGGCCTTCACGGTTGGCGACTTCGCGCTATTCGTTTCCTATCTCGGGTTCGTGACGCAGTTCACCCGCTTTACCGGTCGCTACCTGGCGATGTACCAGCAAGTCGGCGTCTCTTTCACGCGTATGGCCGGGCTGCTCCAGGGGGCTCGGCCGCAAACGTTGGTCGAGGCCGTGCCGCTCCACTTGACAGGACAGCTCCCCGAGCTCAAGCCGGTGAGGCGGACGCCTCAGGACAGGCTTCGCCTGCTGGAAGCTCGAGACCTCACCTACCGCTACCCTGATTCCGGTCGTGGCGTGAGCGGCGTTTCCCTGAGCCTGCCGCGCGGATCGTTCACGGTCGTCACGGGCCGGATTGGCTCCGGCAAGACCACACTGCTGCGCGTGCTGCTCGGGCTCCTCCCCAAGGATGCTGGGACAATCTCCTGGAACGGTGTGCTGGTCGACGACCCGTCTGCCTTCTTCGTCCCACCGCGCAGCGCCTACACGCCCCAGGTACCCCGACTGTTCAGCGAGACGCTCCAGGACAACATCCTGCTGGGCCTCCCGCGCCAAAACGCGGACCTAGAAGGCGCCGTGCGAGCGGCCGTGCTGGAGCGCAATGTCGTCACCCTCCAACATGGTCTGCACACGGAGGTCGGCACGCGCGGCGTGAAGCTCTCGGGCGGACAGGTCCAGCGCACGGCGGCGGCGCGAATGTTCGTGCGTGACGCCGAGCTCCTCGTGGTGGACGACCTCTCCAGCGCGCTGGACGTGGAGACCGAGCGCCTGCTCTGGCAGCGCCTCTTCGAGCAGCGTCAAGCCACCTGCCTGGCCGTCTCCCACCGGCGCGTCGCCTTGCAGCGCGCCGACCGTATCATCGTCCTCAAGGACGGACGGATGGAAGCCGAAGGGACCCTCGGTTATCTGTTGGCAACGTGTGAGGAGATGCGGCATTTGTGGCAGGGGGATGATGGTCGGGCGTGACCGAGAGACGAAAGGCGAATGGCGAGGTCGGCTGGTGAGGGCCCGCCCCCACCAGCCGACCTCGCCAATAGAGCAGTTCACGAGAACGCGCTGACATGGCAACCATGCTCGCTCCTCTACGCCGTTACACCAAGACCGCCGCCATGGCCGCGACCAGCTACGTGGGCGATAGCCCGCTATTCCTGGCCGATTACCTGCTGCGCCTGGTGCGGGTGCTGGTGCTGCTCTCTATCTGGCGCACCATCCTCACCGGGCGGGGCACGGTGTCGGGAATGACGTTGGGGGCAGTGCTGACCTATACCCTCATCGGTGAGGCGTTCGCCGAGCAACTATCGGTCCGCACGGAGCTGGGGAACGCGCTGTGGGAGGGGTCGGTCGCCACGCGTTTCTTGCAGCCGATGAGCATGGTGGGGCAGTTCGCTTCGGACATGATAGGGCGGTGGTGTTTCGGTCTGTGCGCCTTCTCACTACCGTTGCTACTGCTTTCGCGGCTGCTGGACGTTAGTCCGCAGCCCGCCAGCCCGGCAGCAGGCGGCTGGTTCATCTTGAGCCTGATCCTCGGGACATCCGTTGGGCTGGCGCTGGAGTTCATTTTTGCGTCGCTGGCGGTGGCCCTGGAACAGCCGATATGGTTCATCGACTACGTGCGCAGGGCCGTGACCACCCTCCTGTCTGGGGCGCTCGTGCCATTCGCGCTCTTACCTGAGGGGATCGGAGTGGTGTTCACCTGGCTGCCGTTCGCCTCGACAGCGTCGGCGCCGCTGCGCATCTACACGGGGACAGGTGACGCGGTGCGCCTGTTGCTCGTCCAGGTCGGCTGGTCGATCTTGCTGTGGGCGCTGGCGCGCTGGCTCTGGCAGGTCAGCCGGGAGAAGCTGGTGGGTTTCGGTGGCTAACGGCCTGGCGCGGGCGCTCCTACGCATCCTCCAGTTGTGGCGACTGTACGGCGCCATGGACGTCATTTGGATTGCCCGCGACGCCAAGACCTTCATAACGTGGTACATCACCGACATCGTCGTGAACGGGGCCGCCGTGACAGCTACCTTGCTGTTGGCCGAGCGATTCTCGGGGATCGGCCCTTGGGCGAAGTCCCAGGTGCTATTCCTGCTGGGTTATGCCGTGCTGGCCAGCGGATTGCTCGATCCGTTCTGCAACTACAACGTCAAGTACGTTAGTCGACGGCTGGGAAGGGGGCAACTGGACCATACGTTGATTCAGCCCCAGCCCATCTGGATGGCGTTGCTGACGGAGGGCTTCTCACCACTCTCGGGGACGGCGGCGCTCCTGCCCGGATTGGTCCTGCTGGTCTGGGCAACGCATGCACTGCACCTCTCCGTCACGCCCGCCTGGATCGCCGCGCTGCTGCTCAATCTCCTAGCCTCGGCGATCATCATTCTTGCCTTTTCCTACCTGTGGGGCAGCCTGGCCTTCTGGGCGCCGCGGTCAGCGGAGGAGATCAGCAGCTCCGCGCTCCGGACGCTGGATCAGCTCAAGTCGTTTCCCCTGGATGGCCTGGGACTGGGGCTGCTCGGGGGGCTGCTGACGGTGTTGCCAGTTGGCTTCGTCGCGTGGTATCCCTGTCGCGCGCTCTTGGGAATCGAACAGTCCGCCTACCAACTTTTCACAACGCCGATCGCCGCGGCGATCATCTCCGCTGCCGCTATCCTGGCTTTTCGAGGAGGATTGAAGCAGTATGCCCGTACCGGATCGCAGCGCTATCTCAGCTTCGGACACCGTCGTTGAGCTGACCGGCGTTTGGAAGCGCTACCGCCAGAAGCAGCGCTCGGCGCAGCTCCGTGAGGTCGTCCGCACCATGCTGCGGCCAACGGTTCGCACCATCGAGGCGCTGCGCGGCATCGACCTTCAGGTGCAGCGCGGAGAGATCGTCGCCTACGCCGGCCCCAACGGCGCCGGCAAGAGCACCACGGTGAAGCTGCTCTCCGGGCTGCTGGCGCCCGACGCCGGCAGCGTGCGCGTCTTCGGTCTGGACCCGGTCCGCGACCGCGTCCGCTACGTGCGCCGCATCGGCGTGGTGTTCGGCCAGCGCACCGAGCTCTGGTGGGACCACTCCATCGCCGCCAGCTACGAGTGGAAGCGCGTGGTCTGGGACGTGCCGCGCGACCGCTACGAGCGCATGCTCGGCTTCGTCAAGGAGCTGCTCGGGCTGGACGAGTTCTTCCACACGACAGCGCGCGAGCTCAGCCTGGGCCAGAAGATGCGGGCCGACCTGGGTATGGCCCTGCTGCATGAGCCGGAGATCCTCTTCTTGGACGAGCCTACGCTGGGCCTGGACGTACTCGCCAAGCGCCAGATGCTGCAGTTCGTCAAAGACCTCAACCGCGAGCGCCAGGTCACGGTCATGGTCACCAGCCACGACATGTCGGACCTGGAGCAGCTCGCCGGTCGCATCGTCATGATCCACCACGGCAACATCGCCTTCGACGGCGACTTCGACCAACTGCGCCGCGCCTTCAGCGACCGGCGCCGCCTGCTCATCGAGACCGCCGAGGCCACCGCGCCTCGACTGGCCGGCGCGGATCTGCTGCACAGCGCAGCGGGCCGCCACGAGTACGTGTTCGACGCCTCCGAGGTCAAGATCGCCGCGCTGCTGGAGCAGGCCGCGGCCCAGGCGCAGGTGCTGGATGTCGAGACGCACCGCGCGGACATCGACGACGTCATTGCCGACATCTACCTACGATGGCAGCACGACGGGAAGGCTCAGGCGCTTGCCACAGACGCACAGAGTTCCCAAGCGCAGCCCGCGGCGCCCCCTGCCCCTACAGACGCGTGATGCGCATTAGAATTTCCAGAGGCATTGATACCTCCATGAGCGGTCCGGCGCTGCCTCCCGAAACGACGCCCTTCTGGGGCCCATGCTATTACAGCCCGATAATGCGCATCACACGTCTAAAGGAGCAGGCTAAGATTGCGAAGCCGGCTGAAGCCGGCTGGGGCACGACGCTTCAGTCCCGCTGGTTGTCCAGCCGGCTGCAGCCGGCTTCGCAATCTTAGCCTGGGGCTTGAGCCCCAGGCGCCCCTGCCGCGCCCCAGCCCTGGACCGTGCTGGGCACACGGCTATACTGGAAGCGGCGGGGCAAACCGGAGCAAGGGCGCAGGAGGTGGCGAATGGCGACGGCGTTACGCTGGACATCCGCTGATCTGGAGCTGCTGCCGGACGACGGCAAACGGTACGAGATTATCGACGGAGAACTGCACGTGTCGACGCAGCCGAGCTGGGAGCATCAACTCGTCGGTACGTGGATTGTGGCGATATTGCGCGAGTGGAGCTTGCGCATCGGCGCCGGGCTGCCCAATATCGCGCCGGGCGTCATCCTGGCGGAGGATAACGCGGTTGCGCCCGATGTCGTCTGGGTGAGCGCGGAGCGGCTGCCAAGCGTCCTAGCGGCCGACGGCAAGCTGTACGGCGCCCCCGACTTGGCCGTGGAGATATTGTCCCCGGGCGCGAAAAACGAACAGGGCGACCGTGAGGCCAAACTCAGGGCCTATTCCCTGTACGGGGTGCGCGAATACTGGATTGTTAACTGGCAGCGGCGGGAGGTGCAGGTTTACCGGCGGGAGCATGCCGCGCTGACGCTGGTGGGGACACTCTACAGCGAGGACGAGATAGCATCGCCGCTCCTGCCCGGGTTCTCGGCCAAGGTAGAGCAGTTCTTTGCCGGGATTCGCAGGGTGTGAGGGTGATGGGTCCGCTTCAATAGCGATAACACCGTGCTGCAGGCCGTCTTTTTCGATCTGGACGGGACCTTATGCGCTCCCTCCGCCCCATTTGCCGAGGTGTTCACACGCTGCTGCGTCCCGCTGCTCTCCGGCAGCCGCCACCATAAGGCAGCCGACCTGCTCGACTCCTTCGGGACAGCCCTCACCCGCCCCGGTCCATCATCCGCTGCTTCCTGCCTCCATTGCGCGCTCGGCGTATGCCGTGCGACCGGCGTCGATACCGCCGGCATCACCGAATCGGCCGCCGCGCTTACCAGGGAATGGGCACGGGCACAGCGGCTGCTGCCAGGGGCTACAGCGACCCTGCGCGCCCTCGCTGAGTCGCTACCGCTGGGCCTCATCACCAATGGACCGAGCGACATGCAGCGGGCGGTGGTCGCCCACCTCGACATTGTCCCGCTCGTTCGCTGGATTGTGGTCTCCGGCGACGACAGCGTCGGCGTTCGGAAGCCCGATCCGGCCATCTTCCGGCATGCGCTGGCGCTGGCGCAGTGCTCCCCGGAGCACGCCCTCTACGTCGGCGACTCGGCCACCAGCGACGTTGCCGGCGCGGCCAGCGCGGCGATGCGCACCTGCTGGCTCAACCCCTCGGGGCAGCCACTGCCGCCGGGGGTACCGGAGCCGGATCTCCAGGTCAGCAGCATTGGCGAGCTGTCGGTCATGTGCGCAGTCGAGGCCCGGATGTTGCCGGGTAGTGGCCAATCGCCGGCCACGACAAAGCGATGATCGCTCATGGGCATGCTTGACAAGTGTGCAACTGAGTTGCATACTTGGGTCGTGACGCTACTTTTCGTCTACACGTCGGAATTTGATCGCCTTGCGCGCGACGTGCTGACGGACGATGACTTGCGAGCTGTCGAGGAGCGGCTTCTTGACAACCCGCGAGCGGGAGCGGTGGTGGCGCACACAGGCGGAGTGCGCAAGCTCCGCCTTGCGTTTGGCGGGCGGGGTAAGAGTGGGTCGGCGCGCATCATCTATCTCTACGTGGAGGCGGACGCGCGGGTGTATTTCCTACTTTTCTATCAGAAGAACCAACAGGCCTCACTGTCTGAAGCAGGGAAGCGACGATTGCAGGGCATCGTGACGGCCTTGAAGGAGGGACACGTATGACGCGGCACACGAGCTTCGAGGAATCATTGATCGCCAGCCTGGAGGAAGCGCTGGCCTACAAGCGCGGCGAGCTTAATTTGCGCACGCGGGTCGGAGAACGGACGGCTCGGGACACTCAGATAATTCCGCCACCGGCATACGACAGCGCCCGCGTTCGAGCGGTGCGCGACAAGCTGAGATTGTCGCAGCAGGTTTTCGCAGCGGCCCTCAACGTGAGTGACGGCACCGTTAAGGCTTGGGAACAGGGACGTCGCGCTCCAGAGGGACCTACTCTACGGCTACTCGAAATTGCGGAGGAGCATCCGGAAACCGTCCTTGCCAAGGTCCGGACACAGGGCTAACCCTTCACCGCTCCCACCGACAGGTCGCGCACCACCCAGCACTGCGCCAGCATGTAGATCACGCCCGGTGGGATGGAGGCCAGGGCGGCGCCGAGTCCGACGCCACCCAGCTCAAGGTGGCGCCCAAAGCCGCGCTGGACAAGGCCCAGCAGCTAACTGAGGCGAAGTACCAAGAGTACAAGAGCAGCGCCGGAAAGTAGCGCTACCCACTCTTGCCGTGGCGCGCAAACCATGTCATTCTTGATGGCAACATTACAACTGTATGCGAACCGACCCACGTGCAAATCGGAGCGCATGGCCGCGTCGTCCCGGCCCCCATGCGCTCAGCATTGGGCATTGCGCAAGGAGACAGCTTAGTTGCCCGCGTCGAGGATGGGCGGCTCATCCTGGAAAAAGAGGAAGCGATTCTTGCCAGGATACGGGCGCTATTCGGCACGTTGCCGGCCGGGGAGAGCGTGGTCGATGAGCTGATTCGCGAGCGCCGCGAAGAAGCCAGACGAGAGGACGAAGGGTGATCCCGCGTCCCCTACTCACGTGCGTCCTGGATGCTTCCGCCGTGCTGGCGTTCCTGTTTGGGGAGGCAGGTGGGGACGCCGTACGGGCTGCGCTCCGAGGAGCCGTGGTTTCGAGCGTGAACTGGGCGGAGATCCTGCAAAGGGCGCAACGACGGAACATCCCGACCGGCGCGCTGCGCAGCAACCTGTCTGCGCTAGGGTTAGATGTCCATCCGTTTACCTATGAGGATGCGGAACTCGCCGCCACCTTATGGCCTGGGACGAGGTCGTTGGGGTTGTCGCTGGGTGATCGAGCGTGCCTCGGCTTGGGACAGCGCCTCAACCTCGTGGTCCTCACAGCCCATCGCACCTGGGCGCGCCTTCAACTCGGCATACCAATCCGAACCATACGGTAGTCCCCTCGCCGGCTCAGTGGTCGTGGTCGCGCCAGCGGCCAGATCGCGCGGGCAGCGTATCGGACCATACACTTGCCACGTCGGTTACTGCCCCTCCATCCACTCGACGGTCTCCGCAATGGCATCGGCCAGGCGCCAGCGCGGCTGGTAGCCGGTGACGTCCGTCAGGTGGCGCAGGTCGTAGACGCGGTGGCGGGCGAAAGGCGCCCTGTCCGGCCACCGCGCCAGGTACTCGCTCACGTCCATAGAGGTGGTGCGCAGCGGGACGCCGAGACGGTCGGCCACGAGCTGGTAGTAGCGCTGCGTCGTCACACAGTCGGGTCCCATGCAGTTGAAGACCTGGCCATGCGCGCGCGCATTGCCGGCCAGGTGGGCGATGCAGGTACCCACCTCGCGATTCCAGACGGGCTGGATCAGCAGCAGGCCCTCGCCCAATAGCGTGACGTCGGTCCCCGCCCGCAGGTGCGCCAGGAGTTGCGGGTCGCGGCCCTGCACCGTGCCGGTCCCCAGTTCCTTACCCGCCCCCATGATGTGCGGCGGGCGTAACGTAGTGGCGGGGAAACGCTGGTCCTCCCAGGCGCGGGCAAGCACCGCCTCGCAGGCGAGCTTGCCTGTGCCATAGGATCGCTCCGTCTCCTTGGGGGCGTCCTCGGTAAGCGGGAACTGACCGTCATTGGTGGGTGAGTAGACGAAGTCGGTGCTGATGAAGACGTAGTGCCCGGTCTTGCCGGCGAAGGTGGCGACGGCATTCTCGGCATCCGGACGCTGGTAGGCGGCGCAATCCACGACCAGGTCATAGCGCGTCGAGCCCACAGCGGAGGCGAGCGCCCCCGGCTGGGAGCGGTCGGCCTGGATGAACTCTACGCCCGGCACGCGGTTGACCTTGCGGCCACGTCCGAGCGACGTTATCGACCAGCCGGCCTCCTTGAGCTCGCGCACGATGCCGGTCCCGAGGAAACCGGCTCCGCCAATGACCAGGGCTGTTCTTGCCATGCGACTGTCCTCCTGTGCGGGTCGATTGTAGCCATCAGATCGGGAGGGGGTGTTGATGGCGCTCGTGGCCCCGGACTTGTCGGATGCACCACTAATACCCAATTGCATACCCGTCGCGCCGCGGGTCGCCTGCCCCGGCCAGGGCGCCGTTGCTAGGGTCCACCTGAATCATCACCTCGCTCCCCGTACCCTCCCAAGCGCCGAGCAGTTGGACCGGCTGCCCGCGACGGCGCAGCTCCTCGACGGCAGCCGCCGGGAAGCGCGCTTCCAGTGTCAGGGCGTCGGTGCAGGTGTGAGGGACGGTCGACTCCATCGGGTTTTGGATATGCCGCCAGCGGGGAGCCTCCACCGCCTCGGCCACCGTCAGGCCAAAGTCGAGCGTGTGGGTAACGACCTGGAGGTTGGTCTGCACCTGGGTGTCGGCCCCCGGCGTCCCGCAGACGAGCACGAGGTCGTTGCCGCGGAAGACCATGACGGGATTCATGGTGTGGCGGACGCGCTTGCCCGGCTGGAGACAGTCGACGTGGTCTTCTTCCAGATGCCAGTAAGTCATGCGGTTGTTGAGGAGCAGGCCTGTCCCGTCCGCCACCAGCCCCGAGCCGAAGCCCGACTGCAGGCTCTGCAACTGGCAAACGGCATTGCCCTCGCCGTCGACAACGGCAAAGCAGGTGGTGTCCTCCTGCTGCCGGCTACCTCGGCGCGGCGAGGCTGGCCGTAGCGAGCCGCCCTGATACTTCCAGGGATCGCCGGCGGTAACCGCGTCCGCGGCGCGGTCAAGGTTGATAGAGCGGACCCGCTCGCGCGCGTATTCCTTGGAGAGCAGGCCGGCAATGGGCACGTCGGCCCAGTCGGGATCGGCCAGGTAGCGCTCACGGTCGGCGAAGGCCAGCTTCTTGGCCTCGACCATCAGGTGGATGGCGGCGGCGCTGTTGCAGCCGAGCGACTTGAGGTCGAACTGCTCGACAACGTTGAGCTCTTGGAGCAGCACGTGGCCGCTGGAATTGGGTGGGGCTTCATAGACCGTCCAGTCGCGGTAGCCGGCGCTGATCGGCTCCTGCCAGCGCGCCTCGTAGCGGGCGAAGTCCTCGAAGGTGAGCAGCCCGCCGTAGCGCTCGCTGCAGGCGACAATGGCGCGCGCGATGGGGCCACGGTAGAAGTAGTCGCGCCCGTCCGAGGCGAGTCGCTGGAATGTGACGGCCAGCTCGCGCTGCACCAACAGCTCACCCGCTGTCGGCGTCCGGCCTTGGGGAGCAAAGATCGCGGCGGACGAGGGGAACTCCCGCAGCGACGGGTCACCCGCCATTGCCTGCGCCAGTTTGTGGCTGACCGGGAAGCCGTTGGCGGCGAGGTCGATGGCCGGCTCGAACACCTCCGCGAGCTTCAGTCGCCCGTGGCGTCCGTGAATGCCCAGCCAGCCGTCCACCAGACCCGGCACCGAGACGCTGCGGATGCCTTTCATCGGGATGCCGGCCGGCAGGTAGGCCTCGCGCGTCGCCGCCTGGGGCGCAGGCCCGGTGGCGTTCATGACTTCCACGGTCCCGCGCTCGCGCCGGTAGACCATGCTGAAGCCGTCGCCTGCCGCGCCCGACATGGCCGGCTCGACAACGTTGAGGGCGGCCGCCACGGCCACGGCGGCGTCGACGGCGTTGCCGCCGCGCTGCAGCGTGCGCACCCCCGCCTGCGCCGCCAGCGGATGGCCCGCGGCGACCATTCCATTGCGTCCGTACACCACCGGCCGGTGTGATTCAGCCTGGATGCCGTGTGGTCCGTGATCCATTGCGATCCTTCTCTCACCTGCGATCTCTCCGATGGAGCCATCGTAGCACCGGGTCAAACCGGGCGCGACGCCGCACCGATCAATTGCCGAGGCTACGCTGCTACACTGCACCCGCCTCTGGAGTCGACCGGCAAACAATGAGCATGGCGAAAGGGCAAGCTGATGGCAATGCGCGTCTCGTTCATCACCGCCAACTACGTGGCGAGGGAGGTCAACTATAATCTGCGTCCGTTCAACTGGGGCGCCGCGGACCGCGCGACGGTCGAGGCCTTCCACGGTCTACAATTCGGCCAGAAGTTTGACGAGCTCTGCCGCCTGGTTCGCGACGCCGGGTTCACCAATATCGACCTGTGGGTCGCCCACCTTAACCCCTTCGTCGCTACCAGATCGATGGTCGATGAGGCGGCGGCGCTGCTGAAGCAACACGGTCTGCGTGTGGTCGCCTACACGGGTGGCCTGGGCCGGCCGGAGATAGCTCGACCCGACGCGGAGAAGGTCTACCAGGTGGCCACGGCGATCGGCGCCCCACTGCTCGGTGTAGGGCTGCACCCAAGCAACGCCAAACTTGCTTACGACCTTGGCAAGGCGTACGGAGTCAAGTACGCCATCGAGAACCACCCCGAGAGAAACCCTCAGGAGCTGCTGGCCCGCATCGGCGACTACGGAGAGGTTATCGGCGTCGCCCAGGACACCGGCTTCTGGGGCATGTACGGCTACGACGCCGTGAGGGCAACACACGAACTGAAGGATCATCTATTGCACATGCACTTGAAACAAGTGCGGCAAACGCCGGACGGCTGGCACTCCTGCGCCTACGACGAAGGCGTCGTCGACGTTGCCGGCGTGGTAGCCGCATTGAAAGTGATCGGCTACTCCGGCGCCATCTCCGTCGAGCACGAGCCCGCCTACGAGGACCCACTGCCCGCCGTCGCGCGCAGCGCCGATCAGTTGCGCGGCTGGCTGGGCCAGTGAGTTACAGGGTTAGCCCCATAAGGCGTGTCAGGCAACCAGACCGCTTGCCCGAAGCTCCGGGTCGGTTGTTGCCCGATAGCCGGGCGCCCGGTGGGACAACCGAACCCTCACCGCGGTACACTGTCCGTGCAACGCGTCGATGGAGACGAGTAGCGGGAGCCGCTGGACCGCAGAGAGCCGCCGGAGCTGGGATGGCGGCGTCCAGACCCCTGCGAAGACACTCCGGAGCGCGGAGAGGAACGGCCAGTAGGCCCAGTAAGCTCCGACGGTTCGCCCCCGTTAGCAGGCCTCAAGGCTGCTGATTGCCGCGGGCATATGCGCGATGTCGTGTACGTCGCAAGAATAACCCGGCGAGCGGCAACAAAGTGTGGTGGCACCACGAACGCCCCCTCGTCCGCACGACGAGGGGGCGTTCGTCATAGGGAGGTGTCACCAATGGACCGAATCTGGTCGTCGGAACTAAAGGAGCGCGTCGGAGAGCGCGTCCGGCTGGCCGGCTGGCTGCACCGGCTGCGCCGGCTGAGCAACGTCAGCTTCTTGATTCTCCGCGATGCCAAGGGGACGGCCCAGGTCGTCCTGGAAGATCCCGACCTGATCGAGCGCATCGCCGCGCTGCAGTTGGAATCGGTAGTCACCGTGGAGGGCCAGGCAGTCGCCGAGGCGCAGGCGCCTGGCGGCGTCGAGGTGCGCGAGCCGGCCGTCGAGACTGTCTCCGCGGCGAGCGCTCCGCCGCCCTTCGACCTGTTCCGGCCGACACTGAAAGCCCAACTGCCCACCATCCTGGACCACGCCGCGGTGGCGCTGCGCCATCCGCGCCACCGCGCCTTCTTCCGCCTGAGCGACGCCGCGATGCGCGGCTACCGCGCGACGCTGAGCGGACTGGGGTTCACCGAGATTCAAACGCCCAAGATCGTCGCTTCAGCCACCGAGAGTGGCGCCAACGTCTTCGCCGTCGACTACTTCGGGCGTCCGGCCTACCTGGCGCAGAGTCCGCAACTGTACAAGCAGATCATGGTCGGCGTGTTCGAGCGCGTCTACGAGGTCGCGCCCGCCTTCCGCGCCGAGCCGCACGACACGCCGCGCCACCTGAACGAGTACGTCTCGCTCGACGCCGAGATGGGCTTCATTCGGGACCACACCTCGGTGATGGCGGTCCTGACCCGAGTCATGGCCGGCATGGTGGCCTCTGTGCGCGAGGGCGCCGCGGACGCCGTGGCGCTGCTGCACGTGGTATTGCCGGATGTTCCGTCGACCATCCCGGCAATCCACTTCGCCGACGCGCTGGAGCTGGTCTCTCGCCAGACCGGCGAGGACGTGCGTAACGAGCCCGACCTGGCTCCGGCGCACGAGCGCCTGTTGGGCGAGTGGGCGCAGCGGGAGCACGGCTCCGACTTCCTGTTCGTGACCGGCTACCCGATGGCCAAGCGACCGTTCTACACCCACCCCGAGCCGGGACGTCCCCAATACTCCAACAGCTTCGACCTACTCTTCCGCGGCCTGGAGATCGCCACAGGGGGGCAGCGCTTGCACCGCCACGAAGATTACCTCGCGGCGCTGCACCGGCTTGGCCAGAACCCCGAGCCGCTCGCCGGCTACCTGGAAGCCTTCCAACACGGCATGCCCCCGCACGGCGGCTTCGCCATCGGCCTGGAGCGCTGGGTTGCCCGCGTGGCCGACGTGCCGAATGTGCGCGAGACGACGCTGTTCCCGAGGGACCTGCAGCGGCTGACGCCATAGCCGTCGCATGCGGCGCGGGACAGTTGGCGCTAGCGTATACGCTACTATAGACTGGGCAATCAACGGGGAGTCTGTCATGAAAGTGGTCAGCATCAGCGAGGTTCGACAGGACGCGACAGGCGTAATTCGCCAGGCTCAGCAGTCCGGTGAGCCGGTCTTGGTAGTGCGGCGCTCAAAAGCGGCAGCATACGTGGTCGGCGCAGCTCAGTTTGAAGAACTGGTCGCGGAGAATAAGCGCCTTCGCCGCGCGGAGCTGCTGCGCGATGTCGATGAGGCAGAGGCAGAGGTACGACAAGGTAACCTACCGGCGTACCACGATGTCGATCGTTTGATGGCCAGTTTGGAAGGCGAGACTGAGAAGTCATGTGATCGGTGAATCTGGTACCAACGTCGGCATTCCGTCGCCGTGCCAGGAAGCTCACGAGGGATCAGCGAGACGTCCTCAGTCGTGCGCTCAAGAGATTTCAGGTCGACCCGTTCGATCCGTCGCTGCGCACGCACAAACTCACCGGCGATCTCGCGGGCAAGTGGGCGTTCTCTGCCGGATACGATCTACGGGTAGTTTGCAGGATAGATAACGACGCAGCCTTCCTCCTGGCAGTCGGCAGTCACGATGAGGTGTATTGATAGCACGCGACTTCTGCGGCGCGGCGACCCAGAGCCGCCTGTTTGCCACACGATGCCGTGACTCCCACACCGACAGGGCTCAAGTTCCTGCCGCGGCTTTGAGCCGTTGCGCTAGCGTCGGCGAGTCGACTGAGATCTGGTCGGATGGATCGATCAGGGAGGGCAAACACGGCTTGGCGGACGCGCTAACGCGAGACGCGTCCCACGGTAAAGGTCACACCCCCGTGCTCTATGGTTTGCGCCGGTCCTGTGACTAGCGTACCGTAATAACGCCTGGCTCGCCTTGTCGATGCGCCGGTTGTTGGGCTACGCCCGTTGGATCGCTGGCTGATGAAGAGCCAGCTCCGGATGATGAGCGGTCCGGTGATCCCCCAGCGCTTCATCGCCATGTGGATTCCGGACGGCAGGGGCGCCGTGGTTCGCCACCACCGTCCGACTCCCAACTGCCCCGGCCAGGTGATCCGACGGAGTGCGGGGTCGATACCCGATATCCTGACGCCGAGGTGACGAAAGTGAATCGCCGGCCGCTGCATCGTGACGTAGCTCCCCTTGGTGACGGTGGCGATAGCTAGAATAGCCTGGTGGAGCGAGTGTCCGCCGCGCTGACTAGCCCCAGCAGTACGAGTATGAGCAACGGCCAGATCCAGTAGCCGATCCCGATCGCATCCCATGCAGCCGCCCAGGCTGGCCGGTGCCCGGTGATCGGGTCGGGAGATACGTCCTGGCGCCAGGCCCGGCCATCCGAGAGGACACCATCACCGACCACCCGCAGTTGGAGTTGCTGGCCATTGCCGATCAACTGGCCGGGGACGATCGTGCCTGTGGTCACCGTGCTGCCGGCGGAGGGTGTAAGCAAGATCCCGTTACACCAGTGAGTGGCGGCGCAGCCGCGCGCGTTCGCGGGTGAGGGCGCCGCCATCAGCCGGAACACCGGCGGGTGGTCCGTGGGAAACCAGGCGGTGAACGGCTGTGGACGGTGCGCCGGGTCGCCGTGGGCCTCCAGCGCCATAGCGACTTTGACATCGGCCGGACTGGTCAGCGTGACCGGCCAGCCCAAATGGAAACCCGCCCTATCGAGCGGGAAGACCGGCCCGGCCGGAGCCAGAGTAACCGTCATGTCCGGAGGCGCCGGTGGTGGTGGCGGAGGGACCGCCGTTGCCGTTGGCGCCGGGGTAGCAGTCGGTGTGGCGGTGGGAATCGCGGTGGCGGTCGCGGTGGGAGCGGTTGTCGACGTTGGGGCGGGTGTTGCCGTCGCCGTCTGCGTCGGGGTCGGCGGCGCCGGCGTCTGGAAGCGAACGCTCAGATCGTGCGTCCCCTGCAGGTTCAACCCTCCACCCGCCTCGATATGCAGCTTCGCCTCCTGATGAATCCCACCCGGTACGGTCCCGTCAAGGTAGAGCGTCACGGGGACGTTGGGCGTTTTGGTCCCGATCTGGGCGCTGGTCGGCTCGATGTGGATGGCCAGACCGGCGGCGTCCAACCGCAAGGTGATCGGGCTGGGCGGCACGTCGTTGGTGAAGAAGAACGGCAAAACCTGCGTCCGCTTCGTTTCGCCGGGCGCGAATGTGCCGAAATCTAATACCGGCACGTTGATCTGGGCAAAGCCCTGCACGACCGGGATCCCGCTGCTTTGCAGCTCCTTGACCTGGTTGGCGTTGAGCTGCGTCTGCAGGTCGTTGTAGTAGACGTAGAGGTAGGGATTGTCCGCGTGCTGCAGCTTGACGAGGCTGCCGACATCCGTCACCCAGGTAGTGGCGTGCGCGCCGTTGTCCAGGCCATCGGTGTAAACGTAAAGGGCCTGCGCTCGTTGCGGCTGCCCCTGCCGCCAAGCCTGCAACTGCTGCGCGGCCGCGACAATCGACTCGTAGATCCAGGTAACCTGACCGGTCGGCTGCAGTCCATCCAGATAGCTTTGCAAGTCCTGTCGCGACGGCCGGGTGGTGAAGACGTGACTCAGGTCCTGATGGACGCCCTGATCGAACGGCAGTATCTCGACGCGTGTTGTGGGCGACAGCGTGCCGACCAGGTCCGCAATATTACCGGTCACCTGCTTGAAGATGTTCTGCGCCTTGGGATCGTCGCCCTGGCCGACCATGGAGGCGCTGGTATCCAGGAGCACGATGACGTCCTGGGGCGGCTGGCTCTGCTGCGCGTGCAAGGGCATCGGTACAACCAGGAACTGAATGGACCAGAGCAGGAGGAGCAGCCAGCAGAGACGGGTCAGGAAGGTCGCCACGGCGGCCCGGCTTCCCTGGCGACTGAAGTCGCGGCTACCGTTGCGAAGCCCGCCTTCGCGGGCTGACTCAGCCGGCGAAGGCCAGCGCAGTCCGAGGTCACCGCCGCCGGGGGTGACGGCCAACCACCGACGCCGGTCGAAGGTCGATACGGCGGCCCGGCTCCAACAGCCCGCGAAGGCGGGCTTCGCAACGGTAGCCGCGACTTCAGTCGCCAGGCCATCGATCGCCAAAGGACCGGCCTTGTCCAATACACCGCTAAATCCCCTGCAACAACCGTTCCGAGGCGTCAAGGTTCGCGTTGGCGGCCACCTTCCAAGAATCGCGAAGATCCCCCTCCGGCAGCAACGGTAGGTCTTCGGTAAGGAGCTCCCGCATCTCGGCGAAGCAGGTGCGGCGCTTCGTGTCCTGCTGCTTGCCCCACAGGTCCCACCAGAGGTTGCGCAGGCAGCGTTGCCGCTCTTTCAGCCCATCCCCCAGGTCGTGCCACGCTCGGACGCATATCTCGGAACCGGAATTCAAGCCCGTAACGGTTGCCTCGCCCGGCGGCTGCCCGTGATAGCGGAGGAAGTCGTTGAGGGCGTCCAGCGGATCGAGGAGACGCCCGCGGCCTGCCGCTGTCGCCGGATCACCCCGCACGGGATCCTGAGCCGTTTCGATGAGCAAAGGCACGCCGTCGCCGTCACCCCGCTCGGGGTCGCCGAACATCCAGCGCTGACGGGGTACATTGCCGGTCGGAGCATAGTCCTGGCGTGTGAGCCAGCGCTGTTGTCTGGCCAGGTAGAAGAGCGTGAGCGTGGTTGGTCCGGGATACTCGGGGTCGGAGCCCAGCAGATGAGGGACCAGCACCGGATGCAAGGGCTGATAGCGCCGCCGATCGAATTCGATGCTCGCCGCGGCCGAGAGCTCGGGGAGCAGTTGGAACTCGGAGTTGCCGGCGCAATAGCGGACCAGCGGCGTGCCGGTATCCACGGGCTCGTTCTCGGAGTAATACTGCTGCCGGCTCTGCTCGATGTCGCGCAGGCGCGGGATCGCCGGTAGATCGTAGAGCGCGAGCAGGACAATGGACTCGCCGACGGACGAAGAAACGTGGGGCCGGCCGTTGGCATCATTACTGGTGAGACCTCGCCGCAGCGCCTCTCGCTCGTTCGGCCGGCGCGCGAGGTGCGCGTGCCCCAGCGCGGGACCGACCAACGCCTGCATGCCGGCGTCCTTCACCAGGAGCATCTGGAGAACGGGGGCTGGAACAGCATCAAATGAGGCGATCGCGGCCCCGCGCGTGCGCTGCAGCTCCACCAGATCAATCAGACGGTCCGCCAGAGACGAGAGCAGCTCTTCCTCGTCTTGGCCGGCTTCTTGACGCAGCCGGGCTTCCAGGTTCGGCGGGAGCCCAAGGCGTTGGCGCACCAACTGCCAGGCATTCTCTTGGAGCACCTCGCTGAAGTCCAGCCACAGGTTCTTGTCGTCGTCCGTCGCCTCGCTGTGCGTGATACGCGCCAGCTCACTGAGCGCGTACCGCCCGCCCTCGCCGGGCTCGCCGACGCGTAGGCTCAGCCCGTTGATCGCGCCGGCATCGCCACCGCTGATCGCTGCCATATACAGATGCTCGCGCACCAGACGAATGTGATCCTGAAGAGCGTCGGGGGTTGGTCGATCCTCGTCGCCAATCCAGACGGCTACGTCGGGCGGCTTGCTCAACGACTGCGTCGCCAGGGCGTCCGACTCGTCGCTGGCTCGGCGGCACACGGCTTGCAGGTCGCGAACCACCCTCTTGGCTTGCCCGAGCGAGCCGGGATCGGCATCCTTCGCGCCAGGAATGCCTAGGATAGGATTGAGGAACCGCTGGCAGACCAGGCCATCCTTACCCCAGAGGGCCTGCCCACAGTGCGCCAGGCGCAGCTCCTCATAGGCGCCGATCAGCGCCCGCTCCGCCTTCTCCCGGCGCTGCTCGATCGAGGGCTGCCGGCCCAGGAGCTGATACGCCAGCACAGCGGCGACGATGCCGACCAGGACACCGACCACCTTGCTGGCGGTGTCCCCTACCTCGAGGCTGGACGCTACGTACCAGACACCCAGGCCAACCAGGGCGCCGACAATCAGGGTGAGCAGCCAGCGAAGCCCCGGAGCCACTGTTTGTTCCACCGGTGGATTGATCAGCTCCTGCTTCCGCCTTGCGTATTCACTCTCGCAATGCTCAACGCCGCGAAAGCAATCGCGGCCTCCGCTGAGTGAAACCACGTCGGAGAAGGAACGCGAGAAGAGATCGCGCACGCGCTTCAGCTCACCGTGGATGGACCGCGCGCGCTCGGGCGCGCCAAGGGTTCCGAGCACGGCCTCCGCGCTGCGCCCTTCCGTGAGCATGCGCTGCACCGTTCCCAACGAGACCCAGCCATTGAAGGCCTGCCGCTCGCGATCCAGCCAACGGCGCATGGCTTCCTTACAGTTTGCAACGTCGACGACGAGCGCGGCGTCCATTGCTTGCCCCTGGGCGAGCGCCATTTGTTCCCACTTGGCCTCGTTCTCGGCGGCGAAGCCCGTGCCATGGGCAACGGCAATGGATTGGGGTTGCCGGATCGGCAGATTCACCGACTTAGCAGCCCCGGGGCCACCGGTCTCGAGGAACTCCTCCATGTGATCGGCCTGCGCCTTGTGGATCGCTGGGTCGCGTTCATCCGCCAGCACCCCCTGCCGCTCCGCGTCTAGGAAGCGACTGAGGGGGCGTCCCGCGTTGTCACGGCTGACGAATTCTCGGTACAACGTGTCCATCAGCGGGGTGTCGTCTGCCGTCCCGGCAATCTGGTCCATGGCGCGCGCGACGGCGGTGGCGGAGTACTTCTGGGCCAGCTCCAGCAGCGGGTACTCGATGCAGACGGCGCTCCAGCAGAGCTTCGCGCCCGACGATTGCGTCACATTCTGCCCACCGACGACCGTATCGATAGCCGGGTCGCTCAGAACGGCGAGAACGCGACCCACCTCATCGAAGAGCGCGTGAGAGCGTTGGTTGTGATCGATCACGCGCATGCCGGCCCAATAGATCTGCCGCACCAGCGCCGCGGACGGCTCGTAGCTGACCGTCTCGCTGCCGTCGCTGAGCAAGGGCAGAATACGCGGTCGGAAGGTCGCGCCGGGGTCGGCCTGTTCGAGCAGGAACTGCAGCTCGCGCCAGGCGGCGAAGGCGCCGGTCAGGCCCCGCGTACGCGTCACGATCGCCCCGCTGCCGGCGCCGGTACCCCAGTCGTTGTAGAAAGCCGACGGCAAGACCAGATAGAGACAGATCTCGGCGCTGATGCCTTGACCAACCTTGCTCAGGCGCTCGCGCAGCTTTAGCGCCATGGGTAGGAAGACGCCGGAGCCGGTCCCACCCGCCACGGAGGCCACGATGTTGACCCGCACCGGGTGGCCACCGGCAGCTTGCCGGCTGACCTCCTGCTCTACGTCGTCTAGAAAATGGACCGCTTGCTCGTCGTCCTTGAGATAGCGGCCGAGCGCGATGTGGCCGTGCGCCCGCAGGGTCCACAGGCCGGCGCCACCGGCCCGGTTCTCCGGCAGCAGCCTTGAAGCGGCTTTGAAAGGCGCCATTGCCGTGTCAAAAGGCGCCATCTTGATGTCGGTCTCTCTGGTACTGTCGTTCAGTTGTCGAATCGAGTCCAGGTTGTAGCGGCCCCACTCCGTGAGCGCGCTGCGCAAGTTGTCACCAAAAGCCGCTCTGGGCGTCCGGAGCTCGCGCCCCAATCGAAAGTTGCGGGTTTGCAGGTCGCGCGGGTCAGTGTCAAACACCAACATCGACGGCGGCTGGGTCTGGTACATCGTCGCACGTGCCTTTTGGAGGCCCGCGATGTACTTGCCCGTACCGCCGAGGAAGATGTTCACCACGTTGGCCATCGGGGGAATCCTTACCAGCGCGACGTGCCGCGAGCGCGGCGCGGTCCGCACCAATCGTGCGAAGTGGAGTATACAGAGTTTGACCTGCCGCGCTCGCCAACCTGGACGCGATTCGTGGATGGGCAACACAGTTCAGCGGTATGTGCCGGGGCGGCGACTGCGCCATCTACCGGCTGCTGCTCACTGACAACGATTCGAGATGAAGAACGCGTTGAAGTCGGCCTGCCCGGTCGCGGCGGGATCGAAGTCAATCCAGCCGAGGGGCTTGGTGATCGAGTTCGCCGTGAACATTGCCGGCAGGATGGCGCGAAGGTGGTCATTGACGGTGGTCGCCAGGTCGCGGCCCTGGGCGATGGTGGGCGCATGCACGAAGGTCAGGACGATGCCGGCCACCTCTCCGTTGTATGGCGCGAAGGCCTGGCGCAGCGCGTCGTCGGAGGGGATCCCGCTGTCCGACAGCTGCGTGACGCTGAAGTCCTTCTCATCTAGGGTGACCGTGGTCCGGCACGGCTGCGGGGTCGGAGTTGGGGTGGGTGTAGGCGTTGGCGTTGGGGTGGGCGTGCTGGTCGGCGTCGCTGTCGGCGTCGGCGTGCGGGTGGGAATCGGGGTCGCCGTCGCCGTCGGGGTTGCCGTGGCCGTCGCGGTGGGAGTCGATGTCGGAGTCGGTGAAACCGGCCCGCGCAGCGCTTCGACCGGGAGGCCGGGGGTCGTGACCAGGAACAGCACCATGAGGCCCAATAGCAAGTCGGCGAATAGCCAGGCGCTGAAACCGATGGGATCATACGCGCGGCGGCGACCGCGCCCATTCCTGCCGGGTCGTCGTTCCTGGTCCATCAAGAAGCCGGTCGTGGCGGATTGCCGTCAGCGCCGAAACTTGAACGTGGACGCTGAGCTGCGCTTTGCAGCCCGGCGAGCGCATCGGCCAGCGTCGCGCACTGGCCCACCAGTCTCGACGCCTCGCGCTGCAGGCTGTCGATCAAGGTGGAGATTGCCTCGGTTCCCGTTTGCGCGCTCACCCCCACACCGGTGAGCTGCTGGGCAGTGGTGAGGTGTCTGCTCAGCATGTCATTGGTCGCCGCCTGGAATTCCTGCACAAAGGCCGGCAGCGTTCGTGCCAGGTCGTCGAGGCTGATGGCCAGCCCATTCAGCGTGATGGCTTCGTCGTGCAGAGAGAGAAGCTTGCGCTCCACGGTGATGGAGGCTTCCGCGACCGTGCGTGTCATCTCCTCCTGCGCCCGGCGCTCGCCGGCAAGCCCCTGCAGAAACTCCCGCTGCGCGGTAATCAGTTGCTCGCCAACAGTGTCGCGGACGCCTTGTTCCGCGGCGAGACGATCCAGGAACGCTTGATAGGCCGCGACAAGCTCGCCGTCTCGCCGCTGCTGCGCGTCGCGCTGACGGGCCAGCTCGGTGAGGTAGGTCGCCTGTGCTTCCTGGCCCTGACGCGATCGCTCCTCTAATCTCGCCACCGCGGCCGTCGACTCCTGACTGGCCGTGGTCAAGGCGGGGACCGCCTGCCCTAACGTCGCTGCCATCGCTTGCTGCTGCGAGGCCAGGGTCGCCAACTGGTTGCTCGTTCCTCGTTCGGCCTCTACAAGCGCGACCTGGCTCGACGCGGCGCCGGCAACTGCCGCACCAAGCTGGCCGACCGCTTGCGACAGGCCGTCGGCTGAGGTCCCAGTGCCCTCCGCAGCCTGCAGCATCTGCCGCACCCCCTGTTGGATGCCGCGTAGCGCTTCCGGCATCATCGCACCCAGCTGTTCCGCCGCGGCTGTGATGGCGGCGGCAACACGCCGGAGGCCGGATGCCGCCGTGGCCACGCCGTCCAGCGCCTCCCGCAGCGAGCCGGCGAGCGTTCGCTGCTCGGCAACCACCGTTCCCATCTCTCCGCCGAGCCGGCGCCCGGCATCGAGCAGCTCGGCCTGGCCCGTCGCCATCGCCGTGACCGACCCGGACAGCAGCCGCATGGACTCCGTCAGCTCCTGGTATAGGCCGGAAAAGCGCTGCGAGGCCTCGACCATCCCGTTGGTCCCCTGGACAAGGTTCTGGGCAAAAGCCGCCAGATCGGTCAGTTGTTGGTCGCGTTGTTCAGCGAGTTTGTCGATACGCTCGCGCTCGACATCCAGTTGTTGCAAGAGACCTTGTCCGATCCGGCCGAACTCGTCCAGAAACTGGCGGGAGCGCGCACCGTCACGCCCCGCCAGGTGCAAGGCCACGTCGGCGAGCAGGCTCTCAAAGTTGCCGAGCGCCGCTTCAAGCGACCGCTCGCGAGTTAACTCCCGGCTCGTCGCCCAGGTGTGCAAGGCGAAGGTGAGGACGATTATTACGACGACCAGCATGGCGTCCACGAAGGCCATACTGCTAAACGGCAACCAGTCGAGGCGACCGTAGAAGCCGCGCTGCCAGAGCAGCAGGAAAGGCTGGGGAGCCAGGTTGGGGTTGGCGGTCAGCGTTTCCTGGTAGGCGCTAGATGCCCTGGAGATGCCAAACCACGTCCAGAGCACCGGTACCAGAATCAGCAGGTTGCGAATCAGCTCAATCCAGCGCAGCCAGTCGGTCCCCGAGCCGGCCTTTGCCTGGTCCGCGGCGATGGCGGCGGCGTCGAACATGCGACGAAGGTCGACGCCTTCCCACCCCTGTGCGCCATCGCCGCCGTCGAGCACAGCAGCCAAGTCGCGCAGCCGGCGCCGGTCGCCCTCGGAGGCATTTGGGGAGCTGTCGGCCAGCACCGTGAGGCGCTTTTGCAGCCCGACCGTATCGTCGACGCCTTCGTGCAGCGTTTCTTCGGTGACGCTCATCGCTCCGCCGGCGTCATCGCCGTCCTCCATTGAACCACCGCTTCCAGACCGGTAGAGGCCGGACCGCCTGGACGAGCTGTTGCCACTCCCGCAAGGCAGGCCCAGTCAAACGGAATAGTGACTGCTCATCCTGCAAGGCATGATCCGCCAGATTCAGCGTGGCGGTGTCCAACTGCTCGATTGCTCCTCTAACGACATCTCCCACATTGCAAGCAGGTCGGGTTCTGGACAGGCCATCGCGGATGTAGGTGACCAGTCGCGGCAACCGCCCGTCTGGATCATCAAGCGGCAGCGCGCGGAAGAGCCGGCGCAGCATGTTGCACGCGTTGCCGGCAAGCGGCGGGCCCAGCACATCCAGTGTCCGCGCCAGTTGTTCTTGGGAGAGCGATAAGGAGGCCAGAGCCCGAGCGACCGCTTCTAGGAGCTCGGCTCGCCGTTTGTCTTCGCTGTCGGCGGCCTCGGCCGGTGCGGAAGCGGCCCCCCCGGCCCCCCAATTCTGGGGGGAGCCCCGCTTGGCATGCGACGTTGCCGCCACTGCTCTCCCCCAGAATTGGGGGAGAGGTGGCGAAGCCGGAGCGGGGGCATCTTCCCCCGACCAGCCGGCGCCTCCGACAGCGTCACGACCGGTCCGGATGACCCGGGACCTCTGCCTCGTCAGTCTGACGATGGCCGTGGCGACATCAGACAGCCGTTCCGGTTTGGATGCATCCAGGCTGGCTATCGGTGAGGCGAGGAATCCGGCGACGATCTCCCAGGCCCGCAACAGGCCGGCTTGGTCGGTCGGCAAGAAGCCCAGTGCCCTCGTCCGTAGCGTGTGGAAGGTCTTCCGGGCTGGTAGCTCCGTGCAGCGGTGGGCCGACATGCGCTCCAGGTAGAGCCGCGAGAGATTGGTCGCCCCGGGCCCAATGACCGCCTTGTCGATCAATGCCGAAACAGTCCGTTCCACAAAGCTGAGCAGGTCGTCATCACTCGTGCCGGCTGCCCTCGTCATCATTGGGTCGACGGCAGCCCGAAAGAAATCGGCGTCCTGCACGTTCGCCACAAGCAAGCGCTCAACAAGAGCTTGGTACCCCAAGTACCCGGAATTACCAAGCTGGAGGACGAAAGCGGTAACGCCTTGACGATGCTCTCCTCGAGGCAGCAGCGCGAACAGCGCACGAGCAAATAATTCGCTATGCTGACTGATACCTTCGAGGGCGTTTGGCGGCAACGTGCCCGGAGGGCATTCCACAATAAGCCACTTAGCTGCTCCAACCCTCCAGCCGTCAGGTAACGACTCCGTGAGCAGCTCCGGCAGTGTCTGCCACGTCGTTCTGAGCCAAGGCTTGATCGCGTCCGGCGTCGGACGCGGTTCAGCGCGCGCCGCCACTTGCAGCACGAAGCGTTGAATCGGTACAGAGGCTGATCCAGTCACGAGGCCATTAGCGATGAGTCCAAAGCGTGCCGCGAGGTTGGCGCAACGCTCCGGATCAGAGTCTGGGGCGGCCGCGCGCGCGAGCTCATCAAGGAGACCGGCAGCGTCTGGCTCGCCGCGCTCGACGCACCAAACCACAGCCGGGCCGACCTCGCTCGCTAAAGACACTAGCGCGTCGCCAATGATAGCGGTCATCAAGGCAGCGCCCAACTCTCGGACCCGTGTCAGCGCCGGAACCAGATTGCCATGCCAGCGCGCCGGGTCGCGTACGACCTGCGCCAGCAGTTCGGTGCGAAACGCCGGCTGGGGCAGCACCATCGCTAGCATCTTCGGGTCTTCCAACAGCTCGCCGACCATCTCAGCACTGGGTCCAGCACGCCTGCCACGACAGGCGAAGGCGCGCAGTAGCTCGTCCGCGCTGGAGATGCCTACGGCGCTTACCAGATCCAAGAAGGAGCGCAGCTCCTGTGCTTCGCCACCGGACTCCCTCCTCGCCTCGGCGTGTTCCGCGTACGCCTCCGCGCCGGCGATCGTCCGCAGAGGCGCCCGGCGGCCACTGTAGCAATTGAGCGCCGGACCCTGGCGATAGCACTCCTCCGGCAGGTCCAGATGGGAGGCAGGCGCCACGATTGAGGCGTCATCTGACCAGCAGGTAGCGACGATCATCGCGGGCGATCGCAGGACGTCGCGCTCGTAGGCGCTGAAGGTGAGATCGCGTTGGAGAGTTGCCGGCAAGGCGCGCGCCAGCGCGTCGAGGAGCGCTACGGCGTTGTCTGGTGGGGCCGCAAGGTAGAGATGCTGTCCGGGCGTCAAGGAGAGCACCGCCTCGATGACGTACCGAACGTCCGCCGTGCTGGGCGAGGCCACCGGACGCCCCTCCCAACCGGTGGCGGCGCTCGAGGCATCGTCGAACTCGAGCAACGGGAGGGTCAGGTCGGACGCGGCCAGGTCCACGTCCGATCGCTGCCAGAAAGGCGCGCGCCAACAGCGGAGGCAACGGGAAAGCGTCAACGCCGCCGGGTCGCCAACTAGCGCGTGGACAAAGAAGTTGCCCGGCCTCCCGTGTCGGTCCGCGCCGATGTACGCCTTCTGCAGCAGCACGCGTTCCTCACTGGCGCCCAGCAACGCCAGCCCTATGGGCGCGCTGGCGGTGTCAGCGGCGATTCCTGGTGGCAACTCGTAGCTGAGGTACGGCTTCAAGGCGGCATAGCGGCGGCCGCGCACGTCGCGCAGACCATCCGACGCGGCCCTGGCCTGGAAACCGGGCGCGCGTTCCAGCCCATGGGTGGTCCAGGTGTACCAGAGCTGCTCAACAAGCATGGCGGCGAAACACCCTCACTAGTCCGTGCGGCCGCGGATGACGCCGGCCTTCCAGAGCAGCCAGAAGAGCGGGTCGAGACAACGGACCGGATCAACCATGGAGTAACCACCTCCGACGAAGATCGCCGGGCCTCCCGTCGCCGATACCGCATGGTAGCTCCGCTGCGCAAACTGCTGCGTCAGCGCCACCAGCTCAGGGTCGCCCAGCCGGCGAAACAGCTCCGCCACTTCCTGGCTCGTGCCGAGCGCCTCCGCCGGATCGTAGCCTCCCGCATAGCTACTATCCCGGCGCAGGCTGGTTGGCACGCTCAGGGTACGCGGAATATAGCGCAGCAGGTCGGACTTGGCGATAGTGACCGCCAACGGCAATTCCAGGCCCCTGCTGGATGACAGCCCCCGCTGCTGCCCGGAAAAGGTCAGCACACTCTGCAGCAAGTGGACCGGCGCGTAGGCGTCAACCGGCACATCGCGCAGATAGGGGGGAAGATTTCGCGCCACACCGGGCATGCTCAACGGGTCGACCATGAGGATGAGGCCGGAGGCGTGCAGGATGTATGGGTGGAACTCCACCATGTCCTGCTGGATGACCATCTGCTCGCCGGAGCCATCGTAGAGCACGAGGTTGACTTCGCGGTAGCGCCGCCGGCCGCGCCGGCTCTCGAAGAACAGTGTGTAGATCAACGGCCGGTTCTCTGCGCCCGCGACAATTGGTGGAGTCGCCGGGATGCGCTCTCGCTTCTCGAACAGCACCCGATGGTAGTCGCGCTGGTAGCGATCCACGACCTCCTGATTGAGGGCGGCGATGCGCGTGCAGCCGACGCCCTGCAAGTCCGCCATCCCTTCGAGGCGTTGCACCAGGGAGGTGAGATAGTGTGTCTTCCCGGCCGCTCCCCCGCCGATCAGCCCGACCACCACCATATCGGCGCGATCGCTGTTCGCCGGAAGCAGGTTGCCGCAGATGGGACAGCGCCAGCTCGCCAGCTCGCGAACGGCCGCCTCGCCGGTGATCGGTTCGATCCGGAACCGCGACATCAGCCGGCGCCGGGCCCGCGCCGGCACAAGCACGTCGTGGCCGGCGCGGGACGACACCACGTCGCAGTCGCTCAGCGCAACCTCACTGAAGCAGTAGGGGCAGCGTACCTTGCGCCAGGGCGGCAGCCAGATCATTGCGGTGGCCATACGGCGACGCCCGGTCCGCGCTCACGATCACCGTCCATACCCTACGAGACTTCCAGCCTGATCCCGTGCTCTCCGTCAATCTGGACCCATGGTTCGTCTGCCGGGTCCTTCGGGAAAACGCGCAGCACGCTGCGCGCCGGCCAGCCGCGCACGTCGAACTCGAATAGCGCCCGACCTGCCGCTGGCGTCGAGTGATCCGGATAATGATAGATGGCGACACCTTCTCGCGGGCTGAGGGGCAGCAACCCGGCCGCCCGCACCACCACCAGCTCCGGAAGTGGCCCGCCATCCTGCGTGCGCAGCTCCAGGGCGTTGCGGGGCGAGCCGCGCCGCTTCAGCAGCCGGCAGCGCACCCGGCAGATGTCGCGGGCAACGGCTCGTGAACCGGGGGTGAGGACATCCGGATACGCCCATTTGCTCGCCCCGTCAGTCGCCCCGGTCGCAGGCAGCGCGGCGAATAGTCCGACGTACAGCGGCCCCGGTCCCGCGACCGATGCTCGAAAGCCGCCGTGCTGCTGGTACTCCGCTCGCGTCACGTGTACCGCCAGCTCGCCGGCATGAGGTGGGCGATCCGGTGGGCCGACCCTGCTCAACGCCACTGCCACGGTATCGATTAGCGGGCTCGCCGGCCAGGTCCAGCGGACCTCGATCACGTCGCCGGAGCGCCGCGCGACCGCGGCGGTTGGCTGCTGCGCTGCCAGAAACCGCCGCTGGGCCATATGGGCTCGTCCGTCGATATCGGAAGCGGCCCGCAATCTGCTGTGCGCCGCCGCGTGCTCCCGCGCGCGCAGCACTTGAGCGTGAAACGGCTGAGCCGGCGCGTAGTGGTCCAACGCCGGGCCCCAGGCGGCCAGGATCGCATCCGCGTCGCCTTCGTCCACGGCGCTCTGGAGCAGCTTCAGCGCTTGGCGGAGTGGGAACTCCGCATCCAGGATGCTCAGCGCCACCGGCGTCTCATCAATCGCCTGCTGGCAAGCACGCTTCAGCGCTCGGCCAGCGGCTTTCGCCACGATGTCATCAAGCGCGTCGATCGCCCGGAACACCGGCGACGCCTCCGGATCGGAGAGATCCTGCCGGGTGAACAGCAGCTGCTCTCCTTGCCACTCGTCAGCAGGGCCCTTATCCGCGAATCGCTGCCAGAGCGCCGGCTCGGCGCGTAAAGCGAGCATTGCGGCGCCAATCAGCAGCGCGGAGAAGTCGTCCATTCGCTCGTCGAAGCGACGCTGCCCCGTGTGAGGGTGCTGAAAGTCCGGCTGGCCATTGACGGTGGCATCCCTGCCGGTAAGGCCGGGGATGAAGCAGCCGTCGTAATCGATCAGGGTAAGCCGATCTCCCGCTCCCACGAGCACGTTGCCGGCTGCCAGGTCACCATGGGCAATATGTGCGTCGTGCAGGCAGTACAGGAGGTCGACCCAGGCGCCAAAGAGGCGGTCGACGCCGCCACGATCGCCGGCGCGGCAGTAGCGATCCAGCGCCTTGCCCAGAGTGACGCCCTCGACCCAATCCATGATCAGGAGCGGGCACACCTGGAAGCTGTCGTCGTCCATCCGCACCAACACGCCGTCCGACACGAACTTCATCGACGCCGTTATGGCTCGAGCGTTTGACCGCAAGTATGGACCGAGCAGAGCGTAGCGTTCCGCGACATCGTCGCTGACAGGAACTGTGAAACACCGCAGCGCGGCCAGGTGGTCAGGTTGCTCAAGACCTGGCGCCTTACAGAATTTGTACACCACTGCGAAAGCGCCCGAGTCCTTCCATGGTTCCTGCTCAACCCCGAAGTCGTTCACCCGTTCCGAGAGCAGCACGTGGCCCTCACGCAAATCTGGATCATCCACGCGCAAATAGGCACTCGGATGCAGCATGGCTTCGTCGTACTGGGCAATGGACGGAAAGGTGGAGTATGATGGACCCTCGCTCATCGCTCGCTCTGACCAATGACCGTATCCGGGATCACTCCCTCACGAATGAGGTTGGCCCGCAGCTTGGCCGCGGCGGGTTCGCGTTCCAGCAGCGCCGCATGTCGCCGCCAGACCGCGCCGGCTCCTGATGGTGAGGGCGGAGCGGCATCGAGCGCGTCGATGACCTCCCTCATGGCACGGCGAATGTCCACCGCGTCTTGGCGGACTATTTCCGGATCAACGACCCAACCGCCCAGGCACATTCCAGATTTCTGGTAGTTGCCGATCAGCCGGGCAGTTTCAACGCTATCGTGTTCCTCGATAGCTTGGTCCAACCTGCGCTGCCGTTCTTGTCGCACTGAATCAGGCAGACCTGTTGTCACGCCGAGCGGTCCAGGCGGCGCGCCGCTGATCTGTGAGCCCCCATCAGGCAGCTCCGACGAGAACCGCAGCACGAGCGCCGTGCAATCGTCATCTGCCATCTCTCGTTTTGCTCGACATTCCTCAATGAAGCGTTCCCAGGTGTCGATCCGGCAGCTCGCAATGTACTGAGCCGCGGCAAGTGGCGAATAGCGGCGTTGGCGGCGGCCGTCGATGATCCATCGCGCCACCGCGTCCGTTGCCAGCACGGCGACGTCGCCCGAATGAATCGCGACGCGCATCTCCTTGCAGGCGGCGTCGATCAGGACCGGCTGGCGACTGTGCAGGCAGACAGGGCGGTCATCGAAGGCGGTCCCGTCCACGATGGGAAAGGCGGTCAGCGGAGCGGTCTGATGATCCCGCGAGGCAGGCGTACAGAGGAACACGCAGCTATCACCGATCGCCACCAACTCGGCGCTGGCGAAGGCGTCGCGACATTCCGACACGCGAAGCGCCACCAGAGTGCTGGCGCTGCCTTCCTCTGCCTTCTCCCTGAGCACACCGGGCGGTAAGGCGGCGGCATCTGGGGCATGGTAGTGGTCCTGCGCCGACCGTAGCCACCAGTCGACCTCGAAGGCATCCGCACTCAGCAATGGAACATCAACGAACCGCTGCACCAGAAACCGCGCCCACTCGCGGGAGAACGCGGCAGTCGAAACCCCGTCGGCCACGGCGAACAGCCCGCGACCAACGTCGTACGCCGCCGCGTCCTCGCAGCCATCGTCGCCGTGTTCGCTCTTCCAATACTGCAGCTTGGTGACGGTGACGTACATCCCCGGCAGGATTTCCGGTCTCACCGTCGATCAGGAATGTTGGCGCTGGTGGTGCCGAAGGTGAGCATCTTGCGCACCGACAGCGCGTCACCATTGAAGATGTAGCCCCGCGTCCCTTCTTCCAGCCGCCGTTTGGTGACGCGCTCGAAAGCCATTCTGGCCGTATCGGGAATCTTGCTGGACAGCCAGAAGAGTGTTCGCGCCTCCGCCACGTCGGGCACCTGCGTCTCGCTTTGGGCAAACTCCACCGAGGGAACCTGCTTCATAGTGATGTGACAGTTGAAAACCAGCAGCCCACCGTCGCGGGTATGCACGTTCCACAACGTTCGCACCTCGTCGTCCACGTTTCCATCGGTGGCGAGGCCATCGCTGACGTTGATCACCACCGGCGGGTAGCTGTCCGGGTGCTCTTCAGCCCACTTGCTCGTCAGCTCGGTTGCGCGCCGGAAGGCCGCGCACATCGGGGTGATCCCCTTGGCAACCGCCTCCACCCAGATGTGCTTCGTGGCCTTCACCTCTATCGCCTCGCCATCCGGACCTCGCTTCGTTTGCTTGTGAACCTCAACCCCGCGGGGGTGCGCATTCAACTGGCTGAGCGTCACAAAATCGGAGGCATTGAGTGGTGGTGGCAATGCTGAGTAGACGCTGGAGCCGGAGTAACCGAGCACCGCGAAGTGTACCCGCTCCTTGAACGCATTCCCGGCGGCGTTCAGGCGAAGATAGTCGTCCAGCACGCCATTGAGAATCGCCGCGACCTGCTGGCTCTTCGAAGCGCCGGGGGTGAGCGACTGTCCGCCGAAGGGATCTTCCATGGACTCCGACTGATCGATCATCACCAGCAGGCAGCCGGGCCGCGTGCTGCTCCACTGCTGCTCGTAGGCCATCGGGGAACCTTTCCAGGACACGGCTAGGAGCCGGCGTTGGGACGCCAGTCCGTTACCCTAACACGTGCGCCCTCACCAGGCAACAGACCGATTGAGCCAGCGTGTATGCTTGCCAGCGGAAGCAATGTCACGCCTGCCCAGTCGAAGGAAGTGATCGCCGATGATGAAGCTCAGCCTCCTCTCCCTCAGTTACCAACGGGAGTTCCAAGCGGATCGCATGGACATGCTCTCCTTTGTCGATACCTGTTACGAGCTGGGGTGTGACGGCATCGACTTCAACGCCCGCTCCTTCTCCGATACGTCGGACGACTTCCTCAAGCGACTGAAGGAGCGATGCGTCCGGCGCGGCCTGCCAGTGGCTTGCGTCAGCATCTCCAATAACTTTGGGAAAGCCGCCGACGAGCTGCCGGAGGAGATTGCCATGACCGAGCGCTGGATCGACCGAGCGCTGCTGCTGGGAGCACCACAGGTGCGGGTGTTCGCCGGCACGCCGCGAGCAAGCGAGCCTCGGGCGGCGACTTGGTCGCGCTGCAGCGCCGCGCTCAAGCGCCTCGCCGATTACGGCCACGAGCGCGGCATTCTGGTGTCGTTGCAGAACCACAACCACGGCGCGCTGACGGAATATGGCAGCGACGTGCTGCGCTTCGTCCAGGAAGCGGGTCCACACCTCAGCCATGTCTGGGATACGGGTCAGTACGTCGGCTCGCCCGGCGCGTCCGGCGCCAATTCCGACGCCAGCGCGCAGGAGGTGCTGTATGAGAGCCTGCAGCAGACGGTCCACCTGGCTACCCACGTCCGTTGCAAGTTCTACCGCGTCGCCAGCGGCGTCGAGCAATGGCTGGATTACCCGCGTATCTTCGCGATGCTCAAGGCGGCCCGCTACAACGGCTTCTGCTCGGTGGTGTACGAGGGAAAGGGCGACGAGGTCGCCGACGTCGCCAAGGCGGTGGCGTTTCTACGCCCACTGCTCGCCCCGGCGCCCTGAGCGACCATCACCGGTGCGGCGCTATACTGAGCAGGGGAGGAACCGCCGTGGCGTTTGCCGTCCAGGATTTTCATGACCTGTTGCGGCTACTCGAGCAACACCCCGAGTGGCAGGCGGACTTGCGACGCATCGTCCTAACCGACGAGTTGCTCGAACTCCCGGCGCTAGTCCGTCGAATGGCGGAAGCGCAAGTCCGCACCGAGGAGTTGCTCGAGCGGCTCACCGCCCGCGTCGACGATTTGGCGGAAGCGCAGTTGCGGACCGAGACACGCGTACAGGCGCAGGGTAGACGGCTTGACGCGGCCATCGGCGATCTCCTCGAGTGGCGTTTCGAGCGACGTGCAGGCGCCTACTTCAGCTCCCTTGCTCGACACATCCGCGTGGTAGATCGCTCCGCCCTCGCCGATTTGCTAGAGGACGCTGTGGAGCAGGGCCTGATCGCCGAAGGCGACCGGAAGGACGTGATGCTCGCCGATCTGGTCCTCACCGGCCGGCGACGAGAGGACGGGCAGGAGATCTACCTGGTCGCCGAGATCTCGGCCGGTATCGGCGTCGACGACATTCGGCGCGCGGACGATCGCGCCGCCGCGCTGGCACGACTGGGGCGTCCGACCATTCCAGTGGTCGCCGGCCAGCGGATCGATCCCGAGCCCGCCGAGTTGGCCGAGGCCCGAGGCGTCCGGCAAGTCCTGGATGGGCGCGCCGTGACGCCACCGGAGCAATCGTAGCGGAACGACAGTCCGCCATCGAGTCGAGATACCGTCGCTCAGAACCCGAATAGCGCCTTTGGCGTGCTGCCCAGAATCTTGTCGACGTCCGCAGAGATGAGACTCGGGATGTCCTCCCGCACGTAGGCCAGCGCCTGGTCCAGCGGCACGAGCCGCGCCGTGCGGGCGTAGCCGGTGCCCCATAGCATGCGGTCCGCGCCGAACGCCTCCTTGAGCAGCGCTACAAAGGGGAACGTGTCCGGCCAGGGATAGGGCTGCGTTGACGCGATCTGGTAGTCGCCGATCTTCATCCAGACGTTCGGGTGCTGGGCAAGGTCGAGCACCGGCTGGAAGTTGGGATAGGGCGGCGCTTCCGTGACGTCGGGCTTGCCGAGGTGGTCGACGATCACGCGCGCGTCGGGGTGGCGGGCGATCATTCGCGCCAGCGGCACGGCGTGGCGCGGCAACATGTGGAACTGCAGGATGGCGCCCGTCTCAGCGGCAACGTTCCACAGCGCATCGTTGGCGGGAGCGTCGACCCAGCAGGGCTCGTCAGGATAGTACAGCGGATGCAGGCGCGTGCCCGATAGCCCGCGCGCCGTCCAGGAGCGCAGGTCGTCGGCGTTGGTCGGGCTGAGCGGGTCGACCAAGCCAATGGCCTTGAAGCGGTCGGGGTAGCGCTCCTGGCATTCCACCATGTAGGTGTTGTCCCAGCCGAAGGCGCTGGATTGCACTAGCACGCAATGGTCAATCCCGAACGCCTGCATATCGTCAATCAGCCATTCCACGGGAACTGCCTCCATCGGTGGACGGACCTTGGCATCTGGAGCTGGGCGGTGGGCGTCGTCCAGCGCCCACACGTGGACGTGGGTGTCGATAATGATGGGCGTCACCTTTCTCCGAAGGTCTACTGAACCGGCTCGGCCAAGACGACAATAGCACAGGTGAGTCTGGAAAGGAGTCGCCTTAGGTACCGCGCGCCGACGTATCCATCTACTCGGGGCGGTCGTCCTGGCCCGCAAGCTCCGGTATCGTGTCATCTCCCGAGTCCTGCTCGTCGTCTAGGTCTCCGCGATCGGGCCGGGCGCGCCCGTTCGGTCTCTGGTAGGTGACGCTACTCATCCCCTCCACACGCGCCAGCTCGCGCAGCAACAGTGCCACGCCCCGCTCGTCAACCGGGGCGAGGGCCAAGTCGAGGCGCTGATCCCCGCTTCCGGGAGCCACGCGCAGTCGCAGCGTCCGTACTGCCACCCCCGCCGCACGCGCCGCATGCTCCACCGCGCCGAGACAGTCGGCCTCCGCGGCGCAGCGCAGGCTGAGTGTCGTCGGCTGATGATGGACGAAGAATCGTTGCTCCAGTGGCCGTAGGCCCACCTGCACGACCAACATTATGCCGGTACCAAGCCCCGCCGCCCAGTAGAGGGCGCCACCACAGGCGAGACCGACGGCGGCCGCCGCCCACACGCTAGCCGCGGTCGTCAGCCCGCTCACGGTGTTCTTGCGGAAGATGATCACCCCGGCTCCGAGAAAGCCGATGCCGCTCACCACCTGGGCCGCAATTCGACTTGGGTCGAGCACTACCGTCCGTTCGGGCGTGACGGCGTCGGCGAAGCCGAAGGCGGAGACGATCATCACGAGACAGGCGCCGACCGCGACGAGGGCATGGGTGCGCAGCCCGGCAGCGCGCTCCAGGCGCTCCCGCTCCAGGCCCAGCAACGAGCCGAGCACCAGGGCGACGAGCAGCCGGAGCAAGATGTCGGTCGGGGCAATGGTCATGGCAGCGCTCGATCCATGTGTCCTCTGCTACGCGGAATGCTCTGTGGCGCTCTCTGCCTCTGCAACCGCGAGCGAGATGCGGCTTGGCCCCACGGCGCCTTCGACTGAGGGGCTGCAGGCCTGGCGGATGGCCAGGAGGACCAGAAGGAACGCTTCGACCGTGGCCGGGCGGTGGCCGCCCAGGCACACCGAGGCCAGCAACGCCCGCTCTTCGGTGCTGATCGGCCAGCGCCGCTCCAACTCTGCCAGCGCCTCCGAGAGCGGCGGGCTCGCCTCAATCGTCAGCAGGTGGGCCAGTGTGAGGTCGAGCGCCCCGGCGATGCGGGCCAAGGCTTCCATACTCGGGGTCTTCTGACCACGCTCGATCTGCGAGAGGTGACCCCGGCTCACTCCGGCCGCTTTGGCCAGCTCCTTCGCCGAGCGCTGTGCGAGGCGCCGGGCCTCCCGAATCCGTAGCCCTACCGGGTGTGCTGGTTTGCTCATAGCATCAATCCTATCATCAATGTTCGCCCCTAGCAAATCTCCTGCCGTGCCGGTCGATTGTCTCCCGACCTTGACACGGTTGTCAGGCGCATGTATAAGTGGAGACATCACGAACCGCCCTAACACAGAGCTGCGCCGCCCGAAAAAGGGTCGCCGTGACGGAATGGCCGCGGTTGTCGTCGGTCGCCCCCAACGACGGCGAGCACGACAGGAAAGGAGCGATGACACCAATGTGGCACGGACAGACGAGCCGGCGACAGGCGCTGCGGGGAGTGGGCCTCCTCGCCAGCTCCGGACTGGCGGCAGTGGCACTCGCCGCCTGTGGCGCCAGCGCGGTGGCCACGCCGACCAGCGCAACCACGCAGCAAGCCTCGACCCTCTCCCCCGTGGCAAAGAGCTCAAGCCCAGCGGCCAGCGCCAGTAGCTCCGCCGCGGTAACCACGTCCGTGGCGCCGTCGACGACCGCCAGCAGCTCGGCCGCGGCCCCTGCCTCCGGCGCCCAGTTGACGCCGACACCGGCCGCGGGCGAGACGCGCAAGGGCGCGGCCACTACGGTTGACCTCTCTTATGGCTGGGGCGGTACCACGGCCATCCAGACCTGGGATGCGCTCGGCCAGAAGATGGGTACCGATCTCACCGCCTTCAACGTGCGTTGGATCGTGGGCGATAACGGTACCAAGCTGGTCACGGCGGTGGCCGGCGGCAGCCCGCCCGACGTCGCGGTGGGCAACGCGCCCTACTCCGAGTACTGGGCCAAGGGCGTCGCCGTGACGCTGGACGACTACGTGGCCAAGAGCAAGCTTGACCTCAAGACCGACATCCCCGCTTCCTCCTGGGTTGGCGCGGCCTATAAGGGCAAGACGTTTGGCGTCCCGGCCGTCGAGGCCTTCGTCCGCCTGGGCTTCGCCTTGGACATGACCAACCTCAAACAGGTCGGCGTCGATCCCAAGACCTTCTCCTGGGATTGGGACACCATCACCCAGATGCAGCAGCAGCTCACCAAGAAAGCGCCCGACGGCAGCCTGCAGCTCGTCGGGATCGACGCGCTGGACGCTAGTGGCGGGAACATCTTCTATTGGAGCAACGCCTGGGGCATCGACTACTTCGACGACAAGACGGGGAAGTTCAGCTTCGACAACGATCAGTTCGCGGAGGCCCTGACCGTGCTCAAGAAGGTCTACGACCTGGCCGGCGGCCCCGACAAGATCAACGGGCTCCGCAAACAATACGGCACCTGGACGGAAAACCCGAAGGCCATGTTCCCCTCGGGCGTCGAGGATATGCTGGAGATCGGCTACTATGCCCCCGGCGAGCTTGCCCACAGCTCGCCCAGCCGCGAGTTCGCCTTCACCTGGTCGCCGGTGCCGGCTGCTAAGAAAGGGTTCAAGTTCCAGACGCTGGGCGGCCACAACGCCTTCATCCCGCAGGGGGCCAAGCACGTCGCGGAGGGATTCCAGCTCATCGAGTATCTGGTGGGCGACTCGGCGGAGCAGGTCATCTTCGACGGCCAGGGCTGGCTGGGCGCGCGGCAGTCCTTCTTACAGAAGGTCGACTTCAGCAAGTACCCAGGGCTCGACTTCTACGCCAACTCGGTCAAGGGAGCGGACAAGCTGTTCGGTGTGCCGTCGGACCCGATGTCCAGCTTCACCGGCCAGCAGTTCTCCAAAGCGCAGCAGGACGTGATCACCAACAAAGCACAGCCGGGCGACGCCCTCAAGCAGCTCCAGCAACTGGTGACCGAGCAGTTCAAGCAGCGCTTCCCGAATGGATAGCAGGGCTAGGGGGACAACTGTTGAACACGGAGTGGCCGATGGAGCGGCCCCGGCGCCACTCGGCGTGTCAGCGAGCGTCTTCAAGGGCGGAGAGGTCCGGACCTACCTGGACGCGCTGGATGCGTCGTCCGTGGACTACCTGGAGATAGGGGCGCCCTCAGCCGTGTTTCTGCTGGACGATCCCAGCTTCCTTGGCCGTCTGGTGGCTCGCCTCAAGCGCGCGCGAGTCCGGCTGCGCAGCGTTCACGTCCCGTATGGCCGGGCGGTGGACATCTCGCAGGTGGAGACGGAGGCACGCGCCGATGCGCTGGCCGCGGCGCAGACGCATTTACGTCTAGCCGCGGAGACCGGGGCCCGGCTGGTCGTCATCCATCCCAGCTATGAGCCGATCGCCGAGCAGGAGCGCCCGGCACGGCTGGAGGCATGCCGCCACAGCCTGGACGTGTTAGCGGGCAACGCCGCGACGCTCGGCGTGCAACTCGCCGTGGAGTGCCTGCCGCGAACCTGCCTCGCCAACACGGCGGAGGAGACGCTGACCATAGTGGACGGCCTGGATCCGGCAGCGGTCGGCGTATGCGTCGACGTCAACCATCTCAACCTGCGCGAGCCGGACATTGGCGCCGCGGTCCGGCGGTTGGGCCACCGGCTGCTCACCGTTCATTGCTCGGACAACGACGGGGTGGACGAGCGCCACTGGCTGCCCGGCCACCCCGGTGGCGGCGTGGACTGGCCGGCCTCCGTTGCCGCCCTGGGTGCCGTCCGCTACCGCGGGCCGTTCCTCTACGAAGTCCGCTCGCCGGCCGACGATCCGGCAGCCGCGCTCGCTGCCATCATGTCCAACTACCAGGCCATCATCGCTCCGCTGTATCAGTAGCCGATGGGCGCCGCCTAGTCGCCCTTGCCCGACTCTTCCTCCTCGACGTGCTTCATCGCCGCCTCCGGCGTCATACCCTCGCCGCGCACCAACAGATCCCTATCCAGCGTCACGACCACGGCCCCCTTCTCCCGCGCCTCGGCGACGACCGCGGCTACCTCCGCCTCGAGCGTCCGTGGTCCGGTGTCGCTCGGTTGCCCGGCGCGGTAGGCGGCAAGCAACTCCCGTACCAGCGCCTCGCAAGCCACCGGCTCCAACCAGCCCGCTTGCGGCCACTCCCAACGCGTCACGCGTTTCGTCCAGACGGGGCGCCCGCACGCGCTTTCCGGCGTGCCGCCCTTGACGCCCAAATCGAGCCGCGCCGACGTGCCACGTGCGCGGAAATAGAAGGCCTCGCCGGACGGCAAGCGCCCTTCGAGCTGCACCGGGCAGGCAGTGGTATAAAAAGTGACCGCGCGGAAGCCGTCACGGGTGAGTCGTCGGGCCACTTCGCGCTCACGGCGCTGCCGCGACTTCAGCGCCGGTCGCATCGCCTCCAGGTGCTCGCGTGTCACGCCCAAGTCGCCCATGTCCACAGCGTGCTCCTTCGTTCCGTTCATCCACCGCGGACGCCAGCATTAAGAGTATCCGCTGGCGCCGGAATCGTGGAAATGGACGGGGGCAGAAAGTCGCACGCTCAGAACGTGGTGGCCAGGTCGAGCGCGCGCCCGCTGCGCGCCGACTCGATCGCCTTGAGCATGATCTCCAGCGCGTGCCGGGCGTGCTCGGCGCTCAATACCGGGTGCTTGTCCTCGACCAGGCAGTCGACCAGGTGCTTGACGTGGATCGCCCGGCGGTAGCGCTGCCGCTGCGCGTCGGCCCCGCCGCGACCGCGCGGGGTAATCCAGCCATCGACACCGGGCACCGCGTCGAAACGGAAGATCTCGATGGGCGGCGCGTTCGGGTCCTGCATCTGGTTGTTCAGGACAATCGTGCCTTCGCGGCAGAAGATCTCGATCTGCGGACTGCGGGCCGCGTTGACGTTGAAGGTCCCGTCGACGACGGCGTAGGCGGATTTGCCGAAGTCCAGCATGAGCAGCGTATTGTCGTCGGCGGTGACCTCAATTTTCTTGCCCTTGAAGGGACCGCCGCGAACGGTGCGGACCTTCTCGGTGATACCGGAGAAGGCGACGACGCGCTTGGCCGGACCGAGGATGCCGGTGATGTCGTGGATGCCGTAGACGCCCATGTCGTAGAGCGGCCCCGAACCCTCCTGATAGAACCAGGTTGGGTCGAGCGGCCAGTTGCCGGCGGCGGGTCCGCCGTGGGAGCTGCGCACCCGCGCGAAACAGGGCTGCCCCACGGCGCCGGTGTCGATCAGCCGCTTAGCCTCGATTCGATTGGGCTGGAGCATATTCGGGGGAGCGACGACGTACTTGAGCCCCTTGGCGCGGGCCAGCTCGATGAGCTCGTCGGCATCATCCATGGTGGTGGCGATCGGCTTCTCGACCACCAGGTGCTTGCCGGCCTCCAGGATCTTCCGAGAGGTTGAGCCGTGTACGGGGATTGGAGTCAGGTTGATAACGAGGTCGAGGTCGGCTCGCTCCAGCATCTCCTCGAGGCTGGCGTAGACCTCGGGGATGCCGTACTTGGCGGCAACCGACCCGGCCCGGTCGACGACCGGGTCGGCAGCTGCCACCAGGGTGACCTCCTCCTTCATCTCCATCAGGCCAGGGAGATAGCCGTTGTTGGAGGTGGCGATGGTGCCGGTGCCGAGCACGCCGGCTTTGAGCGGGAGTTGGGTCATGGAGTTCCTTTCATATTGCCTTGCTACAGGAGGAGGCGCCTACCACAGCTGCTTGAGCTCCTTGAGCGCCGCGTCGACCGTTGCGCCCCCGTGTACCAGCTCGCCGAGCGCGGCGACCATGCGGTCGGGACGCGGATGGGTGACGACGTTGCGGCCAAAAACGACGCCGCGGGCGCCGGCGTCCAGCGCGTCGGCGGCCATCTGCAGGGCGTCACGTGGTTCGGCCTTGGCCGGGCCGCCCAGGACGAGCAGGGGCACGTAGCAGGAGTCGGTGACGGCGCGATACTCCTCCACCGGCCCGACGAAGTGGACCTTGACAAAGTCGGCGCCGGCTTCCGCGGCGACTCGAGCGGCCTTGGCGACGTTCTGGACCGTGTGGGCCGTGGTCTCCTGGAACGAGACAGGGATCGGCTCCGCCAGTAGCGGCATCCCCGATGCGGCGCAATTCGCCGCCAGGCGTCGGAGATCGGCCAGCTTGGTCTCGTTCGGGTTGCCGGGGAAGACTTTCAGCTCGACGGCGTCGGCGCCAAAGCGCAGCGCCTGTTCCACGCCGTAGTCGGCGATGGGGCCCTCGCTGTCCAACGCCATGATCAGCCCGGTCCCGCCCAGAACACCGGCGACGGCGCGAGCCATGCCGAAGGTCGTGAGGATGGCGTCGGCGCCGCCGGCCACCACCTTGGCAACCGCCTCGGTCGCCCGCTCCAAACCCCGCGCCGGCCCGCCACGCGCGCCGTCCATCGCCACGACGACGGCCCGGCCGTCGCGGGCGAAAACGTGGTGCATCCGCCGGAGGGACCAGGCCGGAGCCGTCGCCTGCCGCGCCGGAGCCTCAACCGGCCGTTCACTTATGACCATCAGGATGCTCCTTCTACTCCAAATTGGCAAGGGTATCAGACCGCCGCCGGAGCCAGGTCGCGCGCGTGCGCGACCTCCCGAAACCACGGCGACAACAGGTCGTCGAGCCGGGTGTACAGCGAGAACAGCCCGTCGTACCGAGCGCACATCTCCGGCTCGGGGACATAACGGCGACCGATCCGCACCATCTGCCTGGCCGCCGCGTCCAGATCCAAGAGGCCGGCCGCCACACCGCCCAGAATGGCGGCTCCAAGGGCGCCGGCCTCGACAACTTCCGGTACCCGCATTGGCAAGTGGGTCACGTCGGCCAGCAGTTGCATCCAGAACGGACTGCGGGCCAATCCGCCGCAGGCGACAGCGGCGGTCAGACCGCCGCCCGGCTGGTCATGGGCGGCGAGGCGCGACTCGAGGAGACGCCGCAGGTGGAATGCCGTTCCCTCGAGGACGGCTCGCACGACCTGGGGACGGCCGTGGCGCAGCGTCAAACCGACCAGGGCGCCCCGGGCGAGCGGATCCGGCAGCGGTCCGCGTTCCCCCATCAAGTGCGGCAGGAAAAAGAGTCCCTCTGCGCCAGGCGGCACGGCGCGCGCTTGCTCGGTGATGGCCGTGTAGGAAGCGGACACATCCTCGGTGGCGACGGCAACGAGCAGGTCGCGCACCCAACGCAAGGCGGCGCCGGTGGTCGAGGTCGCGCCGAAGCCGCGCATGGCTGGCCGCCCATCCCGAAAGGGGCCTCCCAGCAAGGCCAGCCACGCCGCGGTACCAAGATAGATGCACACCTCATCAGCCGTCACCTCGCCGGCGCCGAGGATGGTGCAGACGGTGTCGGAAGCCCCCACCGCCACGGGCGTTCCCGCCAGCAGGCCGGTCTCCCTGGCCGCGGTGGGCGTCACATGGCCCGCCAGCGCCGACGAGGGACTGATGGATGGGAGCAGCGACCGCGGCAGTCCCGCGAGCCGCACGCGCTCCCAGACCCATTCGCCCCGTTCCCGGTCGAACAGACCGGTCCCAGCGGCGTCGGACGCGTCGGTGCCGGCTGCGCCGGTGAGGCGATAGCGGATGAAGTCCTTGGGGAGCATCAGCAGGGCGGCGCGAGCGAGCGCTTCCGGCTGCTCCTCGGCCAGCCAGCGCAGCTTCGGCGCCGACGAGGTGGTCGAGAAGCGTGGACCTGGCTCAAGACCTTGCGCGGCGGACTCTCGCTGCATCGACTCGCACTGTGACGCGCAGCGCTGGTCCATCCAGAGCATGGCCGGCGTGACGGCGAACCCCTCCGCGTCCAGGAGCACCGGCGCGTGCATCAGGCCGGTCAGCCCGACGCTGGCGACCCGATCCGCCGCGACAGCGCCCGCGGTGAGTGCCGCTCGCACGACACGGGCGGCGCTTTGCCACCAATCGTCGGGATCGACCTCCGCCCACAGCGGCCGCGGATAGCGCACGGTCGTCTCGGCGTAGGCCGCGGCGACTTCACGCCCTTGCACATCGAACAGCGCGCAGCGACAGGTCGTGGTACCGAGGTCGATGCCCAAGAGATAGGCGGCAGGCATCCGGCGTCTCCCCGTCCACTCGAACTCGCGTCACAGCGCCGGCAGCACCATGGACTTCAAGCCGCGACGCCCCGCGGTCACCTCGAAGGCGTCGCGCACTTCGTCCAATGGGAAGCGATGGCTGATCAGCGGCGCCACTCGCACGATGCCGAACTGGATGAGCTTGAGCGCGGTCGTGAAGTGGTGCGGTGTGAAGTCGTGGCTGCCGGTCACCACGAGCTGGCGGTAGTGGATCAGGTTGGGGTCCATCGGCATGTCCACCGGCGGATAGGCGCCGGCAAAGAAGTTCACGCGGCCGTTGATGGCGCCCATCTCCAATCCCTGACGGATCGCGTCGGCCGCGCCGACGGCGACGATTACGGCATCCGCTCCCCGTCCCTGGGTCAGCTCTTTCACCCGAGCTACGGGGTCGGTGGCGGAAGCGTCGATGACGTCGTGGGCGCCAAGCGCCTTCGCTTGCTCCAGACGTGCCGCGATGGGGTCACTGACGATGATGCGGGAACCGCGGTTGCGGGCCAGTTGCATGTGCAGGAGGCCGATGGGGCCGGCGCCCACGATAACGGCGTCGTCGCCGAGCGCCATCGGGACGGCCGAGTTGCCATTCATGACGCAGGCTAGCGGCTCGCAAAAGGAGGCCTCCTCGAAGGAGACGTTGTCGGGGATCACGCGAAGCTGGGATAGTGGGGCCACGCCGTACTCCGCGAAGCCGCCGCGCACGCCACGTCGCAGGTTCTCACAATAGTTGAAGACGCCGCGCCGGCACTGGTAGCAGCGGCCGCAGACGTAGCGCCAGTCGGCGACCACGCGGTCGCCCACCTTGATAGCCGCGCTTTCGGCAATGGAGACATCTGCCGGATCGCCCAGTGCCGACACCACGCCCGTCCACTCGTGACCGGGCGTGCGCGGAAGATGGGCCGGACCGGAAGACGCTCGCGCGCCGGTGTAGCTGCGCAGATCGCTGGGGCAGACGCCGCAGGCGTGGATGCGGATGAGCGCCTCCCCCGGCCCCGGCACGGGATCCTCAGCCTCCTCCACGCGCAAATCCCGAACACCGTAGAGGCGAGCGACTTTCATTGGCGATCCTCTTGACGCTTTCCGTGAAGCAATCTAGCATGATGGGAAATTCGCGTCAACCGCTTCAGTCGATGGAGCTTTCCTTCATGAGCGCGCTGCCCACAGTCCCCCCTGCCGTGCTGGCTCGGGTGGACGCGCTAGCCGCGGATCTGGGCGCCGCGGAGCGCAAGATCGCTGAATACCTGCTGACGTGCCCGACCGACATCGTCTATCTCTCCATCACGGAGCTGGCCGACCGGACGGACACCTCGGAAGCCACCATCATCCGCTTTGCTCGCCGGCTTGGCTATAGCGGCTACGCCGCGCTCAAAATTGCGCTGGCCCTGGATCTGCATGCCAGCGCGCCCCCCCTGCCCGGTGAGCTATCGCCCGACGACGCCATCACGACGATCAAGGCGAAGGTCATCAACGCCGGTGTAGAGAGCCTGCGTGACACCGCGCAACTGCTCGACGATGCGGCGCTTACCCGCGCCGTCGATGCGCTCGTGGGCGCGAGGCGCATTGAGGTGTACGGCGTCGGCAGCTCGGCGGCGATCGCCCAGGACAGCTACGCGCTTTTTCTCCAAATTGGCCTGCCGGTCGCGGCGATCACCGACCCCCACCTGCAGGTGATGTCGGCCATCCAACTGGGCCCGGAGGATGTCGCCTTGGCCATCTCCGTCTCCGGCAGCACCCGCGACACCGTCGAGGCCTTGCAGGCGGCGAAGGACGCCGGCGCGACCTGCCTGTGCCTGACGCGCCACGCCCGTTCGCCGATCACGCGAGTAGCACACATCACCCTGCTCGCCGCGTCGCGACCGGCGACGGTTGGCGGACACCAGTTGATCGGTCGTGTCGCCCAGTTGGCGGTCCTCGACGTGCTGGCCACGGCGGCAGCGCTCCGACGACAAGACGACAGCCTTCAGGTCCTGGCGCGCGGCCGTCAGGCTATCAGTGCGACGAAGCGATTTTAGATAAGGGGAATCATGTCTGGCCGGAACAAGCTCCGATTTGGCATCGCGGGTATGACCAGCGATCACGTGTGGGCGATGGGTGACGGTCTCGCGGCGCTGCCGGACGTAGAGCTGGTCGCGGGCGCCGAGGCCTACCCTGAGCTGCGCCAGCGCGCCATGCAGCAATGGTCGCTCCAGCGGACCTACGAGCACCACGAGCAGATGCTCGAGCGGGAAGCGCTGGACGCCCTCCTCGTCTGTACCGACAATGCCAGCAAAGCGGACATTGCCGAAGCCGCGGCACGGCGACACGTCCATGTCTACCAGGATAAGCCGATGGCCGCGACATTGGCCCAGGCCGACCGCATTGTGCGCGCAGTCCAGTCGTCGGGGATCTCCTTGATGGTGGCCTACCATTCCGCCTTCAACCCGGTCTACCAGCAGATGAAGCGCTTGCTCGGCGACGGCGCCATCGGCAGCGTCTTCCTGGCTCGAGGGGTCACCGGTCACGGCGGACCGGTCGAGTTCGGCTGCTCCCAGTACTTTTGCGAGTGGCTGTTCGACCGGCAGCGCAACGGTGGCGGGACCTTCATCGACGAGGCCTGCTACCTGATCGATGGCTTCGTCGACTACCTCGGACCGGTGACCGAGGTAAGCGCCTTCACGGCGCAGATCGGCTACCGCGACTACCTGCCAGCAGACGTGGAGGACAACGCGGTGGCGATCCTGCGCTTCGCCAGCGGCGCGCTCGGGGTGATCGACTCCAAATGGGGCCAGGTCGGCCCGGCGCCACTGCGCACCTCCTACCACGGCAGCGGCGGCACGCTCACCAGCGGCATGGCCGGCACAGAGCTGTACAGCACGACGGAGCAGGCGCCGCCGGAGGGCTGGGAGCCAATCGACCTGCAAGGTCGCCCAGGGCACGGACGGGCGCCGGCGAACCTACGGGGGTGGCGTGCAACAACGGCGGGGGCAGCGGGATCAGGCAGTGGTGGACGCGAGCAGCGCTACTTTGTGGACTGCTTGCTGAATGGTCGCCCCATCGAAGGCGCCGCGAGTCCGCAGACAGCGCGCGCCGCCCAGGAGGTCATCGAGGCCGCCTACCGCTCCGCGTCAAGCGGCCGCACCGTGCAGTTGCCACTGACCTGAGACGCCGAGGTTATCCGTGAGTGCCAACCGGCCCGCCCAGCATCATCAGGTCCATACCCGCACCGTGCGGTGTCTGGTTGCCCCCCACACTTCCGTTCGGTTGGTGTAATCTAGCGCCGACGACACGCCCGCCCCAGCCAAAGGAGCGCCATTATGGACTTGCACGACCTTCAGCCCGCGGCCCGGGTGACCATTGACAGCCTGCGCGCATTCGGCATAGAGGCCTTCCGACAGGCAGGTCTCACGGCCAAGGGTGCCGAGACGATCGTGGAGGTTCAGCTCGAATCGAACTTGCGCGGCCAGGCGACCCACCACATGGGCGACGTGCCAGGCTACGCCCGCCGCCTCCAGACCGGCCAGATGAACCGCGATCCGGCCTTCCGGTGGACACGCGAGTCGGCGGTCAACGCCCTGCTCAATGCCGATAACGCCCCCGGCCAGTGGTCCGGAGTGGTCGCCATGCGGCGGGCCATCGAGCTGGCCAAGACGAGTGGGATTGGCATGGTCGGCGTCCATCACTCCAATCACTTCGGCGCCGCCGGGCATTACGCTTGGTTGGCGACTCAGGCCGGCCTCATCGGTCTCAGCACCACCAACGGCGGCCTGGTCATCGCGCCTACGGGCGGCTCCTCCCCCCGACTCGGCAACGATCCCGTAGGCGTGGGCATCCCCGCCGCCGGGCGCCTGCCCATCGTGCTCGACATCGCCATGAGCGTCGTGGCCCAGGGCAAAATCGGATTGGCGCAGATGGAGGGTCAATCGATTCCGCTCGGTTGGTCACTCGACAAGGATGGCCAGCCGACCACCGACCCGAGGTCCGCGCTGGATGGCTCCGGGTTGCCCATCGCAGGCCACAAAGGCTACGGCCTGGCAATGGTGATGGAAACCCTCGCCGGCGTGCTCACCACGGCGGGCTTCGCATTGGACCACGACCGCGAGACCATCCGTGGCGGGCAGCGCCAGCACAATATGGGCCACTTCCTGCTGGCGATCGATCCGAGTCTGTTCATGCCGCTGGACGTCTTCACCGCGCGGGTTGATCGGCTCATCGGCGACATGAAATCGTCGGAAAGGATTGCCGGCACCAAAGAGATCCTCGTCCCTGGCGAGATGGAGATGCGCGCTCGTCGCGACAACCTGGCAGCCGGCTCTGTGCCGCTCCTTCCTTCGACCCTGAAGCGCCTCGTCGACTATCAACAAGAGGCCGGGTTAGCGAGCGAACTGAAGCAGGTCGTATGACCAGGAGGATGGCGAGGCAGCAGCGTCGTTTTCACCGGCTAGCCGGCCCCACCGTCTATCGACATCCCGCGTAGGCATCCAGGTAGAATGTCGCGGTGGCGCCGCCCGATCCAAGGTCACGGGCAACAGACCGTGCCCTGATGGTACATTCCCACTGCGACGCGTGGTAGGCTGTGCGACAATCAATGGCTCAGAGGGCGATCTGGCACTCGTCCCGGGACTTCGGCTCGGCGAGCCGCATAGAGATTGGGCAACAATGGCACGGCGGACGCGCCGGGCAGGTCGCTTGCGGCTCGCGGGGTTAGCGATGCTCGTAGCTGTCGCCCTGGCGGGCTGCGCCTCCGGGGCCGCATCGTCGGAGTCACAGACACCGGCGCCGCCCACCACCTCGGCGGGCGTCGCAACTCAGACGACGACGGTCGTTGTGACCCAGACGGTCCTGGTCAGCTCCAGTGCTGTTCCGACTGCCGCCACTACCGAGCTCGCGAGCAGCGCTGCCGGATCGAACTCCGAACGCCAATCAAGCGCCAGCTCCGTGTCCGCGACCAGCGCAACATCCGCGGGAATAACGTCCGCGGCAAGGTCGAGCGCGACGACATCCGCTGTCGCTGCGAGCGGCTTGGCGCTGAGCAATGCCACGCAAGTCGTGCGCCTGTTTCTTGCCGCGTTGGAGAAGGACCCCTCCGGCAAGACCGGCACTCCCTATATGAGCGAGCAGCTCCGCGCCCAGATTCAGGCAGGCAGGCCCATGGATACCGTTTTGGGCATTCAAGGTCAGTTCCAGTCATTCAGCTACGAGAACGCCATCTCTCGCGGCGGCGGACAGGCGGCGACGGTGCAAGTGACGTTGAAGCTCGCCTCAGGCTCGCCTGCCCCTCGGCTTTTCACGCTCGTCCCAGAGAGCGGATCCTGGCGCATCGTCGATGTCGTGGAGAACGCCGCGTAAACATCCGGAAGGAGCCGATCGTGTCGACGCTGGAAGTGACGCGTCCGAAGACCCAGTACGCTACCTGGACCGAGCAGGGCATCGACGTTCCTGCTGTGCGTCGAGCTTTGCTGGCCCAACAGATCGAAACACCGTCTTGGGGCTTCGGCAACTCCGGAACCCGTTTCGGCGTCTTCGGCCAACCGGGAGTGCCGCGCACGCCGTTCGAGAAGCTGGAGGACGCGGCCGAGGTCCATCGGCTGACGCGCATCTGTCCGTCGGTTGCGATCCATATCCCATGGGACCGGGTCGACGACTATGGCGAGCTCAGCAAGGCTGCCCACGGGCTCGGGCTGCGCCTAGGCGCCGTCAACCCCAATGTCTTCCAGGATCCCGACTACAAGCTGGGGAGCATCTGCCACCACGACGCGGCGATCCGCCGCAAGGCGGTGAATCACCTATTGGAGTGTATCGACGTCGCCAAGCAGATCGACTCGCATGTGCTCAGCCTCTGGTTCGCCGACGGTACGAACTATCCCGGCCAGGCCGACTTCCGGCGCCGCAAGCGCTGGATGGTGGAAAGCCTGAGCGAAGCCTACGCCGCCATGCCTGCGACGATGCGCATGCTGGTGGAGTACAAGTTCTACGAGCCGGGCTTCTATCACACCGACTTGGCCGACTGGGGCATTGCCCTGCTCATTGCCAAGGAGCTTGGCCCGAGGGCACAGGTGCTGGTCGACTTGGGGCATCACGCGCAAGGGGTCAACGTCGAGCACATCGTGGCGCTGCTGTTGGAGGAAGGGCGTCTGGGCGGCTTCCACTTCAACAACCGCAAGTACGGCGACGACGATCTGATCGTGGGCGCTATCAATCCCTACGAGCTGTTTCTGATCTTCAACGAGCTGGTGGCGGAGGAGCAGCATCAGGCCGCGCTCCGAGCGGCCGGACAACGCTCCAGCGCGGCGCACGAAATCGCCTACATGCTCGACCAGTCGCACAACGTCGAAGCGAAGATTCCGGCCATGTTGTTGTCGGTGCTGAATGTCCAGCATGCCTACGCCAGGGCTCTGCTCGTCGACCGCTCAGCGCTGCGGGACCAGCAGGAGCGCGGTGATGTCGTCGGTGCGATGCAGGTGCTGCAGCGCGCCTACGAGACGGACGTACGCGAGCTCTGCGCCGACATCCGCGAGGAGCTTGGCGGCGCGCGAGATCCCCTGGCAGCGTTCGCCGCCAGCAACTACGCCGCGCGCAAGGCCGACGAGCGCGCCGGTGGTCGCCAGATGAGCTGGACGTAGCCCCGTACGGGGCCGCCAGGAGAGCGGGGAGGCCGTGGCCGCCGATCGCAATCGCGGCCACGGGCTTCCTCCAGCCGCGGCTGGTACCATGAGGCTGTAGTGCGTGCATCGGCCATCGGCTGATCGGAGGAGCGGGCGTGCCCCTATTCGGATTC
>Ga0207416_1000642_pt1 | contig 56170 bp, 53 predicted proteins | sample PaiPotPPM11metaG_FD_184107 | JGI IMG/M metagenome (GOLD analysis project Ga0207416, IMG submission 184107) | Iron sulfur acid spring bacterial and archeal communities from Banff, Canada, to study Microbial Dark Matter (Phase II) - Paint Pots PPM... ... | reverse complement strand
CCCCCGGGGCGGCGGGAACCGGAACGGGGGCTGGCTGCCCGGAGGCCGGCCGCTCGCCGTTCTTCAGCGCGGTGAGTACCTGGTCGAGCCAGGCTCCGGCCTGTCCCTCGTAGTCTGGTTCGCAGTCGGTGCGCGGGGCGAGCTGTACGGCCTCCAGCTCTTCCATGCGCCGGTCGAGTCGGCGACCGTGGCCGCAGAAGTTGCCGTAGGAGGAGTCACCGAAGGCCAGCACGGCGTAGCGCCTGCCCTTCAGCGGCGGGGCGCCGGGCGATGCGAGCGCGTCCCAGAACCCGGCCCCGTTGTCGGGGGCGTCGCCGTCTCCGAATGTGCTCGTGATCAGCAGCAGGTCGGCATCGGCGGGCAGTGCTGCGGGGTCCGCCTCGTCCATCCGCAGGACGGAGACGGGATGGCGTTCTGCGGTGAGCCGCTCCGCTGCGGCCGTCGCGAACCCCTCGGCGTTCCCGGTCTGGGATGCCCACAAGACCATGACCTGCCGGCGAGCAGCGTCCACTGACGGTGCGGTCGACCGCGGGGAACCGCCAGGGCCGTACGCGGCGGGAGGTGCCGTCTCGGCCCTGGAGTACATCCCGGCCAGCACGCCGTTCACCCACAGCGCGTGCTCCCGGCTGAACGGGGCGTCCGGCGGCAGTACCGGCACGCCCGGGATGCCCGACGGGATGCCGGCGAGGAAGCCGGCCAGATACCGGCGTTCGTGTTCGCCCAGGACCGGCGGCGGCGCGGTTTCCAGCCCGAACGCAGCGGGACCGGACGCGGCGGGCTGCGCAGGGACTGCCGTGCCCGCGTCGGACGCCGGAGCCGTGGCGCGCGCTCCTGCCGGTGCCGGAGCCTGCGTCGTCACCGGTGCGGCTGCCTTGGCCAGCGTCACTGCGCAGACCTTGAACTCGGGCTGGAAAGACAGCGGGTCGACGGAATCGCTGGTCACCGCGTTGACGCTGAGATACTCCCCGAACCGGTCGTTCCAGTGGAACGGCGCGAAACAGCAGCCCGGCCGCACCCGGTCGGTGATGACCGCGGGCAGCACGGCCCGCCCGCGCCGCGAGGCGATCTCTACCGGATCTGCGTCGGCAAGGCCCAGTTCGGCGGCGTCCCGCGGGTGCACCTCGACGAACGGGCCGGGGTTGAGCTTGTTCAGCCTGGCTACCCTGGCTGTTTTCGTCAGCGTGTGCCACTGATGCTGGAGCCGGCCGGTGTTGAGCACGTACGGGTAGTCGTCGTCGGGCATCTCCGCCGCCGGGATATGCGGGCGCGCGTAGAAGACCGCCCGGCCGCTGGCAGTCGGGAAGACCGGCGAGCCGTCCCCGCTGACATACCGGATCGGGTTGCGGTCGGGCCCGTCCGCGGTGGCCGCCGGCCACTGGACCGGGGTGGCCCGCAGCCGCTCGTAGCTCACGCCGCGCAGGTCCCAGCCGGTCGCCGGGTTCCAGGCGCGCTTGATCTCCTCGAAGACCTCCGCGGCGTTGTCGTACGCGAAGCCCTTCTCGTAGCCCATCGCGCGGGCCACGGCGGCGATGATCCGCCAGTCCGCCGTCGCCTCGCCGGGCGGATCGGCGGCGCGCTGGGCGAGGGTGAGGGTGCGCTCACTGTTGACCAGGACGCCCTCGGCCTCGGTCCACATCGCGCCGGGCAGCACGACGTCGGCGTACGCGTTCGTCTCCGTCGCGGCGAACACGTCCTGCGTGACGACGAACTCAGCGGCCTCAAGGCCCTCGATGACCGTCTTGCGGTTCGCGACCGAGGCGACCGGGTTGGTGCAGATGATCCAGCACGCCCTGATGTCCCCGTCGGCCATCTTCCGGAACATCTCGACCGTGCCCCGGCCCGAGCCGTCGGCCCGCAGGGCACCCGGCTCCAGCTCCCACAGCTCCTCGGCGAAGGCCCGGTCGGCGTCGACGAGGACGGAGCGCTGCCCGGGCAGCCCCGGCCCCATGTAGCCCATCTCCCGGCCGCCCATGGCGTTGGGCTGCCCGGTGAGTGAGAAGGGGCCGCTGCCGGGGCGGCAGATCGCGCCCGTGGCGAGGTGCAGGTTGACCAGGGCATTGGTGTTCCAGGTGCCGTGCGTGGACTGGTTCAGGCCCATCGTCCAGCAGCTCATCCACTCCCCGGCCCCGCCGATCAGCCGTGCCGCCTCCCGGAGGCTGTCTTCCGGGATGCCGGTGATCTCGGCCACGGCGGTGGGCGGATAGTCGGCGAGGAAGCCGGGCATCGCCTCCCAGCCCTCGGTGTGCGCGGCGATGAAGTCTGCGTCGGTGTGGCCGTTCGCGTGCAGCAGGTGCAGCAGCCCGTTCAGCAGGGCGAGGTCCGTGCCCGGCTTGACCTGCAGGAACAGGTCGGCCTTGGCGGCGATGGCGGTGCGCCGCGGGTCGACGACGATCAGCCTCGCGCCCGCCGACTTCACCCGGTCCATCATCCGCAGGAAGAGGATCGGATGGCAGTCGGCCATGTTGGAGCCGATGACGAAGAAGACGTCGGCCTGGTCGAAATCGTCATACGAGCCGGGGGGGCCGTCCGCGCCCAGCGACAGCTTGTAACCGGTGCCCGCGCTGGCCATGCACAGCCGGGAGTTCGACTCGATCTGGTTGGTCCGGATGAAGCCCTTGGCCAGCTTGTTCGCCAGGTACTGGGCCTCCAGGGTCATCTGGCCGGAGACGTACAGGGCGACCGCGTCGGGGCCGTGCTCGTCGATGATCGCGCGCAGGCGGCGGGCGGTCTCGGCGACTGCGGCGGTCACGGGCGCGGGCTGCGGCCCGTCCCCGCGGTCGGTTCGGATGAGGGCGGTCGTCAGCCGGCCCGGAGCGGCGAGCATGTCCGCGGTGGTCGCGCCCTTGGTGCACAGCCGGCCGAAGTTCGCCGGGTGCTCCTTGTCCCCGGTCGCCTTGAAGACCGTACGCCGCCCGTCGGGTCCGCTGCCGACATCGAGGATGATGCCGCAGCCCACCCCGCAGTACGAGCAGACCGTCCGGACCTTCGTCGTGACCTCACTCAGCGAGCCCGGCGCGGCCACGGCGCCTCCCTTACGATGCTCGGCCCTTCTCACCTCTCGTGACCGTACGAACCGCTCATTACGCGGGTGTGTCCGCGCCCCATCACCGGGGGTTAAGCCCAGCGCACAGGGCTTGGCAGGCAGGTGTGAGCCCAGGGCCGGCTCGCTGAGGGAAGAAGTTCAGCACGGCAGTCCGAAGCTGGTGAACGAGCTTTCGGTAACAGAGTGCGGCACAGCAGTCGAGCGCTCCCGGCGAGACGGTCAAGGTCGGCGGCGGCATCGTCCGTGTGGAGGTCGCCGATCACGGCGGCCCTGCTGTGCCGGAACTCCGCCCTGCCGGCGATGACCCGGAAGATGGCCGAGAACTCGGGCTTAGTCGGCGCTGGCTGCGCGGTGGGGGTGGCGGCCCGCCGCAGATTGCCTCGCTGCTGTTCCGCCAGGATCCGCTCGGGGTCCTGGTGCCGACCGGCCACCGGTTCGCCGGCCTTGACGGCGTCCCGGTCGCCGTCCTGGTCACCGAACCGCTCTTGCTCGCCGAGGAAGCCAGGGCTCCGGAGTTCAATCAGTTCACCGTGGAGCTGTACTGGGCGGCCGGGTTTATCCCCCACTGTGTACAGAGGGACCGTGGAGAGCATTCGGGCGGCCGCGGCCCTCGTCGCCGCCGGACGCTGCGTGTACTGCGTGCCGTCCTCCTGCATCGCCGCGCTCCCCGGCACCACCTGGCGGCCCCTGACCGAGTCGGCCTCCCGTTACCCGTGGTCGGTCGTGTGGCGCACAGGCGGCAGCTCCGGCCACGTACGTGCCGTCGTCAGCTGCGCCCAGGCAATGTCCGCCCAGCTCGGCTGGCTGGCCGCCGCCTGCGAGGCGGTGCACTGAACGATCCGCGTACGAGCTCGGGACATAACCGGCCGGGCTCCCTCTTCGGTACCGCAAAGGGCATCCGTCCTACGGGCAAGGGCGCGGATGCGCGTCTCCGGCGTGCTCACACTGGCGTCGGGACGCTCACCGTGACTGCTCCAGCCGACGCATAGCTACCCGGGCTCGCGTCATGCTCAGCGGTGGCCGGGCCGAGAAACGGCGCGCGAGATCCGCCTGCACGGGCATTGCTCCGGGATGTTCAGGGGGGACTGCCGTTCCGGACGTTCGTTCTGTGCCGGCTGAGCGAAGCAGGAATCCGCATCGCCGCGTCACCGCCCCGGTGTCAGGTCGCGGTAGCGGGCCTCGATCAGGCAGTAAAGGCCGTAGCAGAACAGGCCGCAGGCGAGCAAGACCAGCCAGGCGCCGCCGGCGGAGCTGGCCACCGAGCGGAAGACCGCGTCCAGTCCCTTCACCTGGTTGGCGCTGGACAGCACCGCTGCCTTGATGATGAAGAAACCGACCAGCGCCAGCACGACGGAGCGCGCGATGCAGCCGTACGCGCCGACCGCCCTGGTGACCACGGCCAGAGGCCGGGACATGTGCTCTGCGGTGAACCGCTCCCGGAAGTCGAGCCAGACCGACCGGCGGCCCATTTCCACGGCAGCCGCCATGATAAGGAGCCCGGCCAGGATCAGGAGCAGCTGGCCCCATCCCGTCCGGAGCACGGTTGCGGTCACGTCGATGTCTTGCCGCTGCTCCGACTGCGCAGTCCCCCTCGGCGGAGTCTCCAGCAGCAGCCGGGCGGTGCTCAGGCAGAAGGCCGTGTACAGCACGCATCCCCATGACGACACCGCACGCTGACGCCACCTGCCAGCCGCGCTTCCCGCGCGGGAAGGCCGGAACACCGCCTCGAGCAGCTGGGTGAGCGCGTACGCCGCCAGGCCGGCGACGAGCAAGACCAGCGGGATCCGCCCCCACGCGGGAGACACGGCCGCCTGCACCGCGCCGGCGCTGCTCGCGGGCGCGCCCGTCCGCCCGTGCACGGCCAGGGCGAGACGGAACGCGAGGTAGCCGACCAGGAGGTAAACGGCGCCGCGGCAGGCCAGGCCGAACCGGGACCCCGCACGCAGCCACACACCGGACGCGCCCCGCGCCAGCGACAGCGCAGCAGCGTCTAGTGACGTCCCGGCTATCCTGCCCCGCCCATGAACGTTCATCAACGGACGCCTCGCCTCTGCTCACCAGTATGCGCGGCCTGGTGGCCCACGGCGAGGGTGGGCACTGATGCGGGCATGGTCCCTGCTCCTGGTATGCGGGCCGCGGCGCCACCGCTGGAGCGGCCGGGCCGTGGCCGGGGCTGCCCACGATCCGGGCTCGCACGGATGCGGACATGGCATGCGGGCCGCCGGGCGGTCCTAGTGCGCGCCTGCCCCGTCGTGCCGCTTGCGGCCGGCTGCCGTGAAGAGTCCGGTAAGCATGCGGGCGCCCCTCATAGCCGCCCCTCCTGTGAACAGCGCTGATGACACGATCCCGGACCCGGCCAGCGAGGCCGCGGCACCGCCCGCCGCCCCGGACATCACCAGGGCAGCCGGAGCGCTCCCGGCCCCGCTGGCTGCCTCGTCCACGCTGGCGAATACCAGTCCGTGAGTGACCACGTCGCACAGCACGAGCAGGCGGAGCACGATCGGCTGAGGCCCGGCCAGCACCAGGTCACCGCCCGCCCGCCGGGCCTGCTCCCGGGCTGCCATGATCTTGTTCAGCGAGTAGCAGTCCATGAAGGCCAGCTCGGCCAGGTCAACGACTATCCGTGCCCCGGCGGCGGCCGGGGTGGTGAGCGCGCTCAAGCCGTCTGCGGCAGTGCAAACGTCGAGTTCTTCGTGCAGCGCGACAACCACGCAGCCTGCACGCGCGCTCTTTTCTGCACTGACCCCGGGCATGGCCCTCGCTGTCATCTCTGGGCAGCCTGCGGGGTCTCGGCACGCACCTACGGGTTCTCGCTCCTGCCGCTAAGCCTACGCCAGGAAACCCGCGCCGTCACCCGCGCCAGCGCCGCAATATCCTGCACAGCCGGCGATTGCGCCGGACGCGGGGCTCCCCGCACGGGGAGCGCACGTCAAGGATCCAGCACGGCTGGCGGGCAACCTGTGCTGCTGCTGTCCTCCTTCGCACATGACCCTGGCGCCCTGGCAGAGACCTCGCCCTGCCCCGTCACCGCCGGGCACGGCCGGCGCCCGCGCCGCTGGCCCCTGCCGGCCCGGCCGGCGCCCGTTATGGTGTCGTGCAGTACCGCTGTTTTCTTCCGCACCAGCGGAATCCCGCCGAACCGGGCTACCAGGTCCGGTGCCCGGCAGGCCGAGTCCGTTATCCCACTTGGCTCTGAGAGCATAATCAGAATTGTCGCTTATGCACTCGCGCCAATCAGTGATTTGCTTTATAGCCTTACGGAGCTGCTTGGACTGCTGTCCGTCGGCAAGAGTCAACGAGCCACAGCTCAAGGGTCGGAGAGGGCGCGGTCCCGGCAGGAATAGTGCCGGACCGCTTGCTGCTAGCCCGTCTCCGTATGCGGCCAGCCGCTTCGAGCATTGTGATGCCCGGCGATGCCGGGCATCACGGGGTGTTTCCGTGCCATAGCCCGAGGGCCTGGCTGATGTCGTCGGGCCCGGGCCTGTCCGTGCCGGCCAGGTCGGTGAGGGTCCAGGCGACGCGGACGATCTTGTCGGCGGCCCGTGCGGAGACCTGGCCGAGTTCCATTGCCCGGTCAAGCAGCCTCAATGCTTCCCGGTGGGGCGGAAACGCGCGGCGGAGCGCGGTGCCGGGGACTTCGGCGTTCAGCCGCCACGGTGTGCCGGCCAGCCGGGCAGCGGACCGTTGCCGTGCCGCCCCCACCCGGTCGGCGACTGTCGCAGAGGGGTCGGCGGTGGCTCGGTCGCGCATCATCACCTGGCGACTGGCGGGCTGGAGGCGGGCCTTGACGTCGATCCGGTCGAGCAGCGGCCCGGACACCCGGGTCAGGTAGCGTCGGCGGGCCGCCGGCGAGCAGGCGCATGCCCCGTGTTCTCCCGGCGTCTTCGCGCACGGGCACAGGTCGGTGGCGATCACGAGGGTGAACCGGGCCGGGAACGTTGCCTGGGCTCCCGCCCTGGCAATGACCACTTCGCCGGTTTCCAAGGGCTGGCGCAGGGCGTCGAGGACGTCGCGGTGGAACTCCGGCGCGTCCTTGTCAAATGTCTTACGTATCCATTATAATTCGAACAGAAAGACGAATTAGAATGGACACAAGCGAACACAGGAGCGGCATCTATCTACGCATCAGCGACGACCGGGAAGGTCAGGAGCTCGGTGTTGGCCGCCAGCAGGAAGACTGCCTTTCGCTCTCGGATCGCCTGCACCGCGTGGTCTACAAGATCTACAAGGACAACGACATCAGCGCGAGTACCCGTTCGCGACAGACCCGGCCGGAGTACCAGCAGCTGCTCGCAGATGCACGCAGCGGCGTCATCGACACCATCATCGCGTACACCACGAGCCGCCTGACGCGGAAGCCCCGCGAGCACGAAGACCTGCTCGAAATCGCCGAGCGCTACGGTATCCAGTTCTACTATGTAGCCTCGCCGTCCTTCGACCTGAACACCGCGAACGGTCGTCAGGTAGCCCGCATACTCGCAGCCAATGATGCCAGCCAGGCCGAAATCACCGCCGAACTTATCAGCCGGAAGAAGCTTGAGAATGCGGCGAAAGGCCAGTACATGGGCGGCGCCCGCGCCTACGGCTTCGAGGGACCCATCAAGGACGAGCACGGGACCCTCATCAACCGGGGGCGCATCAATGTCGCGGTCATAGAAGAGGAAAAAGCAGTCTGGCTCGACTGCGTGCAGCGTGCCATCGCGGGTGAGCGGGAAACGTATCTCATCAGGGACCTCAACTCCAGGGGCAAGCTCAGCAGTACCGGCACCCTCTGGCAGACCGGGAACCTCAAGCACGTCCTGCTGAACAAGCGGTTCGTCGAGTTCGACGCGACCAACCACCCGGTCGACTGCCCGTGCCTCGCAAACCCGAAAGGCAACGGCACGCTCACTCACAGGGGCGTCGAACACCGGGCCGTCTGGCCTGCCTTCATATCCCAGGAGACCCACGCGCAACTGTCTGCGGCCTTCGAGCGAAACAGCCAGCCCTGGGCTCATGGCCTGCTCATGGGCCGCAAGTACCTGCTGTCCGGCCTCGCGGTCTGCGGCCGCTGCGGCACACCGATGTACGGCCAGCACCGGAAGATCGACGAAAACCGCAAGCAGCGGCGCTACCGCTGCAAGGGGCGGGATAACCATGGCATGCGGTTCGGCTGCGGCAAGGTCTTCCGTGACGAGGGGGCACTCAACGAGTTCGTCACCGCTGCCGTCTTCGAACGGTTCGACTCGCCGGACGTCGCGCGCATCCTCGCACCCAAAGAGGACGAGGAACGGGCGGGCACCCTAAGCCAGCAGCTCGCCGGGCAACGGGCACGTCGCCGCCAGCTGGTCGTCGAGTACGGGCGCGGAGAACACGAGAAAGCCGACTACAAGATCATGCTGGCGGCCGCGGACGAGGCGATCGGGAAGACGCAAACCGAGCTGGCGAAGCTGCACGTCACCAAGGTGGCAGGCTCCATCCCCGCACACGGCTTGCTCCGCGAAGTCTGGGACGCGAGCACTCTGGAATGGCGGCGCAACGTCATTCGCCTGGTGGTTGAACGCGTAGTAGTGAAGCCGCGGACGCCCGGCGCCCGCAAGTGGAACGGTCACCTGTTCAACCCCAACGACGTCGAGATTGAGTGGGTCAAGGTCAGGGACCAGGATGTCGTAGCGGCGTTACAGATGCTCGTCGAGAGTGCCCGGCGTTCCCAAACGGTCCTCTCGCACCTGGCAGGCCCAAGGATTGCCACCAAAACGGGTGCACGCGCATACGGGCGTGCACCCGTAGCGGTTACCTCGGGCTTCGGGTTGTTGTCGCTCAAACCCATGCCGTAGCTCTACGGCACCACCACCAGCGCGCACGCAGCCAAGGCAGCGGTAAGGCTCAGCGCTATATCAACTCCAGCTTCTACTTGGTGACGGGCGCCGGTGATACATCATCCGCCTGTCTCCTCCTCAAGCCACTCCACGAGTCTGGCCGCCTCTGGCTCTTCGCGCAGTCCCGCAAGCATCCGTTCAAAGACGCCACGCTTTCGCCATAAGACCAACTTCGGTTGCAGTGCCTGCGGTCTCCCGTAGCGATACGGGATTTTCGACCAAGTGCTAGCGGTCGCGTAACGGTAAAGCCAGCCATTGATTACCCGGCGACCATGTTCCAATATCATCTCTTCATTCCACCCGAACTTTATCGGCAGGAATGGTGCTAACAGCTGAAGCTCAGCATCCGTGAGATCACTGGGCGCCGATGCTGTTACGCGTCTCCATACGGCCAGCAGCTCGGCTGGCGACAGGCGCCCGCTCAGCTGACCAGGAATATCCTCCGGGTAGTCCCTACGCCAGTCTTCGGGATAGTAGGCCGCCTCTTCACCTAGCACCCGTAACTGCTTCGACCCCAAGTGAGTTTGCAACCAGAGCACGACATCTTCGCGTTCATCCTCGTCGCTCCACTTCCCAGCATCCTTGACGAGCTCACCGGGAATCGGCCGAAGGATCACCGAAGCTTCGCGAAAGGCGAGAGCGACTTCCCATGGCTGCCATCGCGAGGTAACCAACTGGACCGCCTCTGAGCGCTCTTTGTCCATCGTCTCAATACCTAAGCGATTAAGGGCACATACGTACAGCGGCTCGTCCACTTCGTGAACAAACCGGTTCACGGCTTGGATGAGCTCCTGAGTCCAGGGCTGCACTTCGAACTCATCGCTGTCGTAGATGTTCCCAAAGCTCGGCTCTAGATAATCCATCAGCGGCTCAAGCGAATTTGTCATGCGACTCCTTACGTCTCTTTATATTTAAACATTTTCAACTGAACCTGTCACCTTTAGGACAGTGCCTGTCGAGCTCCTTACAGCGTCACGGCAATCGCGCACGCGGCTACCATTCCTACTACGGTCAAGGCTTCGGTAAGCCTGCGGGTTCTTCGTATGCGGCTTGGGTAGCGGTGCGGGCGTGACTTCCCGACCACCGGCACCGGCCACGTAACCCGTGGCGCCGATCGCGTTTGCCTTGGCCTGACACCCGTTCGTTCCAGACACGCCGACGCTTCTCGAAGCGTTTCGTCCACGGCCACAATCTCCGGGTGAATCTGGAGGGCCATCCTGTTGATCCCGGTCAGAAAGACGCCCTCTAAGCTGCGAACGCGGCTTAAGCCCACGTAGCCCATGCCGGGCGTGAAGCACTGCCGCAGGTCGATAACTGCGGCGTCCAAGCTCATGCCCTGCGACTTATGGATCGTGATCGCCCAGCCAAGCCGAAGAGGCAGTTGCACGATGTGAGCGCGCTCGCGGCCGTCTTCCGCGAGTACCCAGCGGTGCGACTCGACGGTGATGGTCTTGCCAGTCGCCAGACGCACCCGTGGCAAGCCCCTACTGAAACCAACGACTTGGCCGCGCGTGCCGTTGGCGTACCCGGCGCCCGGGTTGTTGACCACGAACATCACCTCAGCATCGGCCTTCAGTTCCAATGTCTCAGGCGCGAGCACGCCCTGGCCAAGCTGCGCGAGGTCGACGGGCAGCCCATGCGTGACCGTGCCGTACGTTCTGGATTTGCCGGTCAGCACCGCAAGGTGCTGTTGGTTCAATTCGTCTGCGTGCCGGTTGTGGGTACAGAGCTGGATCAGTGGCGTATCGGTTGGCGGTTGCTGGCCGATCCGTGTCTGCAAGGCGTCGATGTGCCCCTGCCCGAGCGCCTGCCCGCGCATGGCTTGCAGCACGTCAAGCAGGCCGTCGTGTTCCTGCCGGTGCTGTTCGGTTAGGTAGCAGACCGCCGGATCGAGCGCGGCCCAGGCGGCGGAGACGTGCGCGAAGTCAGGCACCTCGCCGGAATGCGTCACCGGCGGCAACTGGAACAGGTCGCCCGCTAGGACAATCTGCAAGCCGCCGAACGGGGCGCGGTTGCCCCGGAACAGTTGGCACGCCTCGTTGAGCAAGCTCAGGCGTGAACCGTGCAGCATGGAAACCTCGTCGATCACGAGCGCATCGGTCTCCTGGTACCGGCGGCGTAAGCCTTCGATCCGAAGCAGCTGCTTCGCGACCTTGGTCGTCAGCTTCTCCCGCGTACCCAGTCCCGACCATCCATGAATCGTCATGCCCTCAATATGCGTGGCCGCGATGCCGGTGCTGGCCGTGACGGCGACCCGCCACCGCTGCTGCCGGGCATGCCGCACGAACTCATTGAGCACGTAGGTCTTGCCTGCGCCGGGCGGGCCGGTCAAGAATACCGACCGACCCGAGAGCAGGATATCGAGCGCTTGCGCTTGGGTCATACGGCGGCACCTCGCCGCCGGGCGTGGCTTTGGATGGCGGCGGAACGCGCGATCACCGCAACCGCCCTCGCCACGCCCGCGCCGCAGGCTGGGACTGTTGCATCAGTGTCCGGATGTAGCTCTTCGGCTCGCGGATCTCATACCGGCAGGATGCGACGTGCCACGCTGGATAGCCCTCATAGAGGGCCCTATACAACTCGACGCTGTTGTCTGGCGTATCGTTCACATTACGGTAGTGCTGTTCGGCACGCTCGCCAACGTAGCCGCCATGCCGGGCTACTACTGTCACTCTGTTGTGCGTATAGGTAACCCGGTATAAGAACTCAATATCCTGCTCAAGGCCCGTTGCATTCTCAAACTCCGGCGGGAAAAGATCCCACAAGCGCTGCAACTCGCCACCGTTCTCTACATATCGTCCGTAGGCATGGACTGCCCACACAACCGTTTCACCGATGCCCTGCACGTTGCCGTCATGATGGTGTAATAACCACAGCTCGCTCGGCCCGCCAATATTCCGGTCTTCATATTTAATTACTATATTTGCTCTCGTACTCATTGTTATCCCCTCTTTAATAATCTTATCCCCATTATTACATTGTGACACGACGCGCTCAGGCTGTTTCTGTACGCATCAGACACTCAGCCTCGTAGTGCCCGGCAGGGAGCACCTCGACGTGCATATGCGCGCTGCCGTAGTCCCGCGCAAACTGCTCATAGAACGCCCGCGCCCTGATGTAGTCTTGCGTCCATTCATCGAGCTCAGGGTCTGAGGGATGCAAGACGTGGTAGAGCGCGAGGTCGTGTGCAACCGCACGCCGATGCACGGCTTGCTTGTTCGCCATCATCGGGCGGCCTCCTCGTTCGACCCGCTGGCCTGGATATGACTTAAGATGGTCTGCCAGCTATCGAATTTCGTGGTGCAATTCCGGCAGTGGTAGCACCAGAGCCCACCGCCGGCCTGGACTCGCTCGGTCGCTTCGCCATGTTGGTTCACCGCATAGAACTCAATCTTCTCTTGTACGTAGAGCAGATCTTTCAGCGTGCAAGGTACTGCTGTCATCGGGTTCATACGTGCAACTCCTGCGCCCGTGGCGCGTGCGCCCGGCCGTAGTGCCGGATGCGCGCCGTGCCGCTCAATGTGGCGTCCGTGTCTATGACCCAGCGGGCACAGCCCATCGCCTCGTCGTAGCCGTACAGCCCAACCAGACAGTCAACCTCGTTGGTGTCCGGTGCCGTAATCGTCAGCGCGTATACCTCGCCCTCGACGTAGGGCTTCCAGACGGCGAACGACGCCTGTATCGCGGCTGCGGTGCTGCCGAAGATCACCCCAGCGATGCCTGCGTCCCAGTCCTGGCCGCCCTCGTCGTCCCGCAGGCTGACGACAACACCGCTATGCTCGTACCACCGCACAAACTGGTACCGCCTGCCGTGGCTCATGCCCTCGGCTAATTCCGTCCAGCTCTCATACTGGTCAAAGTCCACGTCAATCTCGCACGGCAGCGCATAGCGGCGATGCTGCAACACGAACCACGTCCCGCGCCCCTCCGGCGTCGTCCAGTCCAGTGGGTTGCTAGCGTCCTGGTCGTACGCTAAGCGGATTGTGTAGCCCCTGTAATAGTCGGTCATCGCCCGACCCCCTCGAACTCGCTTGGCCGAACGCTCAGCACGGCGTCCGGCGGGGCAAGTTCCGCCTGGCAGGCTAACGCTTTGGCTCGTTCGGCGGATGTGGCGCAGGTGTAGTAGTACACACGTCGGCCGTCATCCGCTTGCAGCACCACCACGTATGTCCGGTAGATCTGCCGCGTGCCTGATTGATCAGTTATGCAATAAGCGCTCATGGTCAAACCTCGAACACGTAGCCGTTACTCGATATTGAAAAGTCCATTAGCCAATCACGACCAAGCGCCTCCACGTCGATGTATGACTGTAAGTGCTCCGGTACTTCAACCAAGCCTTCATCAAGTGCGTACCACCCCATGCGGGCATTGTCGTCCCAACCGTGAGAGTGGTCGAGTATGCAAAACAGCTTGTCGTGCACGGCCTCCATGTCCACTTCTTCAATGCAGTAGCTGGCGGCATCCAGATACTCGCTCAACAGCTCGCGGTCATCATCGGGTAGGTTCATCCAGTCGTACAGCTTGCGTAAGTCCACCAATGACATACTTTCGCCGTACAGCTCCCGGGGGAAGCCCTCGAAGTCTTGGAACATGAACTCCGGGTCGGCCTCGTCGGCGTGCAGCTCCCGGCAAGCCTGCAAGAACGCCTCGGCGTCCCGGTGGTCCGCTAAGCGGAGCCACCTGCCGTCAATGCTGCCGTTGTTGTACTTGGCGTAGGTGCCGCAGTACAGGGCAGGCGCAACATCCACCACCGTGGCGGTCATCGGATGTACCCCTTTACCCGCAGCTGTGCAATGGCCTCGGGACCGTAGGCGGGTAGCCGCCGGAGCATAGAGCTACTAACCGTCGCAACATGCATGGAATGCCACTCAAGCCCCACTGCCTTTAGGAAGGCGGGAGCGTCACAGTCTTCCTCTAAGTACGCCATGTCCGTCGCCGGGTCGTAGTAGCTGTAGGCGGATATCTCAGCGCCGGATTCCACAACTTCAGCTCTCGGTACCTCTAACCAGCCATGTCCGAGGTCGGCAAAGAACCGGTACTTGTGGCTATTATCCGCAGCTTGTTTAGGTTTCTCTTGTTGCATAAAAATTCCCTCCTTTATGCTTGCCCCGAAGCACAGGAGAGTGTATAAATAACACTGAAATCCTGCGGCAAACGGGGGGTTTCTAAAATTGTTCTTCAATCGGAAGTCTAACCACTTCCGATTGTTTTATATCTTACTTTGCTCGTCGCTCTTATCTCCCACAGTGGCACGAGTCGCTTCACAATCGTCACAGTCGCAGGGATATCGTCCCTCGATAATGGCGAGTAGCTCTTCATCGCTGGTCGAGTCTAAGCTGTCCATCAGGTCGTAGTACTGGTAAGCACAGACCGCTTTCGCAGCCATCTGCTCCAGCACTTCCCTGTCGATACTAGTTGAGGTCGTTATAATCCTCTCCTTTCTATTTGCCCTTCGGTGCAAGAGTGTGTATAAACGACACTGAAATCCTGAGCCAAAAAGCGGGTTCTTAATTGATTCTCCTAGCCGGAAGTCTAACCACTTCCGACTGTTTATATTATCCTCCATCCACCCCTGTTATACAAGCACTTTCACCCCTGTTAGCGAAGGTTCCTGTGGATAAGTTCCGCGAGGCTATCCAGCTGATATGCCCGGAACAATTCCTGTGCTTCGGCCGGCCCTCCGGCAATAGTGCGCTCTAGTTCACGCTGCCGCCGGTCGTCCGGCACGACGAATACAATGTACGGAAATATATCGCCGTGCCACGCCTGAAACGCCCGCCAGTACCGGACACACTTACCCCGGATGGTTTCGGCGTTCTCGGTGTCCCGGTCAATTTCCAGCCAGAACCTAAACTTCTGTCGGGTGGCCGACACCCCGAGCTCAACATGAGCATCCGGCGTCAGCAATATATCGCCGACCGTCCGACGGCTGGCCGGATCAGCTTCATACGTGATAACCACCAACTCGCCGCCGCGTTCCAGACGCTTGAGCATCACAAAGCATTCGGCAATGGTGAGCGTATGGAGATCAACTACCCTTAGCGGCCGGTATCCGCCGCCTTTGCCAAGCAGCCTCCACCCCGCCCGCCCGAGTTGGTAGACGTATTGTCCCGATCCGCCGCCGAAGCCGCCGACCATCCGCCCAAGCCGTACCAGATACCCCGCAGTCGTCAACCTGAGAAGGGCACGATCAAGGGGGGTCTTTGACGTTTGGTCAGGAAAAATTACTGCTTTTATTTGGTCCGCGCTCAACTGCCGGAAGCGTCCGACCAGCTCGACCACCTGGACATCCCGCGGCGTCAGGCCAGGGGCACCCCCCTGCGCCGTAACGGCGTGCGGGCCAGCAGGCATCTTCCCAGTTCACCTACCCTCTGACTGTGGGGCGACGCACACAGCGATGCACACAGAACCACGTGACGTGCAATTAGCACTATAATAGCTTATTATGCCCGATCCCACTCCACTCCTATCGACCATTGCCGCCACCAGTGCGGCAATGGTAGCCATCGTCGGCGGTTTGCTCGTTGCCCGCTTTGTCACGATTGCCAGCGAGCAGGAAGGAGCTCAACAGCTCCTGAACGACGCACTCGGTCGCCTTACCACCGCTCGCAGGCGGGAACGGGAGGCCCGTGACGACCTACGCAACTGGTATATCAGCGATTTCTTTGAGTACAAGGTCATCCGGGCCATCGGCAAGGGCGAGCGGGATATACGAGAGCTGCGGAAAATCGGTGACGATACGCGCCTCAGCAACGACGAGCTTGCCGAGGCTACCAAAACTATTTCCGACGAATTCGAGGTAGCCCGACGCATCCTCCAGCCGCTCGTATCCGCTGACACGACGGACGACTTGCACCCAGAGTGGAAGGACTTCAGGCAGTCACACTCGTCGTTGCCCGAAACCAAATGGGACGAAGTTTGGGACATTGCCTATGACAACATCGTGCGACCGTCCCGGCTCCGACCCGCGAGTTCTTCCCTGTGGCCGAGTTTCGACGCGGTATCACTCGTCCCCGCGCTAACCACGCCGCCAGAGTACGTGGCGCTTCGCATACAGCGACGTGACGCCTTGCGGGCAGACGCTGCACGTGCCAAGCAACACCTCGAAGATGTCGAAGAGGAATGTAACCGGTTGCAGCGTACGCGGGAGGCGATCGTGCGCCCGAAGGGCCTTGGCTTGGGACTCGTCGTGCTGGGCTTTTTCACGTTTGTCGGGGTTATTATCCCGATTTGGCTCATGAGCCGGGCGCCGAAGCGGCTGACCGCGCACCTGGGCGAAGTTGTATTCTGGCTTTTTCTCGCTGGTCTGCTGGCGCTACTCGGCTATATGGGCGCGCTCGCACTGAGACTCTCTGGTTGGCGGAAAAAACAAGGATCGACGTAAAGGGACAGGGGGCACACGATGCCTAGTACGGTGAAAGACGAGACCATACGGGCGAAGCAGCTTGCCCGGGAAATGATCAACGAATACGTTGCCTGGAGAGGCCAGATCACCTACGGCCAGGAACTCCATCTCACATACATGGAGACGCTGGATTTCGTCAACTTCCGAATGGAGACTGCCGACAGCTGTTTGCTGCTTCTGGAGAACGGCAGGGTCGGCGACGCACTCGGCCTGTGCCGGTCGCTGTTCGAGAACTACCTTCTTTTCATGCTTATGTGCCGTGGCACAAAGCTCTTCAAGTTGGAAGACCTGTCCGGCGGGTCTGAGGGAGAATTCAAGAAGGCCCTTGCGGAAAAACAGGCCGAGTTGGAAGGGCTGCAAGCAGCCGGAACTACCGCATGCCTCGCCGCGGAGCGGTATCCCAGAGCGAAGCGGCAGATCATGTACGTCTACAAAGGACTCATGAGTCCGGACTCCGATCTGCCCGACTTCGTTATTCCCGCATACTACTTCCATTTCCGCCATTTCAGTCCAGAAACCATGCGGCTCAAGGACGAGAACTACTTCCAGTACGACGAGCCACGCGCAGATACAACGAAGGCAACCCGCGACCAGCAGGCAGTTCAGGAAGCGCGGTACCGCCGCTACCTGTCCTACGACGCCTTGCTGCAATGCCTAGCCCTCAACGACCTGGCGGACTCGGCGGTGCTAGCGCGTATCGAGGCCCACTACACATTCTTGGGCCGGTTCCTGCATCCGACCAATGACGCGGCACGCGACTTGCACGAGTCGCCAAACGTCCAGGATGGGCAGACTCGGATCGGCTTGAGTCAGACCTACGCCGAGACTGCCGTGCTGCTCGCGTACCTCTACGTGTGTTACATCCTGGCCGCCACCCTGGATGAGGCTGCCGGACTGTTCGAACGGGCACCAACCAAGTACATGGCTGACCCCGGTACAGACGACCTGCGAGCCGCTACCGCGCGGGTGCCCGCACAGTTCCCTTACTTCTGGTTCCTGTTCAACGACCCACCGCTCTACGACCGCTTCAACTACTGCGTGAGTCACGCGTCGGACGAAGAACTGGCGGCCTGGGGCAGCTACGAGCACGTCCCGCTTGAGCGCGTACCGTTCAACCAGTACATCTACAGCCACTTTCAGCAATCGCTCAATGGCTACCGGAATGTGCGGTGCGGTGAGTACCGGTCGCCGCTTGCGTAGCCGACTCTGGAACCTCACCTAGCTGGGTGCACCCCGAAGTGCCAGCAAGATCCTGACCATCGGTGCACCTCAAGCCGCATTTCAAATCCACCGCACCCGTTCCACCGCCGGGATTAGCGGGACAGACCGCGATCTTCGGTACTGTTTTACCATAGCGCTGACAACGACAGCCGAGTCGGACGAGAGGAGACGCTGTCCATGGACGCGACACCGCTCAAGCGGGATCGTCTGAACAGCCTGCCTCATTCGGCCGACTCCCATGCCGATCGGGACGACCGTCTTCCCTCGTTGGCAGCGTACACAGCGGATAACTCCGTCGCGCCTCAGGATGAACGCGCGGCCAAGCAGACCATCTTCTACGAGTTGGGGTTGCTACCCGGAACCTTCGCCGACATGGAGCCTTACTCAGGGCTTGACCCCGACACAGCAGCTGAACGCCGGAAGAACCTCTGCGACCTGCTATCGAAGGCCGCTCCTGGCGATCTCAGGAGCCTCGCAGCGGAAATTACCGATCTTCGGACGGATCTGGTCGCGCTTGGTCCCGACGGACAGCTCTTCGCCATCCAAGCGAAGCGGCGGACTCGCGACGGCTTCCCTCAGCGCCGCTACAACGCCTGGGCAGCCGCGGAGGACGCTGTCCAAACCGCTTTCATGGACATCTTGGCTGCTTGGGCCGTCCGACTAGACGACCACCGACGCGCTTTGCCTGCATATGCCGTCCGGCCATACCTGGTACAGCAGTGTTGCCTCGCCACGCCACCTTTCTCCACTGCCATGGATGTGGGCGGCGGATCAAAGTCGAGCGCGGTGTCACAGGAGTTGGTTTGGGCGCATGCTTTGGCGCCGGCCACCATGCGCTTCACCGTGACCTTCAGCGACCGGCAGCTCTTCCAGGACTACAAGAACGGCCTGCTGCGGCTCGTGGACACCCTGCTGGCGTCCCTGCTTCGTATGCTCGTCGTCTTGTTGTCGGCTCTCGCCCACCAAGCGAAAGCTCCCGCATTCCTGCTCGTTATGCTCCGCTCCATCCGCCACTACGGCCACCGCGGCGAACCGGACCACTTGGCTCTCCCTGCTCTCGCACCGACATTCGATCGACGGCGGGGAGCGGTCCGCCTGGTGGCGTAAGACAGCCGCCATCCCCGAAGCGGGCGGCCGCTCCCGAAAGCACAAGGGAGAAGGCCACCCGACGTGGCGGAAGAACTGGTCCGCGTCATCGCGGCAATGGGCCCCGCAGCCATTTGGCTCGGCGGGGCAGTACTCGGTCTTGTAGCCGTGTGCCTGCTCTACCTCGGGATCGTTCTGGTGGCGATCCTGCGTACCACCGAGCATGACCAGCAGCAGTACCGCTACCAGGTATTCCACGAGCTGGTCGACCTCATCCGGGATCTCTGCCGCTGCCGGGGCGCGCGGTGAGCGCCGTGACTGCACAACCGCGCCGCCGAGCCGGTCGGCCTCCCATCTGCCCGCTTGAGACAGCGCGGCGCATCCTAGAGCTCAAGGATCAGGGCTACAGCCTCCGGCGGATCGCCAGGTCGCTTAACGAGGAAGCGGTGCCGACGCCCATGGGACTGACGAGATGGAGCAAGTCACATGTGGACGGCGTACTGCATACGCGATACGCACGGGAGGTTCTGGAGGAACGGAGCGCCGAAGCACCATGCCTGCCCGTCATAGCAAGTACCAAGCTCGCACGCATATAGGTGCACTCAGACAAGACAACGTCTGTGAGAGTGCACTCATACCCCACGAGCAACCCGTCTCACGGCACCATCTCCGCAGGCCGCTCCAGCGCGTGAAGCCCATCGGGAGACCTTGCCAATGCTTCACGGCCGCGTATCCTTTTATCAAGAACAACCCGCTCGACTGAAGCGCCTACTTCGGTCGAGCGTATGGCCATCTGGGGAGGATCCCCAGTAAGAACGGGTCGTTCCCGACGGACGCCCCGTTCTTAATGACCACCACACGCCGGCCACTGAATACATCGCTCGCGAGACACTGGCATCCAGTGCCGCGTTGGAGCGCCATACCGCAGAGTTCTGAACCGTCGGGCAGATCTCAGACCTACCAGTGTTAGTTGCTGGTTGGCCTGAGGGATGTCCATCGCCTTCTCGCCAACCAATTGAGGCGAGAGGGACCGGAGATGGCTCACTGGGAGTACATCGTCTCGGCGATTAGCGGCCCACTCGGGCTTGCCGCCTGGAGATACGCGCCACGGGCGTTTCTAATGATGGTGGGCGGACTGACCAGAGATCCGCAACGGAGCAGACAGTGCGCCGAAATGGTCAGGCTGTCACGCAAGGACGCCAAAGACATCCAGACCTACCTGACGGACTCGCCCGACGACAAGCCGCCAGTAGGTGAGGATCTCATTGCCCATGAGCAGCAACTGCTCGAAGGCAGTATCGACAGCGTGACCTCCTAGCCGACCTTGTCCATCTTGCCGCCGTCTTCGTCAGTTTGTTCCGCCTGTAGCAACGCCAGCAATCGCCGCGCCCGGTCCTGCCCAATTGACAGCAGCCGCGCGACCTCGCGAGCCGAGGGGATAACCCCTCCAGTCTCCTCAACCAGCAGCCGCAGTTTCCCGACGTATAGCTCATCCGGAACGGGCGTCCGTCCCGCCCTCATGTGGATGCGTGGTCCCTCTTCCTGCGGAGGTGCACCGGCCGGCTCAACCGGTGCCGCCAAGATCAGCGTGCGGTCTGGAGCCTCAGGAGGAACCCCCGGCAGCTCGTGCACCGATGCAGGTGCACCCTCCCAGTCCATGACCGTGACCGGCACCGACCGCAGCCGGGACCCCGCGATCTGGCTCACCCGCTTGAGCGCCGCGAACGGGTGGAACGCCCACACCGCCAATCCGAATCTCGGCAACGGCTGAGACACTCGTCCCAGCTCGTGCAGCCTGGTCCGGTGTATGCCGCTCAGTTGCAACTCGAAGAGCCAGCCACCGATCACCGACGGAGCCGCGAACAGCACCCGGATCGCCATCGGGTATCCGAGCAGCAGGCCGTGGGCGTAGTTAAGCCCAGAACTCAAGCCGATCGTGCAGAGCATGAGCAGCTTGACCGCGGCCGCGGAGTCAGCAATCGCTGCCCGCCGCATAGCCAGGTCTGCGGCCACAAGCGCCGCCCCGTCGAACGTCGCGCTCACCATTGCAGCGAGTGGCGCCGGCATGCCATAGTGCCGGGCTAGCGCGTCGAGAGACCACCAGGAAAGGGCCAGCGCCGTACCGAGTACGACTAGCCATGCCCACGGCGCCAGGCGCTTCATATGTTCCCGCTCACCGTCTCCGGGAGCTTGAGCAGCTCGCGGATACTCCGCAGGTTCCCGGCGACCGCCCGCATCTCGTTGGGCAGGTGGCAGGCCATCACGGATAGGAGGTCGCTGGTAGACGATCCCGGCTGACACACTGCGTCGCCACGAGCCTCCAACTCGTCTGCGGACTTCATGAGGTCGTGGAGCAGCCAGATGACCGCCGCAACCTCCGGTCGTATCTGCTCTACGGCTTCGCGTACTAGTGAGCCAAGTTCAGCGCAGGTCTCCGTAGATTCATCATCGTCCTTCTGGTGAAGGTACATCGCGGTGGCGCTCCTCTCTACTCCCATGTCGTCCCGCCCAACTTCGGCCGCTTCTTGGGTGTCGGCGGATTACGTGGTGTCCGGCGCCGGGCGATATCCGCCTGGATGTCCGCAGCATCCCGGCCGTAGCGACTCCGGGAACGCCGCCGCGCCTCATCGGCCAAGCCAAGCGGCTCTGACGGCGGCAACGTCTCGCCGCTCACCGGCGCGCTGATCCCCTCACTCGTCGCGAACCGGCAGATAACCTCAAAAGCACTGAGGTTCATGAAATCCTCGTCGGACACTGAGCGCCCGAACTCACGGGCAAAGACGCGGGCGTCGTCATAGGTGGTCTGGAAGACGACCTTGCTCCGGGCGTTAGCGAGCACCGCACTGCGGATACTGTCGGGCAACTGGTCGAGATGCTGGTGCGCGAGCACCATGGCCAGCCCGAAGCTCCGTGCCTGCACGAGCAGGCTTTCGGCATCAACCGGGAGGTTCAGAAAATCCTGGAACTCGTCGAGGAACAGGAACGTCGGGCGAGCCGGATCAGCGGCACCGCTACGGACTGCCGACCAGATGGCATTAAGCAGCAGCGTGCCGACCAGCCGACCCGTCTCCACGCCCATGCCCGCCAGGTTGACGAGCACAATCTTGCGTGTACGGATGGCGTCCCGGAACGAGAAGCTGCTCTCGCTCTGCCCAATGACGTTCCGAATCTCGCGCCGTTCGGAGAGCTGCCACACCCGGTCGAGAATTGGCGCGGCGTAGTTCTCTTGCTGGGCCGGGGAGAGATCATCGAAGCGCCGCCAGAACCGCTTGAGCTCGGGATCGGTGACACCGGTGATGAGCTCATCCCGCCACTGTGCTTCGGTCTCGCTCCGCGCGTTCGGCGAGAGCAACGGCACCAGGTCCACGAACGTCATGCCCGACCGGGTGATGAGTGTGCTCAGTCCGCGGTGGAGTGCCGCCCGCGCCCAGATCCCCCGGCGCATGTCCGGGTACAGGTACTCGAACAGCTGGCACAGCTCCTCGACTGCGATCCGCGGGTTGCCCTCGGCGAGCAGATTGAACCCGACCGGCCGCTCGTCCCCCATATCCATGACGATGACGTCCTCGAGCCGCTTCGACGGCACCGCGTCGAGCGCCATCTTGAACAAGTCGCCCTTGCGCTCCATCACGATGACCCCCGAGCCCTCCTGGATGGCTTGCGCTACCAGGTTTCCGGCGAGCACCGTCTTGCCAACCCCGATCGGCCCGACGATGTGCACGTGCTTGCAGGCGTCGACTGGCGACACTGCAAGCGGCCGCTCAGCGCCCGGAAAGTTTGACCGTGCCAGCACCAGCCCCTTGCGCGGGATCGCGCCGCTCGGCGGCAGATGCCGGCTCCGGGCCTGTGGCAATCCGGCCACGTGCGGCGACCCAATCGGCCAGGCGAGCAGGCCGGTCAACTCGGCGACGGTGAGCTGCATCGGAAAGAGGAGTGGTGTTTTGGCGCTGTCCAAGGCAGCTCGGAGCCGGCCTTGCGGCATTGCCCGCACATGGAACGAGTTAGCCGTGGTCTGTACGCTCGTGAGTGCCGCGCGGACACCGGCGAGCAGTTCCCCTGCCCGTGTTTCGCTCCCGGCCTGGACCCCGATACGCAGCACGCCAAGGAAGTTGACCGCTTGGAGCTTGGCACGTTGATCAGCTACGGCGTCATTAGCAGCTACCTGGGGAGAGAACGCCAGGTATGAACCGAGGCGTACGGGCCGAGCCGTTGCTTGCGTCGGTGGCCGCTCCGGCACCGCGGGCCGGATGATCCACTGCACCAGGATGACCTCATGCCGCCCGAGTGCAAAGCCCTGGAGGCTCGCGAGGAGGCTACTGGCAAGCGGGACCGGTTCGACGCGCACCGTCCGCTGCATACGTCGCATGCCCAACTCGACGACACGGGTCCAGGCGTGCGCGGGCGCACACCCTGGGATTTCATCTGGTGTCACCCGGATGCCAGGCATGGCCGCGCGCAGCTGACCGACAATGAAGTCGGCCCTCGTCCTCGGTGCCGTGAGCTGGTATTGAAAGCCGTGTTCCGCGCTGGCCCGCAGTTCGAGCACGATGGTCGGTACGCCGCGAAAGCGGCCAAGCGCGCCGGGGAGCAAACCGCTCAGCGCATGGAGCCAGACCGTCACCTGCTCGGAATCCAGCTCGGCGGGAAACCGGAGCGTGTACGGAATAACCTCCGACTCTGGTGGTGGCACAATTTCCATCACTCCTGATACCTCCGATGTACGAACTGCTGCGCATAACCGCAGAGATGGCAGTGAGCCGGAGCCAAGCACTCCGGCCCACCAGAAGTGACCACTTACCGGAGCTTCGGGAGCACGGCGCCCAAAGAGCAGCGAACCACCGATGGTATATGGGATGAGTGGGGCGATGAAGTAGACATGGACGCGAGTCACGAATCCGTAGCCCTCTTATGCCTCGTGCAGTTCCATCAAGATTGCCTCGTCGAGGCCATATCGAATGCAGCGCTCGCCGAACACACGCTGATCCGCAGGAAACCGGTTTGCTATGGCCATGAGGTAGTTCTGACCGAGCAGATCGATGCGGAGCAGATGCCAGGGCAGCGATCCCTTGGCGATCCCTTGGCGATCCCCTCCCGCTCCGCGATGCGGGTATGGTGCAGGCCAAGCTCTAGTTCGTCCGCGGCGCTGAAACTTAGGCCAGTCTGAGCGTGAAGCGTGTCGTGCCAGAACCTGAGTTTGTAGTTGTCTTGCAGTCGCGGATAAATGACCGTGTCGCAGTACAGCGAGCTGACCGGCAACGGGGATCGAGTTCGCTCGCTTGCCCCGTATGCCGCTTTGAGCTCCGGGTAGACACTCGGTGCCGTAGGAGTTGCTATCCAGCTAAATCCAACCGCCTTTGCGGTGCGACGCGCCATAGCGCCAATGAAGCGACTGAGCACTTCTGCTGCGGATCGAAGCTCCTCCGGTGCCCCTGCTACGGTGGCTGAAGACGTCATCTTGTCCTCCGGGTTTTGACTGGTGATGTTTGTCCCGGTAGGGGGGTGCCACTCCCTACCGGGCGTTTTGGCTGGAATTCGCCTTTACCAGCGTCGATGCGGCAGCCGCGTGACGACGCGCATCTCATCAGCGAAGTATCTGGAGACTGCATAGGCCGGAGTCTGACCCGTAAGAAGGGGCAAGCTCCGGCCTATCGCCGGGATCTACCAGCGGCTTTTGCGGTAGTAGAGCGCCCCGAGGACGCCAACCACCGCCACCGCACCGATCGTGTATGGGATGAGCGGGGCGATGGCGACCCATACGAGGTGGACCGCCAACGCCAGGATGATCAGGGTCAGTAGGAAGCCACGGACGCGCTGCACGGCGATATCACCGCTCTCCAGCCACGCCAAGCTCTGTAATAGCGACAGGCCGCTCCGTCAGGTACGTGCAAGCAAGGAAGCTGGTCACCAGTCGCTCCGCCGGCCGAAGGTGAAGGGGTCTTCGCCAGAAGCCCGGCTCATCCGCTGCCGTGCCTCATGGAAGATCGCGTGTACCTGTTGACGGGCACGTTCTACACGCGAAGACCGGCGCTCGCTGAAGTGGGCCCATATGCCCGTCCCGAACATGATGACCACGGTCAGGACGGGCACTACCACGTCTGGCCAGAAGTGCGCAGCTACCATGACATCCGCCGTACCGGCTTGTGCACGCCCCTAATAATGTCCCCGACCTGATCGGCGGCAGTCAGCTCCATCTGGGCCAGGAGCGTGTTGAGTCCGGGGTCGTCTTGAGCCAGCTTCTTCCGGTGGGCGTCCAGGTCGGCCATGCCATCCATGACGTCGGCCGTGAGTGCAATGATGCCCCGTGCCTGGAAGTCGGCCTCGCGCACCTTGTCGTAGAACTTCTTGGCACGGGCGGTCACGGCGCGGTCTTCAGAGCGCGGCTTAACCTCGCCGCTCGCGTACCGCATGAGTTCGCTGTCCACCATGTACTCCCCTCGCCAGGTAGTCCCCGGCTTCTACCGCTTGAGCCTCCAACATCTTGAAGACTCCTTCAAAGCTAGCAGCATAGACAAGTTGAAGACAAGACCAACTTGTAGGGGGTAGCCTAGTCTCATGTCACACATCTCCCCAGAGGCGCGGGCAGAGGCAGGCTTGACCAAGAAGCGGCGCACGCGCGAGAAGCTGATACACGCCGCTGACTACCTGATGCGCGACCGCGGCTTGGACGCGACCGTCGAAGCCATCGCCAAAGAGGCACACGTGAGCGTGCCCACTTTCTACAACTTCTTCCGCTCACGAAACCATGTGTGCGCCTGGGCGTTCAATGTACTCGTGCTAGACCAGATACAGATTGCTAACAACCGCAACTTCATAACGACCGCGGAAATGTTCATACGGTTGTGTGTGGACAGGGCTGCCCTTGTCCAAGCGACTTCGCTCTGGATTTTGACCGAAGAACAGCTGGGCGAAGAAGACGATGGATCACTGCCCCGGCCACCCCGGCAGATCAACTATCCCTTTCTTGATCCGTACCTAGACGATCAGTTCATCACGGGAAGGCTGGCGTACCTGCTACTCGACGAGCAAATCGCGAACGGTGCCGTACCTGTTGACAACGACCCGGACGCAGATGTGCGTGCGGCTCTGGCAGTCAAGATGGTGGCGGTAGAGCTGATGTCGTGCATCGCTGAGGGCAGGGATATTTATATCGCGCAACTGGCACAAATCGTGCAGATGTCGTGCACTTTGCCTCCGCTTGCGTAATGCACGCTCCGCATTGCCACCAGCTAGCAGTATGTTGACTCAATGCCCCTATTATGTTAATGTAATAAAAGTTATGATAGAACCAGGATTCCGCCAAAAGGCGGGCATTACAAAACGCGCAAACACCCGGGACGTCTTTTTAGGCACTGCGACGGGCGCGTTTAGTGAACTTGCGTATCCAGATATTACAGTAGAGGATATCGCTCGCCGTTCAGGTAAAAGCGTTCCAACATTCTACAACTTCTTCACTGCGAAAAGCGCCTGGGGTGCTGCAGTCTTAGACCAGCACCTCAACGATGCACTTGATCAGCAAACGGCCATTGAGGCCGAGACAGTTCGCACACCTCACGCCCATCTCTTAGGGCACTTCGGGCTGCTCGCTCAGGTGTCGGCTCCCCTACCGGGTATCACCCAAGCACTTTCTGACGAGCACAATGGAACACAAAGACCGTACAGTGCGCTTGTGCCGAGGTACTATGGCGAGGTTACCCAAGCACTCCAGGGAGGACAGGAGCAACACGTCTTTCGACATGACATGTCAGTAGGCGAGATGGCCGATGTTGCTATCTGCGGCCTTGCAGCAGCTTATGCCATCCACTTAGGTGATCCAATGGCCAGGACTATCTTGAATGGTTTTATGGCCCGTGAATAATCTTCGCTGATGTCCGGACAAGCAGGCGAGCTATATCGACATATCGCCGGAACATCGTAACCCTTCTTTGCGAAGCCAAGCTGATCTCGACTAGCATCTGCCGGCAATTCCACAACGGCCGGGCAACCGACTGCAGCGTTATAATGAAGCTATGAGCTTAACCAGCGAAGATTTAGACCAAGTACGCGACGTAGTGGTCGATGCCGTTACGACCGAAGAAACAGTCTTAATCATGAACTCATAGTGCTATCATGTGTATATAATTAGAGGAATAAAAGTAAGTATGGCCCGATACTACCGCAATAGTGAAGCCGCAAATATCCTGTTGATCAACGACACGGCGATGCGCTGGTATGCACACATGGGATGGATAATCGCGCTCAAGGTTGATGGCGTACTTTTGTACCCAGGAGATTACTTCGACGAGATCGCCGAAGCGCTAGAAGATGCGAGGCGTGCACTGTGGGGGAACCCAATTGAGCACCAGTTCAATATGATCGCTGCTTCGAGAGATGACCGTCCGGAGAATTACCTGAAGGAGTGGCGCAACGCAGTCGAAGGTGCGATACGGCAAGGACCCGCCGGAGAACTATACCTTCCCATTGCGGAAGCGCATGAGTTTCTCGGCACAGTCAGACCTACCGCTGTCATTGACCTAAATGGCCAGCCGGTTGCTCCGCTCACCGTCGATTGGGCAGAAAGGGCACGGCTGGCAGGTAGTTACGGCAGAAATGGCGGCCCAAAGGCCATGGCGAACGTGACTAATAGCCAACAATCTGACCCGGCAGAAGAGTCGACTGTGGGTGCGGTACCTGCAGATAAGTCGACTATCACGTCGGATGCGCAGGCGACGCAACCGAACGATGGTCGGATACGTGAAGCGATAGCAGTAACGCCTGACCACAGCGAGGATCTGGCTGCACTGCAGGAAGCTTACCCCAGCATAGAACCCTCAGCCGTGCGATCTTGGGCGAGAGAAAATGGACTGAAGGTATCCATGCGCGGCAGGATTGGAACCGAGATATTGCAGCGATACGAGGCCGCGAGGGGTATTTAAATCCAAGTAGCCACACACGAACGTCTGTGTAGATGAACTGCTTCAAGAGTGCGCCGAGAAATTGTAATCTTTGGCATCCGATTGTCGATTCCCGAGAAATGCTTCACTATCAGGTATGTCTAGCTTGACATCAGTTGCAGGCTACGCTAATTAGCAATGCGCCACACATCCTGCCGGCAATTCCACAACGGCCAGGCAACCGACTGCGGCGTTATAATGAAGCTATGAGCTTAACCAACGAAGACATAGCCCAAGTGAGAAGCGTGATAATCGGGGCAATCGAAACGCTCGTGTTGCCTCGATTCGAAGATCAGGACAGGCGGTTCGACCAACAAGACGAGCGATTCGACGCGGTTGAGGGCAAATTGGCCCGAATGGAAGCTGACATAAAGGCAGTACAGATCGACATGCGCCAAGTCAAAAGTAGCCTGGGTTGGCTCGAAGGTCACGTTGAGGCGCTTGAGGCTGACATCAAAGAGCTGTACGTCATGGTTGCCGCGCAGAAGCCCGCGTATACGGATAAGAAAATCGCCAAGCTATCAGTCGAGCAGAAAGTCCTCCGAATGTATGAAGACGTAAAGCTGCTCGCCCAGGAAGCGGGCGTCACCCTCCCAAACGAGCCGTTGCAAGGAAAGTAACAAGCAGGCAGGCGATCAGAGAAGACCGCCAGGTGGCACAGCGAAACAACCTCAAGGTGAGATGTCCCGCCATGCCACCCTCGCGGCGCTAGTGCGGCCGTTTTTTAACCCGTCGTACCACCGCCGTCTGCGGCGCTTCATCGCCGAGTAGATCCTGGCTGACCCAGTAGGGCTTAACCCATTTGAGCTTAGGCACCTGACGGCCGCGTCCCGTCCAGTACGTACGATAGGTCCCGCGCCGCCGATGTGGCGGTTGACGTGCCCCAGTGCCTGTCGGTCGCTGCCCTTGCTCGCGCTCCCACCGCTGCCGCGCCTCAAACAGCGCTGGCCCCAGGCGGAAGCCGAGCTGCACGACCTCGCGAATGTCGCTGGGCCGTGGCCGCTGCTGCTGGCCCCGTGCGCTCTTCTTGAGCTTCCCGGCCCTATTGAAGCCCGGCCGGTACGTCGCGATGTCTGGCTGGTCGGTGCAGACGTAGACGAGGCTGTTGAAGACCAACGCCACGTACTTCCGCAGCCAGACTTCAAACTTGCTCCGGTCGTCTTCAGCCAGGTGCTCGTTGAACGTGAAGCCTGCGACCGTCGCCGAGACCACGCTCTCGACGGTCAGCGTCTGTTCCCGCAAAGGAACGGTGCAACGGACCGTTTGCAGGTCCGGTGTACCTTCATCCTCCAAGAACCCAAGGAACATGAGCCCGAGGTCTTCCCGGCGCTCGTCGTTGGTCGGGCACAGGAGCTGTGCATTCCGGTAACGCCCGAAGACGAACGCACCCCACGGCACCCCGATGTGCGTGCGGTAGTACGCAGTATCCGGGTCGTCCAAATCCGGCGCCGGAAGAAGGATGTACGGGTTGGCGTGCGGAAGATTCCGCAGGATCTCGGTCGGGATGGAGGACGCTGACGACTCGGATAGATAGCCGAGCATGTCGTCGTCCATGGCGTAGACCACTTTGGACTGTCCCCACAAGTGGAAAATCGCGCAGTCCCGGACCTCAGCCATGGTGTCCGCGAACCGCGGATGCCCCGGCGTGAAGTACGGGTACCGTCCGAGATGGCGCGGCAGACGGCCATCGTTGTCGGGGCTGAGCATATGCTGAACTCCTTCACGGACGCCGGGGAGCTGCTCGACCAGCTGCACCCACGTCGCGAACGCCTCAATGCCCGCCTGCGCGGCCCGCAACATCTCTTTGTTGGATCGACGTGCCATGAGTCATGGCTTTCTCCCCACCTTTGGCATGTGGTGCCACCGATAATCGGCGTACGTATTTCCTGAAACGCAACAAGGTGAGGAGTGAACCCACTTGGCCACGCGGGTTCACTCCTCACCTTGCTTTTACTGCCTGCTTGTCAAGGTGGCTTCGGAAGCAGCGGGTGCCTCGACGAAGTCGACCGCTGGGAGCACGGTTGCTCAGCCAGCCAGAGGTCATTACACCACGCTATGCATGCATAAGCACGCTGGAAATGCGTGACGTGTTTGTAGACGTGCGGGGGTGGTGGCTGACGTGCGACAGCGCTATCGTCCAAGTTGTCGAACGGTGTTGATCTGCCGTTCGCTGTGATTGGTAGGGCGGCGCCGGACATCTCGCGGTGGCTGCGTTCGGTGGAGGCCGGTTACGACCATGTGGTGATCGACACGTCACTTACTGACCTGGCATAGTTTAATCCGGCGTAGCCGCGCGTAGCGTCCTTGATGTCTGTTGTCGGCTGTGAAACCGCTATTGCCATCGGGTGAACGGCTGATTTTTACTTGGCGATTTTGATTTATTTTACTGGGCGGTACTATCTGACTGTAATGATACAAAAGATTGCGCAATGGCGGTTTGATCTGTTTGTACAGTGCTTGGTGTTATACCACTTCCGGTGCAGCCTAGGTTTTGTGGTGCCACGTATTGATAGTAGCTATTTCCTATTTTAAATAGTGTTTTGTTGTCGGGTGTTAAAGGAGCATCACTGTTTGGCGGTACAAATCCCTCTGGTACGGTGCTTGTAACTCGAATTATCCCGAGCGCTCCATGTGATGCGCTACACGAGTCACTAGCATTTGCCGCGTTTTGTAGGGTCTTTGTAGAAAATCCGTAAACGGTTGCTCCATCGGTTGAAGGTGAATAGTAAGCCGCATACGTAGCGTCGCTGACTGAACTGCTGAGCGTTAGTTCTACTCCAGCCTCCTTTAGATCTAAAATCGTTCCCTGTTGGTTAACGGTGCTTTGGCCGCCTTGATTGGTAGTGATGCTATTGTCTTGTCCTGTTGCGCCGCTACTGCTAGAAGTTGTCGATAGCGGACTTTTCTTTGTGTGGGCTTTATAAACTAAGTATCCGCTTCCACTGATAACAAAAATGGCTACTACTGCAACGACTATCCCGATAACCCCGAAGCCTGACTGATTGCTAGTAATTCTACTCATGTCTGTATTCCTCGTTAAATAAATTTAACTAGCCCCAATGTAGCATACATTTGCGGTTGCGCTCCCGTACATCAACCATAAAGTAGCTTTACTATGACAATACCTAATGATAATCTTTCATCAGTATTAGCGATATATGGTGTAGCAGCTGAAAGGGAAACTTTATGACACGAATTGGTAAACTTGCACAAGGCGGTTTTAGTATAACGATGGCAGTAGCCGTAATTGCGGCTCTTGTTATCGTCGGGGCTTCGGGATTAGTTGTTTATAAGCATCATACGAACAAGCATCCAGTTGCGGATAGCACCACAACCACTACTCCATCGACGGCTAACACCACGAGTAATTCAACTCCTCAGCCTGCGCAGACCGCAACGACGTATCTGGACATCAAGGAGTGGGGCATCAAGTTACCACTGCCCGACAGCATCAAGGATACTTATTACGTAGTGCCTGCGGGCACAGACCAGGATTCGGATGGAGAGCCGGGTGCTATTGCAATCAGCCTGGCCTCACGTAATGCCGCCTGTGGCACACTGACAGCTAACGTATCAGACAATCAAAACGCAATGGTGAGTATAGTGCGCGAATCCCCCGGCACTGTCAGCCAATACAATGGAAAAACGGTTGAACAAGAGGATCCCAACGGCGTCACTATTGGCAGCTGGTACTACGGTTTAGCTGACGCTTATCTAAAGAGTAAGCCTAGTAGTTGCGCTTCTACTGCTGACATCTCATCACTTGATACAGCGTTCGTTGCTGCCGTAAAAGGCGCAGTCTCAGACACTGCTAATTAAGCAGGCGACTCACGTTCTCTAACAATCAATAATTCAAGGTGGCCGTAAAGGAAGAAACCGCATATGTCAGTGTTTGCCCGCATAACTCATAGTCCGTTCGTACGTTCACTAATACAACTCAGGAAGTTAGTTCCACCCTCTGTATTTATTGTGGCGATGCTGGTCGGTACATTCGGCAGCACGCTCGTTTTGCATACCGGCGTTGCCCATGCTGATGCCGCCTGTAGCCCCGATGGTACAAATCTCGCTGGATCAAGCTGGTACAGCGGCGGCGGTGTCAACGTGTGCGGTGCAGACGAGGGCAGCGTCAACGTGTGCGACTCCAGCGGAACCTGGAGCTATACCACCGGTTCCTGTCCATCTGGCAGCGTTTTAACAGGCACCCAGTGGCAGTGTGTCGAGTTAGCAAATCGGTTCTATCTCACCGAGGGATGGATTTCATCACATTGGAGCGGCAACGGCAACAGTCTCATTTACAGCTTACCGTCTACCCTCACCGACCAAGCAAACGGATCGATTTCCTATGTAAACCCAGGCGATGCTATCACATTTAATAACTCAAACAATTCAGCCGGACATGTGGGAATTGTTGATTCTGTGGACGCTACTAACGGTACGTTACATGTAGTTAATCAGAATACGGGTACATCTGGCATCACAAGCACCGTAACCCTAAATAGTGGCTCACTCAGCGGAGGCAACGCTACCTACAACGGACCTACATATTGGGGCACAAATTTCACCACACAAGCTATCGTGCACCATCCCGGCGGCAGTAATTACAAAACCGCTGTCCAAGCCAACACCGGTACCCTGTGGTTGAACGACACGGCGGGTAACTCTAATTCCTCCACTGGCCTCGGCATGGCAGGTGGAACGAGCCCAGCTATTGCGAAGACCTCGAGCGGTAGTCTCATAGAAGCCGCTCAAGCCAACACTGGCGCGCTCTACTATGATGCCAGCGGCACAAATTACAATACAACCCTTGGTATGGCCGGTGGCACAAGCCCTGCAATTGCAGCCCCTTCCAGCGGAGGATTTGCTTTGGCGGTTCAAGCTAATACTGGCGAACTATGGTATCGAAATACCAGCGGCACCAACATCGACACGACGTTAGGCATGGCTGGCGGTACGAGTCCTGCGATGGCTGTATTGAGCAATGGCAGTTTAGAGATTGCCGTTCAAGCTAACACCGGCCACCTGTGGCTGTATAACACAGGAACGGGAACGGGTACTGACACCGGCTTTGCCATGGCATCAGGCACGAGCCCTTCAATTGCCGTGCCGACTAGCGGTGGCTACGTTGTTGCCACTCAAGCGAGTGGCGGAGACATGTATCTCCGTGATGTCAGTGGCAACAATGACGATACTACTATTGGCATGAAGGCGGGTACGAGTCCTTCTGTTGCCGCTCCTTCCTCCGGAGGGTATGAACTTGCCGGTCAAGCTAATACAGGTGAGCTGTACCTCCGCAATGTTAGCGGTACTAATATCGACACTACATTAGGCATGTCGAGTACGACTAGTCCATCGATCTACGGTTCAAAAATTGCTGCCCAAGCTAATACTGGCGAACTCTATCTCAATGAAATTTCCACCAATACGAACTCAGACACTACGCTAGGTATGGCCGCTAACACGAGCCCAAGCATTTCTGCTGAATAAGCTGCTAGTCATCGTACTAAACGTCTCTACTAAAATGTTCCCATTGCGTTAGCTCATACTATCTCCTGATCGGCTGGCTGCACGCTTTGCCGACAGCCTCAATGGGGCAGTCGGCGACTCGTTTCCGGTTGGCTATCAACCCTCCCTTGACGGAATACAGCGAATCCTCTGTGGGTTCGATGTCGTGATACAGCGCTCTAGGCGTCCATCATCATGCCCGCGTCGCTGACCGTGAGGTCGGCCCCTGGTGCCGATACTTCCCACTTGCCTGATCGCGTCTCAATGTCTGAGGTGATGGTGACTTCGGGGTGTCTGGCCTCGAACGCCTATCGGCGCGCGAGCGCGTCACCAGGGATCAGATCGACCGCGTCATGAACTCCGACATAGGCAGTGGCAAAGACGCCGCCTACGCGTGGTTCAGTCAGGGGCCTACCCCTGTAGCACACCGCGCAGCTGGATGCGTCAGGCTATGGCCAGTTATAACGCCGTGATGTCGGCAGCAGACGCTCCGAGGCCGCCAGACCTTTAGTTGAGCGTGCCTATCTCACAGTTCCAAAGTGGTTACGAATTCGCCACTTCGGCGTCATACCCGACAAGCACCGCGTCCACGACCTGCGCGAATCCGAGATAAATGTGCGCGAGACCTACCATTGCCTCGAAGCAGGCCATGCGTGTCCACGCCGAGTCGAACTCTGACTTGCCATACGCTGCGACCTGATCGCGTTGCCGCCCCCAATGGATGTCTTCACCGTAGCTGTAGGTCGAGATAAGCATCTCTGGTCCGGGGAGATGCTCATTGGCACGTGGACCGGGAGGCAACTGCCCCTGTTCCTGCAACCGCTTGCCAACCAGGAGCTTCAACGAGAAGCCGCGCAGCTTGCCTGCCGCTCGTCCCCAGGCCTTCAGATAATCGCGACGCACATCGACAGAGCTGTCGGCCGCCTGCTCGTTGAGCCGACCGAGCGCACCCTGCGCCCTCTTGAAGCTGGCCGGTTCGTCGTTGGAGTAGAACTGCCGGAAGAGTACCGAGAAGCCGCGGACGTTCTCTCTCGGCGGGAAGCGCTTCTCGATCTGCTCATCTAGGCCGCCGTCAAGCACGCTGACTGTGACACCTGTGGGATGAGCAAGGAACGCGCTCTCCGAGAGTTCCACGGCCGCAGCACTGTACCGGCGGAGCACCGCCAGCAAATCATCAGGTATCGCCCCTGTGAACGGCGGAAAGTCTCTCGGGTCCGGCAGACCGAACACGAACTGGATCAGGTGCCAGTTGGACTCGAACGCCTCTGGGCTGGGGCTGTGCTCCCCCAGTGGCGGTGGGAACCCGATCGGGTGGTGGTCGGCGGCGAGGACCTCGATACTCCGTCCACGGACCTGGATAGTCCGTCGCGCTTCACCACCGTTTCTTGCCACCACCAATCACTCCTATGACACGTTGCAACGCCAGCCATCCTTGCAGTCACCTATTGTAATCAACCTGCAGGGCGTGGCTGTGCGCAATAGGCCTCCCGTTCGGGAAACGCCGACAACAGTGGGCACACCTGAACCCGCGAGCGAACGCAGGTCCGGTACCGGTCCCGGTTATGCACTCAGATCACCAGCCCTGGAGGCGAGCACCCTCTGGATAACGGCCACGAGCCGGGTTTCGTCATACTCGAAGCGGCTGTAACTCATCTCCAGAGTGTTGAGCCGCGCAAGCCTCTGGAGGTCGTCCGGCAACTGCTGTTGTCGGGGTGCTTTGGCACCGTCGACCAGCACCGGGATGACGCGCACGCAGCGCTCCAGCGCAGTCCGGATTTCAAACCGCACGTAGTCATCCGGGTCGTCGAGTCGGCGGCAGCCTTCTTCATCCGTGATGGTCAGCCACTTGGCGCCGATCAGAGCGACTAGGACCACGCACGAACGTACCCCGGACTCGATGGCTTCCGCGAAATCGACGCCCGCCTCGATGGAATCCAGATCCATGAAAACCGGCACGTCCTGGAAGCGCTCGCTCAAGTGCTCCTTCAGGAGGCGCGCGTAGGGGCCGGTGTCCTCACGCCGGTAGTTGATGAAGACTCCATGAGACGGGAACGCTGGCACGTATCTCACCTGTCCGGAAACGCACGCTGCTGCACGATAATTGACAAGATCACCCCACATGCAGCCGACCTGATCCGCTTGGCCGACGCCTTACGCTATGGCGCGACCGAACGCGTGCTGGCGCCTCATGCCTCTGGCCGGACAGGCTTTTTGAGTGCGCATTTTTCCGTTTTGGGAGCTTTCAGCAGTTGGACGGTTTCGTCCGCTCATCCGGTGTGGCTGCACCCGGGTCTAAGACGACGATAGCGCGCTGCACGTACGGCTGCAAGCGAAGCTGCACACTTGAATGCACGATCATTTTGCACGATCATTGGCAATCCCATAAAGCACAATTGCGTCATCTATCTCGACATTTCGCCCATATTGGCCCGAAGCAGTACGCTGGGAGCCTACCGTGAAGCAGTCTGGTTCGATCCTGCCCCGTTCTCGCAACAGCCGTACTCACTCCGTCGCTACGCCAGGCTGCGCGTTGGCCCGTACCGTCACCAGCGCTTCCGCGATCCGGTCGATCACGTCACCCGCGAAGAGCTCCTCCGGCCCGCTTGGCGCGCGCAGGGTAAACGGCGCGCCGTACAAGTCCCCGATCTTGAGCAACCCGTTCCTGGCCAGTACATCGATCAGGAGTTGGCGGTAGGCGCGCTGCTGCGGGTTGAGCGCCTGGAGCGATAGAAACCCAAACGCAGCAGCCGCCGCATCGTGATCAAGGCCAGTCAGCAAGCGCAGGAACAGCCCGAAACCGCCATATTCCGCTGCCGTCGCCTCAACATCGCCCTCGGCGCCGAAGCCGGCTTCGACAAAGATCGCCGCCAGCGACGACAGTTCGGCCTTGGTGACCGGCTGGTTTAGGCTCAGCTTCCGGACGATCGGGTCATGCTCATGCGTCCGGAGGTAGCTGCGGGCTTTGCTCACGAATCGGGCCATGCCCACGCCCGCCGGCATGCCACGGATCTCAGTGGAGCGAATCTCGCCTTCGGTGTCGTCGATGTTCAGATAGACCACACCACGGCGGATCTTAGGCACCAGCTTGACGATGCCGCGCAACCGGCGCCGCACCGTTTCCAGCATGGGCAGCGTGACATCCTGCCACCACTCGTCGCTGGCGACATCATCGAGGAGTTGCCGACGCTCCCGAACTGCCGGAATGCTCAGCGTCGTGTCATCGAGCAACGCCGAGGCAATCGCCTGAACGTCGCTCCTGAGTCCCGCGTAATCGGCCCCGGCGGTCAGGTGGGAAAGCTGCAAGCGCAGCATCAGGTAGTCGAAGCGCTTGGCCTCTTCGGAATGCTCATCCTCCTGGTAGGCGGTTGGCAAGCCGGCCAGCTCGCCGGTAATGACCGCCCGCTTCTCCGGCGTCATGCCTTCCCAAGCAGCCGGTTCACGGTACGTATCCACCGCCCGGAGGTGGCTCCGGACCTCGATGTTCTTGGGGTCCATGCCGTCGACCTCGGCGCGCAGGCGCGCAGCTATATCGCGCCGCAGACCGGACGCAGTCTTCGTGCCGTCCTCGTCGTCCCCTGGCGATTCAAGCCGCGGTTGGAGCTGGTCCAGCTCGTACAGCAGCTCAGCTCGCCGGGCGAAGATGCGCTCTGAAAGCGACGGCTGGATGTGGCCTTCGGTGCCTGGCAGATCCTGGTTGAAGTACTCCAGGTTCTGGCAGAGGTCAAAGACGAGGAAGCTGTCCTTGTCCTCGTTGGGACCGAGTAGTTCGGGACAGAGCCGGGTGCCACGTCCGATCATCTGCCAGAACTTCGTCTTACTGTGCAACACCTTCGCGAAGACCAGATTGACGACCTCGGGCACGTCGATGCCCGTGTCGAGCATGTCCACCGACACCGCGATGAACGGCGGCTTGTCAGGGATCTTAAAGGCATCGATCAGGCGATCGGCGTAGGACGTCGCGTAGGTGATGACCCGCGCGAATTCGCCGCCGTGCTCCGGGTAGATCTCATTGAAGCGCTCGACGATAAACTCGGCGTGCTTGTTGTTGCGCGCGAAGATGATCGTCTTGCCGAGCCGGTCGCCGCTCTCCACCCGGATGCCACGGGTCATCAGGGTCTCGAGGCTCTTGTCGATGGTGTCGGCGTTGAACAGGAACTTGTTGATCTCATCGACGCTGATCTCATCCGGAACCGAGCCGTCGTCCTCGCCCCACTCCGCAGCGTCCCATGCCTCCTTCTCCTCGTCGGACAAGTCGGCGTACTTGATGCCCCTGCGCAGGAACTTAAGCGGAACATCTACACCTTCGGGCCGGACGAGCCAGCCATCCTCGATCGCCTCTTCGAGGCCATAAGCGTCCGTTGGTTCACCGACCGGCAGGTTGAACAGCCGATAGGTGTTGCGATCCACCTCGTCCTTGGGTGTGGCCGTCAGCCCCACGAGCAGCGAGTCGAAGTAGTCGAAGATCGTGCCGTACTTCTGGTAGACCGAGCGGTGTGCCTCGTCGATGATCACCAGGTCGAAGTAGCCCGGCCCAAACCGGCGTAGGCCGCCGTTCGTCTCGTTGATGAGTCCCAGCATGGTTTGGTGCGTGGAAACGTAGATGCGGGCTTCGGTCTCCCGCTCCGTCAGCAGGTTGACGACCGGTGCGCCGGGCAGATGTGCCTTGAAGGCGTTGACGGCCTGCGTGACGAGCGCCTGCCGGTCGGCCAGGAACAGCACACGCTTCACCCAGTTCGCCCGGAGCAACTGGTCTACGAGCGCGATAGATACCCGCGTCTTGCCGGTGCCGGTCGCCATGACGAGCAGCGCCTGGCGGCGCAGCCGCTCGTCGAAGGTCTCCCCGATGCGCCGAATCGCCCGCACCTGGTAATTGCGGGCGACGATCTCGTCGTTGATCCCTACACCCTTGAGCGCTTGGCGGCTGGCCCGGCGCTGGATGAGCAGTTCCAGCTCGTCCTTGGTGTAGAACCCCTGGACCTTCCGCGGCGGGTAGCGCACGTCGTCCCACAGCCAGGTCTCGTAGCCGTTGGTGTAGAAGATGACCGGACGCTGGCCGGTTTCCGCTTCCAGGGCATTGGCGTAATACCTGGCCTGTTCCTGACCTGACTGGGAGCTCTTCATCGTGCGCTTGGCCTCGACGACCGCCAGCGGCTTGCCGTCGTCGCCCCAGAGCACATAGTCGACCTTGCCCTTGCCGCTGGGCGTCGGCAGGCCGGTCACCGGGTACTCCCGGTCCTCGGGCCTGTCCAGCGGCCAGCCCGCTTCCTTGAGCAGCAGGTCAATAATGAGTTCCCGGGTCTGGGCCTCGTCGTAGTCATGCGTATCCGGCGTGGCAGCGTTAACTGCCTTGGCCGCCTTGACCTCAGACCGCAGTCTGACAAGTTCGGCGTCCATATCGCGGTTCTTGCGCAGCAGCTCCGCGAACTCGGCTTGCGTCCGCGCAAACTGCTCGGCCATGACTTGCAGCTCGGCCTGCTTGGCCCGGCGTACCTCGGCCGGAATCGGACGCGGGATCTGAGTGTCATTAAAAGCGAGGTCAGTGGCAGGCTGGTGGACAGGGTCCCGCACGTAGCGCCGCGCAATCCAGTACATGACGTGGAAGAGTTCGCTGAGCACCCGGACGGCATCCGCTGCCGCCACCGGCCCCGACTGATGCACGGCCGCATTGCCCTCGCGCCGGATGATGTCCATCTTGGTGCGGATGCGCGGTCCAAGCAGGCTTGCCATGGTCGGCTCGGCGATCTTGGACGCAAGGTCGGAATGGTAGGGCATCCGCAACGTGTCGTCGGCTTCGTACAGCCAGTTGACGGCCAGTTCGAGTGCCCGGCGCGCGTAGAAGCAGGACGCCCGCGGATCGGCTACCGCGAGTCGCTCCGCTCGAACCGCCTCACCATGCAGCGCAGGCCACTCGGGCAGCAGGAACGCGAAGTTGCTCACCAGACACCTTCTCGACCGTAAGTTCGCTGTGTCGCGGAGCAGCAGACCCAGCCCCGCAACGGCTTGACACCATGAAATCACCCAGCACCGACAATGCCGGCCGGTTGAGTCCAACAGGCAGCTGAGACTAGCAGACGGGTGCCCGCTTCAGAGGATTCCTTGTCTGTGTTACAGCTTTCCGCGGAACCCCCGGTGCTGAAGAGATAGGAAGAGCGTATCGAGACTTTCCATCTGAAGAAGATGCGTCGCCTTCACTGACTGCAACGATTGCAATCGACGAGCGAATGAGCGCTGCAGTTCAAGGGGCGGCTTAGGTATCTTGATCTGCTGGAGCTCCCGCGCGTTAATATTAGCCATGCCAATGATCTGCTTACACATACCTCGAAGGACGGCCTTTGCGTAGCGTGTGTTGAGGTATGCGGCAAGGTACTCTGAATCGTTTGACCCGTTCACCCGCACCCGGATAAGATAGCCAGCGTACGCTAGAGGCTCGTCACCTCGATAGACCGCTGTCTTTCCGACAAGTTCCGGGCTGTTCGTGCGGTTGAACAGTATGTCGCCCCGCCTAACCCTGTATTTTTCAGGCGCATCCGACTGCGACATATACTTCAGATCCCGCAGATTTACTTCGCCTGTCGGGGTAATGTTATTCATACGCAGAACAGGGATATCTCCTGATTCCCCGGCCTTAGAGCTCGTACCGTACGCTGCGGACTCAATCAGCTCTTCCACGGTAACTATCGGCCACTGCGAGGGATTTGTCCCCGGGTCACCAAACATGTCGATGAAGAGCGATCTCGAAAGCTCGTCGAGAAGCGCCAACGCCGTGCGTCGTTTTCTCCGCAGGGCGTCCGCCTGCTGCAGCACTTCTGTGATCCTAAGTTGCTCACTGTAGCTAGGAACAGGCACCGGCATTTCGAGGAAGACATCTTTTGGCAGGCTCCGGCGCCTAGCTGTAGTGCCCTGCAGTTTTGCGGAGTAGTAAGAGATTGCGAACGGGGACCGCAGGTACCGCTCAAGGTAAGCTTCATAAACGCCTGACGTGTCGAGCACGTCCCAAATCTCATACGCAGGGCTCACAATTGCCAGATCGTGCAGATTTTGGATAGAGAGAACAGCCTCGTCAATCGGGAAGCCGACGACCAGCTGTCCACGTTTCACGACTCTGTACGGCGATGTGTCGACACTCGCAATCCGCTTCTTGAACTTGTCGCTCTGCTCGACCAATCCATGATGCATGGTCATTGACAGGATGGGATATTGTGCGTCGCCAGCTCGTGCGACAGCCGCAGGCTGGATGATCTCACCGAGCTGCTTTGTATCCAGCGTCATCCGAGCATCGCCTTTAGATCAGACATTCCCTGCTGGATCTCGTCCTCGATCTGCTCCAAGTTGTCCAGAATTTGAGTCGGCGGCAGATACGCGCCTTCGTCATAAACGACCGTCTTGTAGCGATTGATGCCCAAATCATACCCGCTGGCGGCGATCTCCTCCCGTGACACGCAGAAACTCTGGTCTGTCCTCTCCCGTTCCCGCTCGCTGCCGTTGCGCCGCGACCATCGCGCGAGCACATCGGGCAGATTGTTCTTCGCATGCTCAGCAGGCTCAAGAGCAAGCATCGGTGTCGAACCGACCTTGTCCGCAGGGAGCAGCGGGGCTCGCCGGTCGTCAAGGCTGTAACCGTCCGCAGTGACGTCGTAGAACCACACTTGGTCGGTGCCGCCACTATTGGTCTTGGTGAAGAACAGGATGGCCGTCGAAACCCCGGCGTACGGCCGGAAGACCCCGCTCGGCAGCTTGACAACGGCGTCGAGCTTGTGTCCATCGATGATGAGCTTGCGGATGTCCTTGTGCGCCTTTGACCCATTGGACAGCACGCCGTCCGGTACGATCACCGCTGCCCGCCCGCCAGGCTTGAGCAACCGCAAAAACAGCGCCAAGAAGAGCAGTTCGGTCTTCTTCGTCTTGACGATCTGCTGCAGGTCCTTGGCAGTGATCTCGTAGTCCAGGCTGCCAGCAAACGGCGGGTTCGCGAGAACCATTGTGTAGCGCCCTGCCTCACCGGCTGCGCTCTCGGCCAGGGAGTCGCGATAGCGGATGTCCGGCTGTTCCACTTCGTGGAGGAGCATGTTCATGCTGGCAATGCGCAGCATGGTCCGGTCGAAGTCGAAGCCGTGGAACATGCTGTTATTGAAGTGCTTGCGTTGAGTCAGGTCGAGCAGCGCATCCGAATGGTGGCTGCTGACGAACCGCGCCGCCTCCATTAGGAAGCCGGCAGTCCCGCAAGCCGGATCGCAGATCTCGTCGTTGGGGCCGGGAGCCGTCATCTCGACCATCAAGCGGATGATGTGCCGGGGTGTACGAAACTGCCCGTTCTGCCCGGCGGTCGCGATCTTGCCCAGCATGTACTCATAGATGTCGCCCTTGGTGTCCTGCTGGCCAAGGGGAATCTCGTCGATGAGGTCAATGACCTTGGTGAGCAGGTTCGCGGTCGGGATCGTGAACCGGGCGTCCTGCATGTGCTGGGCGTACGTCGAACCCTCGCCGCCAAGGTTACGCAGCCAGGGAAACACGCCGTCCCGAACGATAACCAGCATGTTGTCCGGGTGGATGTTCTTGAACCGCGACCAACGCAGCTGCTGCTCGTCTTCCGAGTAGATCGGGTTCTCAACCGGCTGGTGCGTCCGGTTGGCCCTGTTCTCCTTGGCAGCCTGGAGATTGTCCAGACGACGGATGAAGATGAGATAGGTGATCTGCTCGATCACCTCCAAGGGGTTCGAGATACCACCCGACCAGAAGGCGTCCCAGACGCGGTCAACCTGTTGCTTTAGCTCACCCGTGATCACCCCAGCAGCGTAGTGCAGCTCACGGAGAGTTGGCACGCCGTTGCCGCCGTGTCTACCGGCGGTATGCATCGCGCGCATGGGCAGCGGCCTCGCCACTGCCTACGGTGGTTCATGGCCGCCCCGTCTCGGGGCAGTAATCACTGCATCTCTCCTGAACTGACAAATCTGGAGACTTCCCATGACACAAGCCCCTGCGGCTGCGCACGGCTCGGATACCCGTCGCCACAAGCTCACCGGCGACGTGCACCTCATGCTCGTTAACCAAGCTGGCGAAGTCCTCTTTGGCCAGCGCCAGAACACCGGCTACGAGGACGGTGCGTGGCACTTGCCATCTGGACACCTCGAAGCCGGTGAATCGGTCGTGGCCGCCCTCATCCGCGAGACTAAGGAAGAGATCGGGACCATCGTCGACGAGCATGATGTGGAGTTCTGCCACGTCATGCACAACTCGTCGAGCGGCGGCCGCGTGGCCTTCTTCTTCAAGGTCGAGCGTTGGACAGGCGAGCCTACGAACCTCGAACCCGACAAGTGCAGCGGGCTGCGCTGGTTCCCGCTCGCTGCACTACCGGATCACCTCATCCCTTACTGCCGGGCGGCACTGACGTGGATCGCTTCCGATCACTGTTTCTCGACCTACGGGTGGTAGGAAATGGCGGTGCCCGGCGGCCCGGTAGCGTGCTTCAGCTACCTGGCCGCCGCCAGTTTGTGGAACGTCGCCCGGTTCCCGGCAGCTAACCATGGAGCCGAGGTCAAGACGATTGAAGACAGCATCGCGGCGGACGGCCCTATGGTGGCTGCGGTGCTCGCCGCCCTCGGCCAACCCAGCGTGCTCATAGCCAACAGCGTTGGCGACGATCCGACCGGCCATCACGTACGCAACTGGCTCCAGGAGCACCGGATGCGGACGACGGCACGCATCAAGGCCGAAAGCACGACCCCGCGCATCGTAGTCGTTGGCGACAACCACCACACACGCACCATGTTTCCGTACCTGCCGGGCGTGGCCGACGAGCTGGAACACGTCGACCTAGCGCCGCTGGCTGATGCGTCGTTCGCGTACATCGATGGGTACGCTGTCATCGGGAAGGCAGCAGCTCGGGCGATTCAAGCCACCAAGGCGGCGCAGTTGCCGCTCCTGGTTAATCTCGGTGGCGATCCGGCGCCCTGCCAGCTCCTGGACGTGCTGGACGGCTATCCGGGTCTCGTCGTGCAGACCAGCATTACCGAGGAGTCTTTGGACACGGCCGCCCGGCTCGCGAAATACCTTCAGGTCGACATGAAATCCGAGTGGGCGATCATCACGGCTGGGGCGGCAGGGGCGGCGGCCGCGGACAAGTGGGGAGAGGTGCGCATTCCCGCGTTCCGCGCCAACGTACGCCATACCCACTGTGCAGGCGCGGCCTTCTCGGGTGGCCTGATTTATGGCTTGCTCCACAACTGGCCCATGCAGAGCTGCCTCGAACTCGCCGCTGCCTCCGGCACGCTCAGGTGCGAGCGGGAACAAAGCGATCCCCTACCGACGCTTACCGAACTGCACAGTGTCATACAGTCACGGCAGCGCAGGAACACGTCTGCGGCATAGCTCCGTTGGCGTGAAAAATAAGAAACACCAGACACCCGGTGCGTGACTTGAACTCGCGACCAGCTACGCTGGTTTGTAATCGCATACACGACAAGTGGAGTATCGACAATGGCGCAAAAGATTCAAACGCTCTTTATCGACGACATTGACGGCGGAGATGCAGAGGGCACCGTCCGCTTCGCCCTGGACGGCACAGAGTACGAAATCGATCTCAACAGCAAGCACAGCGGCGAGCTGCGCTCGGCTCTCGGCAAGTACGTCGAGCATGCCCGCAAGGTCGGCGGTACTGCCCGCAGGGGCACTGCTCGTGGCGGCCGCAGGCCCACCACAGTAGACACTGTGGCTGTCCGCGCGTGGGCACGCGAGAACGACTACGACATCAAGGACCGAGGACGCGTCCCGGCCGACCTCGTTGCCAAGTACCAGGCAGCCGTAGGCGCATAGCCCGAACTGACGCCCCTGGCAGTCGGCTACGCTGACGGTTGGGCTTACCGCCGCGACCGCTCGACGATGATGAGCGCCAGCCCGAACCCGCCGACAATCAAGCCGGTCATGCTGGCGCAGCCAGATGCCTCGATGAGCGTGGTGAGCACGCTGTTCCCGGTCGGCTTCGAGTCGACGGCGAGCGCGATCGTCGCGACGACCACCACCATGGCCATGAACCAGCTGGACGTGAGCAGCACGCCGACAGTCCTCGTCCGGGTGAGCGCCAATACCTGCTCGGTGCCAGTCGCCGTCAACCGCGGAAACACCACCAGGATCGCCACCACGGCGAGCGTGGAGGCAAAGAAGGCGCTGGCCGAGCCAGTCAACGACGAGTAGACCGCTTGGCGAGCGGCAGGCTGGGCGGCGGCAAGCAGTACCGGCTTGGTGCTCGCCGCGGACCACAGCCCGAACCCCGCCCAGGTCGCCATGAACACCAGGACCGGAACCGACCAAAGATTCCGGTCGATCCACCGGATGAAACCCATCGGCGGTTAGCGCTCCTACCGTGGCCGGTTGACTTGCGCCTGGACGGCCTGGTCGAACAACCCTTGATCGCGGAACGTCCGGTAGGCGCCCTCAAGCTCCCGGTAGACCAGCTCGGCCACCGGCAGACCAGGGGCGTCAGTCCGCGCTGGAATCTCAACCTTGTGCTGGAGCCGTTCACTCAGCAGGTTGACGCGTTCGGTCTTGTTGGTCTCCGGGTTCTTGCCGAACACGACGAGGCGGTCGACGTACTCGTGGGCGTCTTCGGCGATCGCGAAGACGGCTTCTTCCATGGTGTCGTCGAGGTAGCGGTCCCGCGGCCCGCGCCGCCCCATGCCGAGGCGAACTGCCACCGAGGGGACCCGCTCGCCAAACACGGCTGGCAGTAGGGTGCCGAATACGCCCCGGTTGCTATCCACGTACTCGGGGCGCGTCATGCTGATCTCGACCATGCGGAGGCGGCCGCGCAACTGCTGGAGCCGCGTGAACATGTCAGGCTGGTACAACGACTCGAACGTCACGTAGGCGTGAACCTGGTGCCGCAGGTAGAAGGACAACCGGCCGAGCCGAGGAGCGTTGGCGTGCAGGTCCTGGGCCGCGATCCCATCTGGCCAGATCATCACGTGCGAGACGTCGGACGGATACGAGTCCGCCGGCATCGACAGGGCCGACAACTGCCCGCCCGGCTTCCACTGCGACGGCCGGTTTTCCTCGTCACGCAAGGCAAGCAGCTGTAGCTTGGCCGGCTGCGACTCAGTGCCGCACGATGCCACGTCCGCCGCCGTGGTCACTTCGTCGCCGTGCATGACCGCGAACTGAGGGTCGCCTCCGATCTTGTTGCGCAATTCCGCGAGGGCATGGTGGTACTCGAACGCCGGCTTGGCGTTCACGTTAGTCCACCTATAAAAGACGAGCTGCCGGGCAACCATGACGGATAAGGGTAGCGCTTAGCCGCCTGAACTGGGAAATCGGCCGCATTGACCCGCCGCTAAAAAGCATACGAGACCGGCAAATGTCCGCATAACGCACGGCCCGCCATCGGGCAAATTTCCCTCAGGTGAGGGAATGGGCTCCAAGAAGGACGTCCCCTTACTTCAGAAGACGCCCCACTCGTCGAGGAGCCCGCGTAGCTCGCGGAACCGCTCGACGCTCATCCGCTTCTTAGCGGCGTCCTCGACCGATTCCTGCGCCGCTCCGTACTGCCACCAGCTCTCGCCGGTCCTCCGGTCCATGACCAGGAACCGATCCCTGACCGCCGGCCCGCGGACGATAAGCGACACCGTATACGGCTCGGCCACCACGGCATGAACCATCGAGTGGTGGAGCGCATAAGTGTTGCCGACCTGCTCCGCGCGCACCATCACAGGGTCAAGAGCGCCCGGCCGGACAGTTTCGTGCAGCTCGACATTCCCGAATAGGTAGTGGCGGTACTCGCCCCGCAAGATAGCGCTGGCATACGACCACCTGTGGTTGTGCGGCCGGTCGAAGTAGCCGGGCAGGAAGATATGCAGCCGCACCCGGAATCCGGTGGGATCGTCCCACAGCACGATCTTGTCGAGGATGTCGTAGTGCTCGCAGAGCGCCAGCAGTTCCGGTCGCTTCGGCAGATCCCGAAGAATTTCCCGGATCACCGAACGGTCACTGGTCAGAGCATCTAGCACCTTCCGGGTAGTAGCTTCCACTGCGTCGATGTCGCTCCAGTCGTCCGCATCCTCAAGCGCCCGCAGCGGCTCGACGATCGCTTCCATGTCCATTGGTTCCCTACTCCCCTGCTGCTTCGGGCTTCGCGCTGGACTTCCACAGCCGGCACACCGGCACGATGTCCTCGTACTCCTTGCATGAGCTGCTGCCCATGACGACCTCCTCGGCCGGGCAGCCGCCCAGACACGCGGATACCTTGCAGCCGCTACAGGCGCTGTGCGCGAGTGGTTTGGTGAACAGGTCGAACTCGTTGTCGCCGTGGTTGAGTACCACTTGGCCGTTTTGCATCCGCGCGAAGTACAGGTCGGTGTCGAACAGGTAGGAGCACACGTAGCAGCGTCCGTCCGGGAAGATCGAGATCCGGTCGAGAGTCCGCCCGATGCACCCCTGGTATCCCTCGGCGGCATAGCGTTCCATCTGGTCGCGCCGGGCATACGTCGGCTGATACCACACGCGCGTGCCATACATCGGGGCGACGCGTTGCAGGAGCTCGCAGAAATCCACCCACTCGGGCGGCGTCATCGCCAGCTCCAGGTTGCCATGCCCGGTCCCGATCGTGGAGAACACATGGAACTTCACCAGGCTCACACCAAGGTCGTCGGCAATCTCAAGGAGATTGAGCGCGTCGTCGCGGTTCGCCTGGTTCACCGTGCAGATGATGCGCGTGTCGAATCCGCGCCCTGTCAGTTCGCTCGTGGTCGCGAGCGCTTGGGCAAACGTTCCCTCTCCGCGGATCTGGTCATGCGTTGCGGGGCTGCCGCCATCCAGGCTGACCTGCACGTAGGCGAAGTCATCTGGTTCGAGCTGACCGAACTTCTTGAGCGCCGGCGCCTGGGCATTGGTCGTCGTAATGACGTGCTCGTAGCCGAGCTTGCGCGCGAAGCGGATTGAGTCGACATAGTTGGGGTGCAGCGTCGGCTCGCCGCCGAGGATGGTGAGCTTGCTGCCGCCCATGTGGCGCCAAGTCTGGAGTGTCGAAACGATCTGGCTCAGCGGCATCTTGAGCGCCCGGTCCAGCCGTTCGCCCATATAACAATGCTCACAGCGGAGCTGACAAGCCTCGGTGATGTAGAGGTATACGTTGCGAAAGCGCCCGTAGGGTACGCGGTCGATGCGTTCCGGTGCGGGGAGGCTGGCGCCCCGAGGCATACGGGCGTGGCCGTAGCCATCGCTGCCATCGCGAAGGCCCGGCATGGGGAGTTGGATGGTCATGGGGGTGACTCCGTTCTAAAGAACATTGCCACCAAGACTGGCGGACGGGGCCCAGCGGGACCATGACGCGGGCGTATGTGGGATATGCATGGGATGCATATCCCGAGTCGATCGAAAATCATCATCGCATCTTATGTGGGAACGCTACTTATCCACAGCCTTTAACTTGCCTTCCCCCGATCCGTTTGTCATACTCAAGACATTCATTAAATCATAAGGTGTTTACATACAAACATGACAGCGCGATTGCCTATCGTTGGTGGAGATGACAACGGCTGGGGAAATATCCTCAATACATTTCTCGATGTATCTCATAATGCCGATGGAACGCTTAACAGCACGGCGGTAAGCGATGCCTTACCGAGCCCTATCCCTTCAACTAACTTGGGAAGTGGTACTGCTTCGTCCTCCAACTTCCTGCGGGGTGATGGGACGTGGGCTGTGCCAAGTGGTAGTGGTGTGAGTCTGGACACTACGGCCAGCGACATACAGCCTCTAGGAAGTCAAAGTGCCGGTTCTACCGGCAAAGCAGCAGACGCAGGACATATTCACACTATGCCGAGACTAGATCAGGTGGCTGCGCCTACCAATAGCATTGCCCTGAACGGGCAACGTATTAGTGGCCTCTTCAACGGCGCAAGTAGCACCGATGCAGCTACTGTGGGGCAGATACCAACGAGCTTACCACCCAATGGCTCTGCGGGAGGAGATCTCACCGGTACGTATCCGAATCCTACCCTGGCCGGTACGACCAACGTAGAGAGTATTATCTCCGCTAACACCACCGTTGCTGGGGCACTGCAAAAGGCTAATAATCTAAGCGATGTTGCCAATGCGGGCTCATCTCGTGCCAACATACACGTACCTTACCTGACCCTTGCGGCAGCTTGCGGCAATGACACAGGTGGTCTCTACACTGCACCGAGCGGCGGCAATGGTGCTACATTTAGCCCGTTCTCCGGCTATGTAGACGGCTACCAGGTAGCCGTTGGCGATATGATCCTACTTATCAACGAAGCAGTTAATAATCAGACCGGTTCAACCGCAACGGCAGTGGCGAATGGATTGTGGCAAGTGCAAACCTCTGGGGCAAACGGTACATGGGTTCGGCCGACCGAGTTCGCTTCCGGCCTTACCGTAAAAGGCCGTGCCATTACTGTCATGAACGGTACCTCGAACGCTGGTTCATATTTCCTCCAAGTTCCAACAGCAGGAGTGGTTATCGACACCTCATCGCAGACATGGCTCACCGCCTCAACCGGCCAAGCGCAATTTACGAACGGCGGAGACGTACAGTACTCCACAACATACAATCCTGGCACTGTGCTGATATATAACGGCCAGCGAATATTAATTACCAGCTCAGCTACCACCGGATCGGGTACCAACGGTATTGGGACACCATTTATTAGTAGCAGCAAATACGTCCAGCTCTCATCTCTAGGTGTCTACTACGCAGCGGACTACGGTGTCGTGGCGGACGGTGTAACCGACAACTGGTCAGCACTCCAAAACCTACTCATATACGTACGCTCCAACACTACGAACAGTTTTGACGGTTTTCGGATTATCCTGCCAGCCGGCTCGATACTGGTCTCGAAGACAATTATCCTCCCGACGTCGACTTTGCTTGAAGGCCAAGGGTTCTATAGTACCAACATTAAGATTGCCTCCAATGCCAACTGTGACGTTATACAAACCGAGTGTTACAACTCCAGCTCGCAAGCTGCTCTACTAACAACACTGCAATCTACATTGACGGCAGGCAACCTGAGAAATGCCTTCAGGTCGGGCCTATCGGACTTAACTGTCCACGGCAACAGTGGCCTTCAGGCAGCAAACGCGTATTATCACGGCGTCAATGTTACCAATAGCCCGACAACTAGTACCGCCCCTGGCGATCCAGACTTTGATCCAGCGCATATCTTTCGGAACGTCCAGTTTCGATCTTGTTCTGGTGACGGCTATTACCACAGTGGCCGTTCAGCTACGCGACTTGTGCAATGTGTTGCATGGTTTTGTGCAGGTAATGGCTTTACCTCTTCATTTGATACGCAATACGACCATTGCCAAGCTGGGTTTAACGGTTTGGCAGGATGGTATCTGGCGCATGGTGCAATACAAGGCGCTGGTAATAAGTCGTACAACAATGGAGACGGTGTTACGGTCTGGACGAGTGGCGCCAACTATGCGGCCAGGGCACGGATCTTGTATAACAACGCCTACTACTATGCGATTAACGCCGTATCAAATGACACAACCGTCCCTTCCAGCGATACGACAAATTGGGGACAGATCACGGCGGCTACGAGCCCGCAGGCATGGGGCGCTGGCGTCTATATTGACACGGCTACTGCTTCCGAGATCACCTTTAACTGCGACTGCCAGGAAAACTCTTCATCAAACTGGTATCTCAAGAGTTGTAAAGCTATTCATATAACCGGCTGTGCATCGAATGCAAACTACATCAATAACGGTAGCGGTGGTCTTAATACAACCAATCCGAACAATTACGCAGGCGTAACCTTAGACGGAGCAAGCGGCTGCATCGTAAACATGGTCTGTAACGGCCTTAACTCAGCCAACTACCCTTTACGAATAGTAAATAACGCCACCAAAAACAACATCTCGATTACCTCTGACAGTACGAACACCTATGTCTTCACGCCTGACTCGGTCGTTGTCAGTACGACCAATGCCATTACGTACAACGGTTCCCAAATATACCCGGTTCAAACCTCCGCCTCCGGAGCGACGGTTATTACCGACTCATGGATATACCCGGTCGGTACAATCTACGACGGCAACAGCAATAACGGCTATACCACCAACGGGCTAATAGCCCGACAACTTTATGGGTTCCATTTTGGTGGCACTGGCACTGTCCCCGGCTGGACGTTAACCGGTTCGGGAACGCTTACAACTAGTCCTATCGGTACGGGTACCGAGCTCTCCGGGACAGTAACTAAGACCATCCTTTACAACGCTGGCCAGCCTTTAGCGTCAGTCAGTGTTCCGGTTACTGTTTCTTCAACCGGTGCGACAGATATTGCCCTCATCGTTGCCTCCAGTACGGCTGGCACGCAGTGGCTGCCGTTCCCCATGCTCGGTGCAAGGTTGCAGCTTGCAGGATCTACTTCAACCGTTTCATTCGTCAAGGTTACGGCAAACTTCCAAAGTAGCTGGACGACACTAACATCCTCGACGAGTGCCCAGACTTTTATTGCCGGTACGACGTACACGGCGCAAGTATCGTTTAATCAACTGACTGGTGGTTTGACGCTCACGATTGGCGGCACATCAGTGTTGACATATACGCTCTCAAGCAGCGACTGGACGACGTTCACGACACCTACCAACATAGTAGCCTGCGGTTTTACTGTCATGACGGCAAATGATGACGGTGGCACGAATATAGGCACCTTTACCGCTGTGGCAGCACAAATGTCTGACGGCTACGGAGCAGCGGCAGCAGTTGCTTCTTCGATTGTAGCTTCTTCTAGTGCGCCTCAGATGACCATCAGCAGCGCAGTTACGACCGCAGGGGTACTGACAGTCAACCAGATAACGCCAATCAATGCAACGTCAGGTGCACTCACCATGACGTTACCGACCGGCCAAGCTGTCGGTAGTCGCATTAACGCATATAAATCAGATAGCAGCGCAAGTACCGTGACATTATCTGGTAGTATTCGTGGCTCGGGCACGACCACACAGGTTTTGACTTTGCAGTACCAAGGTACGGAGTTGGAGGCAGACAGCAATGGGTATTGGTGGCCGGTTAATGACCAGAAGACACTATCGAGCCTTGATGCTCGTTACGGTTTACTAACTGGTGCTACCTTCACCGGAGCCGTAGCTGCTCCTGATTTCGCGCCGTCAGGCCTGACCGGCGCTACGGCGTCCTCCCGTTACGTAGGGGCTACGACTAGCGGTGCTCCCACGTCCGGCACCTTCAGCAAAGGTGACTATGTCATAGACCAGACCGGTACCTTATGGATTTGTACGACTGCTGGTACTCCGGGTACCTGGACGCAAGTGAGCGGAGGGGGTGGTGGAGCGACACTCGGTGCCAATACCTTTACCGGAAACCAGACAGCGCCAGCGTTTGTAGCTAGTGGTCTAACCGGTGCAACTACGGCTAGTCGTTATGTCGGTGGTACGGCTAGCGGAGCGCCCGCAATTGGCACGTTTGCGGTTGGTGATTTCATTATCGACCAAACTGCAAAAATTTGGGTCTGCACCACCGCAGGGAGTCCTGGCACTTGGGCACAAGTCGGTGGTGGTGGCGGAGGTAGTAGTACCGTCACGATAACCAGTCAGGCGAGTAATTATACGTTTGCTCTTTCTGACGGCGGTACAGAAGTGGACTACAATGGCACCTCGGCCGGAACTTTTACGGTGCCAACCAATGCCAGCGTCGCCTTCCCAGTCGGAACAATTATTTCGTGCTGTCAGATGAGTACTGGCCAGCTGACCATTGCCGCTGCGTCTGGAGTAACGCTCAATACTGCCAACGCAACTACGACACGAGTTCAGTATTCCCTCATTAGTATTACGCAGACTTCCACTAATGTATGGCGTGTGGATGGAGATACATAATGACTAATGTTGTATTTGCGAGAAGAAGAGTCAGTCCAATTGTGGTTTCAACCATCTCTACGGCAAACTCATTTAATTATTGGATAAGAGATGGAACTATTATGCTTCCCGCAACCGCCGGTAAGATCGCGACAAGTGGTAATTTTAATTATTGGATGAGAGATGGGTCAATTATTTATCCAAGCTTTGTATCAGCAGGTAAAAACTAATGGCTACTTGGTATGTTCGTAAGACCGGTTCAAACTCAAGCGCCGGTACGTCCGCGGGTGCCGCTTGGCTCACTATCGGCCATGCTTTGGCTTCCGGTTCCGGAGTAGCCGCCGGCGACTCAATCTATATTGGCGCAGGTGTGTACCGCGAAACAGACACGGTTGCGATCTCCGGATCATCGGGCGGTGGCAGTATAAACATTATTGGGGATGTTGATGGAGCCAAGACAAGTGATGCAGGCGAAGTGAGATGGACCGCTTACACTACGAATGACACAACCGCACCTGCGAGTTCAGTCTTACTAGCTTTAGGCTCCCAAAGTTATTTAGCTTTTTCACTCCTTACTATGGTGGGGGGAGCGGGAAGTACAACCATGCTTACAGCATCCGGTAGTACAAATATCTCATTCACGGACTGTACGTTTCTTGATGCTGCCACCCCAGGCAACGGATCCTGGACTCTGACCGCTGTAGCTGCCGCTGCCACATCTTGGACGATTGACCGTTGCACCTTCTTTAGCACGAAGCAGTACACCACCATAGCTATTACGCTTCCGACTACTAACATCGGCTCGGCAGATTATGATTCTATGATAGTTATTAGAAACTCACTTTTTATATCCGTGGGTGGTCAAACATCAGGGGGTGTCCTCAATATGTCGACTTCAGGGTCCAATACCTATAAAGGCGGCGGGGTGAGAGTCTATAATTGCAATATTCTAACGGGTGGCATCGGTTTCTGGGCGAATAGTGCTAGTCTGTCGACTACTGTGCCGTGTGAGATACATAACTCAATAATTGTTTGCACTGCTGGGACTAACGCTAATACATCGGGGCAAATTACCGAAACCTACAATCTTTTTTACTCGCCCACACCCCGAACGAACGTCACTGCTGGTACCGGCTCTATTTCCAATGGTTCTTACGCACCAATGGTAGAAGTCGGCCAATCTTACAAGTACGGAGCAGGCGCTATTCGTCCATTCCTGGCCCCAACCGCTGGTTCTCCCGTACTGGGCTTTGGTTCTGGTGGTAGTGGTGGTAACTATCCAACGGTAGATTGGATGAATCGGCCAAGACCCTCCGGAGGAAGCTCAGCTAACTACGCTACAGGCTACTTGGAACGACATGACTTCGCAATTCAAGACACCAGCATCTACAATGACACGCCGTCATCGGGTGAACTCATTGGGCCAGGCGACCAGTTTATCCAGGTACCAGTCAACGCGGCTGGCTCAACTATATCGATCTATCTTCGTTATGATTCCTATGGCGGTTCGACGTTGCCTAGCGTGACATTGCTGACGTCAGGCGAGTTGGGCATTACGACGCAAACAGTTTCGTGCACATCAGCAGCATCGGGCGCTTTTCAGCAGCTGACCTTTAGCTCAGTTTCGGCAAGTAAAGCTGGCTGGGTTACTTTACAGATCACCAGTTATGACACCGGCGGAACTGGGACTGTTCATTTTGATACGTTGGCCGTAGCCTAAAGTTGACGCCAAACTAAAGAAGAAAGAGGTAAAACATGCTCAACAACTTCGCACTATTGGACCTCAGCACCCCGGATTTGCTTATCATTTTAGCTATCGTCCTGTTGCTCTTTGGCAGTAAGAAACTACCAGAACTATCTCGAAGTATTGGCCAATCAGCGAGAGAACTACGAAAAGGATTATCTGATGTAGGTGATGCCAAGGAAGAGCTTAAAAAGCAAGTATCCCAGACCGAAGTAGCTACTAAGGGGAAGAGAGTAGAGAGTTAGTTATTATGACCAACCCTCACCTGTGTAAGCGGAAGCGAGCTACGACAGAATAGGCTGGGCTGGCGGGGCGCATGCAACCCGCTCCTAATTCACTTCACGCTCCGGTGTGTGGCCTCCACTGACGTGCATACACCCGCAACCATCGCGTCTATGGGTTGACTGCTATCGAGTTGCACGGCCTGGATGCCAGCCTCCGCAAACGCTGCCCGGATGCCCTCAGCCTCATCGGCATAGCGCTGGGTCCGTAGGGCGAACAGCCGTGGTGCATCCCCTCGGCGCGGATGCAGCAGGCCGCCGCAACGTGCGCAACGTTCGGGATCTTCCTCGCTTGCCGGAGCCGGTATGCGCGGGTCGTGAATCGGGTCTTGTTCACACTGGTGACAGACACGCCGACCAAGTACGCGGCGCTCGCGCACGTCGTGGCTTGCCAACAGCTCGACGACGTGGATAGCGCACACAGGCACTAGGCCCCGTATGGCTCCCAGGAGCAGCCTCACCTGGGTACCTGATCCGGGAAAGTTGTCGAGCAGCACCAGGCGAACCGTCCCATCGGCCACGAGCCGTTCGAAATATCCTCGCAGCGCCCGCGTCACGGTCAGGTCATCGATCCAACCGACCCGATCGGGCTTGATGGCCGTCGCCGCAAGGATGATGTCCGGCACGTGCTCCCGTAGCCGGAACACCTCGCAGCCTGGTGACTCAGCCAGCCGCAGTGTGAGTGTGGTCTTGCCCACCGCAGGTGGCCCGATGACCGCAACCACGTTCTGCAGCATGTACGGCTCCACTTAGAACGCAGGCTGACGCGGAATCTCGCACCAGACGCACTTGCCGCCCATGACAGGCGGTTCGTACCAACCCCACCGGCTACTGAGGACGTCCAGAATCTGAAGTCCTCGCCCGTTCTCGGCCCATACGTGCACGTCCTCTTGGAGCACCGGTGGCTGCGGATCGGCGTCCCAGACCGAGGCAAGAACCCGCTTCCGGTTGGCGTGGAGCCACAGGCGGACTGAGAATGGCAACGGTGCATCCAAGGCACGCGTGATGGACACGGCATTGGTTATCAGCTCCGAGACCAGGAGTTCCGTGACCTCACTCAGTTCGCTGAGTCCCCACTCCTTGAGTACCGCCTTGACATGTCCCCGCGCGGAACCCGGAGCCGTGGTGAGCGCACCGAGTTCGAGGTAGCTACTGAGCAGCGGCCGTGCCGCTGGGGTCTGTGCTTGGAGCTTCTGCCCACCCCTTGGATGACTGGATCCGGATACCCCGTTCGGGGTGAACGTTGGGGCGGCGAGAAATGCCGCCTGAGGCGGTGAGTCGATAAATCGTTCGATTGGTAGATGGGGGCTGCCGCTCATGCTGCTCGACCTCGAAACTACGCTCGGTCTGGTCTCGGTCTGGCACGGCGCTCCGCCTCACGTGCCGCAAACGCAGACGGAGCGCCGCTCTAGCAAGCGTCAGCAAGACCGGCGACAATGAACATGACCAGCGCGTATGCGTTGTATGCATGAGGCGCATACAGGCGCTTACGGACCGCGTAAGCTCGTAGACACTCCGCAGTCGAGCAGCATGACGCCCCCCGAGCAACAACCGGAGTCCACGGTGGCCACATCGCAACCGGCAGCGCGCACCTGCGAGCGCTGCGGCGTGTCCTTGGCGCGCGACAACAGCGACATGCAGTGCAGTTCCTGCCGCCGTAGTTCAGCGCTCAAGCCGCCAGCAGTGCCGCGTGAGTTCTGGAACACCACCCCGATGCGCCACGCGCTCGCGACCCGGCACATTGGCCGCATCATCTACGTCTACCGCACTCACCCGTGGCACGGCCGACAGCTCTCGCAAGACGTGATGGGCGGCTGGCTCGACCTGACACAACCGCAGCTCAGCCGCATTGAGAGCGGGCGAGCAATCGAGGATCTGGGCAGGCTCATCCACTACGCCAAGACCCTCCATATCCCCCGTGACCTGTTGTGGTTCAAACTGCCGGACGACGACGCCAGTAGCGACGGCACGCCGAGGCTCACGCTTCCGGTGATTTTCAACGGGCAATCGGTGCTGCTGCCCATAGATGCCGATGCCGCCCGCGCCCAGGGTCTCGACGCGCTGCTCGACCAACTGACCGATTCCGACGAGGCAGCCCGGCGGTTGGATGGCTTGCCGCTTCCTCTGCACATCCCGCCTCAGCGCAGCCGCATGATGCAGGCGCTGGCGCCTGGCGACATAGCCGAGCTAGAGCGCCTGGCCGCCGCGCTCGACGACGCCCGCCACTACCTTGACGGTTCGGTGGTCGATCTCTTCCGCCAGCAGCTCGACC
>Ga0207416_1000641_pt1 | contig 56189 bp, 46 predicted proteins | sample PaiPotPPM11metaG_FD_184107 | JGI IMG/M metagenome (GOLD analysis project Ga0207416, IMG submission 184107) | Iron sulfur acid spring bacterial and archeal communities from Banff, Canada, to study Microbial Dark Matter (Phase II) - Paint Pots PPM... ... | reverse complement strand
ATAGGCGTGTGAGTACCCATCGGCGTCGCTGTGGGTGTCGCTGTCACTATAGGCGTGTGAGTACCCATCGGCGTCGCTGTGGGTGTCGCTGTCACTATAGGCGTGTGAGTACCCGTCGGTGCCGCTGTGGGTGTCGCTGTCGGCGTGTGAGTACCCGTCGACGTCGCTGTGGGTGTAGGAATAGGTCTGGACGTGCGAGTTGGGGTCGGCGTTGCTGTCGGCGTGTGAGTACCACTTTTTCCAGTGTTATCCCCACTGTTTGCAGTACTATTCCCACTTTTTCCAGCATTACTGCTCGCTCTGGTGATATTGTTAACTGGATTAGGAATAGCGTTGCTCACATTGGGAATTGGAGTTGGTGGAGTTGGAGTTGGGGTCGCAGAACTGGATGAATTGGTAACAGGTGGTGGAGGGAAGCCGGGTGTCACAGTGAATTCGTCCAGGTTGAGAGGGTTCTGGCTATTTTGCGAGCTGTTAAAACTGATGGTGATGGTATTATTGCCCTGATTCAATAATGCAGGAAAGACAGCGAGATCATATGTATTCCAGCTATTGGTAGCAGGGAAACTAATTTGAGCAACGACGGAATTGGTGGTACCAGAGGTATAAATGGGACCTGTTGGGAAGTTGGCCGTATTCTGATTGCCATTGACTTGCAGATAGCGCACGGCGTTGCCACCTCCTGCAGCATAGCGGATGATTAGCAATTGTGTCCCTGCAGTCGGAGCAGAGACCGTGAAACTCACCGATTGACCATCCTGACTCCAGTTACTGACATATCCGCTGTTGCTCAGATACCCAGCGAACTGCGTTGCTAAGCTCAGGCCTCCCTGCAGGGTCGCATCTTGTGACTGATAGGTAGCGATATTATTATTGTTGGGCAGGATCTGTAAAATCTCGACCGCCGATGCCGCTTCCCAGGACTTAATGGGACCTGTTGGTGCTGGCTCTGCCCAATCCGGCCCGACAAGATTGTCGGAGGGACGCCGATCGTTCACCGCAAGGGCCGCGTTCTCATCGAGCACTTGCCCGTAGGCAGCACTTTGAGAGACCGCATAGTTGCTGTTAAAGGCCAATTCTCCGAGATAGTGAGCATAAATCCCCTTATAAAGAGCTCTCTCATTTGTGCCTTCATTACAGGTATTATTTGGGTTAACGAAAGAACCGTCATTGACAATATTGCCATTATTGCCACTAGCACTGTTACTGGTGTCACCTGCGGATGTGTTATTATTACAATCCGACTCATACCGGATGATGCCATCGCCATCTACTGTCACATTGCTAAGAGATGCATTAGCAACATTATTAGCATCTGCTAGATATGAGACCGACTGATTGTTCGTTGAACTTGAATTATTCTTTGTTGCATCATAGAGCACAAGGGCTGCTCCGATAAAGGTGCCATAGTTGTCGCTAAACTGGTCCATAATAATGCTATTACTAGCACTATCGTAGCGGTCGTAAACGGCACCTGATGTGCCTGTTAAGTTCGTCAAGTGAGATCGTATCCAGCTATAGATGCTCTGAGCCTTGGTAAGGTAGCTACTGTCTCCCAGGATGGTGGAGAGTTGGGCTGCTGCCATAGTAGCCAAAGCGTTGGTGACCATGTTCTTCTGAGAAGTTTGATTATTGAATGTCCAGATCCCCCCACCAGCCTGAGTGGTATCCCAAGACTGATAGACCTTATCAAAGAGAGCCTTGGCGCAATCTCTATAGGTGGTGTTTTTGGTAAGAGTGTAAGCTTGCAAACTGCTTTGGGCCCACCAAGCAAGGGCATTGTTACTAGTTACTTGCCATTGTCCACAGTTGGCGCCATTTACGCTGGTGACATGATTATAAATATCTCCAATCATCTGATTGTAGGTTGTATTCTTGGTACGAGTATAGGCATCCATGATGATACCCCAGTCAACACCTTCGGTCCACAGGTCAGCTTCAGCGTGGTTTTGGGTATCTGTGTAGAAAAAGTGGTTGGTTGGGTCATAGAAAGCACTGATGAAAGAAGATATAGCTTGATCCTGGTCTGAAGGAGTAAAGATTGGGGAAGCCAATGCAGGATTGGTCACCACGAATATCGTGGTGATTTCCAGACTTATGAGCACTAACAGAGCAATGGCATTTGCTGCCATCTCTCTATAGCGATGGGGCTTAGGGGAAAAGGTGGAGAAGCATCCTTCCACTAGCTTGACTGTCCTTGGCATACTAGCTTCCTTTCTGTATGCTATCGTGCCTGTTGGCAACTTGATAGAAATTTGAGATGAAATCGAGGAGTGTGCTCTCTGGATGTCTGGTAAAAGGTGTGCATCTGTCAAACTACTTCCCGAGGCTCTATGGCCAGCCGTGCAAGGCAAGAAGACTGGTGGCTGGGTCTGGTCAGGTGAAGCAAGCAGAGAAGACAGGCAGATGCCCCCCATCTCTACAAGCCCATTCCCTTAAAGAGGATTGGGTCCCTGACACTCAGTAGTGATCTTCTATTAGAATATTGTACTAGAAGTTTGCACGACCCTGCAAGAGGAAAATAGGGACAAACAAGGTATCTCGCTTTTCCTCAAAATACCCTTTTTGCATGTTATCTGCGGCGCCAACACCCACCAAATTCAAGGACCTGATACTATGCCGTCTGCGGCCCTATACAAGTTGCGATAATGCCTGGGCAAGTTGATCAATCTCTCCCTCTGTATTATAAAACCCGGTCGAGATGCGCAATGCTTTTGTACTATAGAGAATATGGCGAATGTAGATATTGTGCTCTGTCTGCAGATGCTTTACAACCTCGTTAACGTCGCGACCGCCCAGGATGAAAGATAGAATACCGCATGCCCCCGGTGTAGGAGTAAGGATGCTGAGACCTGGAATATCCTTGAGAGCATGATAGGCATAGGTGTTGAGATGAGAGATGCGTTCAAAGAGCCAGCGATAACCGACAACTGTTTCTAGCCACTCCAGAGCTGCCTGTTGTCCGGCGACAGCGGCAGTCTGCCGTCCTCCAAGCTCAAAGCGTTGGGCATGAGAATGAAGTACCCACTCGGTGCCCTCTTCATGATTGGCTGAGTAGTAGCCGACATACGTTGGAGTGACATAGCGAAGCGATGATTGACGAACGTAGAGAGCCCCAGTGCCGTCTGGTCCGCAGAGCCACTTTTGCATGGGGATCGCATAGAAATCGACGTCCAGAGCTTTGACATCGACTGGAATATCCCCAGCTGACTGGGCTCCATCGATCAGCACAGGGATCTCTCGCTGATGAGCCATCAGACCGATGGCCTGGACGTCAAGCACTGTTCCTGTCGTCCAGGTGACGTGTGAGAGTACAATCAATCGTGTACGGGAAGTAATCAACTCCTCAAAAGCTTCATGTATGGGACGATCTGCTTGCGGTCCAAGATCAGCAAAACGAATGGCAATGCCAAAGCGGTCCCGCAACTGATAGAGTGGGGCAAGGGCAGCGATATGCTCATGATTGGTGGTAATTATCTCATCACCAGCATGCCAATTGAAACCGTAGCTGATGATGTTTACCCCTTCACCGGTATTATCGGTCAGTGTGATTTCATTCTCTTCGGCGTTGATCAAGCGTGCAATACTGCAACGCGCTGAGCGATAGATCGTTGAAATACTCTGAAAAGCTGCCGACCCCAAACGCCCATTCTGCCATTCGTCTTGCAGACGTTCCTGCATGGCTTGCGCGACACAGCTTGGTAAGGGACCAAAAGTGCCTGTATTGAGATAAATATGGGCAGTAGTAGAGGGCATTTCTTGACGGATACGTTGCAAATGCGAAAGTGTTGACAAAGTAGAAACTCCTCTAATGTAGGGGACACTTGACGATTCAGGCAATAGTCCGATAGCTAGAGGGAGATTGGCCCTCCTAGATAAAATGATCTGTTACATAGTATAGCTCAGGATTGATATGTTTGCATTCCATCTACAGAAACCTCTCATGCACAGAGAGAAAACATTCCTTTTCTGATCCTTTAACAATTAGCTGCAAACTACGAAGTCTTAGCCTCAGATAGTTAGGTGGGTTTTTCCATGACCTTAGTCATTTAGCCATTGTCTCTTGACAAATATATCAAATTAACATACTTTAGACATATGAAACAACGTACAACGATCTATCTCGACGACCAAGACCGTCAAGCAATCAAACGTATTGCCCACTACTATGGGATTAGTAGTGACAGTGACGTGATCAGATTTGTCGTTAGAAAGGTAGCCAGAGAAGTTGAGCAGTATATATCAGGTGAGGAGAGTCAACATCGGCAAAAAGACACAGATGGATGAATTAGCTCGTGCTGGTGAGAGAAAAACATGCGTATCCGAAACTTTCGAACAGAAGATATACCAACACTAGTGGATATCCAGCAGGCAGCTGCGCAGGTTGACAGAAGCGTGAAGATGAGCGAAGAAGAATTGGCGGTCTGGCTCCTGGCAGAGACGGTAGATGCACTATCAAATGCCTTTGTGATTACCGATGATGATGATGAATTGAATACCTGGGGGCAAGCTGGTACGCTGGAGGGGATAGAAGGTGAGATCGTTGGTTACACCCTTGTTCAATTGTACCGGGATAGAGGGGCATATCACCTGCTAAGCCAGGGAGCAGTACATCCTCAGCACAGGCGCAGAAATGCTGGACGGGCACTGCTTATCTGCGCGATGAATAGGGCGCGGTTCATCGCGGCTGAATTTGAGTCTGAGGCAGAGCAGGAAGGCATCCCCGTCTATTTTGAAGCTTGGTTGCCTATTGATGACCCGGCTTCTGATCGATTGGCAGCAAAATGCGAGATGCTGTCGACGAATGAACAGGCTCCAGAGGGCATGAGGCTCTATCGGCGGGAATTGTGGCTATAAGAAATGCGGAGATATCGGCCATCCAATGTGACATTAAACAACTCTTGACTCGCCTCTGCAGGATTGAGAGACAGACGTGAAGTTTGCATCGCATGGCTAAAGAGGATAAATATTGTGTGGGTGAGATGAAAGGGATATCAGCATGGCAGTTCTAACGAGTATTGGGCAGGCCCTCTTTATGGCCTTGAGTATGTTCTGGGAAATCCTCTGGCCCCTGATTCTCGGCTTTACCCTCTCTGCAATCGTCCAGGCAGTGGTCCCGCACCAGTCAATAGCAAAGGCACTTGGGGGCGACTCGCCAAAGAACTTGGCGCTTGCTACGCTGTTTGGCATTGCCTCCAGCTCTTGCTCCTATGCAGCGGTGGCACTCGCCCGCTCCATTTTTCAGAAAGGGGCCAGCTTTACCTCGGCAATGGTTTTTGAACTCGCCTCCACCAACCTGGTGATTGAGTTGGGCATCCTTCTCACCATCTTGATGGGGTGGCAGTTTACCGCAGCCGAATATGTGGGCGGTCTGCTGATGGTGATCTTTCTTGCACTCCTGTTCCGGCTCACCCTCACGCCTCGGCTGGTGCAGATGGCAAAAGAGCAGGCAGAGAAAGGGGTAAAGGGCAGAATGGAAGGGCACGCGGCAATGGATATGAGCGTCTCTGGAGGATCGTTTTGGCGCAAGCTCTTGAGTAGCGAAGGGTTGACTGCCGTTAGTAACTACTTTGTCATGGATTGGGCTTCCGTCTGGATAGATATCGTTCTTGGCTTACTGATCGCAGGCGCCTTAGCCGCCTGGGTGCCCGATTCGTTCTGGCGTGCCTTTTTCCTATCGAACAATCCCATGCTGGCAAAAATTGAGGGGCCATTAGTTGGACCCATGGTTGCTCTTGTCAGTTTTGTCTGCTCTGTCGGCAATGTGCCATTAGCAGCCGTCTTATGGAAAGGCGGGATCAGCTTTGGAGGGGTGGTCAGCTTTATCTTTGCCGATCTGATCATTCTGCCAATTCTTGACATCTATCGCAAATACTATGGGTGGAAGGTCATGGGCTATATTTTCGTGACCTTCTATGTCACGATGGCTGCTGCTGGCTATGTAATCGAATTCCTGTTTGAGGCTCTTGGGATCATCCCACGGAACCGCAACGTTGTCGCCTTGACCTCAGGCATCCAGTGGAACTATACTACGGTACTCAACCTCATCTTCCTGGCGGTCGCACTCATGCTGCTGGTACGCTTTCTCCGAACAGGTGGTTTGCCTATGCTAAAAATGATGAATAGGCCAGAACAGGATGCGGCTCACCATGACATGAATCATCATGCTATGGGTCATCATGACATGGTTCAATAGGAAGGAGAAGGAATTTCAGGCATCAACAATCACCAATCTTCCTGTGCTGGTTGAGTTGGTGAATTCCATAATCCATAGTCAAGAGGCAGACCACACTCGCTCCTAGAAGGTTCTTAATATTTCGGCTTTACACATGAACCCACAGAGAGTAATATAGAATTCACCCTATCAGTATTTCATGATTATTGCAGATTAGGAGGCTCTTAAATATGCCACGAACGGTCTTTTGTGCCAAACTCAAACGTGAGCTGCCAGGATTGGAGAAACCTCCTTTCCCCAGCAAGTTGGGCGAGCGGATCTATGAACATATCTCAAAGGATGCCTACGATATGTGGCCCGCCCAGCAGACACTCATCATTAACCACTATGGGTTAAACCTAGCAGATCCAGAAGCACGTAAAATCTTGCGCGAGCAAATGGAAGAGTTTTTCTTTGGAGAAGAGACAGCTACATCCGAAGAATAAGCTTCCGAAGATACTGGAGCCGCTGCTGAGGGCAATCCGAGGAGCAGCGGGCCAGTCGGCTTGATGAAAATCCACCTCTCTGCATTCATAAAATATCCACCTTTTCTTTCCTTCTTTTGGAGGAAGCAGATGCAGGCTTCCTGCCGCTATACTTCTAGATAGTGCAGTACCCTTTTAAGAAACGAGTACTAAAGCATTCTATTCCAAAATTAGGAGGGGTCCATGTATCCTATTGATCGCAATCCAGTATTCAATAACTCTGGACAGGACCCATCTTCGCCCGTCAACCCCAGCCAACTGCCAACAAAGCATCAATCCCTTCATAGAACATTATACCTTGCAGCAGGTGCAATCATCGCCGCATTACTCATTGGAGGATTAGGAGGATGGCTCCTAGGGCAACATAACTCTGGAGTCAGAAGTATCAGTACAGTCAATCCCGAACAACAAACACAGACGGAACAAGTAGCTGAAAAGTTCCACACAGCGGTAGTACAGATCAATGTTCAGAAATCGCCAACGGAAGCTGCGATTGGTTCTGGGGTACTGATCGATCGTCGTGGCTACATTGTGACCAATAATCACGTTGTCGAGGGCGGACAGAACATCAATGTCGTGTTATATGATGGCTCAGCCCTGCCCGCCCAATTGACAGGGACAGACCCTGCTGATGACCTAGCAGTCATTCACATCACTCCTCCCAAGAATATCACAGCAGCACCAGTAGGAGACTCTTCCAAGCTTAAGGTAGGTCAGTCAGTCCTGGCCATGGGCAATCCACTGGGTATCACGCAAACGGTAACAGCAGGTATTGTGAGTGCTTTGGGGCGCACAATTCCAGAGGGGACAGGCAACGCCGTCATTATCAACGCAGTACAGACCGATGCGGCTATCAACCCAGGAAATAGTGGAGGCGCACTTGTTGATATGCAAGGAAACCTGATAGGCATTCCAACACTTGTCCCCATCGACCCGGAATTTAACTCACCAGCAAGCGGGGTAGGCTTTGCTATCCCCTCCAACAGAGTACACTTTATTGTGCCACAACTGATAGACTCAGGAAAAGTGGTCCACTCTGGCCGAGCGAGCCTGGGAGTACAAGTGATTGACATCAATTCCAACATTGCAGCACAAAATCAGCTCCCCATCGATCATGGGGCCTTGATTGTCAGAATAACTCCTAATAGCTCGGCGGAGCAGGCAGGTCTCAAAGTAGGCGATATCATCGTTCAGATTGATAACACTCCTGTGAATAGCACTCAAGAGTTACAAGACGCTATAATAAGAAAAGATATTGGTCAAGCTGTCTCCTTGAAGATTTACCGGGGCAATCAGCAATTGACGGTCAAGGTAAAATTGGGAGAGTTACAGGTGCAATAGACTACTTTGTATGTCGGATATACTTACCTGGTACAATATCTTCCGCCTCACCAGATGCCACTGAAGCCATGACATTCAACACCTCAGCTTTGGGATTGATGATAAGATCGTTCACCACGGAGCGGACGCAGGGAAAGGCACGTGCAATCTCTTCTGCAGCGGCTTTTTCTTGTGCGTTGTGGACAGCACCACTCAGACGTACGACTCCCAGACGTGGATAGACCCCAATAGGCAGATCGCGTGTGCGAGGATCACGCCCCAGAGCGAGTGCCAGATCGCTTGCCAACTGATCATCCCCAACCAGATTATTCTTGACTTCTAACAGACCAATCACCCCTACGGACTGATCTGCGACCATCTCACCACGCAAAGAACTCGAAATATTGCCATCGAGATAGAGTACTCCATCAAGCACACGTACATTTATGCCGCGAAAATCTACATGCAATGGAGCCAGATCAAAGAGAATCTTCTCGACGTCTCGCTGTAATTCACGATCGGACCGATAAGACGGTAAAGCATGTAACTGTATCTCAGGAACAGAAATAGTAATTAGTCCCGTCTCCAGCTTCGTCAGGACTTCCTGGCGCAGTAATATATCCTGACCGGGGAGCAGATCATGCACAACTAGATATGCAAGCTCACCACTTTCCGGTTGCACAGCAATCAGCTCTAATGATCCCTTAGCCCCTGTAGTTGTATTTCGAATCATGCTTCTTCTATCTAATAGAGCTCCAGACGGGGCCTGCCGACTGGCCGAAGAAAGCTCTGCACGAGTAATATCAAGCACTACTCCCTCTCCGCTGGCGGATACAACAACTGCAAAGGGCAGATAAACTGTCCTACCGAAGAAGAGACCGATTTTCACTCCAATATGGCTCAAACGGCGAGCGGATGCAGCAAAGCAGAGATGGCTAAGTACACCCTCCTCACCATCGGAACACAATACCTTGCAGCCGAAACGAAACTTTTGCATTTCAGAAATTGAAGTCATCTCGTTCATCTTGCCAGACCTCACTTTACTTACCATCCTAACTATCCTAATAACAGCTACAACCTAACCCCCAGGCTATAATTCTCTAGGAAGAGTGTAGCATGTCTCACCTAGAGAAAACAAGCCACCCTGCTCCCACTGCTTGTTGCCACAAAACCTTAGCTCAAGCTCATCTTTCTTCTTCCACAAAACCTATCCCTGAAAGCGTGCCCAAGCCCCCGCCATAAAGAAGAGAGGAACAAAGCTCCGTTGTTGTTTGGCCTCTGCTCGAATCAGCTCAACGTAGCTATCGATATCCAACTCCTCCGTCAAAATTCCATATTCACGCAGCTTTGGCAGGATATCATATAGTACATCAGCCACGAAGTCATAACCTATCCAGTCCTCTGTCGTCCCCACAATCCCATCGAGCCACATCTGCGGCAGCGGCAAGCCAGCATCTAAAAACACAGTAGGGAACTTGAACCCTATTTGCATTTCTGCTCCTGCATGACGAAATCCCCCGGCAACCCAGGTCATAGCTTGCTGAAATAGATGAGGAATGGGAGTCATCTCAGCGGCCCGTTCGCTCACACTCCATTCGATTTCGTGGAACGCTACTATTCCTCCTGGACGCAAATGGTTGCAACAAACACGCAGTACATCAGACTGATTTGCGACATAGATCAAGACATTGCGACCGACAACGGCATCAAAGTCGGTATCTAGATCAATATTACGGATATCTCCCGTTACAAAGGAGACATTGGTTAGTCCAGCAGCATGCACACGCGCTCGTGCCACATCTAAACCAGCCGAATACACATCTACTCCAACAATCGATCCTGTTGATCCAACTAGTTCTGCCAGCAGCAAAGCGACATCTCCTGTGCCACTCCCTACATCCAATACCTTCATGCCGGATGTAATGCCAGCATGCTCAAAAAGATGTTTTGTCGAAGGATATAGCAATTGCCCCAATTTTTGTAGACGCTCTTCTTCGCGAGTTGGATGACCTAATACGTAGGTAGCATCAGATGTCTTTTGGATATCCATATGTATCACTTTCCCTTTTCTTGTTATATGTCTAAATAAGGTACTCTAGTTACTCTTGTCAGGATGAAAACACAAACGGTTGTATGGTCGTGTACAAAGGTACTCATCTATATTGCCGTCAAGCCTCCCCTATGCGAAAAACTTTCTTGCTGAGATACATGTAAAAGCCCTCGCAATCCACCTGGGGTGAGAGCGACTATTGATGGTATCCTACTGTTTAAGTAGCTAGGTCTAGTCGACGGATAGCGCGAGAAACAGGACAGTGCTGAACTGATGACCTTACTGACACTCCCCTGGCTAAAGCACAGGGGGTTCTTCCTTCACCCATGAGTCTTGCCACTGTCCATTACTGGGGCAGCAGTAGAGGGCCGCATGTCCAGAAGCGTTTTGCACTTCTCTTCTGAGAAGTACCTGTTCCCGTGTGCCCCACGGTACAGTCTTTCAAGTTGAAGAGAGACAAACAGACCGTTAGGTATGTATTGCGCTCTTGTCTCACAAGACAAGACCTTACGCGATCTCTCATCTTGTTTTGCTCTTTGGTTAACACGCTAGTGCTTTTACCCATGGGAACGATTTACCATGGAACCTGCAAACACTCTTCCGTTGTCAAAGTACTAGACGTAGCATACCATACATGTCAATAAATAAATATTCATCATATTAGAGGTGAAAATGAATATTCTTTTATGCAGGAAGATATTCCCCTATACCCAAGCCACAAGAAAGGTAGGCCCATTCATCCCCGCCTTGAAAGAGCGGGGCTGGGCTGCGTCTGGTAACTACCTGAGACCTAGTCAGACTGTCAGGCTATCAGACTTGCCTCCTTTACGAAGGTTGCTTGCTATGGTAGAATACCTAAAAAGCAGAGACGCACAGAGAATGAGCTGGTCGCTGAAGATGTACGTATTGACGGCTCTTATCAATCTCTTGGGGAATAATGCTCAGCACTTTCTACTGATCTTGGACGACTATCATGTGATCACTGAGCAAGAGGTACATAACACACTTTTATATCTGCATGAGCTGGTCCTGCTCCGACACTGGCTAGAGCAACTACCAAGAGAAGTTGTGCACTCCCGGCCTCGCCTCTGTCTTGCCAGTGCCCAACTCCTGTGGATGATTACCCCACGCACTGTATTAAGAGCAAGGCACATAAACGTCAGCCGAAGCGGGCAAGAGAGCGCAACAAGACCTCACCACCATGAGCCTCTCTCGTCTTCTCTACGGAGGTTGACCGCCCTGGTAGAATAATCTAAGAAGCAAAAGGCTTTGCAAAGAATTAATTAGTCTTTAATAGTGTTTTCATGATTTTGTTTGTCCGACACAGGCATAATACTTGAAGACGGAAATGGAAGCACTTACAGATAGGAGAAGCTACCATGGATACGTCGACACTCTTAGAGAACCAGCTTCTGGCCACCCAATTCTATGTGCCCATCACATTGGGTTCTCTCATCTCACGTCCTCGTCTGACTGGCTTGCTCAACGAGAGCATGAAGTATCCCCTCACGCTCGTCTCTGCTCCCGCAGGCTTCGGCAAGACCACATTACTGGCTAGCTGGAGCCAATCGTTGCCTGCCAGCTACCCGAGGGTAGCCTGGGTCTCTCTCGAGGAGGAGGACAATGAACCTCGGCTGTTCTGGGCGTGTGTTTTGACCGCACTTAATAGACAACAGCCGGAATGCTTCACCTCACTCTTGATGCAGTTGCAATCGCCGCAATCCCCACCGCTCAATACCCTCTTGGCAGAGGTTGTCAACCTGCTGGTGGAGCAAACAGATCACTTCCTGCTGATCCTGGACGACTACCAGGTGATTACTGAGCAACGGGTGCACATGTCTCTCGCCTATCTGATCGAGTACCTTCCTGCTCAATTACGCATCATCCTGGCAACTCGTGCTGATCCCCCTCTGCCACTTTCGCTCCTTCGGTCACGCAAGCAGGCATTAGAAGTGCGGACGGACCAGTTGCGCTGTACCGTAGAGGAGACGAAATCCTTCTTGCATGAGGTGATAGGCACCCAGTTGCCACATGAGACGATCCAGCAGATCAGGAGTCGCACGGAGGGCTGGCTGGTCGGTCTGCAATTACTGCGTCTGTCCCTGCCAGAGCAAGCTGATCCTCTCAGCTTGCTGAAGGAAGTCAGTGGAGATCAGCGCTACATCCTGGACTATTTGACCGAGGAGGTCTTGCAACGACAGCCACAGGAGGTGCGGACGTTTCTGCTTTCCACATCTATTCTCGGACAGCTTAGTGCCTCGCTCTGTGACGCGGTCATGCAGCAGCAGGGGAGCCAGCAGATGCTCCAACGGCTCGAGCAGTCCAATGTATTTGTGGTGTCGCTGGACAGCAAGCGGCAGTGGTATCGCTATCACGCGCTCTTTGCCGAAGCCTTACGGCACTGGCTCGAGCAGGGCCATGGTGATGTGGTGCCCATCTTGCATCATCGTGCGAGTCGCTGGTATGCCGAGCACCACCAGACCACTGAAGCGATCCTGCATGGCTTGTATGCTAAAGAGTGGCACTGGGCTGCTGATCTCATTGAGCAGAAAAGTTTCTCGTTACTGTCACTCACTTGGGGAGCCAGTCCCTATATGCTGATCATGCTTCAACAGTGGCTCGAGCAGTTGCCTGCAGGCATCGTAGGGTCCCGGCCCTACCTCTGTCTTGTTTGTGCTCAGTTCTTGTGGGCGGTTGCCCAGCCTTCCATGCTGGAAGGCTGGCTCGACGCAGCTGAGGCATGCCTGAGAGCTTCATTCGTCAGGTCTTCAGATGAGGAGGACGTACAAGTGAGTCAGGAACAAGCGAATCTGCTCGGGGCAGTGATCTCCTGGCGTGCCTTCCTCGAGGGCCTTCAGAAGAATGCAGAAGCAACGCTCTCGCTTTGCCAGCAAGCACTCTCTCTGCTCTCACCAGACAACCTCGCCGGACGCTCCCATGTCGCTGGTGTCCAAATGGTGGGGTATTATCATTCTTCCGCCAACAATGCAACGGCTGCTATTGAAAGTGGGCTCCAAGCCGCTTCTCTTGCCCAAGCCATAGGGCAACCTGCTATCACGATCGCTCTCATAGGCTCAAGTATCGCATGTATGATAGGAGCAGGGCGATTACAGGAGGCACACCAACTGAGCCGACAAGCTGTCCTGCTGGGGGAGCAGCTAGCAGGAGTCGTTTTACCTGATAGAGGCTATCCTACCGTTTTTCAAGCAGAAATCCTGCGTGAGTGGAACCAGTTGGATGCAGCACTCTCTCTGGCACAAGAGGGTATCTCCCTGTGCGAGCAGATCGAATCGCTCACATCACTCGTATATATGCACTATGGGTATAGTATTCTCTTGCGCATTTTTCTGTCACGTGGAGAAGTGGATGCGGCACACTCTGTCTTCCAACAGATTGAAGGCATCGGCAGAAGCATGAACCCGCCTACATTTACGCACTTTTGTGCCCTTTTCACCACAGTTGACCGGATCAAGCTCTGGCTAGCCTGTGGAGAACGCGACCGTGCCACACGCTGGGCCAAAGAACTGGACCTGAGACAGGGGTGTGGTTGCCCCCTTGTCCGTGAACGGGAAGCGGTGGCACGCATCCATATCCTACTGGCAAACAACCAGCCAGTGCTTGCCCTACAGGAACTCACGTCCGTCCTTGAGAGAGCAACGGCGGGCCAGCGCTGGGGCCATGTCATTGAGATCCGGCTCTTGCAAGTCCTGGCCCACCAGATGTGCGATGAGGAGACGAAAGCGCTCTCTGCCCTCGCAGAGGCAGTACGTCTGGCCGAGCCAGAGGGCTACATCCGCAGTTTCGTGGACGAAGGGACTCCGGTGGAAGCGCTCTTGTATCAGCTACGCAAGCGAGAGCGCAAGAATGGGCCAACTCTCTATTTGGACACCCTACTTGCTGCCTTTCAGCAAGAGGGTATGGCACGTGTCCAGGCAGGAGAGTCCACCAAGACTCAGCCACTGCCAGAGCCTTTAAGTGGGCGAGAATTGGAGGTTCTCCAGCTACTGGCTCGTGGTGCATCCAACTTGGAGGTTGCACAAGAACTGGTGATTGCCGTCGATACCGTCAAGCGCCATGTCAGCCACATCTTCTCCAAATTAGGTGTGCAGAACCGGGTACAAGCAGTAAGGCAGGCACGAGAGCTTGGCTTGCTTGATGAGGAGCAGCAAGGCACATAAACATCAGCCGAAGTGGGCGAAAGAGTGCAACAAGACCTCACCACTTATGAGCCTCCCTCGTCTTCCCTTCAGGGCTGATGCATATCTGTTCCTCTCCGACCTCGTCAATCTTTGATGAGGTCGGATTAGAGAAACAGGGAAAGGGACAGGAACGACTCCCCGAGACTAATCGCGGGGCCGACCAGAACTTTCCAATCGCTCGCGCATCTGATCGAAGGTGGTGGCATCAATCTCACCGCTGGCATAGCGCTGGCGCAGGATCTCTAGCGCGTCAGGCATATAAGACGACCTGCTAGACGGGAACGAGCGGGCTATTCGGCCACGGCAATTGAACCGAGAGATGGCTCCCCATATCAGAAATCCGAGGAGCGCAAGACAGAGGAGGTGAAGCGGCCACAGGCCAGGTCCAAATCCCCAATACATAAGAAAAACCTCTCTTTCATACTCTTGTTTGTCCAAACTCACTCAATAAGTTTGTAGCACCAGTATAGTTGTGAAGAATGACGGGGGCATGAATTTTATCGCCCGGTTTTGTCATCGATCTGTCACCAAATGCTTATTTTCATTCCTGTGCACTGGAGAGTAGCGGTAGGCGTACTTCAAAGAGCGAGCCGACCCCAATTGTGCTCTCCACACGTATCTCGCCACCGTGGGCCTGGACAATCCACTGCACGATAGATAAGCCCAGCCCAGTACCACCGGGCTCAGTGTTCCCCGGCTTGCTGCTCTGCACAGGCAGAAGGAGTCTGTGGGAGCGTGCCTTATCTACGCGATAGAAGCGCTCAAACAGATAGGGCAGGTGCTCATCGGAGATACCAGGGCCATCATCCTGCACACGCACGATACCCCAGCATTCCTGTTCACAGGCCAGCTCGACATACACGCGTTTCCCGATACCGCTGCTATATTTGATCCCATTCTCGATCAGATTGGTCAGCATTTGTCCCAGATACTGTGGGTCGCCTCGGACCAGCACTTCCGGTAGATCTCCAGTCGCCAGAGTCATCTGGCTCCGGTTCGCCAGCGGGAGCAAGCGTTCCACACAGGTCAGGGCAATATCGCTCAGATCGACCTCTTGCAGGTCCAGCGTCATCTGTCCGGTATCGGCTCGTGCCAGCAGCAACAGGCTGTTGACCGTCGCCGTCATCTGCGCATTCTCGGCCTGGATCTGTTCCAGCACTTGCCGATATTCTTCCGGCCGCTCGAGCTGCGTCAGCGCCCGGTTGATCTCCAGATCAATAATGGTAAGTGGCGTGCGCAGCTCATGGCTGGCATCGGCGGTGAACTGTGTCTGGCGTTTGAAGGCAGCCTCTAGGCGTGCAAGCATGTGATCAAACGTCGCTGCCAGTTCTCCGAACTCATCTCTACGTTTCAAATGCAAGCGGCGTCGCAGATCGGTCGCATGAATTTCATGCGCCATTTGCGTAATCATCTTGACCGGGCGGAGCGCTTTGCCCGCTAGCCAGTAGCCCCCGATCGCTGCGACCAGCAAGGCCAGTGTGCCGTGAAAGAGCCAGATTGCCAGGAAGGGGATGGGATACTGGCGTGGCAATCCCACCAGTAGGATAGCGATGCGTGCGTTCTGGTTCAGCACAGGCGTCACCAGGACACGATAGGTAGTATCCCTCGCCCACCAGCCATGGGAATGGTTCTCTTGAACAGCGAGATCGATCATCCCCGCGTTCTGCTCGGCCCTTGTCTGCAGAGGCTTTATCATGCTGGCTGTCAGCGGACCGCGCAAGTCCAGGAGGCTTCCATCCGAACGCAGCAACAACACCATCTCCTGCGAGGATTGGTTAAGATGGAGAGCCATGGGCGTCTGGCGCTCCAGCAGTGCCTGCCTGTAGGTCTGCGCGAAACGCTGGCTATCCTGGTATACTTGCGTCTCCAGCCTGCTCTCGGCTGCGTTGGCATTCAGGAACGTCTGAGTAGCATAGAGACTGCCGCCAAAGACGACCACGATAAATGCCATCACTGCCAAGTACCACAGGGTTAGACGCGTTCGTACACTCGAGGTCAGGGAAACTCGAAAGTGATGCTGTGTTGGTCGTTTCATGGGTCACCTTCTAATCTTGCTTCAACGGTGATTACTCTCCTTATGATTATCGCATAGCAAGATGACAGATTGATGACAAAATGCGAAGGGAACGTTCATGTCCTTGTCATGCTTGTTGGTTACAGTTTGGCACAGAGACCCAGATAAATAATCGTCCTCCCTCCCACGTTAGCGGGGGTGCTAATACTGATAATGAACGAAGGAGAATACAATGCTCAAAAAACTGTTTGCAATCCTGGAATTAAGCTGTATCAGCGTCGTGCTGCTCGTCGCCTGTGGCAGCGGTTCCAACGGTCCCAATCCCGTCCATATGAACGCCACGAACTTTGTCCAGAGTTCGATCACCATCAAGAAGGGCCAGAGCATTACGCTCATCGATGATAACCTCTTTGTAGGGCATACGATCGCCAACGGAACATGGAAGAACGGCACGGCGAACCCGGCCAGAGAAGTGGGTGCACCCGAGATCAATGACGTGAAGGTCGGGGGCAACAGTTCAGCCATGATCGGCCCCTTCACGATCGCTGGCACCTTCCAACTCTACTGTCCCATCCATACTGGCATGAACCTGACCGTCATTGTAGAGTGATTGGCGTCCTTATTGTGGAGAGGCTAACCGATAGCCAATCCCCCGAATAGTTGCCAACAGCTTGACCTCAAAAGGGTCATCAATCTTACGGCGTAAGCGGCGCACGTAGACATCGATAACATTCGAGCTACACTCAAAATCATAGTTCCAGATGTGCTGCTCGATCATCTCACGTGTCACAACCTGGTTAGGATGGTACATGAAATACTCAAGCAGCGCAAACTCCTTGGGTGTCAGGTCGATCGAGCATCCTTCTCTTTCAACCGTATGTGTCACAAGGTCAACGATGAGATCACCGATCTCTAACCGCCCATTGGTGTAGGGATGGTTGCGTCGGAGTAAAGCACGCAAACGAGCCAGCAATTCGCGCATGGCAAACGGTTTGACCAGATAATCGTCAGCGCCGCAATCCAGACCTTGTACACGATCATCAATACTATCACGGGCTGTTAACAGCAGAATCGGTGTCTGGATACGACGGCGGCGCAGTTCACGGCAGACTTCCAGGCCATCCTTCTTGGGCAAAAGAATATCGAGAAGAATCAGATCATAGGGCGCCAGTTCGGCTAAATCCTGTCCCTCCTGCCCATCATAAGCAGTATCAACGCTATAGCCCTCATGTGACAGATTCATCTGCAGCGAACTGCTGAGACGGTGGTTATCTTCGACAACAAGGATGCGCATAGAGCAAGTTCCCTCTGAACGTGAGCATCTATTCAACAAGGCAAGACCTATTCCTGCCAGCTTCTTTCCTTTATTATAGTGATTATCGCACAGCAAGATGACAAATTGATGACCAAAAAGAGGTATAATGTTCATGTTCCTGTAATCTGAATCGGCTACACTGTTGCTACAGACACAAGAAACAAGGTGCTAAACGAATGATAGAACAATAATAAGGAGAATACAATGCAGAAACCGTTTCGTTTTGGCGTAGTATCTGCTGGTCTTACATCACCGGACACGTGGGTTCCCCTGGCACGGAGAGTTGAGGAGCTTGGTTATGCAAGTTTGTTGATGCCTGATCGTCCCTCCATAGGTGGTTTTGCCCTTTTCTCAGCTCTGGCAGTCGCGGCAGCGACAACGACTTCACTGCATGTTGGCAGCTATGTCTTCTGTAATGATTACCGGCATCCGGCGATGTTAGTTAAAGAGGTCGCAACTCTCGATGCGCTTTCGGGAGGACGTTTTGAGCTTGGATTGGGAGCGGGTGTGAGTGATGACGACTACCAACAGATGGGCCTATCGTTCGAGAGTGCTGGTACACGTGTCGGTCGCGTGGAAGAAGCTATTGAGATTATCAAACAGTTCTTCACTGGAGAAGAAGTGAATTTTTCTGGCAAATACTACACCATCACTGGAATGAAAGCCCTACCAAGACCAGCTAGGCAACCACATCCTCCCATTTTTATCGGGAGCGCGGGCAAACGGATGCTCACGCTCGCGGCCCGCGAAGCCGATAGTATTGCTCCAACGTTGAAATGGGGGCCCAAAGGGGTTGATCCAACCGATGCGACTCTGGAGGAAAAAATAGGCTGGATACGTGATGCTGCAGGTGAACGTTTCTCTGAGCTAGAACTGGCCCAGGTCGCTTATGGTATTTCGATTACGGATAGTAGCGCTCAAGCTGTTGCCCCTACCAGAGCACCTATTCCTATCCAGATGAGAGGAATGAGCACCGAACAGGCAGTCGAGCATCTTCTTGAACAGCGGGAACGCTACGGCTTTTCCTACATTCAGGTCTTCGATGGACAGGCAGAGAATTTTGCGCCTGTGGTCGCTCGCTTGAAAGGAAAATAAGTGCGCGGAAACAGCGCAGTGATGCCGAACCCTTCAAAAAGTTCGGCATCAATTTGTCTATATGAAAGCGCTCAGGTTCAATCTTTGCTACTCGCGGATACCGCGAGGAGGCAATGGACGAACAAGTGGGCTCATCACTGGCAAGTCCTTCTTGCCACGCGGCAGTCGCTGGCGCACCAAGTAGTTGGGTGCATTTGCTAGATCGTTCTTCTCCAGCGTCACATCCTCACCAAAGCGGTTAAAGAAGGATAGTTCGAAGTTCGGCGTCTCGCCCAGTGCTCCGTGCGGGCATACTTCCACACAGTCACCACAGAAAATGCAGCGATCCAGAGCAAAGGCATAGCGCGAGAGAGACCGCTCAACCATCATCAGTGATCCGGTCGGACAGACCTGGACACAAGCCCCACAGGAAACACAGTCTGTATCGTGCAGACTCACATTGAATGGCGTTGACACAATCGTATCAAAGCCTTTCCCGAACATGCCGTAGCAATCTGGCCCGATCACATCGTGGCAAACACGTACACATTGCGTACAGTTAATACACTTATTGGGATCACGCAGGATGAAGCTGTGCGAAAGGTCCGTATCGTAGTCATGGTAGTCGCTCGGCTCTCCATCATGGAAACGGTTATCGGCTAGGCCATGCTCGATGCTATACTTCTGCAGATCACATTGACCAGCTGCCGGGCAAGCACACTGTAAGCAGCGCCCAGCTTCGCGTTCGGCCTGCTCACGCAGATAGCCCATCTCAATGATGCGAAAGTTGCGCTTGCGTTCTTCATAAGGCAACATCGGCATCTTTACCTTCGGCTCGACTGGCTTGTAGGGCACGATATCGAAGAGATCTGGTCGGCGCTCCTCCAGCTCCAGGCGACGGGCCACTTCCTTCATTTCCTCATCCATCAAGTAGGCATGGATCGAACGAGCACCCAGTTTGCCTTGAGCTACACACTCAATGATGGTCTTAGCTCCCATCTGGCAGTCACCACCGGAGAAGACGCCTTCACGATCCGTCATGAAGTTATGCGGATTAGTTTGAATGGTCTTCCATTTGGTCCACTTCACGCCAGACTGCTCATTCAGCACCTTGGTATCGACAGCCTGACCAATCGCTGGGATCACTGTATCACATTTCACGATGAACTCAGAGCCTGGAATGGGTACAGGGCGACGGCGACCACTGGCATCTGGCTCACCGAGTTTGTTACGCTGGAACTCAACACCGGTCACCTTGCCATATTCCGTGACAATACGCGTCTGGCTGACATACAACTGCAAATGAGTACCTTCTGCCTCGCCATCCTCAACCTCTTCGTTTGTCGCACCCATCTCAGTGCGACCACGGCGATACATGGTATGGACCTTCGCGCCCAGGCGCAACGAGGTACGTGTACAGTCAAAAGCTGTGAAGCCACCACCAATCACAACAACCTCTTTGCCTTCCTTCACAGGGACAGGCTTGCCCTCGACCTTCTCACCCAGGTAGGCAATAGCATTCACAACACCTTCGGCATCTTCCCCAGGGACACGTAGTTCGTTACTAGTCCAACAACCGATAGCGAGATAGACAGCATCGAAGCCTTGAGCAAACAGATCGTCAACCGTGAAATCCTTGCCCAGCGCAACATTAGCCTGGAAATCGACCCCTAGTTGCCACACATGATCGAACTCTCGATCCATCATATCTTTCTGCAAACGATACTCTGGAATACCATACCGCAGCATCCCACCAGCTTGCGGCTGCATGTCAAAGACCTTGCAATAGTGCCCCTTGAGCGCCAGATAGTAAGCACAGGTCATACCTGCCGGGCCACCACCAACGATAGCGATCTTCTTGCCCGTGGGCGGATCTAGCACAAAAGGCACTGGCGGATCTAGCAGACAGGTCTCCGCTGCATGCCCGTGCATGCGACAAATGGCAATCTCTTCATCGACCAGTGCACGACGACAGGACTTTTGACAAGGAGCTGGACAAGTTAGACCCAGAATATACGGGAAAGGCAGCACTTCTTTCACCAGCCGTGCAGCCTCTTTCATCGACCCTTGCGCAATTAACTCCAGGTAGCCAGGAATGTCAATGTGGGTCGGACAATCAACCTGACAGGGTGGTTGACAATAAGCATTATGGTCGGAGAGCATCATTTCCAGGTTGGTCCGACGAATGTGGAATAGCTCATCTGAGTTCGTCGTCACCACCATGCCCGGTTCCGCAGCAGTATTACACGAAGGCAGAGGCCGATCTATCCCGTCAATGTGAACAAGACACATGCGACAAGCTGAGGTCGGCTCCAACTTCTCATCATTACACAAATTTGGGATATCGCGGATCCCATTATCAATCGCCACACTCAGGATCGTCTGCCCCTCATAAGCTTGCATCACCTTCCCATCAACGGTGAGTGTGAAGGTGGGCTGTCCCACTTCATTGCGCACCTTGGGAGCACGTGGCTCCTGAGGCGCGGGAGAGAAATTATCTCGAACGGATATAGCCATATATTTTCCTCTTAGCCATCTGACGCAAGTGAAAACAAAAGCTGCTTGGCATGCTCTTCACTAGATGCGATACTCAGCTCGATGATCAGCATTTGGAGCCGCTCTACATCGCTTACAGCAGCAATGATTATTCTTGCAAACTTCTCAAGTTCAGGAAAGCGACTTGCAACGAGACGGATTGCTATCTCTTGCGCTGTCTGAATAGCACCCTCCTGACGACCCTCCTTACGCTCATCATCAAGCATTTCCCTGAAAAGGGGGTCTGCACGTAATTCATCGTATATCACATGATACTCCTTTTTGAGTGGTTCCCTGTGCTCCTCGGATACACGCCGCATAGCCATACCGAAAGCGATTTTGAGCAATTCATGATCTTCAAATTCCAAATCGTGGAGCATGCCTTGCACCACATCCCACTCTGCACCTCCTTCGGTCAGAGGTAAGAGTGGTAAGAGCGCTAATCGTCCCCGTTGCCTGATATCTCCTGGCATCAGACACTGCATCTCCACCACGGGATAACGAAATTCTAGAGTACGAGACCACTATCGCAACGACGTTCCCTGCACTAATGGCGACGACTTGAGTTCTGCATCGTTCCTTAGATGGAAGACACCCGAGAGCACATCCCGCTTGTATTTGTACTTCTTACGTACCTTTTGGTTGTACTCTAATAAACGCTCTCCCATTTCCGAACCGTAACGCGTCTCAGATTCCAGATGGACCAGCAAGAAGCTACCATCCTCAATGATCTCAGTGTCGAGGAGCGTGTCGACAATCGCACGATCCCCTTCTAGCTTTTCTGGCAAATGCGCCAGATACCGCACCTGCCCTTCTCCCAAGATTAGATCTAGAAATGCCTGTGGGTCGGTACTGAACAAATAATGCATCGATCGATCCCACCACTTCCATGCTTCCATGACTTTTCCTTACCTACCACGTTTACCACACAAGAAAAGAAATCCCAAACTTTGATGAGCCTTGTCCCTCCCACTTAGCTATGGCAGGACATGCTTCGTGACAAAACGGTGAGCACGCACCGGAACACAAGTCCCCGTTGGACACTGCTGCTCCTGAATGTGCAGCGTAAAATGCTCGGGCCAATAACGCCGCGCCGTTCTCATCGGATTAGGGGCATGCACACCAAACCCGCAGAGCGAGCCATTTGATATATATCCTGTAAACTCATCTAGCACATTGAGATCGCCATTAACACCGAGATCACTTATAATGCCTTCAAGAATACCTGCAACACGCTTGACACCCAGGCGGCAGGGAATACACTTCCCACAGGACTCTACACTCAAATAGCGGCTACGTTCCAGAGCCCAAGCAACCATACAGGTCATAGCTGGCAGCAATTCGATAATGCTTGAACCAACAATTGCCCCAGCATCCTCCAGCGGGTCAAAATCGTAGGGAGTATCAAGCAGAGTAGGTGGCAGAGCACCACCTTCTGCACCACCCACAACAGCAGCTCGAATATCGCCCTCCGCTAAACTCACCCCAGCTTCAGTAAAAATATCCCGTAACGAAGCACCAAAGGGAACCTCAACAACCTTCGGCTCGCTCTTCGCCAGACCATAGACGGTCAAAATCTTCGTTCCTGGAGTCGTCGAAGTACCAACACGAGCAAAGGCCTCGACACCATCACGTATAATTCCAGGCACATTTGCTAACGTCTCAATATTATTGATCGCGGTCGGCTTATCCCACAAACCATATTGTGTAGGGAAAGGTGGACGCTGTTCAGGCATACCACGACGCCCTTTGATCAGAGCTATCTGTACAGTCTCTTCACCGCCCATGAAGCCCATATCCACGCCCAGCACATTAATAGTACAGCTAAAATTGCTTCCAAAGATATCACGACCGACACGATTGGCTTCTAATGCTTCCTGTAGGGCCTGTTGTACAGATGCAATGCCTTCTGTAAAGGTGCTACGTGTAAAAAGATACGCTTCAGATGCTCCTACAGCATAGGCTGCAAGCAGAATACCCTCGATGACCTGATGTGGATTACGCTCTAGCAACGAACGAGCGACCAATGAGCGGTTATCAGCATCATAGGCATTACAGATAACATATTTTTGCTCATCATCAAACCGTCGCACAATGCGCCATTTTTCACCAGTGAGACGACCAGCTCCACCACGCCCACGCAATTTTGCGTCGGTGACGTGCTGCACAACGTGTTCTGGCGATAGTTCACGAATAGCTTTTTCTAAAGCGGCATAACCGCCAGCAGCCCGATATACATTCAGAGTGCGCACATCGGGATCACTTGCCCGCCGTAATAATCGGTAAGAAGACTCAAACTTAGGCATCTGGCTGCCTCACATGATTAATATTACCCCATACACCACGCTTGTCCGGGGCCAGTCCGCGCATCGGTTGATCATCACGCGTAATACCCTTGACAGCAGGAGCAGGCTTAAACTTCGGACTCATCGTGGCAATTCCAAAGATATCGCTTAGATCTACACCACGAGCCTGGACAATGCGCTTGGCCGCTTGCAACGGCAAGTAGCCGTAGATATCCATAACGGCATCCAACAGCCCTGGCAGAGCCCCAGCCTCTTGCGACCATGTTTCCAACAAGGTATCGACCTTACTGAGATCAATCTCAGGCTCCAGATAGTCCTTCACAGGCATCGAGACACAGGGAGCAACTGGCTTATTCAAGTAGTCAACTGCATACTCAGAGATTCGCGTCTTATAAAAGCCAGCCTTCGACGCACCAGTTGCAGGAGCGATTTTGCGCGACGTGAACTTTTCAGCTCCTTCGCGAATATAGGATTGAAACCAGGGCCGCTCTTTCCACTCATATATCGGCTCATACTCGATGGTGATCGCACGAGGCGGGCAGGCCTTCTCACACAGAAGACAGGATTCACACTTTAAGTTGAACTCTGTCTGTAAACCTTCCTCGGCAATTAATTGAATTAAGCCCCGGCTACGCGGTGGCAATTTCGGCTTCTCATAAGGATAGAGCCTAGTCACCTTTGGCCGGAACAGGTGGCTAAAGGTTAGACCCATACCCTCAAGGATTCCACGCATACACTATACCTCTATTTCCTTCTCGCCACGTATTTTGAGACCCTGCTTGGCTATTTTCTCACGCAATTTCAGAATACCTTCAATCAGTGCCTCCGGACGGGGCGGGCAGCCAGGTACATAGACATCGACCGGTACGATCGTATCCACACCCTGGACTGTATAGTAGCTATCATAGAACTCGCCACCAGAGTTAGCACATTGCCCCATACTCAGCACCCACTTGGGTTCTGGCATCTGTTCCCATAGAAGACGCAAGCGCGGACCCATTTTCACAGAGACCGTACCAGCTACAATCATTAGATCGGCCTGACGGGGACTGGAACGGAAGACCTCGGAGCCGAAACGGGACAAATCATAGTGCGACTGGGCCGAGGCCATCATCTCGATAGCACAACAGGCCAGACCATACCCTAGCGGCCAGACCGACTTGGAACGCGCCCAATTCTGTGCCCACTGTAACATATCAGCCAGACTAGTTAGCTGAACTGGGAGTTCCTGATCTCCTGGGATATATTCATGAGGACCGGACGCCATAGCGATTGGGATTGGTCTACGGCGTGTTGCAGATCCCGCTGTCTTGCCATTTTCTTTCAGTTCGCTGCTCATCAGATTCTACTCCTCCGCAAAGGTTCAGCAGCACCTCTTGCTCGGTTTGAATTATCGTAGTGTTAATATAGAGGATGAGGAACGATCTATTTACACTCCGCTTCGGCCCTATTATAACACGTTTTACTTAGGCATGCTATAACCGCTGTTGATGGGGCATGTATGAAAAAGTGGTAGCATGCCACACATGAGAAAATACGAGAATGAGACTAATGTGACCATTGGGACACTTGGGACAGAAGTGACTCACTTCATGATAACTACAAGAATGAGACTAATGTGACCATTGGGACAGAAGTGACTCACTTCATGGTATACACGATAAAGTTATCAATATTATACTTTTTACTAATCTTATAAAAATGAATCACTCTATGCCAAAAATGAGAAAATTACTAAATTAGGATCTTTACTAATTTTAGTATATAACAAAGGTTACTTCTGTGTCAAGAAGAGATGATGCTGAGATGCTGAGGTGTGTCTAGGATTTTCAAGACTTTCTCATCTTACTTCTTCCTTAACAGACGCGAACTCAAGCGGTTGATGTGAGCAGCTTTGCAAGAATTTGCGTCCCTTCTCTTCCCTAATGGCCGACAGGGATGATATACTTTTTCCTGGGCTAAATTCCCCACAAAGGTTTTATGTTCATCATCAAGCTGTCTCAATCTACGAGCAGCTTGCTAACTTGTAAAGGAGAAAATTATGGCAAAAGCAGAGCGACGAGCTACAGCACAATGGGAAGGCGATCTAATCCAGGGTAGCGGAAAGATTGTTAGCGTTGGAAGCGGTGCAATAGAAGGGCTACCAATTACCTGGGCCTCACGCACAGAGAGTTCGGATGGTAAAACTAGTCCGGAAGAGCTAATCGCAGCGGCACATGCCGGATGTTATGCAATGGCGTTCTCTAACGTACTAGCTAAGGCAGGTACGCCTGCCAAAAAGCTATCCGTCAACGCAACGAGCACCTTTGAGCAAGTTGATGGGAAATTCAAAATCACCACCATCGATCTTGATGTTCGTGGGAATGTTCCTGAATTGGATCAGGCGGGTTTTGAGAAGGCCGCTCAACAAGCTGAACAAGGCTGTCCCGTTTCAAATGCTCTGCGCAACAACGTCCAGATTCGAGTCAAGGCTAACCTGGAAAAGTAGCCATCTTTGATCATGACCCTGTAGGGGTGGGAACGTTTATAGCATCGTGTTTCACGCCCACCCCCACAGGTTTCACTGACGTCTAATTTAGGTGAGGCCTGGTCATAAATGCTTGGGTAGACAATCGACCAGTTTGACCAGCGTGACAAGTAACGTGTCTTGAGATATCATACTGTCCCCTTGATTGTATTAGACTTCTTCCCCAATAAGGGAAAGGGATTGCAAGCACATCCCTGGTCATCAATGTGATTAGCATTGGTAGCTGGCCCTCATGCTTACACGCAGGTTATGTAACCCCATGGCAGCCAGAGCTAGGAAATCACTCATGCCCTGGCGGGTATTGCGCAAAATATCAGTGACACTACGGTTACGCTTGAAACCAGCATTACTATGTTCAGTACTGATACGGGCTTTGGCAAGGGCATCATTCGCCTCTTTTTGTTGCTCGGTTAATTCGTCTTTTGGTTCCCCCTTCTTTTTTCGTTTCCGCTTAAAAGGGGTTTGGATCACCGCGTTGCCGATCGCGAGGCCTTGGAAGCCACTGTCTGCACGCACCTGAAGTTCAGTCGTGCATGATATCTGTGCTTCATCGGTAATCTTCTTGTCATGCATAGTGCCAGGAGCTTCCTCACTCACAGCCAAAATGCGTTGTGTCTTGGGATGGGTGATAGTGACATGCTTGCTCGTATGGCGCTTCTTCTTGCCAGAATAGTGCTCTTTCTGCAGGATGTCATCTTTGGGACGACGGATAGGCCGCTCCGTTCCATCCGTAAGCACTCCCAGTTCCTTGAGTTCGGGAAACTCCTCAATGATCTCTTCCAGAGAGCGTCCTGTGGCTCGTTTGGGACGAAGGTGGCTTTTGTCTAATGCTGCGTCCAGAACTGGGAGCAAAATCCCCACCCATTTGCATGCCTTGCTTTCTGCCATGCTGAAGAACATCCCCTGCACGATGAGTAAGGGATAGATTCTCGTATAGACCAGGATAAACAGCAGTTTGTCTGCCACTTCTGGCAGGGCTCCTTTTTGTCCTCCCCCCGCTGCACGTTTGCGACCAGGGGCCTTCACACGCGGCTGGATCACCTATTGATCATATTGGGTTGAGAATGACTCGAGCAGACTCTCGAACTCTTTCATGTTCAATCCCGTCAGACGCTCGAACAGTGCTGATCGTTTCACCACTTGGGTATACGAAAGATTCATGGGCTCCTTCCCTTCCTTGTCCTACTCTTTTGCACCTCCTCATTTTACCTCTTCCTTCACTATTGGGAAAGAAGTCTATTTGACCTCGCCGCCAAAGAACGTGGCCGACATTTTATGTGCTTCATTGACCACGACCAGATCCCACTCACTCTGCTCCAATTTCGCTTGTAATGCCTCGTTGCGTGACAATTTATCGAGCCGCACGAGGCAGAGTGGCATTTCTGTAAATATATTAGCAGACGAGGATGCTTCAATACGATCATTGGTCAGAATCTCAAATGTGACGTGAAAGCGTCGGCTCAGCTCATCCTGCCACTGCTCAACGAGATTGCCGAGTGTAATGATCAGGCAGCGATGCAGATCACCGCGAATCATCAGTTCCTTGATCAGGAGACCGGTCATGATGGTCTTACCAGCGCCAGGGTCATCTGCCAACAGAAAGCGTAGCGGCTGCTTTGCAAGCATTGTTTCATACACGGCAGTAATCTGGTGTGGCAAGGGGTCAACGAGCGAGGTGTGCACAGCGATAAGAGGATCAAATAAATAGGCGAGCCGGATACGATAGGCCTCCGATACCAGACGGAACAGCGTGCCATCAGCTTGAAAACTCCACGGTAAATCGTTGGAAGCAATTTCCAACTGTGCCACGCTATCACTGTAGAGTAGCTCGGTGCCAAGGTAGCCACTACTATCCTTATAAATCAGCTCAAGGCTAATATCGCCATAGTTTTTCACATCAATAATCCTGACGATACCACCTGGGAGCAGACCTTTGACTAGAACACCCGGTTTGAGTTCGTTCAGGAGAGCCATTTGCGCAATGTACCTCTTTTCTATGCTAGCACCACGCTAGTATAGCAGGAGCGACCTTCCCATGTCATTATTCTAGCAGGATGCTGGAGAAAAGGAAAGCACCTGATACTGCTTGTATCAGGTGCTTAGATATTATTCTATCTATTTCTTATCCTACGCTCGTATTCATCATGAGGACCTATCCAGGTCCAAATTATAGTATCCTCGTGTATATACCCTAGTGCACGGTATCCCCTGTTAATACGGATAGCATATTGTTGTTCAGTCCTATTTACACATTTAAACTTTAAAATTGGGTATTTTGCATCAAGTATAAAATGCGCAAAAGCCTTATCAGTCTGATTTTGTACAGGGGGAGGAAGTTGGCAATAGAAATCCAAGAATGCACTATTGAATAAGATCTGCAATGCTTTTCCCTGGAATATATTCGATTGTTTTACCTGCGAGATGCTCAGCAATCACTTCTTTCCTCTCCTTTGCTGCATAGGCTTGAGCCTCTGGACTAGCAAGAATTGCATCCCACTTTCGATCATCAAGGATATCCAGTATTCGCTCATGTGCTGCATGCAGATCTTCATCAGAGAGTTGCTCTGCATGCTCTTCAATAAAATGGTTGAGTTGATCAGTTGCCATAGTTGGTGCATCCTTCCCTGACTTTGTTCTATTACGGCAATATGCCCACAGTATACCGCAACGAAATGCAACGTGCAATAACTTTTAGCAACAATCTGACCAAGAGTTGCCCGTGTTTTGTACCATAAGGACCTTGTAGACCTTACTCATCCTCTGTCTGATCAATTGGGACGCTTGTGACACTTGTAACCAATGTTCCTGATGGGACAGACCTTCTTGCTCTGGCGAGGGTGATGACGCTGAGAAAGCACAATATTCTCTCCTGGCAGACTTCTTGATCTGCCCATCGGCTACCATACGTTTGAGCGTCCTGCGAAGATTGACATTGCCGATCTCTGGCAACACTTCTACCAACAGAGACGCTTTTACGGGGACGATGATTGCGGCATGGGAGAACGAAGAGAGTAGAAGCTGCCAGAAAGGAGTTCTGGACTCAGATTGCCTCCCTTTCTTCCTGACTCGTTGCTCTATCTTACTGGTTCAGGTCAATTGGCGCTGTAGAGTTACGTATTCTCTCAATGGCAGCTTCACTGGTGCCCTTCCGAATTATAGTTCTTTCTGATTGTGGTACAGGATATGTCCATGCCTCTGGAGCACGGTATATCTCGATTTCCACATTATCATTATAATATTCTTCTGGAACATCATCGCTGTAATGATAAAAGAGACTGCCTGCAGCCCATTTACTAATAAAAACTAATTTGTTACCATCACGAATTTCGTAAACTGGAGCACTATGAGTAACCTTCCTTGTAGTCTTATTTCGGTAGAGAGCGGTATCTCCAGGCTTTGTGTCTGATATATTTATAGACTCAAATTCACCATATCGTAGAAGGTTATCCATTATATCTTTATCATCATCTAGCCAAGCATCCCCCTCAAGAAATGTCCAACCATGACAGTTATACTCACTTGTAGGATAATCAGCTCGGACAATGACTTTAGGAGCAACTTTCTCAACCTCCCACTCTATCGTAAACCCCTGGGCATCATCTCAAAAATTTGGGGCTGATCCATTCGTGAATCCAGGACAGAAGGGCCATGACGAAAGCTCATCGGCAAATTTGCCCCAAAATATTGAGAAGATACACAAACTGGCTTGTGCGTTGGCTTCACAAGGAACTAGCGAACGGAGGGTATTTAGAATATTTCTATCAAAACTATTAAAACGAGTACTACTCTCAACTATACCCAAAGTGCGTCACTATGTCAATGGAGAAAGAGGGACAGTTTCTCGCACGCCAGCAGGGTTTCAGGCCAGATATCACATCCTTCTGAAGCTCAACCTCAGCAAAAGTGCGCTTGTAGTGAGAATTGTAGGTACACAACAGACGTGCATTTGTTCTCATTCGAGAGTTCGGAGGGGCTCGTTATCCCTTCTCGAGGGCGTTTCGTCACTCGGATAAGCAGAGCATTTCCGAGTGACGAAACGCCCTCTTCTTCCCCAATAATTTTGGAGCTGTGCTACTTGACAACTAACAAGTAGCGCCAACTCCCTGACAAAATTCTGTGGGTAGTTGTCTGGTGTGTTGATAATATCAACGCGGTCGTGAGTCATTTGCGTGGCGACCCTGATACCTGGGCTGACTCCTGGGGGGAGCTGGTCGGGCTGGTAATCTAGTTGGAGCCCTCTCGTTTCATCACTAACTCTTCTCACGGCCTTATAAGTTTGCGCCCAGATTTATAGAATTGAGCTTGTGCATAACTCCGTTCGTAACGTCGTGTGCTGTTCAATTGCACAATTATACCGGCAATCGCGAGAACTAGCCATACAAGACCCCAGAATTGCGAACGATTGATGATAGCTCCAACAATACCGAGCGACAGAGATTCCAAGGGGATCAGTCCCAAGAGGAGCATGACTCCTGCGATAATGGTACTGGCTCCGCCCAGAGATGTACTGATGATAATCAGAATTTTTGCCAGGTTAAGACCCAAGGTCAGGATTGCCAAGATACCAGCGAAAATGAGGCCTATTAGCAGTGTTGGAGTGCTGTGATTGCTGGAGCCAAAAGCCATCATAAGCCCAGTTCCAACCCAGAATCCAACTGAGGCACTCAGGATGACAACAGCAGCTACGTACAGGTAGTAGGCCAGAGCAGCCAATACAAGGCCTACAATGAATGCGATGACCAATCCTCCAACCGATACCAGGAAATGGTCTCCTGAGTAAACTCCGACTGCTTGAATAGTAAGTAGAAATCCAGCGAAAAAGCCCCAGACCGAGATCAAGCCTCGGAAGGCTCGATATCCGGCGAAACAGATCGCGATACCTACCACTAGCACCAATATACCAACGGCGAGAAGTTCGAAAGACATAGGAAGGACCTCCTTGTTTAGCTTTATGCCGTTTGATATTTCTAAATACATTATAAACCAAACAGGCAGAGTTTGTAGTGAAGGTCGGTTCTCATATTCCTAATTCTGCGAAAAGCCTTGGCTTAACTCCCTCACGATTCTTCTAGCCAATTTGGCTTTCTCACGAATTCTTCATCAAAGATTGCTACTATACATACGAGGTTACCTGTAGCTTTGTGTACAACCTGTGCTCTTTGTGGATCGTACAACATGAGAATGGTGTGAGATACTTGTAAAAAGGAGAAAACATGCGACCAGTTGACGTAATATTGATGAGATCAGTGCTTCTGTTGATCCTCTGCGGCCTAGATTTTGGTTTTCTGCTCGTAGGCTATAGCGTATTGCGCGTCCTGCGCATCTCGGTGAACTGGGTTACCTGGATTGCTGGCAGCTTTATCATCGAACTCAGTCTAGGAGTGTGTGTGGCGATCCTCATACCGGGACTGGATCCTGGAGGGGTCGGTCGGGCTGGCAATCTGGTTGGAGCTCTCTCGTTTTTTATCGCTGTCTATGCAGCTAGCCAGTGGATAATGCGCCAATGGTATGTGAGTATCAAGCGGCAGGCTGGAAAATGGGTGGCTCAGGCTTCAAAGAACCTGCTGATGTTCCTGCGCAAGCATCACCAATTCTTTGGTTGGATTGTCCTGGCAGGTGCAGTCGGACACATGGTCTTCTTTTTCCCCGTCCTGTCTAGAATGAGTGGCTATGAGGAGATCACTGGTTTTATCGCTATCGGCATCCTGGCTCTTTCGGTAATCCTAGGCATATGGCTCTGGATCGAGTCCTCCTGGCGCAAACGACGCACTCCGAAGGCCGTGCATACGCTTCATTCAGCACTGACTATCGCTTTTTTTGTTGTTCTCTTTTTACATATATAGGACCTTGCACAAAAAAGTGAAACTTTTACGCCTCTCTCAACAGCATTGATAAGGGTTCTCTGCACAGTGTGCCCATACACATACGGCGACTCAAGGATGACTCTCCTCTCAGCTTGCTCAATTATTTGCTGAGTCGCTTCAAAAATCAATGACTTGCCCACAGAATCAGTAAGGAGAAATCCATCTCCATAATAGACGCGTCTGGCAGGATTCGTTCCACTCCAAGTTCGGTCAAAATCATGATTCAGGTGTTTTACAATGCCGCCTTGCATCTTCACCATAAACAGGCAACTCTTCTCGCCGTTCATTGTTTTAGCAAAGCTAAACTTTTAGTAGTATAGCATAAATGATTAACTTTGTAGTTATTCAGAAAAGAGTAGTAATAGCGTTACCTCTTGCCAGATAATACGGCACTTTGGTACACTGTTGCTCACCAACAAAGCATTTTTATCTGACAAGTGGCCCACTAGCTAAGGAGAAAGAGAGAAGTAGATAATGGGAAAGTATACAATTACCGTTTTACCTGGGGATGGCATCGGCCCCGAAGTTACAGAGCAAGCACTCCGTGTCCTGCAAGCCGTAGCCAATATCTATGGACATAGCTTCACAGTACGTAAAAGGCTCGTAGGTCTTGCAGCCATTGAAGCAGAGGGAGACGCCATTTCTGAAGCCACGCTTGAACTGTGCACGCAAAGTGATGCAATCTTATTTGGCGCCGTTGGAAGCTTACCTAGCAACTACGGGAAAAAAGATCAAGTTAAACCGGAACAGGCACTTTTCAAACTGCGTAAAGGCTTGCAATTCTTTGCCAATCTGCGTCCGGTCCATCTGTACAAGGAACTCCTCAATGCTTCCACCATCAAAAGTGAAGTCTTGCAAGGAACGGATCTAGTTGTTGTACGCGAATTGACAGGAGGACTCTACTATGGACACTTGGAGCCTCCTGTTCCCGGCAAACCTAGCGAGATTCGCCAGACCGCACAGGGAGAAGAAGCCATTGACACCCTGCTCTATACGGAGGCGGAGATTGAACGCATCGTCCGGGTAGCATTTGACATTGCACGAGGACGCCGCAAAAAAGTCACGTCAGTCGATAAAGCCAATGTCCTGAGTTCCTCAGTCCTGTGGCGTCGCGTTGCCAACCGAGTAGCAGCCGACTATCCAGATGTCTCCTTGGAACACCTGCTTGTAGATGCCTGTGCAATGCATCTGATTCGCCGTCCTAAGGATTTTGACGTGATTGTCACAGAAAATCTGTTCGGCGACATTCTCACCGATGAGGCCTCAATGCTGGCTGGTTCTCTCGGCATGCTCCCTTCAGCCAGCCTGGGAACACATAGAACAGAGCATGGTCTCTTCGGCTTCTATGAGCCCATTCACGGTTCTGCGCCGGATATTGCCGGGCAAGACAAGGCCAATCCAATTGCGGCAATTCTATCAGCCGCACTTTTACTACGCTACTCGTTAGGTCTCACACAAGAGGCAGCTGCCATAGAAAGCGCAGTAGAACAAACCATTGCGGCAGGTTATCGGACAGAGGATTTGCACGAAGCAGGAGCGCAGGTAGTCGGAACGCAAGAAATGGGCAGACAAATCACGGCAGCCCTGACAAAAGTCCTAGCTTAAAGTTCCTAGGGAAAGAAACACTACAACTGCTATCCCATCATTGGCTTAGGACAAGGGCCCAGAGAACTCAGTTTCTCTCGGGCCTTTGCTAATTGTAGCAACAACTCTGCACTTTTCGCGTCTGGTATAGTACTAGCTTGCACATTAGCCAGTGATATAGGTACTGACATCTGCTTCAATTGCGCTTCGAACAACGCAATCTCATTCAGAATGGTCTGTCGCTGAATATACCAGTAAGTCACAGAACGCTCTACTCCCATCTACAGCCGTGCCTCTCTAGCGAGTAGAGCGTGTGGTAGTTCCATACACCAGCGAATTGATGGTATTGAGGAGTTCTTCATCTTGATACGGCTTGACCACATAAGCACTCGCTCCCAGAGACATCGCACGCTGCTGGTGCTTGGCTGCAGCACGCGAGGTCAGCACAATCATCGGAAGAGAGCGATATTGCTCCTGGGCACGAACAGTCGAGATCAACTCATAGCCATCCATACGCGGCATCTCGATATCAAGCAGCACTGCAGCTGGAGCCTCATAAGAGATCATTTCCAGTGCCTCAACGCCATCACGAGCCATCTGGACCTCCCAACCATGTTGCTTGAGCATATTACTGACAACACGGCGCACACTCGGGCTGTCATCGACCACCAGAAGGTGCTTGCCTCGCTCAGGAGCAGGCACAGCAGGAGAGGCTGGGACCGTTGGAACAATACCTTGCCTACCAGCCGGAACATCCAGTCGATATTTGACGGTGCCGCTCGTCTCCGGCACGACTGCGGTGTCACGGGAGGCGGGATTTGCTACCCCAAGGTGTGCAGGCCCTTTCAGACGGGCACTAAGCAAACTGTTCAGTTCAAGGACAAGTACAACTTGACCATTACCAAGAACAGACGCTCCAGCAATACCATGGACTTGGCGTAAATGAGGTCCAAGGCTTTTCATCACGATGTCAGCTTGCCCCTTAATCTCATCAATTACCAGGGCAACACGATGTCCTCCAGCATTAACCAGAATCAACTGCGCTTTCTCTTCGATTGTCCTGGGAGTAGGAAGCGAGAGATATTGTGCCAGCATCAGCAACGGATAAGGCTCATTGCGGACTAATACAGCAGGCCGACCTGCAACAGTAACATGCTTGAAGTTGTCAAACCGCCCAATTGATTCAACATGCACAGTAGGGATTACAAACATTTGACCGCTTACCCGCACCATCATCGCACGCTGGATTGCCAGACTAGTTGGGAAAATCATGGTGAAAGTCGTCCCTTTTTCAGGCATTGACTCAACCACGATAGTTCCCCTAAGACGAGAAACAGTATCTCCAACCACATCCAGGCCTACACCACGACCACTTTCCTCGCTCAAAACATCTGCAGTAGAGAAACCGGGGGTAAAGATAAACGATACGAGATCTTTCTCGGTGAGCTGCTGATCAGGGCGGATCATACCATGTGTAATAGCTGTCTGGCGAATATGCTCCCGATCAAGCCCCCTTCCATCGTCACTCACTGAAATGACTATCTGATTGCCTTCGTAAGAGGCCGAGAACTTGACTTGCCCAGCTGGAGATTTTCCTTTTTGGATACGGACTTCCGGTGTTTCCAGTGCATGGTTGACAGCATTGCGCACAAGGTGCAACAGGGGTCCACTGATCTCTTCAAAAACGGTGCGATCAACTTCCGTTGCTTCTCCTTCGCGTACAAACTCCAACTCTTTCCCTTGCTTGACCGCCACAGCACGTGATGCTTGGTGCAGACGGGGAGTCAGCTGAGAGAGAGGCACCAGACGTGTCTTCATCAAACGATCCTGGAACGTTGCACTGAGACGATTTTCACGGGCGAACACACCTTCAGCCTCGCGGATGATTGCATCCATCTCAGAACTCAACGTGACCATATCTGAGATACCCTCGCTCAGGCCACGAGCTAACTGGTGGAATTCCGTGTAGCGGTCAAGTTCCAGTTCGTCAAACTCTGCCAGATGTGCGGGCATACCACCACTAATGCTATTCCTGGTGCTAGGAGCAGGAAGAAGCTTCTGGCTCCCCTCTCCAGGCATAACCTGTACAGAACGACCACTAGGCAGCGTCGCAGCCTCAAAGCGACTCTCCAACTTTTGGCCAACATCACGTAACCGGTTACTACTGACACCGACATCTGCCACAATACGAATCAGGCGCTGAATGCGTTCTTCGAGCACACTACGGCTGACAAGTAATTCACCGAATAGATTTACCAGTTCATCCAACCTTTGGAGACGAACACGCACGGCTAGATCACCACGAGTAGTACGCGGAACGTTGGTATCATCTGATCCAGCTTGCTCATCAGCAAGCACGCTTGCGATGTGAGAGGTATCATAAATATGATCTCCACTCTCTATATCCAAGTCAATATATGCTTCATCCACATTTCGCGCAGTACTGCGCTCACCAAGCAAATCTGTATAACGAGTTTGAAGAGCACGTACTTTCGCTTCACCATCTGCAACATCATTTTCATTACCAGTAATCAGAAGGTCGAGCGTCTCTGCGGTATCTAGAATAATACTGAGGACGACAGGCATCATAGCCATAGAGCCCTCCATAATGGTATCCAGGAGGTCCTCAGAAATATGGCAGAGATCAGCAATCGCACGGAATCCCATCATGCCTGCCGCACCCTTTAATGTATGGGTCGCACGACGAATATTTTGGATCATGTCTCGATTAGTAGAATTCTCTTCAAGAGCTGCCACCTGCACACTAATTGTTTGCAGATGCTCTTCCGCTTCCATACGGAAGATCTCAAGAGCTTCTTCACCAAAATCACTACCCATTGCAAAGGCAGGAGACTTAGCAGAAGCAGAACTCACGGCTACGGGAGCTACTGGGGAGACTGGTGGGGACCCGGGCACTACAAAGCTGGCAGATTCAGGTGTATGATCCACTACATTTGGATCACTCTGAGCAGGCAGCTTTGCTGCTTGTGCAGCAATATCACCACCAAGCTGAGCAAGCTGACTGAGAAATTCTTGACGTACCTGGATCTCAATCTCACTGCGCAATCGGGCCTTCAGAGCTTCGACATCCTCATTGCGATCTTCGCTCAAAGAGGCGGCTTGTTGTAAACGCAGACGATCTTCAAATTCCTGACGCACTTCTTGACGTATCTGCTGCTCTAATTCTACACGCACTATGGGAGAAACATAGCGAGACTCATATTCACGCTGGAGTTCCTTGCGTATGTTTGCCTCTAGCTCCGCACGTAGAGGGGCGAGATCACCCTGTCGCTCAAAAGTCACACGTTCGCGTAATTCCCCGGAATCGCGCACTACTTGCATTTCCCATGGGCTCCATCCGGCTCCCTGCTTCAGGACATGAGAAGAGTGTTCTTCTTCCCACTGCTGGAATACCTGACCAAAGGACTGAATTGAACTATACAAATGGTGAAGATTTGACACGATCTGCTCATCAGTCATCTCTACGCCACTAGCGATTTTGCCAAGGAGATCGAGAACTTTTTTTAGCTTACTATTGGCTACCCACATGACGGAGAGAGGAAGATAGCGACGCACTTGCTCAGGACTATTGCGCAGATTCAAACCCATGGCTTGTCCGGCCCAATCCTCCATACGCTCAAGAGCATCTTTTGAGCCGCTTAAAAAGCCTTTGAACTCGCTCCGTTGCTTCTCAATGACCGTCATTGCCTGACGTAGCTGTGCCACCATACTCGTTAATGAGGAAACCTGGCTTACTATAGCCTGAGCACCCTTCTGCATTTCATCATAGATCTGCGGCAGAGCTACTTCACCCCGCTCAAGTTGTTGCTGTTCTTCTTCAGTGACATTCTGCACAGGGCTACGGGAAGGGAGCGAACTCTCAACAGGCAACTGACGATTGATTTCAGGATACCTTGAAAGGTCGCTTTCTGTCGGAGTAGAGAGTACTCCAGGAAGCTCAACAGCAGCAGAAGGAGGTCCAGATGCAAAAGAGGCTTCAGGAGAAGAAGAGCGAGTTGACGCCATTAACTCCTCTAGAGCAGTTTGCATATTCGAATTTGCTTGAACCGCATCAGCAGACGGAGTCTGTGCAACATCAGAAAGAGCCTGATTAGCCGGAGAGGCAGGAATATTAGATTGACCAGCATCAGTCTCAGATTGTGGAGAAGCCACATTTTCCAGGCGTGCAATAAGAACAGGATCCTCAGGCCATACTACTTCCTCGCCAGGATTTACCGATGGAGTACGAAAAGAAGCTAATACTTCGTCAAATGACAGAGTTGGAGGTGGCAAGGGAGATGGCATCACTAAAGGAGTCGACATGACAGAAGGTGCCACATGTTTCTGGGTATCACCAGTGACATCAACTGCGCTAGGCCCCTCTAGCCCTTGACCAGCTGAAGTAGCCCCAGCAGCCTCAACTACAGCGCGATAGCGAGCATAGTCAGCATCATCTTCCGCAATCACGGATTCTTCATCAGTACCATTGCGAATACCCTGCAAGAGCTGATGCAAACGGCCTAGAGAACGATGTAAAAGGCCAAGAGCAGCTTCATCTAATGAGATCAACCCATCCAAAGCATCAGCCAAGACATCTTCCATGCCATGAGCAACATGTGCCAAACCGGGAAAGTCCATCATGGAAGCGGAACCGCCAATGGTGTGAGTGCGGCGGTAAGTTTCTTCGAGGGCATCCATGTCGCTAGGAGACTGAGTCAGACGCTCGAGGTTCGTCTCGATTTCTGGCAAATAGCTATTCACCTCTTCGATAAACGAATCGAGGACTGATAGTTTATCAAATGTATTCGACATGTTGCGCATACTCACTTAACTAACTTGTTTATCTGCCGCACCAAAGTCTCCTTAACGGTGCGGCAAGGTAAACCCAACTCTACTACTGAACCAGACAAGCTCATTATCTCAAAACAAACCCATGGTCTTTGCCCAAACAATTACTGATTCTGATCTTTTTGCGACGCTACCTGCCAGCGTGGACGAGAGCCCATCGGCTGCACACCCTGTTGTAACGGAGTTGAAACCAAGCCAGAATTGATTCCCTGGAGAGATTGACCAGGAACTGACTGCGGGTATGAAGATTGACCAGGAACCGACTGTGGGTATGAAGATTGACCAGGAACCGACTGTGGGTATGAAGATTGACCAGGAACCGACTGCGGATATGGCAGCGGACCAGGATTCGATAGAGGGTATGAAGATTGACCAACACTCGATTGCGGATATGGCAGTTGGCCAGGATTCTGCTGCGGGTATGATGGCTGACCAGGATTACTTAAGGAGCCAGACATTGCTCCGAATTGTAGACCTCCCAAACCTGCATTCATGCCTTGAGCATCATCAAAACCACTCATATCTCCAAATTCTTGTTGGTTGCCAAAGAACTGCTGATTGTCACTATTTGCTTGATTACTAAATGATGGGACACTAGGAAAATTTGCTTGCATAGAATCCAGGCTTTGGTTACCAAATCCAGAAACACCACCTAAACTGGCCTGATTAGCAAAATCTTGTTGACCGTTGAAGGAGAACTGTCCAGCATTAGACGAAACAGGGAGTAATGAACCTGGGTTACTAAAGTCTGATAACGGTGGGAAATTCGCAGGGAAGCCCTGACCCCAGTCAGGTTCGGCGGGAGATCCCGTTCCTGCCAGAGACGGAGACAACCGGTACATCTGATTTCCCTGGTTCTCAGATAGCTCTGTTACCGATGTCGTATTCGAGAATGCACCAAGCGATTCGTTGGCCCGATCTGGCAAGCGGAAAGTAGACACCGAAGCTCGTAACTGTTCCGAAAGCTCTGCCAGATAACTCACACTCACTGCAGCCTCTTGAGTACCAGCGTCTGTCTGACGTGTAATTTCCGAGATACGGCTCATGGCTACAGCCACTGCCTCAGAAACAGAGGTCTGTTCATTTGCTGCATGAGCAATATTTTCAATCATCTGAGCTTGCCGTTCTACAGCGGTGTAGATGGAGTTCAGCGAACGGCCTGCATCGTCAGCCAATTGTGATCCCTTAACCACCTCTTGAGTGCTATCTTCCATAGCAACAACCGCTTCATACGTATCTCCTTGAATACTCTTGACCAGAGTAGCGATACGCTTTGTAGATTCGGTTGAACGTTCTGCAAGGAGACGGATTTCATCAGCAACGACAGCAAAACCACGACCATGCTCACCAGCCATTGCAGACTGGATAGCAGCATTAAGAGCTAACAAGTTTGTCTGGTCAGCGATATCTTCAATAATACGCACAATTTCGCCAATTTCATTGGAACGCTCACCCAGACGCTTAATTTTCTTGGCAGTTTCTTGCACATTTTCACGAATGAGCATCATCCCTTCAATGGTCTGGCGCACAGCTTGTTGACCATTGGCAGCATTGCGCAAGGCTTCTTGAGCAGCCTCCACACTCGACTGAGCGTTACGGGCCACGTTCTGAATGAAAACGGCCAGAGCTTCTACTGCCTCAGTAGTTTGCGCAATTTGCTTCACTTGAGTCTCAGAAGCCTGCGCTAGCTCTGCAGAACGATCAAGAATTCTGCGTGTTGCATTTGTAACCTGGACGGCTGTCGTCTGCACACGTCCTACAACCTTGGCAAGCTCTTCAATCATATAGTTGAAGGAGTCCGCAAGCACACCCAGCGTGTCTGGGGTAACCTCAGCCTGAATACGCAGGTCTCCATCACCGACTGCACTGACCTCTTGTAACAATTTCTCGATCTGGGCCTGCAAGGCTGCTGCATCACTTCCGCCAACGCCTATAGAAGCATTGGAAGCAGTATAGCCATCGAAGAGCGAATTGAGGCTCACTGAGAGCAGAGCGACTTCATCATCTCCATTCACTACAGCACGAACAGTACGATCCCCACTGCTAAAGTCGCGACACACATCGGCAAGACTAGCCAAACGCTCTCGGACTCTCCGTTGTACCCACTGATTAACTCCAAAAACGACAATTAGTGCAAGGAAGGCAAAAGCGGTATCAACATACAAAAACGCATTATGATCTGCATTGAGAGAAATGAAGGCAAGAAGAGCAAACAGGATAATAGGGACAGCTATCGAGATAGCTACTCCCCATTGCATGAGCGAATTTACCGTCATGCTGCTTTTACTAGTATCGGGATTCATCTGCCAGACCTCCGTCGATATAAAATATAGCTATGTCAAGTCAGGAGACCACGAGAGGCCACCTATCGATGCTCAAAGAGCATAATGATGCATTTTCTCGGAGAAGAGTAGACGAGGAACGTCCAGTATCACCATCAAACGGTTTGCAAGCAGTGCAGTCCCGGAAGCATAGGGGATAGCCCAAGGCGGAATAGCCTGACGCACATTTCCATTGATGATAACAGAAGCAGGGATAGGCAGCATCTCGCTGACTCCATCGACAACCAAGCAAATCAGCATCTCTTTATACTGCAAAGACAGCAAACGAGTGCGTGGAGTATAGGAGAGTTGCTCCAAGTCGAGAAACATTCGCAGATCTACAACAGAGACAATGGACCCCCGCAGGTTTATAACACCTCGGACCCAGGGTACGACATTAGGAACAGACGTTATCTCGCCCAGGCGCTCAACACCTTGGACTAGCTCTGCTTTCACAGCCAGCTCGCAATCACTAAGAGAGAACACCAGGTTTTGCTCGCCAGCAACAGCAGGCACCTGGGCAGATACTCCTTCTCTACGCAGTTGACCTTGAGCCTGTGCCAACTGCATCTGTAAAGCAGCAGCAGCAGAAGGGGACTGTGCCACTAACTGCTTGAGTGCAGCCAAAGCATCAGGTTGTAACGTTCTCAGATCTTCATTAGACACAAAATTGTACTCCCAATTCGATCTCGTTTCAATCTCGACTGAGCGACCCCACCCCCATCTTACACCAGACGCCGTACGCTAGCTACTAACTCCTCCTCTTTAAAAGGCTTCGTCATATAGAGATCAGCTCCCTGCCGTAACCCCCACGCTTTATCTACTGCTGTGTTTTTGCCTGTCAACAAAATGATAGGAATATGTCGACTAGCCTCTAAGTTTTTGAGCCTGCGACATACTTGAAATCCATTCTGTTTTGGCAAGACAACATCAAGGATAATACACCGAGGACGTTCTTTAATTACTTTTTCGACAGCTTCATCACCATCAACGGCCGTCACTACATCAAAACCACTATTGCGTAGTGGGGTTACGATCATGGTTAATTCTGTCCAACTGTCATCAACAACAAGTATCTTTTGCCCAGACATTCAATTATAACCTTTCCTAATGAGCTACACCAGTGAGATAGTAAACCACAGCTACGCTATATTTTTTGCCTACGTTGGTGGAGCCTCCTAGGACCAGTTTTTGCTATAACCTCAACCATTGGCTAGCCACGATAGCGCAGGCGATGCCGCACGTTTTGCTGAGGAACAGGCACACGCTCTTGCCAGTTAACAAGATGTTTTTTTACAGTTTGCACAAGTTCGACCGAGTCAAACGGCTTTGTGAGATATTCAGTAGATCCGGCCAACCGTCCACGCATCTTATCGAACAAGCCATCCTTCCCACTAAGCATAATAATGGGAATCTGACGAAACTGCAAGTTTTTACGTATTATCTGGCAAATTTGGTACCCATCCATCCGAGGAAGCTGAATATCTAGCAGAATAACAGCTGGCATCTCATCTGCAACTGAAGTAAGCGCACTCAGACCATCGCCAACAGTAATCACTCTGATATGTTCTCTCTGCAGGGTCATTTGGACGATTTTACGTACGGTAGGGCTATCGTCCACTACCAACACTGTTGGTTCAGCCATCTAGATCGACCTCCTTCGCGTTTCAGGCGACCAGAATCCCCCATTATTATCGGGAGCGGCACTCCAATTTGGGACAATACCCAGAGAGGGCGGTTGGATGTTCTCATATCCCCGCTTCTGGGTCTTGCGCTGTGCACGATAAAACTGGTACTGTTGAATATCATGATCGATTTCTGACAGGAAGATCCTCCAAGCCACGGTCAACTGACGACCTGTATGCGAATTCCCAACTTCATCCCGCAACAACTCGGTAAAAATAACACGGAGAAATGCTGCCAATCCTTGTACGGCTTCCCAATAAAACTCCTCCAGTTGTTCCCCCTTGACTACTTTACTTAAGGTGAGAATATCAGTACAATCTAGTTGACCATAGTGAAACGTAGCAGTCTCAAGAATAGAAAATTGTTGTTTTGCCAGCGTACGTAAGTGCTGGGCGAAACAACCCTCCAAATAACGGACAATCTCCATCGAAGGAACATGCCCACGCCCTCGTAGGCTCTTAGCGTACATACCATGGTGGATCAGCAATCCATTGATACATTCTGAGAGGGTGGTAACCAGACCGAGGAGATGTTGTTCAACACTGCTCGTACTGCGGTGTTGAGCCAGCGTATACTGACATTTGATAATGATGTTGGAGAGATCTCGCTGCAGTTCGGTTTCTAAGACGGTATCTACCACCTCAATTAAACCCAGCTCAAAAAGATGCGCCATGACACGAGCAATACGGGCCTCTGGCACCATCAGCACGAGGGCAACAGCCTGCAGGGACAATTCTCCATTCGAGAGGCAGAGCACCTCGATACTTTCCTGGTTCAAACCCAGGCTCCGTACATCATTGCTCACCTCAGGTTGCCAGCGAGCAACCGTTATACGAGTGAATTGTGTTATCCCTTCGCTAGCAATTTTTTCCCATTCATCAGCCTGCCGCAGAGCCTCTAACAAGACTGAGTCTACATCTAGAGGACGTAATTTGCTCTCCATTGGCACTAACTGACGGTGAAAAGCAAAACGCCCATTCACCCAGCGCAATGCATGACTGATCGATTGGGTAACAGCGAATTCGAGACGTTGCTGCATCTCGTTCGCACTCATCCAGCCACGCTCTACCAGCATCGCCAGAGCAATCTGCATATCCCCCTGGGAGAGTTCACGGATCATCTGCGCCCGCGGAGGATCTAGCTTATTGATCAGACAAAGCATGCCTAAAATATCCGGCTGGGGCACGCCATCCTCATGCAACCCGACAATTTGTCCCTTACGCAAACTGATAGAAAGCGTCTCTGGTCCTGAAGACACAAATAGTTTGCCGGTTTTTCCGCTCAAGGCGAGCATTTTTAAAATGGATTGGAGACCTAATGTTTGTAAATCCCCATCCATGATGCGATCTTGCTGATCCATTTTTCCTCTCGCTCCTCCATATAGACTAGCTCGCACTTCTATGATCAGAAACAACGTCTCTGGCTGACATGCAGGTTTTTCTTGTCTTATCCCGCACAAACTTGCTTAATGGTCCTAAATAAATGATAAATATACAATAGTTTATCAACGTATGTCACCGCTTGTTCTGTTAAATATGCGCGATCACAAGGTCCCTCCAGTCGAGTTAATGCACTCATAACGACGAACGCAGACATCGCACGTAACATAGTAGCCGAAAGGCAACGAATCAAGAGTGTACTCTACAAGAGTTTACCTTGAAACCAATTAGGTACCAATAAAAAAATATTGTTGGTACATTAAAATCTTGTTAAGGCTCACGGTAAGACCGGAAAACATAGCCAATACCAGGCTCTGTTAGAATATATCTTGGGCGCGAAGGCTCCGCTTCCACCTTGAGCCTGAGCTGCCGTACATACACACGCAAGTAATCAGCTTCTTCACCGTATTCAGGCCCCCAGACCGCTCGTAATAAAGAACGATGTGTCAACACTTTTCCTGCGTACAGCATCAGCTGTCGTAATAACTCAAATTCCGTTGGCGTCAAACGAACCTCTTGCGAGCCAACACGTACTTGACGGCTGGGTATATCCATATGAATATATCCATCTTCACTTACCAAAACTCCAGGCTCACGGTCCGCGTTGGCTTCCTGCGCTCCTGTCCGTCGCATACAAGCTCGCACACGTGCCTGTAACTCATCATTACTAAACGGCTTCGTTAAATAATCGTCAGCGCCTAAATCTAAGGCTTTTACCTTTTCCTTCTCCTCGCTCACTGCTGAGAGAATGATGATTGGTATTGGGGTAAAATCACGTACTTGCACACAAACATCCAGACCATCTAATTCACCCGGCATACAAATATCCAGCAAAATGAGATCGGGCTGATGAAGACGAGCCATCTCCACTGCTTGTTTCCCATTGTCGGCAACGAGTACTTCATAACCACTCATAGTCAGATTTCTACGTAGAATACGCTGAATGGGCACTTCATCGTCAGCAACTAGAATGCGCTTGCCCTTTGCTCTCACAGCTGTTCCTTCCTTTCAAAATGTCTTTATTGGAGTACGACTATCTAGTTAGCCAGATCGGGCTTCTGCCACAGGTAGAGCGCCTCCCCTCATAGAGACAATATGAGGATGAATAGGCAATGTAAAGACAATGCAAGTTCCTTCTTTTACCGTGGGGTCCAGCCAGATTTGGCCCTGGTGAGCCTCAATAATTCCCTTACAAATTGCCAGCCCCATGCCGCTTCCATACGATTGCGATCGCAAGCTATAGAATGTTTTGAAGATACGTTCATATTCATGGTCAGGTATTCTATCGCCATAGTCGATGATCCGGATACAAAGCACCTTGGAAGTTTCCCCACTGGCCTCCAGGATCACATCAATATCTGTATTCTGCGGGCTGTGTCGCGCTGCATTCTCAATCAGATTACAAAAGACATGCTCCAACTGTACATGGTCAACATAAACCAATGGGGGGGAAAATACCACCTTTGGCTGCACTGTGCGCCCTTTCAACACAGGGTCTAGTTTAGAAAGTGCACCATAAAATATCTCCATGATATCACACCATTCTTTTTCCAGAATCAGTGCACCCATTTCTATACGTGACAATTCGACCAGCGAATTGACCAGGACCGTCAACTCATCTGCTTCATGATTGATATCTTCAAGCATTTCCTGCCGGTCTTCTTCGCTCCAGTTAATTTCTTTTTGTAATAAGCCTGTCACAGCAGCCTTGATCGTCGTCAATGGTGTACGCAGATCATGGGAAACTGACGAGAGAAGTGCCTCCCTGTTCCTCTCATCGTGCACTTGCTGAGTGATGTCCTGAACTTGGAGCGCATATGCAGCTAGTTGCCCTTGCTCGTTATAAAGTGGATAGCGTATAAACTGATAATGATAGTCAGCAGATGCACGCCCTCGTTGTAATGAGCGCCTATCCAGAGCATTATTCACCGGAGATTGAGCAGCAGCAAGAACACAACGCAACTCCTGCCGATAGGTGCTCCCTTGCGTAAAATCCCGTAAATAGTTGCAGACTTCTTCCGCATTGCGCATGTGTGGCACAAGATTTGCAAAGACATCTTCTATTTTTAAAGATAAATTTTGTCCTTGAGCTAGAGATGGAACCAACACTTGATTTCCATACCCAGCAGCCATTGACTCTAGATGCATCTCACAAAACGCTTCTGCAGCAGGATTCATATACTCGCAGATACCGCTGACATCAACCACAAACCAAGCATCCTTGACACCAATGGCTGAATGTTTTAACTGTACCAGCAAACGGCCTAATTGACCTACCATCCCTGCACGCGTCAAGGCAGACTCAGCAGTTTGAGCCAAGAGAGACAGCGTTTCGGTAAAAGAAGCTTCACGTACTGATCCTGGCAGATCATTTGTTAGCCTCAATACATCTTCACGGGCCCAGCCATCTGAGTTTGTACTCAGCGATTCCACCAGATTGATCGCCGAATCATCCTGTCTAAAAGAGAAATCAGCTTCGACATTGCCTTCACCCTGCGTGAGGATATACTTACCGATGAAACGCAAGAAACTGGCAAAGTTTATGCCAAATGTACGCTGCACCTCTTCACGCACCTCTGCAAACAACGCAAGGTCATCCTCTGAGTCGTCTTCACTATCACTACATTCTGGCTTAGGCGACAAGACCATCTCCATATGTTTTTGACGCGCCCGCTCTAGCTGCTCGATAGCCTGCTGGAAACGGCTACGTTGGTGCACAGACTCAAGAAGGATTCCGTTGTGAATTGCAATTGTCGCTTGATTGGCAAAAAGCGCGAAAATATCTGCTTTTAAGGGGGTAAAACCACCAGAATCGCACGAACAGAGGAATAAGACTCCATAGACAGTTGTCCCAGTTACTAGTGGACGACTTAGTATAGAGTGCAATCCCAGTTCGCTAACGAAGATGCGACTGTCAGGGAAACGATCATCTTTAGCAAGGTCATTGGAGGTAAAAAGCTTTCGGCGTAACACCGTCTGGCCAAAGATACACTTATCGCTCACAGGCAAGCCAGATCCAAAAACTCTCTCCAGCGCACTCTGTTCCAAACCAGCCTGTGCCTCTAAACGCAGGCAATCCTGACTCTCATTCCGTAAAATAATACACGAGGAAACGTTCAAGGCCTCTGAGATACCTCCTATAATCCGATTGAGGATTGTGGGAAGGTCCATCTTCTCAGTTAATGCATTGGTAACATCTTTGAGGGCTTCACGCTGCTTATCCTGTATAGCGGTGTTCCCACCTAATTGAACACTTTCAATAGCCGTAGCTAGTACTCCTGCAACTGCACTCATCAAGCGCTGCAGGGCTTCATCCGCATAAATATCTGGGACCATGCTGCCCAATTCGAGGGTACCCAGTACACGATCTCCTACTATCAGCGGTACAATCAAAGTGGAGCGGAGTTGATGAAAGCCACTGAGCGCATCGCCACATTCAGCCGGAGGACCATCTAACCCGTCTGGATAATCTTTCACAACTAGCGCCCGAGACTGCAACATTTGCTCCATTTTTGAATCTGCAAGGGGATGTCGATGGTATGAGGCTCTCCATGGACCGCCTTCACGTTGACAAACAGTGACACGCACAGCCTGACCATCATGTTGGAGCAGTACAACGCCAAAAATATCAAATGGGACTGCTTGCTCTAACTCGGCAGCCAAACAGGTATAATCAGATTTGGCACCACGCACACTAGAAACGAGGCGTGCAATGCGCTCAAAAATAGCGAATTGGTCTACTGTGTGTATTTTTGTTTCCATTGCTTCCTTGCCCCCGACCCCCACTGAAAGCTACTACTATGAGATATCCGACAAAACAAGATTTCTTGGCGATCTAGGGAAATTTTACTTAAATACACAAATGTTGCAACAACTTGACAAAAACGCGGCAGGAGACCCCACGCACGTACGGTGGAAAGAAATGCCAACCCCTTATGGGTAAGCATTTTTGAAAGGAACACCCAAACCCTTTCGATGATGGTGTGTACAAAGTATACCACACTACTGCACTATCCCGTCAATAACTGACCAATGTGTCTCATAGCATGCCATGATTATTGAATATGCATCATAGCGACTAACCTTGCCCCTCTTATAAAATCCAAAATGGTTTGCAAAATTCCTGAAATTACCCAAGTAGGGGTTGCTTAGTCTGCTAGAATAGGATCATGACAGCAGATGCCCTCGCCGTTAACTTTGTCAGTCACCCACTCCCATCGCCTGGAGGTCCTGAGGGGCTACACCTAATATCATTTCAATTGTCGACAAACACCTTTTATAGGAATAATACTTACTATTTGCATTGCATTCAGTAAGTTAAAAATCGCCTATGCAAGAAGAAATGCTCCATTATGGTAAAATGTATGCGGAAAAATACATTAATACAATTAAACGTCCGTATACTCAGTTAAAAAATAGAAGGATAGCAAATTGTATTGATCAAGGTATTTCTTCACAAGCTACAGCACCAATAGTAGTAGATATTGGAGGAAATATACATGGTACAGTGGTTTGCGGAGTAAAGGCTGCAATCTTACAGGAGCGAACTCAAGCTTATTACATAGCAGTAGACATTGATAAGGCATATTTTGATCCTAGTATTCTACAGGCAGTTGATCCTACCATTGAGTGTTACCCCAAAAATGAAATACATGGAATTGTTGCTGATGCCCGAAGCACAGGACTTCCCAACGAGCATGCACATGCAGTAATCATTGCTGATACATTAGAGCATATTGAAGAACCTCATGCAGTTCTTCAAGAGGCAAATCGAATCTTAAAAAACGATGGGATACTTGTGATCGTTTCACCAGCTTTCTATAAAGCTGATATTCTAAAAGTTAGCAATACTGCTTTAAGGGATGCTATTGAAAATAGATTATCAACATCTGGACACGTAAATTTCTTTGATCACAAAAGATTATCCCAATTATTAGCTGATGCCGGATTTAAAATAAGCTCCTTAGAAGGTCTTGCTTATGCTAGCGCACTACCTTATTTGCTTTGGTCAGATCCAGAATTTGTTCCTCAAAATGAACATTCTCCTGCTACAAAACAAGAACACACATTCTATGCAATCAGAACGGCTTTAAGCCAATTAACTATAGAGGATCATGAAAAAATTGATATAGCAATCAACAAATATGATACAGGAATAGCTTTTATTAATAAGTTTATCTCTGCTTCTGATTCTATGCATCCTCTTGAAATGATATATGAAGTTTTGAAGATATGCCCACATTATGCCATTAAATCATCAATTATTAATAAAACTTACCAATTAGTGAATAGTTACGTTAATTCTGTCAAAGATTCTTTTGATAATAGTATGCTAAGGGTAATACTTGACGACTTCTTACAAAATAATCCTTATCAGTATTTTGCGAATAGTGTTTTAATACAGGCAAACAAAACCTGAAGCTGATGAAGTCTCATTGCTTGCCATACCCGGTTAGCTCAACATACCCCTGTCCATCAATTGTACCACCACTTACCTGCCCCTGCACACTTACCGCACCCTCCCAGTAAACATTGCCAGTTGAAGATTTCACAACTAGTTCTTGATCTTTTAAGAGCGGTGTCGCTACCAACGTTGCTTGCAATTGTGGACTATTCACATCCAGATGCCAACCAGAGGGGTATGTAATGCCAGTCTTTGCACTGGTCCATCTACCGAGAACTGTCGCATGAAGTGCCGCAGGGGGCAGGACATAATCTTTCCCTGTTGGATCAATATAGCTAGCATAGGTTGAAATGACAGCTCCTGAGGGATCACGAATGAAGTAAACCATCATTTCAGTAGTATTATTCAACTGGATACTATACCAATCCCAGCCACTATCACCGAGTGTGAGAAAATTGCCCCATTGGTGATCCATCCAGGCTAGGCCAGTCACATGCAATGGTTGATCATGATCGATAATGGTTCCTGCTACTCCCATATGGGTACGCGAGTAGTAGTACGAGAAGCCAGCTAGACCATAGGTGATCAAGCCGTTGCCATTGTGCAAAACGGGAGGTTTGCTTCCTGTCAGATTCAGATTGATAGCATAGTCCTTGATAGCGGCAACCAGATGATCATGACCATTCAGACCCTGAATTGACCAGTTACCAACCTGTACATCAATGCCTTTTGTCACCGTGCCCCTAGCGCTATCCTCGTTCATTTTGGTAATACGGTTCTGATCATAGTGAAATTCATCCCGCGTAATATCACTGATCGCAAAATGAGCAGGATAAACTGGGAGCAGATCACTACGCGACACACGAAATATCACCAACTCAAAACCGTACTGATGCTGCTTGCCTGCCGCATCGGTAGCTTCCAAGTGCCCGGTATAGTACCACCATTCGGTCAGGTCATTATGTACGCCTTCATCTCGTGGAAAACTGATTGGTGGCAAATTTGGAGTTGCCTGTTTCTGACTCACTGAGGGCAATTGCGCAGAGGTAGAGACTAGCCCTGGAAAACTACATGAAGAAAGCAAGAGTAGAAACAATAAGCAACAGCTAGCAAGTATCCATAAAAATCGTTTATTCATCGATTTCCTTCCATACGCACACTTTTAACTACTGACGTTGTTGTTTTGCTTGAATGAGCCTTACTAGAATCAGGCGACCTGAGATACTCTGCCAGAGATGGGGATGACATTGGATACCGACAAAGGGTAGCCACCAGTTCCACTTGCCGAGCAGACGCATCGTAGCAGGGACCAGCAAACCGCGCACGAGCGTCGCATCTATCAACACGGCCAAGGCCATGCCCAATCCAAGTGCCTTCACAAGAATCATATCAGCGGTTGCAAAGCAAGCACTTACGACAATTACGATTATAGCAGCGCTGGTAATAATACCACCGCTCCGCTGCAAACCCAGGGCTACCGACTGCGTAGTGTCTCCTGTTTGCCAGAAAGCTTCCTGGATACGGGAAAGCAGAAACACTTCGTAGTCCATTGATAGCCCAAACAGCGAACAGAAGAGCAGAATAGGACTCGAGGCCTCTACAAAGCCCAACGGCGAGAAACCCAGCAACTGGTGCAAAAAGCCTTGCTGAAAGATCACAACGAGAGCTCCATAGCTTGCCAGGATCGAAAGGGTATTCATGATAATCGCTTTCAGTGGCAAGACCAGGGAACGGAAGAGCAGGAGCAGGACAAGATAGGTCGTTACGGAAACAATCAACACTGCCTTAGGAAAATCTGCATAGAGAGAGTTCACATAATCGATATCATCTGCCGCTCCACCGTCCACTAGTATCGTGATGCCATGGCCTGCACTTGTATTGCGAATGGTCTGCACCAACATTTGCGATCGCAGATCCCCCACCTCATATTTACTAATCACCCGCACCATGATGGTATTGCCCGACACCGTCGATTGCAGTAATGCACTGATATAGGGATCAGTGATCAATTGTGGATGTGTATACAACACCTCATATTGATCGAGCATGAAACGAGGATCAACACTCACAATACTATCAACACGTTTGACACGTGGGTCTGCCTCAATACGCTTGACATAGAAATAGAGATTTTCGATATTTGTCTCTGTGAGGACATTTCCCTTTGTCTGCACAGCCAGTAGAATTGGTGTCGTTTCACTATTGCTAAAACGCTTCGCCAGCAGATCATAAGCCTGACGCGATGGCACACCTGCTGGCAGGATCGATGCATCGGGGGCTGAGAAACGCACCCATAGAAAGGGAAGCCCAAAGCCAATCAGTAAGCATAAAACCAGAACGAAGACACGTACTGGGTAGCGCATCACAAAGTGTGAGAGACGGTACCAGAAACCACTCTGAACGGCTACTTCGCTAGCAACGGCCTCATCCTGCACAGTCTTAGAGTCCGCATGTTTCCACAGACGTGGGAAGCGTACAGGCAAAGCATTGACCTTGCGTCCCAGAATGGTTAGCATTGCAGGCAACAAAGTGAGAGCAGCGAGGACTGCCAGTATGACGACCACTATTCCTCCCAGACCGACCGAATGTAACATGTTGATACGGATAAAGGTCAGTCCTAACAAGCCAATTGAAACGGCTAGACCGGAGAAAGCAACCGCCCGTCCTGCCGTAGCAACGGTGACAGTCACCGCATCAGTAACATTACACCCGTGTTCCAGTTCCTCACGAAAACGACTCACCATGAAGAGCGAGTAATCAACTCCCAAGCCAAGGCCAAAAAGCGTCGTAATATTGAGAACAAAGATGGAGAGTGTTGTGATTTGCCCAAGGCCAAAAATGAGCGCCAGCGAGATGACAACAGAACAGCCTCCAATGAAGGCAGGCAATACCGCCGCAATAACCGAGCGAAATACGAAAAGCAATGCGATAATGGCGAATGGGAAAGCCAGTATTTCCGCACGGCGTAAATCGCGTTCACTGACAGCCTGAATATCCTCGTAGAAAACAGCACCGCCACCAATGCTGCTCTGTACATCAGGCACCCTCTGCAAACGCCGCTGGAACTCAGGCAGAAGTTTGGGAGCTGCGTCAGGATCGGACTTGAGTTCCACATTGACGTAGGCAGCATGACGATCTAGCGACACTTGGCGTGGATTATCGACAAAAGTGACAATCTGTGCCACTTCCGACCAGCCATGCAACTTTGCTAGAGCGTGCTGCGTTTGCTGGAGAAATGGTGGATCTTCGACAGAGTAGCGCTGACTGGTGAAAATAACTTGTACAACGGTTGGTTGAAGATGGAGTTTTTGCACCAGCACATTAATGGCCTGTTCCGACTCGGCATCAGGACTGGTGAAGCCACCTGAATGCAATACCTGGCTGGCTTGAGGGGCAAACGGCAGCGTAATAATTAGGGCCACCACCCACAGGCCTACAATCAACCAGCGATAGCGAGTGACAATCTTGGCTAGATGGTAGAACATCATCAAACCTTTCTTGAGAGCAGAAGTAACTATTCAGGTCGCCTCGCCACCTGCGGTGGCTCGCTTGGATTGTCTGTGAGAGGAGGATTTGGCAGCCTCAGGCTGCCAAATCCTCCTCTCACCCTCTGACTTGCGAACTGCCGGAGGCAGCGAGCAAGCCAGAAGAAAGCACCTGAGGAGTTACCTTTGCTCTCCTGTATGATGAAAGCTTGCACACGAGGGGATAAAGTATCTCGTCCCACTCGACTCATACGGATAATTGTAGTATGATGCTTGCATCATAGCCTATCCAAAGGAGTTTTTCTCCATGGCCAAAAAATCTGCGACGAAAAAAGAACAATCGTTGGCTCCGGCTACACATGTCCCAATTAAAGTTATAACAGTAAATCGACAAGCGTACCATGATTATGAGGTCGAAAGAACGGTCGAGGCAGGCATCGCACTAGCTGGCACCGAGATTAAATCGATTCGAGAGGGCCGAGTTGTCCTGCGCAATGCCTACGCAATCGTCCGCAAAGGTGAAATCTGGCTGGAGAATGCCCACATCGCGCCGTATGAGCATGGGAATCGCTATAACCATGAGCCAATGCGCACGCGCAAATTATTGTTGCATAGACGTGAGATCGACCAAGTTGCCACCCGTGCGATAACAAAAGGTCTGACGCTTATCCCGCTCAAGCTGTATCTGAAAGGGGGGAAAGCAAAAATAGAGCTTGGTCTTTGTCGTGGCAAAAAACTCTACGATAAGCGGGAGGCTATCACCGAGCGTGACGTCAAACGCGACATGGCACGCATCGTACGGGGAAGGTGACATCTCCCCATGCCTAAAGGCAGGGGCTTCCCATCCTCACGAATGGGCTTTCCTGCTTCGTTGGGGGCTGCCTGCCCGAGCTTTTGCCCGAGCGGGTCTTACAGTTGACGGCCCAGAAAGCCCCCGGCACCGGGGCCTAGAGGTCTTATCTCATTGACGGATGTGTCTATGTCTACTATACTATAGACATGGAGTACATTCATGATAACCATACAGTCCACTTGATTGTATACCATATTCTCTGGTGTCCAAGGAGGCGAAGAAAGGTATTAAATGGTCCAGTAGCTAACAGACTTGAGCAAATCATCCATGAAGTTGCAAATGAGCATGATTGGAAGATTGTTCAATTAGCTATTCAGAGTGACCATGTGCATCTCTTCATTCGGACAGATCCGTATACGCTTCCAACGGATATAGCAAGATTGATGAAAGGGCGTTCCTCTCATCATATGAGGAAGGAATTCCCGATTCTTTCAAGAATGCCAAGCTTATGGACACGGTCAGCATTCTATTCAACAGCTGGGAATGTGAGCAGCCAAACAATACAGAAGTATATCGAAAGACAGTCTAAGCGTGATTAGGAAGAAATCAAAAAAGCGTGCCCAGGAGCAAGAGCCCGAGGGTCTCAGGAATACTGTGCAGATCCGGCTCTATCCCACATCTGCACAAGCACGTATGTTGCGCGAACACTGCACCGAATATATCGACTGCGTCAATGTCATTGTGCAAGCTCACGATGCCGACATGCTTCCCAAGGGATTCAGTACCAAGGACTTCGTCGCTCCCCTGCCAAGTGCGGTCAAGAACCAAGTGATCCGCGATGCCCAATCGGTCTATAGCCGCTCGTTTGAGCTTGGCCGTATACCCATTCTCAAAAAGCCCTTCGCCCAATGGAATAACCAGAATTGGAAGCTGGAGATGAGCGAGACACGATCGCACAAAAAGGGCGGGCTCAAAGGAACGCTCATCATCCCCATGTGGGACGGGACCAAAACCAGACAGGTCAAAATAGCATGCTGTGGGGAAATGCCAGTGGGTGAAAAGGGTATCCTACGGATCAAGAGGAAAGATGAGAAGTGGATAGCCGATGCAACGACAACGCTCCCAGACGTAGAGCCTCTGCAGAGTGAGATCGTCATGGGTGTAGACACTGGCATCAAGGTTCCAGCAGTTGCATATATTGCTGGAAAGAGTGCTCGCTTCTATGGCAATGGTCGCCAGATGAGATACAAGCGCCGGAAGTTCTATGCTCGTCGGAAGAAGCTGCAGCGCTTCAAAAAGAAGAAATCCGTCAAGGGGACCAAGAACAAGGAAAGCCGATGGATGAAGGATGTTAACCACAAGATATCCCGCAAGATTGTGAACCATGCCCATGCGCAGGGTGTCGCAACGATAAGAGTAGAATCCCTTGAAGGTATCCGAAAGGGCACGACACGTACAAGTCGTGGGGCCTGCGCCCAGAAAAACAACCGCGCCCAGAACAGCTGGACGTTCTATCAGCTCACACAGTTCATCATCTATAAAGCTGCGAGGCTTGGCATCAAGGTGGAGATGGTTGATCCAGCTCATACCTCACAGGAATGCCCAGCGTGCAAACATCGCAATTCGGCAGACGACCGAACCTATCAATGCCGTGATTGTGGATGGAAAGGTCATAGAGATAGTGTGGGGGCGATCAATATTAGCCGTAGGGCTGGCCTTGATGGTGATAGTCAAGGTGCCATGGGAGCCTGAGCTGCTCGACCCATGGAAGGCGGCCTGGGACCGCCTCATCTGGAAAGCGATGATCCTGAAGGTGAAAGCCATTGAGGGGGAGCTGAACCGGAACCCCCGCTCTTTTCAGGCGGGGAGATCTCAGCAACCCCGCGATGATTGATACCGAACAGAGCAATACAGGCCAGATAGACACCAACGATAGAGGTGAGCATCAGTCGCAAGCGGGGAACACGGCTGAGAAAGAAAGCCCAGAATAATAAACCTAGCCCAAAACAGAGCACATGCCCACCCAGAACAAAGCCAAGGCAAAGACCTCCACCCGGTCCACTCATGCTCCCCATCAAGAGCTGATATGGATGATGAATCGGTCTGGAGAGAAGGAACGTTAGTTGAGAACTGAGCCAGACTCCAACTAGCGCACTAAGACAGAGCCAGGCTGGAATAAAGATCAAGAGGCGAGGAGTCTGCAGAACGCTCCAGTAACGCATAAGCATATGAGGCCTTCTCTCATGATCCACTATCTGGTTAACCACAGGAGATAGCGCCATACATCCGCAAACGACAAGATATAAACAGGCAAGCAGTATAAATGTAAAGCGCCCCAGGAACTCCCACGCAATCCCACCAGCCACTACACCGACCGCGATACCGCTGCTCGTCACAAGCTCATAGAAGCTCATGATACGCATACGACGACCCCGGTCCAGCGTAGTAAAATCAGCCAGATAGCCAAGCGCAACTGGAGTAACTATCGCACCAGATATCCCTGCCAGTACTTGCAAGGCCAGTGACATCTCCCCATAGCTAAAGCTAGGGGCTTCCCATCCTCGCGAATGGGCTTTCCTGTTTCTCAGGACGTTGCGCACAAATCATGGACTTGGGTGTCTTACACCTCCTCCGCAGGCCTAGATTCCCCCGAGCCCCGGGGTACTCAGGAGCCACTTTGGGCTGCTGACAAGGATATTCTAGCAGATCTATCGAAAATTGTATAT
>Ga0207416_1000640_pt1 | contig 56333 bp, 40 predicted proteins | sample PaiPotPPM11metaG_FD_184107 | JGI IMG/M metagenome (GOLD analysis project Ga0207416, IMG submission 184107) | Iron sulfur acid spring bacterial and archeal communities from Banff, Canada, to study Microbial Dark Matter (Phase II) - Paint Pots PPM... ... | reverse complement strand
CCGTCCAGACCAAGGATATTCAAACGCTCATCAACAAGGTGATGCGAACAGAGGGTATCCTCGACCAATCTGCAGAGGGAGCATGAGTGACGGGTTATTTATGCGGAGTGGTACTAGGTCGAACGAGCGATGGGGAAAGGATGTCCAGCGAAGACAGCGGAGAGAGCTTCAAGCCGAGGGTGTCCTTGCTTGCGGAGAGTAGAAAGGTAGCTGCAGATGCAAGAGAAAGCGATAATACCATCATTACTGCGGAAAGTACCAGAAACCTTCTGCTGAATCTTGACAATCCATAGATCTCTCTCGGCGAGATTGTTAAACCTTGTACTTTGCCACCAGCCTCTTGACCCACTCACTCTGCTTGTCAGAAGGGACAAACTTATTCTTTTGCAGGCGCTTCGCCATATCATTGATAAACTCGCGCTCGTGTGAGCCTACCTGTGAGCTATCAACAGCGATGGTATCAAAAAGCGCTTTGAGGTTCTCGACCTGCTGCCGCAGTGCCACTAATTGAGCAGGTGGAGGGCCATTGTGTGCTTCGGGGGCTCGCGAAGCCTGCCACTTGTCAAATGCCTGACGATCATTATTCCAAGCACCCAGGCCAGCAAGTTCGTCGGCACGTTCGTTATGCAGGTGCCCCGCATGACCTCGTACCCAGATGAATTTGGGAGGTTGCTTGCGATAGCCGAGAAGCTCGCGATACACTTCCCACAAGTCAGGATTCGCTTTCATCTGGTAAGTGCCTGTAGCTACATTGATCGTATATTCGCTATCACTATAGATTGTGAGAGGCAATGTAGGTGGAGCAATGGAAAGTACAGCCAGAACGGCTGCAATCTCAGCCCGGTTATTAGTCGTTGTTCCTGCTCTGGGAATATGTCCATAGCATTCAAGAACAGGAGCTCTTTCATCGATATTCCCATCTACAGCGTCAGTGGTAGCCCAGAGCAGCGCACTCCATCCAGCTGGTCCACCGGGATTTTTGATGCATGCACCATCCGTATAAGCAATAATACCGGACTCCTCTAACGTTGGCAGAGAGGCACGAACGTCAACGGTTTGAACGGCGTCGACAACAGAACGCCACTCTAAGGATTCTTGAATTTCACTCACCTCTTGCGACCTTTCAGCATACTGCAACTTCTATCCTCTCGTACGTATAGCTTACAGTTTAATCACGTTTCTTATGCTCCTCATGCTCCTCATGATGCTCTTTTACCATCTCGATTACTACCGCCAGAGCTATGATAAATGCAGCATCAACCCTAGGAGCCACATCGACAGCATAGCTGTCGCGGAAAATAGAGAGCTGGCGGCTCACCTGTCCCATGAGATTGCCATAGCTATCGCTGACCGTAAAGTTCCAGCGCCAGATATCCCCGTTCACATGGAAGACCATCCCATTATCGCCCTCGACCTTGAAGCCCTCACCGAAAAAGCGGAACTGTTGGTGAACACTTGCCAAACGTACCCCATCGCGAGATATATCATAATGCGGCAGCAGAGACAGCACTCGCTGTTTGATATGCAGCACTTCTTGCCCCGTGTGGCGATCAAACATCAACAAATCATCGCCGATATGAAAGAACTTTCCTCGTATTTCAAAAACCGCGTGACCAGCATCATCACGTACCAGAAAATCTTCAGTGAGATGCCATGCTCGCTCGCGTAAATGATAGCGCATAACAAACCCATCCTTTCAATTGATCCTGAATAGTATCCTTTTGCAGTTTACCATAGTAGAGACTCATTCGCATAGCACTTTGAGAAAAGCACAGAAAGAGAGATCAGATGAGTTGAAGATCACCTGATCCCTACCCTAATCTTTTCCGCCTATCCCATTGAAGTGGCAACAGCTCGGTTCGACGAAGATCATTTTACTAGTGTTTTTACTGCCTGTACGATATGATGGGCACTGATCCCAGCCTCTTCAAGAAGTTCGGCTGGAGTACCAGAGCCGGGCATCGACTGCACAGCTAGCTTAACGACCTGTGGTAATGGACTATCAATCTGCGTAAAGACCTCGAGAACAGCTTCGCCCAGGCCACCTTCGGGCCAGTGATCTTCGACGGTGATAACCTTATTTCCAGCCTCCTCTACCGCTGCCAGCAGAGTCTCATCATCAATTGGTTTTACCGAATAGGCGTCAATCACCCGCACCGTAATATTCTCGCTCAGCAACTGCTCATAAGCTTTGAGCGCCTCGTGGAGGGTAATGCCAGCCGCTACAATAGTAGCTTGATCCCCTGGCGACTGCCTCAGCACATGGCTCCCACCAATGGAAAACTTCTCATCGGGACGATAGAGCACCGGGGTTTTCTCACGGGTTGTGCGCATATAGACAACTCCCCCATGCGTCGCCATTTCAGCCGTCAACTGAGCAGCCTGATTAGCGTCGCTAGGATAGAGCACAGTACTACCAAATACGGCACGCATCATGGCCAGATCTTCCAGGGCCATCTGAGATGGTCCATCCTCGCCGATCGAGACGCCTGCGTGAGAACCAACGAGGCGAATATTAGCACGCGAGATAGCTGCCATACGGATGAAATCATAGGCACGTGTGAAGAAAGCCGCAAAGGTCGAAGCAAAAGGAATTCTGTGACGAACACTCATACCAACGGCAGCTGCTACCAACTGTTGCTCGGCGATGTACTGTTCGAAGAATCGGTCAGGATAGGCTTTGGCAAATTCTTCCGCATATGTCGAGTTGCTTACCTCACCATCCAGCACGACAACTTCTGGATCAGCTGCGCCAAGCGCCTTGAGAGCATCTCCATACGCTTTTCGTGTAGCGACAGAGTCTTTGAGATTGTATCGCGGGATATCCACAGGCCTTTTTGCAGGTACGGGTGCAGGCTCAGCAGCAGCAGGCTTCTGTACAGGGAAGACTTGGCTGCGTACAGGATTTAGCTCCTGCATTGCCTTTTCCTCCTGTTCCTTGTTGACCGCCTTGCCATGCCAGCCATCTACATTTTCCAGGAAAGAGACGCCTTTTCCCTTGACTGTCCTGGCAATGATGAGCGTTGGTGCTCCTTTTCCAACAAACTGTTCTGCTTGCGTGTACGCATTATTAATTTGATCATAGTTATGACCATTGATTACTATAGTTCTCCAACCGAAAGCCTTGCCACGCTCAGCATAGGCCTCGGTGTTCCAGCCAAGCTCGGTCTCACCTCGCTGTCCTAAGCGATTGCAATCCAGAATAGCAATAAGATTGTCGAGCTTATAGTGAGATGCATGATCGAATGCTTCCCAGATCGAACCTTCTGCAGTTTCACTATCACCAAGCAGAACCCAGATACGATAGGGCAGTTTATCGAGATATTTTCCCGCCAACGCAATGCCAACACCAATCGGCAAACCCTGTCCAAGAGAGCCAGTCGCGACATCTACCCAGGGTAGGGCAGGCGTTGGATGACCCTCAAGACGACTGCCAAATTTACGCAGCGTCATCAACTCTTCGTCACTAATTGCTCCTGCAGCCTTATACATTGAATAGAGCAGAGGAGAGGCATGCCCTTTGGAGAAGATGAGATGATCGTTATTTGGGTTCTGCGGATTATCGAAGTCATAACGCAAGTGGCTAATCATCAATACAGCCATCAGGTCCGCTGCCGACATCGAAGACGTCGGATGTCCTGAACCAGCTGTCGTTGTAGAACGAATACTATCCACTCGCAACTGTTGAGCAAGATTGGTCCATTGGTGCACCTGTGAACTTGTTTCAGTGGTTGTCATTAGTTACTCCTTATTTTACGAGACTTTATTATCTTTAACGTCGCGTTCTGTCGTAGCTATCCACCTCTATTCTAGACCGTTAGTCAAAGTAACTGCAAGCTGAAGTACCATGTACTACAAAGAAAGTTTCTCTTCACCTATCCTTTGTTCCCTTGTTCCCAGAAGCTGTCCTTTTTTGCTCCTCAAGTTGTCTTCTTTTTACTTCAAGTTGTCCTTTTTGTCACTAGAAAAAATCTCTTCTACTAGGTATCATTGGTAGAGGAGATCAATTATGGAAGGGCGTTTAGCTGGATTCTTCGACGAAGGAGAATTAAATGACCGTAACAGGCCAAAAAACAGCTAGAGATTTAGCTAGCAATGTAAAACACACCTCTGAATTGCAGCTTAGACGAAAGATCAATCAGAGCCAACAGCGCGATCTCATCATCCTGCTTGGTATATCGCTGATTTTTCGGATTGCAACTGCAGTATGGGCTTCTCAACCATGGTACCCCGATGCAGCCTTTTACTTTGATGTGGCCAAAAATCTGGCGACTGGGCACGGATTTACCGAAGATTTTATTTTCACCTATATCACGCCTGTAACAAGTGTAGTCCATCCCAGCAACCTCTACTGGATGCCGCTTACTTCGATCATCATCGCCCCATTCCTAGCTCTGTTCGGTACCAGCTGGCATATCGCCCAGATCCCAATTATCCTTCTCTCTGTACCTCTGCCACTTTTTACATACTGGATCGGTTGGGATATTTTCCAGAGTCGGCGGTATGCACTTGTAATGGCTCTCTTCATGCTTATCGGGGGTTACACCTATCCTCTTTTCTTTGCCGCTACTGACAGCCTTGCCCTATATAACTGGCTCAGCTTGCTTGCCCTTGTGGGGATGTATCAGGGGTGGCACGGACACCCCTGGCGCTTTGCCTTTGCAAGTATAGCCATCGGGTTAGCACATCTCACACGTGCTGATGGTATCCTGCTGCTTCCTGTTGGTTGCCTTGTCTGGCTCTGCTCGCAGAAGACAAAGAATCGTAGAGGCAATTTCCCTTGGAAATCAAGTGAGAATACCCAGCTTCATCCCATTCCCTGGCAAGCACTCCTGGGCATGGGTACTTGCTATCTCTTGATTATGGCACCCTGGTTTCTCCGCAATATAGCGCTCATCGGTTCACCACTTCCAACCGGGCAAACAACGACGATCTGGCTCACCAACTATGCTGATTTCTTTAGCTTTCACAAAGCTATTTCTCCCCAGGCATATCTGAGCTGGGGATGGAACAACATTTTATCTTCGAAGATTATAACGTTGATAAATCATTTTCTTTTTTTAAATACTGTGGTTTATACTCCTTTTGCTCTTGTCATTCTAGGCATATGGATTGAACGAAAACGTGCAGAACTTCTTCCTTTCCTGATCTATCTTATCCTTATGTATAGCACCTTATCGCTTATTTTTACCTTTCCTAGCACTTATGGTACTTTCTTTCATTCACTGGTACCACTGCTTCCATTCTTCTACGGATGGGCCCTAGCCGGTATAGATACAACTCTTGTTTACATAAGTAAACGACTTGGTAAAGAATATAAACCTGACGAGAAGATAATAGATGTTTTTTCTGCTTCATGGATGAAAGGTTTAGTAAGGTTTTTAAGGATAACAGATCCTAAGCAAGGTGTGGGAAGTCCCCCACTTGCCCTCAAACTTTCCCTTGAGGATGCAGGTCTGGTATGTCTTGCAATTGCCATGATAGTTGCTATAGTTGCAGTAGGAGACACAGCGCTCAGTACGACTGCTAGAAGTAATGATTACATTCTCTACCAGAAAGTAGGGAAGGTTATCGCAACTGATTACAGAGAAAATAGGATGCCTCACAACTCTGTTCAGCCGGTAGTTATGGTAACCGATCCAGCAGATTATTACTATGCCACTGGCCAGCATGCAGTTTTATTGCCAACCCAGCAGCTTTCTACAGTTCTTGATGCGGCACAGAGCTATTCTGTGTCCTACCTTTTATTTACCCCAGGCCATGGGAAAGAGGAGAAACGGATCTGGCAGACAACTCTCTCCGATAGCAGACTAAAACTTATTTGGTCATCCTCCTCAGGAAAGCTTTACCGCTTTCTTCGCTAGAGAGAAAAAGCGACAATTTCAGAGAAGAGCCTCTACCGTGTGTTCAGGAGTTCGATGAGCAACAGGATTTCTTCAAGGTAACATGCAATTTTCTGATTTTCTGATGGATCAGTTGACCTAGAGCATCGAGCTGATGTATGTTAGAGCATGTAGCCTGCTGGACATCACGCAGGTTTACATAAGCGTGTAATGAGGAGGATAAATTTGACCAAACAATACACAGCGATTATCATCCACAGCCCCCATTCGGGGAGATCCGCACAATTGCCAGAAGCACTCAAGCTGCTGAAACAGGCCGATATAGCAATTGCGGAAGTTCTACCTATCACACAACTATCTGAATCACCCATACAGGGCTCACTGTGGAAAGAGCTAGGAGTCAACCTTGTAATAGCTGCTGGCGGAGATGGATTAATTGGAGGAGTGATTACCCATATCGCAGAGAGTAACCTTCCATTGGGCATTCTCCCACTGGGAACGGCAAATGACCTCGCACGTTCTATCAATATACCACAAGATCTCCAGCAAGCTGTGGAAACTATCAGGCAAGGAAAAACCACAGAAATAGATATTGGCGTAACAAAATCAGCAAAACAAGTATCTAATCAGGAAAGCGGACGGGGAATGCCGAAGCGAACGCTTGCCCATCCTCAGAGCTATGGTTGCTTCGCTCACGCATTGACCGTCGGACTGAATGTGCAGTTTGCACGCCTAGCAACTAACGTAGCCACACGACAGCGTTACGGGAAATTGACCTATCCAATGGCGGCATTCAAAGCATGGCTAAGCCATGAGCCGCTGGAATTCGATGTACGCATTGAAGGGCTATCACTTCCTCCACAGACTAACAGCAAAGCGCTCGAAAAACAGGAAGAGCCAACAATTGTCGAAGAGTCGGTTGCCTTTCATGGTCAAGCACTACAGGTAGCAGTCATCAACGCTCCTACTTTTGGTGGGAAATGGAACAGAGCACTACCAAACGCTAGTATTAATGATCACTTACTGGACATCATCATTGTCGAGGCGATTGAACTGCAAGGTCTGATAGCAGATTTTGGGAAACTTTTCAACACTGAGACAGCACTTGAGACGAGTGGGCAAGCAGGATATACGCAACAGTCCTTGCTCGAAGCTGCATATTTAACAGGTATTCCAGGTATACACCACATTCAGGCACACAGCGTTACTATCTCAACAAATAACGATCCAGAGGATGTCACCCTAGACGGAGAAATACGCGGGCAAACACCTATCCACATCCAGATGGCAAATACACCCCTGCAGGTGATAGTGCCCTAATCATCCCAGAAAATGAAAGGGCATAGATAGATATGCAGCATCAGCTATACCCTATACACGTTAAAAGAGTAGGAAGAACTACCTGTTTCCCTTTGGAGCTAGAGCCCAGAAAAGCAGACCCGCGATGACAAAGAAGATTACTAGCATCAGACCCATAACAGTACCTACCACGCTGGAGACGGAGAACTGAAAGGTTGCTGCGGCAAACAGGTAGAGTAACCACAAGACACCCAGAGTTGGAATAATATACAGCCAGTTGAAGCGTGCCTTAGGATCGCTTTGGTATACGACATACTCATAATCTGAATCAAGTGGCTCCATAAAATACCTTTCCTCATAACTAGGAACTATCAGAAATGAACATTGGCTCGGGCGGAGCCTTCAGGGCTACGACGGCCTGAGAAGCTCCAAGCTTTCGCTCTGGGGGGTCGTCAGAAGCCTTCGCTTATGAACACAACCTCTCCCTGCTCAGAAGCACACAAAAAAGCTTTAAAGGCCTGAGCTACAGAAACCGGAAAGAGATGATGCTCCCGAGTCGAAACTACAAGCAGAGATCACTTCCACATAGGTAAGAGTGGGAAGAGAACGACGGTTGTTGAAATAGCGACGTAGTTCAAGTGCACTCACCTCATAGACCTGCCCATCGGAAGTAGCCGCTAGACGGCCTTCAGCAATCGCACTACACACATCAGCAAGAGTCGGGATCTGGTCAAACATGGGATACCTCCCTCCAGAATACTGTGACGCGCTAGAACAGGAATCTACCTGCAACTATCAACGCTATGTACCGATAACACGTCCCGAAGGTCAAATTCGTTTCAGAGCCATTATAAAGCTCCCAACTAAAGAAGCTGAGAAGCACCCTGATGATGTTTTCTACCGGCACATATGCTAATCACTCGCTCTCCTCTTCTGTTGGATTAACAATCTCCGCATCCTCATCCAGCAACCCCTTGATAGGATCAATATACATTACACGCCGTACAAGGTCAATCTGTTTGATGACATTTTTAACAGCTGGAATAAGAAATTGTCGTCCATCATCGGCTTTAATGACATAGACATCATTGCCACCAGTGGGCATAATTTCGCTGACCACTCCGACAAATCGGTCATCGAGTCGAAAGACTTGCAGACCCAAAATGTCATGCTGGTAGTATGCATCGGGAGGTAGCTCTGCCAACTCATCCGATGGAATGCAGAGGTCATAATTACGCAGAGTTTCGGCAGTCGTGGCATCATTGACGCCATCTAACTTAAGCAAGAGCATCTCCCCTTTATAGGGACGTACTCCTTTGATCACACGACGTGAATAATCTAAGCTGAGATAGACAGCCTCCAACGTAACAAAGCGGTCGGGAATATCAGTGAAAGGACGTATTTTAAGCTCACCGCGAATACCAAAAGGGGCCACTATTTTTCCGATAGTAGCCCATTCTGTCGTCTCGTTCATAGTATGAAACTCTTTAAGACCTTCCGGTAGTAGCATAAAAACCCAGCCTATTCACCAGATATAGACATAGACCAGTGACCTACCAAGGATACCCACATTTTAGAGTATTTCTAAAGAGGTATGACGCCCTTCGCGTGTACCACCAACACGCAAGAGAGTACGCATGGCCTTGGCAACACGCCCTTGACGACCAATAACCTTCCCAAAGTCATCAGGCGCAACATGAAGCTCTAAGACCAATGCGTGACGATCATTGCGGATTTCGCGCACCACTACAGCAGAAGGATCGTCAACCATTGACTGAGCAATATACTCAATCAGACTACGCATATCTTAACCCTGTTTCCATCTCGTTGCAACCTCGTTTCAATCTCGTCTGAACTCCCCACGCCTTTCCACGTTAATCTATTCGGCCTGCTTTACAGCCTCTACAGGTTGTTTCGCTTCTTGGAAGCGGTCCAGGATACCCGTGCGCTTAAGAAGGATAGTGACAGACTCAGTTGGTTGTGCACCATTCTTCAGCCAACTAAGAGCCTTCTCCTCATTAATATTCACGGCAGAGGGCTCAACACGAGGATTATACCAACCAATGCTCTCAATGATACGACCATCGCGAGGAGAGCGTGAATCGGCCACCACAACGCGATAGCTAGGGGCTTTCTTCATCCCCGTACGTTTTAAACGAATTTTGACAGTCATACTTACTTAATTCTACCTCTTACCCACTAGATGGGATATGTCATTTCGGCGGCGCCACACTTCACATAACACATGAAAGCGCCTCTGAACTACGGCGAGACTAGAATAGCACGTTGCGAAAAAAATGTCAATGTTTCGGAACGGCCAGTTCAAAACTTGCAGCCAGCTTGTGCAGGGTGTACACTGCTCTACAATGCGTATGGACGAAGCCGCCCTATGGCACTACTGTCACTGAATAAAAGGTGACTCCTCACAACATAAAGCAATAAAAAGGATTTTGATATGCACCGCACCAAAATCGTATGCACTATAGGTCCTGCTACGAGCAGTGATGAACGCCTCGTAGCGCTGATGCAGGCAGGGATGAATGTTGCACGCCTCAACTTCTCACATGGGAAACAGGAAGAGCATGCCGCCGTGATCGAGCGGATACGCAGCATCTCTAGCCGCCTTGGCTGCTCGATTGCAATTCTCCAAGACTTGCAGGGACCGAAAATTCGCGTTGGCTCGCTCCAGAGTGGGCAACCGATCAGACTGGTCAATGGCACGCAGGTAACGATCACTACCCACGAGATGGCTGGCAATTCCCAGACAATCCCCACAACCTACAAGCAACTGCCACAGGATGTGAAGCCCGGCGATCGCATTCTGCTAGATGACGGCTTAATGGAATTGCGCGTGCTCGACGCCGATGTGACCGATGTACGCTGCCAGGTAGTGCATGGAGGGCTGCTTAAGGAGCACAAGGGCATCAATCTGCCCGGCGTAGCAGTGAGTGCGCCAGCCCTCACCAACAAGGACCGCGACGACCTGCACTTCGGCATCATGCATGGTGTCGATTACGTAGCACTCAGCTTTGTACGCAGACCAGAGGATGTGGTGGAAGCCAGAAATCTCATCCGCCAGTTCCAGACGGAGCTTAAGGGCGAGGACAAACACAGCCATGCTGACATTCCACTCATCGCGAAGCTAGAGAAGCCAGAGGCCATAGCACAACTCAATGCTATTCTGGACGTTGTAGATGGTGTCATGGTGGCACGCGGCGACCTTGGCGTCGAAATGTCACCGGAGAAGGTGCCACAAATCCAGAAGCGCGTTATCGCTAGATGTAACGAACTCGGCCTTCCTGTCATCACGGCCACACAAATGCTGGAATCGATGGTGACAAATCCGCGTCCAACTAGAGCAGAGGTGAATGACGTTTTTAATGCCACATTGCGAAAAGTGGCTACCACGCTATGGGGAGCTGCAACGAGATATCACCTTGCTCGAGGACTTTATAGAGCGTCTTATCAAATGTACAACCTAAGTAGTAATAGAGTAATGCAAAGGGTGTAGGATCATTCCACGCCCTTTTATTTTTGGCTTTCTTGTTGAGTATCTGTTATCTTGACTTTATGCAGCTTCACAAAATTTGTACGTGCCCACCTTGCTACCGGTAATCCTCCCACAATCACAACATACTCACCGCTCTGAATGAGCTTATCCTCTAGTAATCGATGTTCAACCACCTCTATAAGATCTTCCGTTGTCCCTTGCAACTCAATACAATACGGGGACATACCCCACCACAGTGCAAGCTGACGTCGTACCTTCTCTGAGGGAGTATAGGCCAGGATGGGAACACGTGGGCGATCTTTAGAAATCAGATGCGCCGAGTTGCCAGAACGTGTAAAGACGACAATTGCCTTGACGCTAGCCTCTTCTGAAAGTGCACGGGCAGCATGGCTTACGGCACGAGCTTGCGTGAGTTGCTGATGTTTGGGTTGGTGTGCGGTTCTATCTCCTGCTTCGGTTTCTAGCACAATACGTACCATCATTTCGACGGCCTCAATTGGGTAAGCACCTGTGGCTGTTTCGGCACTCAACATTACCAAATCAGTTTGATCGAGTACTGCATTCGATACATCAGCCACTTCTGCTCTCGTTGGCCGTGGGTTCGTTACCATTGATTCCAGCATCTGAGTGGCCGTGATAACTGGCAACCCCAGTTCATTGCATCTGGCAATGATATGCTTTTGGATAAGCGGAACCTTCTCAGGAGCCATTTCTACACCTAAGTCCCCACGAGCAATCATTACGCCGTCAGTCACCTCAAGAATATCATCTAAACGTGCTATTGCCTCTGGTTTCTCTAACTTCGCTATTAAGGGAATAGGAATAAAATTTTTCTTATGCTCTCCATTATACTTCAATTGTAGCTCATGAATATATTGCTTCGTTTCAAGTATATCCTCCGGCTTACGTACAAAACTGAGCGCCACGTAATCAAGGTCGTGCATAATACCAAAGCGAAGATCATCACGGTCTTTCTCCGTCAGGGCTGGGGCACTTACTGCGACGCCTGGCAGGTTAATCCCCTTGTGCTCCCCTAGGACACCGCCATGTATTACCAAGCAGAGTATATCTGTTTCGCTCTTATTCAGTACACACAGTTCCAATAAGCCATCATTTAGCAAGATACGATCATCGGGCTTCACATCCTGGGGAAGTTGCTTATAGGTCGTGGAGATTATCTCAGCAGCTCCCACTATATCGCGGGTGGTGATAGTTATCTGCGAACCATCAAGTAACCTGACAGGTTGCCCGGCTTGTAACAAACCGGTACGGATCTTTGGTCCTTGTAAGTCTTGTAAAATAGCCACTGCATAGTCAAGGCGAGCAGAAATAGCACGTATACGTTCGATGACTTGCTCATGCTCCTGATGTGTGCCGTGGGAAAAATTGAGCCGGGCAACATTCATACCTGCCCGCATAAGGCGTTCGAGCTGTGCTTCGCTGTTAGTAGCAGGGCCTATCGTGCAGACGATCTTTGTACGGCGCATTGAATAGTTCCTCTTCCATAGCATTAGTTAGGGATACATTTCCCCATTCAGATGAGTGTACACCGCACAAAGACTCGCTGCAAGTCCTGAACAACGCACACCTTCTGACATGACCAATGTCACGTTGAGAAAAGTGGTTCTTCACGTTAGGCGAGCTAGCGTGAGAAGTTACCTTACCTGAGAACCTTGTAATATGCCTCATTGCTGAGCTAGCATAGTAGAAAATAATCATCACAATGATCCACTGATGGAACGACCTAATCATTGAAATCTGCGGCCCTCTTCACGGTCTTTTTTGCGATCTGGACGCTTGTCCCATTCTGGCTTATAATTCTTGTATGTGCGGATTGACCCGAACAGGAGTCCAGCTATGGATCAGATGCACCAGAGCAGCCAAGAACCCATACGCCGTAGAGATGCAGGAGCAGTGCAAGTCACCGAGCGTGATGTCCTCGTCCTGACCTGGACCGCCGAGCAATTTTGCATCGCTTTTGACCAGCTTCAACGCTTGCTGGGACGGTATGCCAAGGCAGCGACGAAAGCACCAGATGTCCTGAGCGTCTCCGCTACCCGCGATGCAATCGGACGTTGGTTACAGCTTGGTTTCGTTGAGGAACCACGCAAGATTCTCACGGGACATCCTCCCTATGTCTGGCTTTCACGACGGGGTTTAGCACAGCTTGGCTTACCGTATGCCTACTACAAACCCCAGGTCTCTCGTGTGAAGCATATCTACGCTGTCAACGCTATTCGCCTGCATCTGGAAGGGTATAACCTCCAATCTGTCTGGTACCCTGAGCGTGCCCTTACCAGAGAGACCCAACAACGACCCTTACCCGATGCAGAACTTCGTATCGCTGGATTGCCTCATATTGCTGTGAAGGTGATCGAACGTCCCTTTGCTCTCGATGTGACGCTCCGTGACGAATTGACTGCATTGAGCGAGCTGGCACGTCGTTATACATCGCTGTGGTACTTCATGCACACCGATGCTCTTCCAACGATGCAGCAGGCATTGACCACACTTGATCAGGATGTACGACACCGAGTGACGTTCCATGGACTGGACGCCCAACCTGCAACGGGAGAGCAGACACCGTCGGTTGGTGGTGAGCCGAGCATCTCGCCCTAACGTAACAGCGGAACCTGACGCGACAGCATCCCGCAGGGTGCGACCCCTACTTTGTAGGGTAGTGCAAGATAAAGCGTGCTCAAACAGACGGGAGAGAACCGGACGCTTCCTCTGGGCTTGCTTGGCAAGGACGGTGGCTAACCGGAAACCAGCCGGAGACCAACAAGGGCAACCGGAAAGGATCGGGAGCATGAGAAAGAGAGAATACTATTATGAGAAAGAGGCTTGATGTCCATATAGAAGCAGAACGCTATGATTATATTAAGGAGGCATCAGAGCGAATAGGCCTCCCGATGAATGTGATCGCTGATGAGTTACTGGCTCTGGGAATAGCGACCAAACGCGGAGAAGTGATCGAACAGCAGTCCTTACCTGTGATCCGAGATATCGTCCAAACAGAGCTCCGTAAGGCATTGGCCCAGCAACGCAGCGACCTGCGAGAGGATATGAGCCTAGAGTTTACCAACGAATGGAAGGCTCTGCAGAGAGCCAGCGATAACAGACTTGCCGCCTTGATAGTTCGCGGACTGCGTGACAGCAACGTGGCACGTCGGCTGATCTATGCCATGCTTGCCCGTTCTCATGGCCCAGACTTTGCCAATCGAGCCTACGAGGATGCCAAGGAGAAGGCTGGTAAAGAAATTGCGAGAAAAGATGAGGTGGACGTATGACCCAAGACTCACGTTTTCACGATCTGGAAGCATTCGAGTTGGCCATCGATCAGATGGAGTGGTCAGAGGTGTCCCTCGAACCTGATCCCGCAGTTGTCGAAGCAATCGAGCAGGAGATACCCAGCAAGTGGCTTCAGTCGCTTGAGGCTCCCAACCTGGAAGCTGCGTTTGACCAGGAGGTCCTCGGACCGCTCTCCCGAATGTCGGATGAGGAGTTGAATACACAGGTTCAAGAGGTCATAAGCGAACTTGACATTGATGTGGAGACGATCATGAGGGAACTTGACACGCCAGATCTGGAACGTGACCTCCCCCTTGACCCTGATCTTGATGTTGGGAGATAGCACATGGCACAGCCTCTTCCTGTTGTCAAAGGCAAGTATATTGCAGGCAGACCAACCAAAGCTGCCGGTTCGCGCCTGTCTGCTCACGTCAAGTATAATCAATACCGCAAGCTCGGAGAGCAGGAGACACGGGAAGATCGCTTTCTCTTTGATCAGGAGAACGACCACGTCCACAGGCAAGACGCCGTTCATGACATCATGGCCCATACATCAAGCAAGGTTCTCTATCACAAAATCATTCTCTCTCCAGGCGAGCATGAGCACATTGACGATTTTCGGCAATGGACACGAGATGTGATGCGTAACCTTGAAGAACAGAAGGGTATTCACTTGCACTGGTACGCTGTAGTCCAAGCTCACGAACGAGAGCACATCAACGAGCCACATATTCATCTGGTTCTTGCAGGGGCGGGAGAGGACTTTGAGACTGGCCAGATGAAGATCGTAAGGATGGACAGAACCGACTATACATTGTTGCGCGAGCAAGGTCGAGAGCATAGCAATTTTGAATGGTATCAGGATATTGAGCACAAAGTACAGCTACTCAATGAGCAAGACAAGACCCCCGTTGAGTATAGTATTGACCGAGACCTAGAGCGATCCTTCTAACTGTTTCCAGGAATCAGAAAAAGAGGCCCAACTATGACCAAACAGATCTTCAAGGTCGTCATCTGGCCCTTCAGGGTAGCCATGAGCTTGATAGCATCACTGGCCCCGCTCTTTGGGATGCCTCGTTCATTTTTCATGCTCTGTGTTGGACTCGTGCTGCCAATCATCTTTATTGCCGTACTCGCACAACTCTGGCTCAATGGACGAGGGGTTCTCGTTGCCATTGGTCTCCTGTTTGTCCTGGCAGTCCTCTTTGACGTGCTCAGACACCTCATCAAGCCGCGCATACGCAAGGATACCTATGGCACTGCGCACTTTGCCACCCCACGAGAAATCAAGCCGCTGCTCACCAGTCCCAACGACCCCACTCGCTTGCTCATCGGTACCTATGGACTCACGCGTGCTCTGGGGCTCACGCACCGCCAGCAGGAAAGCCATGTCCTGTTGTGTGCTCCCACTGGCAAGGGCAAAACCTCCAGCATCATTCTCCCTGGCCTCTTGCGCGAGGATGGAACTCGTAGTCTTGTCATCAACGATATCAAAGGCGAATTGGTGAGCAAGACGTTGGGTGACTTACAGCAACGATACGCCTGCTGCCTGTTCTCACCCACCAGAGCAACAGAAAGTCACCGCTATAACCCTCTCGGCCATGTCCATGGCATGGAGGACGCCGAAGACCTGGCACGCTGCATTGTCGAAAATACGGGGACCTCGGCTGAACCTTTTTGGGACAATGCCGCTCGGTTGTTGCTCACGGCAACCATTTTGCACCTACGCACTAGTGAGCCACAGGCTCCCCTCTCACGCCTCGCAGATCTGCTCTGTGGCATGGGTCTTGAAGAGATCGTCCAAGAGATGATGATGAGTCCCTCCCAGCTTGCCCGTGATGTGGCCGTCTCTTTTATGGCGAGCTTATCCAATAACCCCAAACTGGCAGGCTCTATTCTGGCTGATATGGCCAGCCGACTCTTTATGCTTCGCAATCCGGGGATTGTTGCCGTGACCAGCAAGGATGAATTCCACTTTGACGAGATGATCGAGAAGCCCACGGCGATCTATCTCTGCATTCCAGCCTCCGATAGCCAGCGCCTCAAATGGCTCTCTGCGGCCTTCTTTATGCAACTGATGACCTGTCTCACCAAACGGGCAGAACACTCCCCCAACGGACGACTCCCTCGCCCGATGGCCTTTTATCTGGACGAGTTTGCCAATATCGGGGTGATCCCTCATTTCTTGCAGCACATTTCCCTGGTTCGTTCGGCTGGAATCGCCTTTCTTCTTGCGACGCAGAATTTCGGGCAGCTTCGCACCACCTATGGAAACGAAGGAATCGAAACCATCCTTGCCAACACGACCACGCATGTGGTGTTTTCTGGCTGCGGGCAGGTTGAGACTGATTACTACTCACGTCGCATCGGTCAGACCACGGTGCCATCAGTCAGCCTGAGCCATGAACACTCTCTGGATCTGGACCCAAAGGCCACTCAGAGCACTGCATCTCGTCCCCTGATCTATCCTGACCAGTTACGGACGATGCCTACAAATCAGCTTATTGTCGTAGCAGAAAATCGTCCCCCAATCAAGGTCTCGAGTCTGCCCTACTTCAAACAAAAAGAACTCACCAAGCGGGTTGGCATTCCGCCGAGGCTTCCTCATCGACTACTTGATTCCCAAGATTGTGTTGTGGTTGCAGCAGAGAAGGATAAGAACGAGCAAGCTCCAGAGAAAAGCACTCAGCAAATGCAGCAGGAAAATGGCCAAGAGCAACCAAAAGACACGTATGATCAATTCTTTCAGCCATAAAAGACGCGATCCTCCTATTTTTTGAGCAAGTGCAAACACGCAACAGAAAAACAATCCTGCAGGGGTGTGAATACATTAGGGCTCTTTAAAAGTCAGGTCAAGGGAGATCAAATCTCGTGGTGTAATGCCGCAAAAATCTCACGCGTTCATGTGACTTTTAAAGAGTCCTGCAGTAAGAGAAAATACTATTAACAAATCTTAACAACTATGATATACTCTCCAGGCAAGAGATTTTTTCCTCATATGTAGCAGAGATGTGTGCTTTCGTATAAAGAGTGAAAAGATGGAAAATTCGTTCTTGGTATTTTCCCACCTCTAGCGTTGAATTGATCGGATATATCAAATATGGTTCCTGAGAATCCAAATACTGATTCAATGATGAAGCCAGAAGATGAGAATAGAAGGGTTGTTTTTAGCCCTGTTCCTCGCATTGTTGGTCATGTGACATCTTATAAGAAAAGTAGCCCCTTAAAAAAAGTAAAACTTCTATCTGCTGACAGTGAAGTCCAGAGTGTTAAAACTCCATTATCTCCAATCATTCAACCTCCTGTACCACCTAGAAGAATAAAACCGCCTCCTACGATCTTTGCAGACTTCTGGGATGATGCGCCTCAACAAACTGCTGCCACGGAGGTATTCCCTCCTCTTCCTGAAACTATAGAAGAAAAACCCTCTGATTGTGAGACAATAGACCGTGTTGATGTTGAAAAAGCATACAAACATGAAAATACACTGGATATAGCCAGGGAAAATGAGCCTGTTCTGGATGAGGAGGGCCAGGAGTCCCAGTTCCTTCTCACAGAAGATGTGCATGTGATAGCTCTTTATGAACATGAAGAGGAATATACTGCCAATACCCTGCTTGACTTCGAACGTACCCCTACACTGGAAGATTTTGAAAACGAGTTTGAGCAAAGTACATTCCTGTTAGATGATTTAGAACTGCTCGATATCGATGCTGCATTGGCTGAGCAGGAAGAAGCACTTCTTCATCTCCAGGCAGAAAAGAGTGAAGCCGCATCACGTCCAGGCAAAGGCCAAGCACCAGGATGGCTAGGGGCCGTTAGCCTCACCTATGTGAATTGGGAACACGAAGAAGAAGCTATTCAAGATGCATTGAACCGTTTAGGATATGCTGAACTCGCGATAAGCGAAGCAACGCGTGCATTTATTATTCAAGCTGCTCATGCTGCCGGATTACCTTATCAGCAGGAACGACAACTCACTAGACAATTAGCAACTGCTCGTGCTCAGCTAGCACAAATACCTCCCTGTGATGATCCAGCAAATGATCTTTACGCTGTAGAACGTAATATGCTCAGAGTTGACATAGCTGAGTTGGAACAAACGCTCGTTTACAAAATGCAATGGGTAGCGATCAAAAAAGCTTCCCAGTTTCTGGGAAAGAATATTGAACTAGATGATCTTATTCAGTATGGAATGTTAGGGGTTATTGCCGGTGTCAAACACTTTGATATTAGTAGGCAAAGCAAATTATTGTCTGCCGTAAATATGTGGGTATTTCAATCTATCAGGCGTGCTATTAACGATTATGGACGCTTGATACGTATACCTTCTTACGTCTGTGAGCAACTTGATACGATCAGAAAACAACACTTGCAGTTACAGATGACTCTAGGCCGCCTTCCCTCTCGTCAGGAGTTAGCTGATGCAATGCAAATATCTGTTGGTCGTCTAGAAATATTGTTGGATGACAACAAAGAACATTTGTCCCTGGACAAATCTCGTCGTGCCGAGTACGCTAATGATGGATATTCTTTTCAAACAATTGATGATTACGCTGTTGTAAGCAAAGAAACATCACAAGATAAAGAGGATGAAGTTGTCAGGAAACAGATAACGGAAAATCTGTTAACCTGTTTATCTGCAAAGGAAAGACTGATCGTTTGTCTCCGTTTTGGCCTTGACGAAAATAGAGATCCATATACCTTGGAGGAGGTTGGAAAGGTATTGCATGTGACGCGAGAACGCATCAGACAAATTGAGAGTCGTGCATTAATGAAAATGAAACAAAGTCCATTTGCATTGCAAATGGTGAACTGGGAAACTGAACAAGGCACCCTTGATGCCAGTAAAGTTGATAGTCAGCAAGCAAACGAAAGGAATAAAAAGACAAAAAGAGCAGAAAAATCTAGAGGTAATCTCCAGAAGGTCGATGCAAGCAAATGCGAGGTGTAGAAGAAAAGTATTTGAAGTATTTTACGTAGATGTCATTACAGTTTTTTGCCTCCATGACAGCAGCGCCTAGCGACTTTCGGAAAATAGAGAGGTTGTTGGCACAGACCAATCCCAGTAGTGATCCATTGGCTCATATACTCTCAACACCACTCTTTATGAATAAGGAAGCACTTCGTTCCCTGCGTCGTTTTCAGGAAGAGCGGAACAGTGAAGTCTGTTTTGATAGTGCTGGCTATTATGTTCAATTGGGGAGGATTGACTATCATGAGTTATACATGAAGCTGTTAAGCTGCTATCGTACTCATCTCTGGGCTGATCGTTATGTTCTTCCAGATAATGTCCCATTATCCAGTGATACAGATGCGCAGGTTGAAGAGAAAGTACGTGAGACAGTGTATTATTCGTGTCTTTTATTTAAAGAGATGCCAGATGAGTTGAAAGGAAAGGCTATGCCTGTTGTACATGGTCGTACGAGAGCGCAGGTTGAGTATTGCCTTGAACATTACATTGATCTGGGAGTTAAATGGGTAGGTTTTGGTAGTTTTGGTACTTTTGGTAAAAACAACGAAGCAAACATTGCTACAAATTCTGCGGTAGAAAATGCTCGACTCGTTGTACAAATTGCTGGATGCTATGGCCTAAAGGTACATCTATTTGGTATAGGGGCCCCTGCACTCGTTGGGATGATCTATAGTACTGGTGCAGCTTCATTTGACTCAGCTTCTTGGTTCAAGGCCGCTGGTTTTGGGCAAGTACATATGCCCTTGATGCGCAGCTACAATATCACGTATAACAACAGTTCATCTGAACTACAGCAAGGTATCACCTGGGAGGACTTCACTCACCTCAAACGGGTTACCGACCATGAATGTATATTTTGTGCAGATTATCATACGCTTGCTGGCCACAAGATGCACCGTGTGATCCATAATCTACTGGTCGTCAATGAGTCAGTCAACATTTTCAATCAAGGTCAGTTTGAGCGAGCGCAGGCTATTTATGAGCAAGGTTCAGTAAAGTATAAGGAAGAGTATAAACGATGGCTGCCACAACCTCTGAGTTAGTTTTTCATTTTCCTGTTGGGGCTACACCAACAAAAATTCCTAAATTGCTGCAGACGTTGGCGTACGCAGAAACGCCCATACAGACAGCAGAAGAATTAGATGATACTACCTTTGCACAAAATACGGATACCACGCGTTTTGGTGATGCACGTAGGCTAGCCGAAATTGTATTAGGACTCATTGAGTCGATAAAAGACGACGGTCTCCATTTAACTCAGCATGCACATGTTATCTTGAAGAAGCGTGAGTCCATTCAGTATGATTTATTACATTATTTATTTTATACTGCCTGGTCTGCAGATGAACCTGCTAGACATACGCGCTCCTGGTTTTATCGGGCCATATGTGACAACCTATGGGGCATGCAAGAAGTAATATTAGATAGTACTATGCGACAAAATTTTACACAGGAATTAGATGGTCAGATCCGTTTAGAGTTCCAGCATGTACCAGGTTTCTCTGAAAAGCTATCCCTTGGTATTCAGACAATGAATGGGGCAACAGAGTGGCTACGTCACCTCTTACCAGCAGTTATAGCAAGCCCGGATAAGGAAGAAGAGAAGTTCCATCAAAGTGTTTCTAAGGGGGAAGAGAAGTTTCATCGACGTGCAACCTGCTCACCAGAACTCTTTTTGCTGGCTCTCAGTCGCAGCTATCAGTTGAGTAACGCAGAGATAGGCGTAGATATGCTTATTTCGCCACAGAGGCGTGATGAAATAAGTCGTATCTGTCTGCTTAACCCGCTAGAGTTTGACCGTATGTTGGATTGGATGCTGCCCGTGTATCCACAATTTATTAGCCAAGGGACACGTGCTGGTTCGTATGGACGCTTTGTGCGTCTCCATCGTTTTGTAACCGTGGAAAACTTTGCTTAACTAGATAGGGGTACGATAATGAGTGTGGATGAACTGGCATATCTGGAAATCCTTTTAGAGAAACAGCCCATTATTGCTACTCGGACGGCTCAAGATATTGTTGAGCAGCCAGAGACGGTACGTGAAGATTATTTGAAACACATCCGCTCGTTTGTCATGATTGGGAAGGGTGCATCTTCGACTGATCAAGAGCAGCTTACAATTGCTGACTATGAAAGTCGCCTGCTCAAAATCGTGAAAAATAATGGTGCTGCCAAAGGCTATATTACGGCTGAATATGGTTATGGTAAGACCAGCACAGCAGTTTTTATTTGGCATCGTTGTGAACAGGCTGAGATAGTAGCAGTACCACCATTTCAAATTCAAAAGCTTGATCATCTGCTCAGTGCTACGTACGGCTGGGTACGTTTTAAGCTGGCAAAGAGTTACCCTCAACTATTGCCCGAAGCAGAGAGAATTTATCATCACTACATCGATAGCGACATCGCTGCTAACGCAAAGACTGAGAGTGACCGGGAATTATTGCAGCGTCTGTATCGTGAAGGGAAATACAACCCAGAACTCCAAGGCATTGATTATGTCAGATTCTTTGAAGATATGACGCAATTAGTACGCAATGCCGGATATAATGGTCTAGTTGTTATTGCAGATGAAGTACAGCAGTATATTGATCCTGATATTAAGTCTGGTGTGCGAGATCCTTTAACCCCGCTATTTAACATTATGCAAGTGCTTATGACTCGGAAAGGAACCTTGCCCTTTGCGCTTATATTAAGTATACCTCGCAAAGAGCTTGGGGTGATGAATGATCAGAGGAGCGACCTCGTTCAACGTCTTAAAAGTGATGGACTAGCATTGGATCTGAGTGTCATTTATAATCAGACTTTTGCTCGTGATCTCTGGAGACAATTGGCACAGGAGCTGCAATTTGAGTCATTAAAAGATAAGATCGCCCTTCCTGAAACGTTAGATGCTCTTGGTCAAATTTCTGCTCGTGATGACTTGGCGACAGGTCCTCGTGCGGTCATAGACGTTTTCAAATTGATGACTCAGCGTTACAAAGAATATGCAGGCAATGTTGCCCCTTTCAGTCCACTTGATCTCGTCAATGCATTCCTACACAACGATGTGCATTATGATAACCTAGCTAAGCTCCAGAATGTTGTCAATGGGCATTTAACGCATCAGTTTGTAAGGGATAGCCTCACGTGCCAAACAGCGATAAAGCTGATGGCCGCGTTCCCTATTGATGGCTTGCCAGAGCAATATTTTGATCGCTATGGAGTTCGTAGTGCGATAGAGCAGCTCTTACAAGAAGCTCAAGGGGATATCATCACACTGGCTGGAGGTGGTTATGATGACAGAGGTCAACGGCGTGAAACACGAGCACTGCTCGTAGGCCTGGAAGCTCAGAAAGACAATACGAGTTGGCTAGATACCACCATTAGAGAATTCATTCGTCACTATTTTGAGAGTAGCCATCGCCAGACAATACTAGCAATCAAAGGCTTTCAGGCATTACTTAAGCAACTCATGTTCAAGGGTGATAACTGGAAACTTATACACAGTTGGGATTATACTCTGACACAAAATAGAACGCACCTTTGGGAAGGTGCTTTTCCTAATATGACACGCAAGAACTATCCAAATCGCCTCTTGCAAGTGCGAATTATTGGGAGGCAAGAAGAGGTCCGTGACCTTTTTGAAGTAGAGGGAGACCTCGTTCTTACGTTTCAACTTGCTCTCAACGATGATCAGCCTGAAGCTGCCCGTCGTACTCTACCGGGGCACTTCAGCTATCAGGATAAAACAACAATATTTGTCCTAAATATGAGCTATAATAGTGGTGAAGAGAGTTATGGAGATTTGCATTCGGCCTTGAGACTTGTTGTGGCACCCTGGAAAACGACCCCGACATTACTGTTGAGCCTGTATGCGTACTTGGACGAAAAGCGTGAAGGTGGCGGGATTCCAAAAGCAGAGGGTGAAATGATTACTGCGCATTTCCAACCTATTCTCCTGGAACATGCCTTTGGGCAACTGTTTAATGCCGATCTGGGTGCAGAATTTGGTGCAGGTGGGATACGTATTATTGAAGAGGTGGTAAAGCGCCAACTGGAGAAACACTATAGTCAATATAGAACATTGATAACCAATATGCAGTGGAAGCAAAGTCTCAAAAAATATCAACTTGCACTGGAGAATCTTCCCACCCCCTACGAGCGTCAAGGTAAACAACTGTATGCAAACAGTAAGCAAGTGCTGGCCACTGATATCTTCAGAATATCGGGGCCGACTCTGGAGAATTTCTTGAGTACAAATGCCTTGCTCCTTAAAGCCGAGGGTGCCGATAAGTGGCGTTTTATGTTGCATCCGTTAGAAGAACAGATAATGGAGCAGTTGAAGGGGAGCCATTACACCGAACCTCCTCGTCCAGGTGGCAAGCCCCGTCGCAAGATTGAACGTACAATTGCCTTTAAAATAGCCAAGGAGAAAGGGTATCGCGAGGATGAAGTTGAAGAAGCTCTTTCTTTGTTGACGATACGTGGCCTTATCTCCCTGAATCCCAGTCGTACCTGGATTATCGCAGAAGAAATGCGGGTACCGCAGGTCAGCGACTTACGCATTGCACTGAGTGAGTATCAGAGTAGGCTGAAGGTAGTTAAAGAGGCGTTAAAAGATAATCAGCAAATTGATGGATGGTTAGAGGATGCCCAAAAATACGCTCGACTCGTTGATTTTCTGGGAAAAAATTCAGATGAGCAACAACAGACTAGCCTAGAGAATACCATTCGTAACCGACAAAATGATCTAACTGCGACAATACAGATGATACGTCAACAAATTGCTCAAAATATACAACAACGCATGCAACAAGGTGTGATGAAACGGGTCTCTGCTGATATCCTTGAGCAGGCATTACCAGAAGGCTTTTTCCAGCCACAGTTGAATACACAGCGTATAAGTCTACTCAAAGAGTATGGCGATATTAACATAAAGCGAGATCAGGTCAAGGAGCAATTCAATGGGCTGCATGCTCTCGTAGCAAAAGCAGAGTTCTCAGAGGACAATCTGCTCCATGCTATACAAGAGCAAAAGCGTGTGCAAAATGAAATTGCTCAAATTGAGGAAAATACTGTACAATTTGAGAGAAAGGAGAATTTTTATAACAAAGCGCGTCAGATGCTACACCAAGCTAAAGAATTGCAGATGCGCCTTCAACAAGTTTCCACCGATATCGGTACAGCATTTCAGAAGGAATTGGATGAATGGGCATTGGGGATCAAAGGAGAGTTAAGCAGTAACAAATTGAAAGCTTTGGAACAATATGGAAGATGGCAAGAGCAATTTGGCGAGATCCAGCGACGTTTTGAACAGCAATTACAAGCTGAGCGAGAGCGTTTTGTGAAGATTCATACTGACTACAAAGGGTTTCTGGTCAGACAGCTTGTACATAAAAATCTCTGGAGTGATATCTCCTTCAACCCTGCAGATCCTCAGGATAGCTATAATCGGTTGTGGGATCAAGTACATGCAATGCTGCAAGAAGTCATGAACAGTGCGCAAAAAAATATGCAAGCTGCAGATGATCGTTGTGCGCGACTTTTAGGAGGAGGATTACAGGATCTTTCTGTTGCCGATCGTTCTGCTGTACAGACTCAACTAGAACAGTTGCAACGGCATCTTCGCACTACTATTGATGAAATAAGAGCGTTGAATAAAGCAACCTCCGAAGAACGCTTTATCCAAAAAATGAAGCTAGAAGGCGCGGTAAAATCTGCTGAAGAGGTTCTAGGGCCTGTTTTTGCACAAATGAGCAATTTAAATGAGTGGTTAGTAGATAGTCTAGACTGTGTAGCAGAAAGTGAGCAAAGGATAGCTTCCGCCCGTCTCTCTCCCCAAGACGAGACAATTCTTGCTGTGCTTGACCGCCTGAAGCAAAGTGCAAATGCTGCCGGAGGGATAGAACTGGGCCTGTTGCTCCAACATCTTACGGAATACCAGAATATCAACTGGCAAGATATCATACGCTTATATTCCAAACAGCGTTTAAGCATAAAAATTGCACCAGTGATGTTCAAGTGATAAGTACAACAACTGGAAGCGAGAATCCTTGTAGAATGAATATGCGTAGTAACATATCGTCTTTATTGCAAGCAAATGGAAGTGAACAATCTACAGCGGATAGGTATCAAAACGAAAGTACCTGTGTTTGTTCGACGGAGATACCAGGAACTACGATTATGCTGGCAAAAATGGAACATCTGTCAGCAGCCAAACTCCTTTCCGATCAGCATAAGCGGGAGTTAGGCTTTATCAATCAAGCTGTTTTGCAAAAGGCTATTGAGGCTAGGTTGCTACTTGTTGCTGTGAGAGATGGGTATGATGAGCAAGCAGTGCGTGAACTGATAGGCTTGGCACATTTCTATGTACGTCGTGATCAAATTATCACACTCTATAGTATTGTAGTAGCTCAGGCATATCAACGCGCTGGTCTGGGACGCCAACTTTTTGTTTCTCTCGTTCATGAAGCTCATATACGAGGAAAAAGTGAGATTTGTCTGAAATGTCCAGAGGACCTTCCTGCCAATATATTTTACGAACGCTTAGGTTTGCAGAAGGTTACCAGTGAACCTGGGAAGCTGCGCACACTCAATGTATGGAAATACACGCTGAGCGTTTCATAAAGGTCGTTCTGCATCCATGGAGGTTATATGGTATCTTCACTATCAGAAAAACCGATAGTGATCTTTTTACAGAGCCATCTACAAAAACTAGCTCCGCTATTCCATGATGCGGACTTCACTCAATATGTCTTTATAAATGTGCTTCGTGACATATTGCAGTCTTTATTATATGAGACCTCCACTGATCCACACTTTCTTCCCTTTCTTTTGCAGAGTTGTCAGGCTATATCTGATCTGGGGAGAGATACATTAGCTCATTATCTAGATCAGCATGGCTTAGCCCCTGCAGTATTTATGAGTGAGCCCGCACCACATTTTGATAGTGCATTAGTCCCACTGGAAAGTGAAGCTCAAGGTAGTGGGTATGTTCTGTATATGAAGGCTGATCTTTCATCTGACGACATTTACTATTTGCTAGCACATGCCTATGGTCATCTCGCTTTGGGTCACATCCGCAAAGGAGATGTATACAGTCACTATGATATTTTAGCTGATCTACGTTCTCCTCTGGACCCACCTAGACGCTGGGATCGCGTAGTACAAACACAACAACATCTATGGTTCCAACCTCTCTCGCATAATATTATTCCTTCGCTAATAGAGATGTTGCCTATTGAATGGAACATCTCAGGCTTTTCAGAAGCTTTTGAGCGGCTCCAGCAAGAAGATGTGGATGATTGTGCACTGGTCATACAAACCTTTGCCTCCCGACATGGGGCAGAATTCCTTCAGGTTGATTTTGATATAGAGCGCGATGCTCAGCTCTTTCCCCACCAAAAGAGGGGAGCGGCAGAATTGGTCGTGCGTTTACAAAAACTAGGTGTGGCCCTGCTTGCTGATTCGGTTGGCCTGGGCAAAACTCGCACTGTTGCTACAGTGATTAAACTTCTTCGCCAACATCAATTAATTGAGCAGGCGGCAGTGTTAACGCCTACTAAACTAAAGCATAACTGGCTAGTCGAGTTGAAAAAACTCGGTCTTACCATAGGATCACCTGGTGAGAAGAATGTAGATGTCATTATAGTGAACAAAGATATCTTTAAACGAATAGATGCCATGAGAGCCCGTCAAGAAGTGCGTGGATGTAATTTGCTCATCATTGAAGAAGCACATCAAGATATGCGTAATGTTGATAATAAATTTCACCGCAATATACGAGAAGTAGCATTTGATAAATATGGCTTGCTCGTGACGGCAACTCCCTGGAATAATCGGCGGGGAGATATTTTTGCAATGCTCCAGCCGTTCGCAGCAAATCGTATAGGCACAGAAATCCCAACACATATCTTCGGCTGTTTCTCCAAAGGTCTAGAAGCTGGACTGCAAGAGTTTGAACAAGACTCACAGATATTTCACCAAGTGTATAATCGTACCGCGTTACAACGTACACGTCGGCAGCTACGACAGAGTGGTGATGCCCACGTTTTTTATGCTCCGCGTCGTCCCTACTTAATCGATGTCGAATATACACCAGAGCAGCGTAAAGCATTTGCTACACTCCTGAATAGAATAGAACAGCTACGGCTTCCGCATTATCATCCAGCACATCATCTCACAGATCCTGAAGCTGGTGAGAATCGGCTTTCTGGTATTCATCGCTTTATGCTCTTAAAACGTGCTGAGAGTAGTATGTATGCTTTTGCTATCTCACTCAGTAGTCTTGCAAATAAAGCTCAGTCTATGTATGAGGCATTAGGAAACGTTGCAGATAGTGAAACGGCAATGGCAGTCTGGCTTCGAAAAAGATATCAGATGGAAGAAGAGGGAAATAGTGATGAGGATCGTGAAATCGCTGCTGACGTGTTGCCTTTTCCTAAAGGAAAATATGAACGTATGCGGAAGATAATAGACCGAGCAGAAAAAGAAGGACGGCTTCGAGCATTACGACACTTGCTTGTGGATGATTGCCAGTATGATATACAGCTTATTCAAACAATCCAACAAGAATTTCGTACGCTCTTTGAGAGAGATCCCAAGCTTGATGCTATTCTACAACAGATCCAACATGCAATTCGAGCAGGCCATAAAGTTCTGTGTATCTCACAATATGCAGATACAGCTCATGCTGTTTATCGACATATACAAACTCAGCCTCACCTTGCATATAAGGGTGTTGGTTTCGTCGTTGGCAGTGCTAAAGATGGTAGAGATCCAGCGCAAATAAATGGGCAAGCTACTACTCGTGAAGATGTATTAAGTCGTTTTGCACCTCATTCGTGGGCAAATGGGGATAAGCAAAGGTACAAGAAGAAAGGTGTCAACAACCAACAGCCCGATTGTATTGATATTCTCATTGGGAGTGACACGCTTTCTGTTGGACAAAATCTGCAGGATGCAAGAGTTCTACTTAATCTTGACCTATGCTGGAATCCTATGCAACATGAGCAGCGTATTGGACGTATTGACCGTCCACGGCATAGAGATGACTCCGCTCCACTCGACATCTATTATTTTCTTAATTTCGATTTGATTGAATCTGAGCTACAATTGCGTCAAACTCTTGAAAAGCGTCTCACAGCTACCTATCAGGATACTGCTTTTGATGACGATATTCTGCCAGGCTACTTTGATATGATTGAGCAGTTTAACAAACTACGGAAAGAGCAAGACGCAAACAACACATATGTGACTGAAGCGAATGCGATTTTAGAAGAGATTGCCGAGCGTAGTGCACGGCCACCAGAAACTACGGCGCTTGATAGTGAGCTGGAACGTAAGGCTATTTTGCGTTTGCAAGAAGTTGCACAAAATCAAGTTAATATCAGTGGAGGGCAGCTATCAGATCGTCAACTGGTGAGTATTGGTCGCATACCTTATGATGATTTGAACGGTTCACCGCATTTCACCTTGCCTATAGCTGCCCTGATAGCCGAAGTACAGTTTCGAGCAATAGATCGACTACAACATATTGTAGGGAAAGCTCAATATCAGCATTTTTATGTCAGTCTAAACGAAGAACAAGCCACACATGCTACTACATCAAATATAGCTGTTGAGAGCGAATCTCTTATCCCTATTGTGGAAGGTCTACTTGCCGAGCCCTCTCTCATTCCGTTAAAACACAAGCACATTGTTCATCTGCAGGCTATGTTACTTAAGTTGGAAATAGTTGTACAACAAGAGTTGAATAATAGATTAGCCATTCTAAAACGCAACAAGCGCTATTATGGTTTGAAAGATACTATTGGAGAAAAAAAGGAAGAAGATGAATGGCATACAAATACCCATACAATTGAAGTGTGTTTGGTCAATGCGAGATTTCTGATTTAGAACAGAATGAATTGATGAAATGGAATAGAATAGACACCTATGAGCCATAAAGAAGAAATTCAAGGAACATTTCTACCGGAGAAGATCCATGATTACGAACCTCTGATTGAGGAACTCAGTCACTGGCAAGCTATTTTTGAATTGGCTCTGGATGAGGCGGCTCACTATCTAACGCTGGAACAATTTCCCGTAGAGGATTTGAGAACTTCGTTATCGGATATGTGTGACCTTATACGGGATGTATTAAAGGAACAAGTACATTAGGTAAATAGAAGTATAGAGGTAGTTTATGAGTCAACATAGTTCTGTCAATTCTCTTCAATCAATGCAAAAAGCTCTGGAGGCAGCATTTGCACAATTCCCGAGTAACACAGCCACAGTAGAGGCCTTGCTGCCTCATGTTAGCCGCTTCATAGGTCGTCGAGTGACACCTCGTCAATTACAGCTTTTGATGAATAAGTATCCTGCACTCTATCGTCAGGACGATGCGGGGCGTTGGTCACTCGTCCACCAAACGTATATCCCAGATCACCAGGAAGGTGCTGAGGTAATAACAGGTGATGTTGAGCATTTACGTATACAGCAATCCGCTCTAGCAGAAACGATAAAACCAGGCTCATATGTTGTGTTTGATTTAGAGACCATGGGAAATTGGAATGGGCCAGATCAACTAGGCGATATTGAGATATTGCAGGTAGCTGCACAAAGATATCATAATTATACACCTGTTGGCGAGCCATTTGTGCATTTTGTGCGTCCAAGTCGTTCTATTCCAGCGCTTATAACTCACCTAACAAAAATAGGTTTTGAACATGTGAAAGACGCAAATAATGTAAAAATGGTACTTGAAGAATTTTTTACATACGTCGCCGATTTTCCTCTGATAGCTCATAATGGTGCGCTATTTGACGGCCCAGTCCTCCAGTATGTCGTAGCGAAGATAGGATATACCTTGCCTCGTACATATTTCGTACTGGACACATTACCTCTAGCTAGAGCTTTGTTACCTCTAGGATCACCAAGCCCCATAGATAATACACCTCTGAACAATTATCGTTTAACGACGCTGGCCCGCTTTTATGGATGTGAGGAAGAAGGTGCTCATCGTGCGGACGTAGATATCTCTATGCTGGCAGGAGTCATCAGCGGTTTGTTAGGGGAGCTAGATGTAGTTTTGAATGAAATGTCATCCTCATTGCATCGCAATCCTGCGGCACTATTTATTGTGTCCCTTCTCCAGCGGATAGCCGATCCCTGGCTAGCGCTATGTCATATTCCAGTAGAGAAAGCTGGAGAAAACCTTGATTTGGGCCGTCTGTTCCCTCTGTTTGGAGCAAATGCAGTTCCCCTGTTGCCTCAGTCAACAGCCACGGACGGCTCGGGTCCAACATCTCAAGCCATAGAAAATGTTCTTGAAGCATATGAACAACATGGTCGAGAAAGGCGTTCATCACAGGCCAAGCTGGCGCATCTGGCCGGGAAGGCCATGCGTGAGAATGCATGTGCGGTTATAGAAGCTGGAACGGGTACAGGAAAAGGTCTTGGTTATCTGGCACCAGCTTATTTACAAGCAAAAGCCATAGGGCGTCCTGTTGTCGTCAGTACATTCACACGTGTATTACAGGATCAATTATATACAAGTGATCTCCAATTCTTAAACGAAGTTGTGGGAGAGCAAGTCAAATGTGCTCTCCTCAAAGGTAGACAGAACTATTTAAGTAGTCGTTGCTTGGCAGAAGAACTACAGGATGCATTTGACGAGACTTCTCTTGAGCCATCCCGTGTCTGGGCATTGATCACACTCATCTCCTTTGCAATAGCCACGGCTGATGGTGATCTTTCCGCAGTACAAGGAGCTTTTTTTGGTTTAGAGCAGATTATATCAGCACACGGGCATCTTCACATGGAATTAGGGCCAAGGAAACCACCTTTGTTGAAGAGTTCTCATGGTTCTGACGTGTGGAATTTGCTAGGCCGGGTAAGAGTTACAGCAGAAGTTCCACAAGCGATATGGCCAAGTGGCCTACCGCGCCCGCACGAGCATCCAGACTTTGCACAACGTGCTCGAGAGAATGCAAAGCGTGCAGATATCGTCGTTGTAAACCACTCGTTATTGTTGCTCAAAGCGCTAAAAGACCCTCAAAAAGGGCAGCAGATCCAAGAGGACTCTGCATCTAATGGAGATGTTACAGGTCTCATATCACCTCATCTTATCTGCGATGAAGCTCACACTCTCGAAGATGTTGCCACTTCTGTTCTGACTCGTACTGTGGGGTTAAAACAGGTACAGCGTATACTCATGGCACTGATCGGAATACGGGGACTACAGGGAAAAGCTTATGATGGTTTGGTAAAAACTTGTCGCAACCTTGGACTAGCGAGGGACGACCCAACTATCCAGAAATTATGTCAACTCACGACAAACCTTATCTCACAACTGGAAGTTTTGAGTCAACAATTGCGACGTTATATTGATAATCATACGATTACCCATCGTGAAGACCGAAGACGGTATGGTGCGAGCATAGCATTGACTCGGCAATCTCTAACCTCTGCAGGAGGACCTGCATTAAAACAAGGGGGAGAGCAATTTGTAGAACTGTTGCTAGCCTTAAGGGATGCACTAGAGGAATTAGCGGCTCCCATAGCAAGACAAGCACAATCTCCTGTGAACTTTACGTATACTCGAAGAGCAATACGCGCTGAGCGAACAAGATTAGCAATATTAGAAGAGTTGCGAGAAGTGGCGCATCATGCCTCCTGGTATTGGAGATTCTTTGATGATAATGCAACAGTACGCGTAGTGCGTTTTGAGCCTGGAGAACCTGAAATTGCATCATGGAGTTTGAGCGGAATGCCTATTGCAGTGGGCGCACAATTATATGCCCATCTCTGGTCAAAACTAGAATCGGCAGTTATCACCTCTGCAACTGTCACAAGTTGGGGAGATAGCTTTGACTTTTTCATCGAGAGAATAGGACTTTCACGTCTTCCAACAAATAGGCTGATGACAGAGACTCTGCCTCATATCTTTGACTATCATACACATGCATTATTTCTCATGCCGAATCACCTTCCTGCGCCTCGTGATATGGCTTTACGCAAGGCATATCCAGATGCAGTAGCAGCAGAGCTTCGTCGCTTTATTCCATTTTTTGGTGGACGTACACTGGTATTATTCACCGCACGCTCGCGGATGGAGCAGGTACATGAATGCGCTGTTGGTCCATTAGATGAACAGGATTTTCCTCTGCTTACGCAGGATGAAGCTGAAGCACTTGAACGTTTTAAGGCAGAAGAAAAGGTGTCACTGCTTGGAGTACGTTCTCTATGGGAGGGTGTTAATGTACCGGGTCCTTCTCTTAGTTATATCTTGATTGAAAAATTTCCTTTTCCATCGTTAGGAGATCCTCTGGAAGCTGCCCGCATGACTGCGATTGAGCGAGCTGGAGACGACAGTTTCTATGGATATATGTTACCCCGTGCCCTCTTCCAGTTCAAGCAAGGATTTGGACGTTTGATTCGGAAGAGTGATGACCACGGTGCGGTTGTCATGCTGGACAAGCGCTTACGAAGTGCTCTGTATCGGCATGAGGTACTCTCTTCTCTTCCTAATCCCACTATCGGTTACGAGTCTGATGGTGAAATGTACCGACGTATTGCTGAGTGGATGGAAATGGAGTTCGATCCCAACCAGCTACCTCGTACTGCCCAGAATGAACTACAGGAAATACTTGAACAAAATATGCTTCCGTCTGACATTATCAATGAATGTGATTGGGAAACTGTTGCGCTTCCTCGAATAGAACGTGTACTACAAGCTATCTGGAAGAATCGTCAACTACGTCTGTTCCAATTGGAGGGATTACAGGCTGTTATTACTGGTCGTGATGTACTAACATTGGCCCCAACCGGTTCAGGCAAAAGTCTGACATACCAGTTACCTGCATTACTACGCCAAGGATGTACGTTGGTTATCTCTCCCCTGATAGCGCTTATACGAGATCAAGTGACAACTTTGCGTGAGCAGTTTGGTTTGTTTATGGTAAATAGCTTGGTTAGTGGCATGAGTTCAGCCGAGCAAGAAGAAGTGTTGAATGAGGCTCGTATGGGTAAGGTAAAACTGCTGTACGTAGCCCCAGAACGCTTACGTGATCCGCGTTTTAGGGCTACACTAGTACAGCTTCCCCTCGTGCAACTAGTGGTAGACGAGGCACACTGCATTTCTACCTGGGGACATGATTTTCGTCCAGATTTTCTAGAGATTCCTCATTTACTGAATTCGCTTATCAGAAAGCGTATTCCTGTCCATGCGTTGACAGCTACAGCAACGCCACTGGTGCAGAAAGAGATCACTGCCGCGTTGCACTTTCCTACAGAGAATTGGCAATCAGCAGGTTTACCAGAGCCATTAATTCATTCTAATAAAAACGTACGAGAGAACTTGATCTATCGAACCTATCATTACACAACTGCTACTGATGGTGAGCAGCGGACAGTCGAACTGGTTCGGCAAATTCTTGCTCATCATGAAAAAGGAGGCCCAGGTATTGTCTACGTAGCAACACGAGCAAAGGCCGAAAGAATAGCTGAATTGTTACGAGCAAATAATATTACTGCCTATGCCTACCATGGTGGACTGCGAACAGCCGAACGACACAACATTCAAGAATTGTTCATGGGTGGTGAAATAGAAGTTGTTTGTTGTACAAACGCATTTGGTATGGGGGTAGATAAACAAAATATACGTTTTATCATTCATTATGATCATCCTGCTTCAATAGAATCTTATGCACAAGAAACTGGCCGAGCTGGAAGAGATGGACAAGAGGCGTATGCTATCTTGCTCTATTCAACAGCTACACAACGTACACATCGTTTCATTGCACGCAAAGGTCTGCAGGATGCGGGAAAGATTTATGCCTTGTTAGCTGTATTGGGTGATCCTCAAGCAAATACATCTTTCTCACAAGGAAACATTATTACATCCTTTGAAGATTTGAGTAAAACGCTGAAGGTTGAAGAAGTGGCGATACGTGTTCTCATCCATGGGGCAGAAGGTGTTGGACTGCTGCATCGAGGAGATGACGTAGTAATGGAAGCTGGAGTGTTGCTCAATGGTGAAATTTCTGCATTTGCCTCACAGTTTGATGATGAACAAACCCAATATGCAGTAGTAAGACTGTTAGAGTATCTTGCAAAAAGTAAGTTATCATCACTTGTCCCGAGCAATACTGTGAACTTGCGTACCAATTATTCAGCTAAAGGTTGGATGGAAGCGGGTGGTGACGCATTTGAAGCCATGAATCTCCTTCAACGCTTGAGTGACTTTGATCCCGAAAGATGTATTTTTCGGCCCTACACTCGAGGTATTACGCTGCGCTTACAACCATTATCCCATGCTGAAAAAGAAGTTGCATGCCGTGAGTTATCCACGTTTTTTAACTCACGCTATGCACGCTTTGAAGAACGTCTGCAGGCGATGTTAGATTATATTCATCAACCGCAGGACAGTTGCCAGAGACTTTTTATAGAAAATTATCTTTCAGGACGCGAAGATAGCGTTCTGTGTGGGAAATGTGGTCATTGTGCCCCAAGCTATGACCTGCCTTGGAATGAACAAATGGTAGATGCGAATGTGCACCTTAGAGCTCCGATGCAACAAGAATATACAATAGATCTAGCTATGGCGATACTGGAAGCACTATGTGACCACAATGGCTATTTTAGTCAAAAGACATTGATCAAAATGTTGCTAGGGGAAGCCTTTGGTCAAACCAGTGATGGCAGAAAATATCTACTCAATCCCACAGCACGAAGCTCAGAACATTTTGGCGCACTCAAAAATCAGCGCATCAAAGAGCCGCATTTGCGCCATGAAATCCAACATTTGATAGAACACGGATATATAGTACTAGAGCAACGCAGAAAGCTAGGACAAGAAAACTCTCCCAGCGAGGAGACGTATCAATGCCTAAGCCTTTCCCCTACTGGTCGAGATGTGCTTGCTGGTGAAGTTTCCCTTCGTGTAACTCAGTCTTAGTCCAGTATTTCTAATGATAGGAGATTTCATGTGTCTCAAATTGATGGTATTGTGGATACTAATAATTACGATGTCTTTCTAGAAAAGCCATCTGAGTTAACAGAAATTGATGGATGGGTAGAAGCATATATTAAAAGTCGAAGGCGCTTTACCTTTTCCGAAAAGGATGTCTTGCAATCACTATGGGACGGAGGTGAAGATATACGCTTGCGCGAGGATAGCAGGTTTTGTGAGGTGACCTTACCCAATCAAACACAAGAAGTACAGTGGAGACTGAATACACAGATAATCACAAACCAACATCTTTATGAGCTTCTTGAAGATGAAGAGTGGGATGGCAACGACCTTTATCAATATTTGGGACAAATTGATCAAAATGTTTCAGAAGGTGCTTTTCATATATTTTGTGCACATGATCATCGCTTTGTACTGTCTTATAACGATCAAGGCTTATATCACGTCTCATTACGCATAGACAGGAAGAAAATAACACTTACACCAGAACAAAAAAATAGTATTGATCAGCTAGCTCCTCAAATTCTTGATTTGTTCCTAGATAATGATAGAACTCCCTGGTCAACTCATATACTACTGGAGCATTTGAAACAGTTGTCTTATACACCAGATATTTTGGGAGCAGTTTTACCAGCCGCTTTAGAAAACTGGCTTCTACAAAGGGAGGAATGGGTAAGAGTTGGTAGAGACATGTGGTTTCCGAAAAAACTGGTACCCTCATTAGCTAAGAGCCATCGATATGCTGTACTTCCTGTTTCATCACAAGCAAAAGGTAGTACTTTATCTTTACCAGCCATCTCTTATGAATCCTCAACAATACAAGAAGTCATTCCAGTGGTTGATGAAACTAGCAGACATCAAAATCAGGTGACGATAAGCTCTACTGTGAAGTGGAAGATGACATTACGGACTGCTCACATAAATGAAGGATATATACCAATTCCTACAAAGGCACGTGTATCCTATCCTCACGCAAACAAGCTTTCCAGTATAGTAGCAGTTCCTGGCGTATGGTTTACAGATGCCAGTGAGATGACTATCTGGCTAGATACAGAAAAACATCAACTGTATGGCCCTGATGTACAAGATCAACTAGCTTTTTTGGTCGCAGGCACAGTACTTGAGATTCTTTGGACGACATCAGGTATTACTCTTAATACAATAGGTGTGGATATAAATATAGCAGAGGAAGAAGTCCGCCTTGTTGACCTTACAGAGCTTGCTCATTTACGGTCCGCTGCCTCGGAAAGTTATAGAGGTAGCCTACGCGCAATTATGGTACCGTCAAATAGAGGATGGAGCTTCCCTGAGCTTTACAATGAGTTGTGTTACAGGCAACAGCATAAGCCAAATAGATCAACTATCCGAGCTATTTTATCTTCATCTTCAGAATTCATCTTTGTAAGGGCGGAAAACAAGTGGATATTAAATTCTGATGTTACACCAGAAACTGGTGCAAGAGCACTGAGAAAAGCAATCTTGATAGCTCAAGACAGTTATGTTGGTGATGATACTATCCCGCAAAAGACCGTATCTCTCGTGGAGATGATAGCTAAGAGCCGACAGCGGCTTGCTCATCTTCGCTCAGCGTATATATCTCATACTGGTAATGAGCCAAGGTAGTACTTGGTTAGAAGCTCTCCAAGAAGGAAACAAACTGCTGTTTGAGTTCATCTTTCTCTTTTTCTCCCATTCGCTTCTCTGTGAGATGCATCAATGACATCCGATACATAGCCAAAACGAACATCATGTTTCCCTCCGACTGAAACTCCTTCGTTGTACCAGCATGAAGAGTAAATACGCTAAAATGAGAAGAGGGAGGTAGAGAGAGGTAAACATCTGAAGACTATTTCGGCTGGTCGAGAAGGCAACCATGATATTCACCAGTTCCAGCAGAACGGTTCCCCAGTATCCCCACCATTTGTTCAGATGCAGACCACGAGCTAAGGCCAGATAGAGAAAGGCCAGGACGGAAAAATATAAGATAATTTGCACACTGGCAGCAAAATTAGGAGCCTGAAGCACCGTGATCTTCATTGGACGCGTGTTTGCCATATTAAACAGTTGAGGTGAGGGCACCTGAAACGAAAAAGTCAATGGGGTTATGGCAGAAAGCAGATTGAGAACGATCAATGAAGCGAGCAGCATGAAAAGATAAAAGCCACCCACAAAGCTGAGAAATGCAACTATTAAGTTGATCCCAAGTGGCCGATCTGAGGATACTGCGCGATTGAGCGCCTTGAACCATTGCATAAGCCAACTCCCCAAAGGTCTCTACGGGTATCTGACAGCTTTTCAAAAAGCAGCCAGAAACTGATGAGCAGCATCTTCTGTGAAGAAGAGTATGGGGAGCGTTTCTCTCTTCATCGAGGAAGGAACAGAGATCCTATTCACTCTTTATCCTTCCCTTTGCATCCTCTTGCAACACAGGACCATTCCTGTTTACAAGACGATCCCCTCATTCAACCAATGTGGCACCTCATTGTACATTATACTATACCATAAAAAAGCTTGAGATGACAGGACCCAGACCACACAACCACACAGGCCTCAGGCATCTGGCCAGACGAAGATCTCACCATCCACGGAGAACCAGAGCCTACAGGGGGGTACTTGGTTTTTTCTCTCTCGGAGGCAGATTATCGGCAAATGCTCTACGAAGCGTGGTTGTGGTGCAATGCAGCTACCCAGAGCTTGTGAATTATCCCTTTAGGCTATGAGAACAAGCCCATGACTCCACCATGTAGCCCACATTCCTCAGAAAGGTTGACGAAAAAAGGGAAGTTGGGTAAGGTAGAGAAAAATGGAATGGAAGATTAAGAAGGGCAAGAAAGCGTATGCCAGAAAACTCTCTTGAGGTCCGCCTAGAAGCGACAGACCAACGTCCTGGTCATTTTCTCCTCACATGCAATTCTGTACAGTATCCTCTCACATTGAATCCAGAAGTCCATGTCACCTTCAGTAATTGGTTGCGTCGTCTTCGCTCCGTACTTGTGGGCCGCAATGACCCTGCTGGAGAACTGACCCCAGAGGCGCTCTTACGCAACGTGGGGACGTGGCTCTGGCAGGCACTGCTCCCAGAGAGTGCTCCTGTCCAGCAACGTGACACCCTTGTGCGAGCTCTCCGCTCAGGACACTCTCCCTTGTTACTGACTCTTTCTGACACGCTCGCTGGATTGCCCTGGGAATTGCTGTGTGATCCCGAGCAACCTGCTGAGCAGGGATTCCTTGCCTGCAGACGTCCGTTGATGCGCTTCATTGCCTCTGATACGCCTGAACTATCTATTTCACCACCTCTGCGTGTCCTCTTACTCATCTCCTCACCACCCGGCCTGGGAGAAGACTCGCGGGTTGACGTGGAGAGTGAACGTGCGGCTGTTGAACAGGTGATCTATGACGTGCGTGAAACGGGATTACTGCACCTGCTCGTGGAGGATATTGTCACTCCCAAACGTGTGCAGCAAGCCCTCATCCGATTCAAACCGCATGTGGTGCACTACATTGGGCATGGCGGCTACGACGAAAGGACTGGAGGAGTACTGCTCTGGGAAGATGAGGGGGGGGATATATTGCCGATTTCTGATGTGTGGCTTGCTAACATCCTACGGCCTCGCAATGTCCATGCCGTGGTCCTGCATGCCTGTGAAACGGGCAGGAGGAATGCACGAACCGATGTATATGGCGTCGCTGGGACACTGGTGAAAGAAGGCATTCCCGCAATTCTGGCGCAGCAAGCCAACTTCACGTATGAGTCGAGCCAGCGTGCCAGTGAAGCTTGGTATACCGTATTGACAGCAAGACAGAGCTTCTGCGAAGCCCTCTTCGAGGTGCGTCAGGCACTTATCCAGGCAGATCGTCCAGACTGGGCAGTCCCGATCTTGCAGGGAAATGCCGCCAGTCTTGCACCTGTGCTCGATGCCAGTGCAGGCCCACATCCTCCTGATCCCTTGCTCACTAGCCAGGGGGCTGCTGCCGATCTGCCAACTCCCACAGGAATCTTTGTCGGGCGACACCGTGAACTGCGAGCGTTGCGCCTGATGCTGGAGCGTACGCCTGGTAGTGGGCCAGCGCTGGCTCTTATTACAGGCCCAGGAGGAGTTGGCAAGAGTACCCTAGCAGCCCAGGCAGTCATCCGCTACGGAGGAAAGTACAAAGCAACGCTCACGCTTAGCTGTCTTGGTTATCAGAGTGTCGAGCTATTCTTACAACGCATAGGAGAGGTTCTCAAGCGCCAGGGTGCACCGGGCTTCTTGGAGTATATTTTACCTGACCCCAAGCTCAGCACGACAGCAAAAATCGAGGAGGCCATCATAGCCCTCAACCAGACAGGACCATTTCTACTCCTGGTAGATAACCTGGAGAGCGTGCAAAATGAGGATCAGACCTTGCGTGATAAGGGTTTGCTGCAACTTCTACAGAAACTGCTCACTAACCTGCGTGGTGGACGGATACTCATCACAGGTCGCTATGCGGTCAAGGACCTGCTTCCTGATGGGAAATTCGCAGCGCACCTGCTGCGGCTGGACCTCGACGACTTGAGTCCCTATGAAACCAATCAGTTACTCATGCGCTATCCCACGCTGGCTCAGCTGGGTGAGACCGTCCGCCAGACTCTCATTGACGAATTTGGCGGTTTGCCGTATATGTACGACCTGCTCAGCAGTAAAGCTGCTAGCCAGAACCTGGAGCTACTCATCCATGATGTGCAAGGGCGAATTACCCAGGAGTGCAAACGGCGCACTGCCGAGGAGTGGAAAGGGGTGCGACGACAGGTCGTGGAGTTCGCTGCCCTTGGGTCAACCATCAATCGCTTACCGGAGTCGTCTCGAACACTGCTGGCGCGGTTGGGAGTATTACGGAGACCATTCCCGCTCGCTGCTATCGAGCAAGAATTAAGAGCAGCACGTGCAGAATGGCAGCCACTGCTGGACTGGTCTTTGTTGCAGTATGACCCGTTGGAGCGGAGCTATCGCTTGCATAGCATAACCAGACGTTACGTAGAAGATCTGCTCGATGAGCAAGATCGTAGGCAGACGCAAGCAAAGCTGGCAGCTTGGTATCAGCGCTATGCAGCTAATGAGAGCCTTAAGCTGGTGGATTTCCTAGAAGCGCATCGTTTGTGGCGAGCCAGCGGCAAGGTACGACAAGCTGGAGAACTGGTGATGCAGCTTGCGGAGACACTCAGACGTTTTGGACTTTATCCACTTCTGCGTGAACTTTGTACAACAACCCTGCATGATATAGGTGAGTATGATGAACAACTGCTTGTTGCATATGCGCAGCAGGAGTTGGGGAGGATAGCGCAGGATCAAGGGAACTATGAGGAGGCGCGAGAGCTCTACCAGCAGAGCAGGGAGATCTATGAACCGCTGGGAGACCAGAGAGGACGGGCAAGCGCCATGTACGGCTTGGGGCAGATAGCCCATCAGCAAGGGAACTACGAGGAGGCGCGAGGGCTCTATGGGCAGAGCCTACAGATAGCCGAGCAGCTGGGAGACCAGGGCGGACGGGCAAGTGTCATGCACGAGTTGGGGAATCTGGCTTCCTTGCAAGGGAACTATGAGGAGGCGCGAGGGCTCTATGAGCAAAGCCTAGGGATAAAAGAGCGACTGGGAGACCAGAGGGGACGAGCCGACAGCCTTGGACAATTAGGGAATATAGCGCAGGATCAAGGGAACTATGAGGAGGCGCGAGGGCTCTACCAGCAGAGCAGGGAGATCTATGAGAGACTGGGAGACCAGAGGGGACAAGCCGCTTCTCTGCACCAGATGGGGATAATAGCCCATCAGCAAGGGAACTATGAGGAGGCGCGAGAGTGCTATGAGCAAAGTCTACAGATAGACGAACGGCTGGGAGACCAGAGGGGACGAGCCAACTCCCTAGGACAGTTGGGGATGATAGCCTATGAGCAAGGGAACTACGAGGAGGCGCGAGAGTTCTACGGGCAAAGCCTGCAGATAGGCGAACGGCTGGGAGACCAGAAGGGACAAGCCACTTCTCTGCATAATTTGGGGATGATAGCCCATGAGCAAGGGAACTACGAGGAGGCGCGAGGGCTCTATGGGCAGAGCCTACAGATAGGCGAACGGCTGGGAGACCAGAAGGGACGAGCCACTTCTCTGCACCAGTTGGGGATGATGGCGCAGGATCAAGGGAACTATGAGGAGGCGCGAGAGTTCTATGAGCAGAGCAGGAAGATCTACGAGCGGTTAGGAGACCAGAAGGGACAAGCCACTTCTCTGCACCAGTTGGGGATGATAGCCCATGAGCAAGGGCACTATGAGGAGGCGCGAGGGCTCTACCAGCAGAGTCTGCGGATAAAAGAGCGGCTGAGATACCAGAAGGGACGAGCCGACTCTCTAGGGCGGTTGGGGATAATAGCCCATGAGCAAGGGAACGATGAGGAGGCGCGAAAGTGCTATGAGCAGAGCCTACAGATAGCCGAACGGCTGGAAGACCAGAAGGGACGAGCCACTTCTCTGCACCACTTGGGACTAATAGCGCAGGATCAAGGGAACTATGAGGAGGCACGAGCGCTCTACCAGCAGAGCAAGGAGATCTATGAGCGTCTGGAAGACCAGAAGGGACAAGCCGCTTCCCTGCAGTTGCTGGGGATGATAGCCCGATATCAAAGAAGCTATGAGGAGGCACGAGCGCTCTACCAGCAGAGCAAGGAGATCTATGAGCGTCTGGAAGACCAGAAGGGACAAGCCGCTTCCCTGCAGTTGCTGGGGATGATAGCCCGATATCAAAGGAACTATGAGGAGGCACGAGAGTTCTACCAGCAGAGCAGGGAGATCTATGAGCGGCTGGGAGACCAGAGGGGACAAGCCGCTTCCCTAGAACAGTTGGGAGTGTTAGCCTACGAGCAGGCTGACCTCGAGAATGCAGTGAAATGTGCCATTCAAGCTTTCATTTTATTTAGTGCTTTGCATTCTCCTTCTCGTATCATCGTACAACAGCTGATCACATCAATACACAGTCAGATGGATGAGGCGACATTCGCTGGACATTGGAGGGCTATTGCTGGTGATCTTCCTTTGCCCGGTTTCTCCTCGGAGAATGCAAACCAACAGATCATGCAGACTTTGACCGATTTCATTCAGGCTCCGACGTGGGAGGAGTCAAAACGCATCCTAGAGTCACATCCTGAACTTCTTCAACCAGAGATTGATGCAGCGTTACAGCAACAGGCTATGCAACAAGAGAATGATAGTGCTCGCAAGCATATCGAGGAGTACCGTCTCTTGTTGGACCGCTGCAGGAATATGGGGATTGATGTGGCATTCGCAGAGCTCCAGGGTGAAAAGAGTCCAGAAGCGATCATTGTCGCTGCATTGAATCACATTTGTAGCCAGGTGGTCGTCACGCTGCGAACAAGGAATGCGAGACAGCAGAAGGTAGCGGCAAACTTGCTCGAACATCTGCTCGAGCAAGTTTCCCCTATACAGGGAGTACAGGACTTCTTGCAGGTGCTCGTGATCTGGCTACGTGGGCAGGATACGCTGGTCCTTGCAGAGAGGCTCCAGCCGCACTTTCGCAATGCGTATGCTCAAATGATTGCTGCAGTGGAGCGAGAAGAAACAGAAAACGCTCATGAAGATGGTGCCCTGGCAATAGAAGACTTGCCTGGTGTTGTCTCCTCTGTCATGTTGCAGGGGACAGCAGAGTAATGTCAACAAGTCGAAGCAAAGCTTGTAAAGGCCCAACAGCAACTTTCGCTAGAGGAGGAATCGCTAGGGAGATTTTTCGGATGCCTGGTAGCAGTCCTGCGGGGAGAGACGCCGGAGGTCACCTCGTTAGAGGCTCCCTTTACGGATTTGTGGCAAGAGTTTGAGCATGCTCTAGCTACACCATCAAGCAAACAAGATCAACAGCAGGAAGAGAAACATGACTGAGAAAAAACTGAGATTCATTTGTGCTTACCGTGACTGTGAGAAGGAGACAACAGTCATCGTTAAGGAAGAGAAGCCACTCCCAACGCAGGGCAAGGGTGTAACGAGAGTGTACCACTGTGAACACTGCGATCGACCTAACAAGATTCCCGTTCCCGATAATGTCGATGTGCATGTGTTGATCTTGGGTAGGGACAAAGGATTTCTGGGTTACACCAGCGATGATATCCTGTTGCTCCAAGGAGAGAAAGACGATGACGACTCCGATGCAGGGACAGCAGTTCAACTCGGATGAGGAGAAGATCCTTGCTGAGATGAGGGAGCACTGGCGCAAAGTGTGGAATGAGGCTCCAGTGCAGGCACCCACACGAGTTGAGGATGCGGCCAAACAAATGATTGTGATTACGACTGGCCTTCAAGGACTCTTTGTTGCTCTCTTCGTGTTCAGCACAATCCGGGCGCAGGTGATGGCAACTCTTGGAGGTGTGCTCAGTGTGCTCATCCTGTTCCTGTTCTGTACGCCCGTAGTGTGCTGGTTGGTAAGCCTCTTCTATGCCACACGCGTATTTGTGCCCCGTGTGCAGCCGGATGTCAACTTTAACGAGATCAGTGTCAGTGCTTGGCAGAAGATCAAGGATGCTTATGGACGCGTGAACGAGGAAAAGCTGCGTTGGCTCCAACACTCGCACCGCTGGTTGATTGCAAGCTTTGTCCTTGTCCTGATAGCTATCATGGTTCTTATCTCTCTGCCAACGGCACGAGCAGGGCCCACACAGATCATCATTGTCACACCAACGCCAGTTGTTGCTCCGACCTCGACGCACTAGGATGCCAAGAGAGCTAGGTCAGGCCTTGAACCGTGAAGCCAGCTGCGAATTTTTGCGAGCAGCACGAGCAGGAGAGGCACCCGCCGCATGGATAGCAGAGATGATGACGCCGACAGGTTGGAGGATCTATAACCAGAACTGCCAAAAGGCAGGCCATGCCCGATAGCCTATCGTTCTGCAAGATGTATCTCAAGCACTGGAGCAGAAGTATAGAGACAAATTAAATTTACGCTTCTACGTCAGCTTGCAGGAACTTGTGGGATCATCGTTTGGCCAATTTGAACTGAGTTGCAATAGTTCCCACCCTTGTTTCCCTGTTAGGTCTTGCCTGCATGCCAATTTCAGATCAAATAACTTTTGAGGACCTTGCCAGATATCGGGCCTCAACGGATGTAGTGCCCAGGGGTTATGCCAGAGGATTGGCGTTCTGTGGGCGAGAGCAAGTGGCCATAATGCATCAACCAGCAAAACAGCGCTGACCTGTTGATTTCTCACTCCTAAACGACGACCGAACCATAACCCATCTTCATCCATAGAGCGGCCTTGAGCGAAAGGTGCCCTGATCAGTCTGATCTGGCCAGATTGCGGGTCTAGCTCAACCAATTCTTTCCCGAAAAACACCTCCTCCATATTAGCCCCTATCGCCTTCATTGCTAAGGCATTCAGGGCAATAATATAGGGATGCTCCAGCCCTTTTTTGTAATTCTTAGCCTTGTCTTCCAGAGGCTTCAGTATCGCACTACGTGGATCAATCCATTGTGGCGCGTACGAACACGAACTGAAAGTAGCCCTTTCCGGGTTTCCTCGGGTTGCTCGCGACTTGGGGAGCAAAGAAAAGGTAATGTCCCAGCCCTGAGTATTCAACCGCAGTTCTTGTTGACTGTGGGTTTGAATCCATTCTCGCAGCTTTGAACGCATCTTATTAAGAGGAGGTGAATGTAACGGTGCTTCATGTACATGAAACTCGATCCAGAAATCTGGTGAAGGAAGAGCATAAATCATGTCACGAATTTGACGCAGTTTCACTTCCTTTCCTGCATCTGGATCTGACTCTGCGGCAAGTGTCGCTTCTAAAAGACAAATAGGTGTCCCAGCCGACTGGGCGAAGAAGTCAGGATGATGGTTTGAAGTTCCTACAGGGGGCTCGAGTTCAATATTGAAGTGGTGACGGCGCAGCAAGGTGTAGCAGTAGAGTTCGAAGAAGGCCGCCTGATGCTGCCGATCTCGTTGAGCCTGAAAGGCTGCGCAGAAGCTCTTCTGGTAGTCCATGCAATAGTCCTGCTTCCCAGAGTCAGACGAATAGTCATGAAACCACTGTTCTAGTAGACTTCGGATTTGCTCATGCTCTGGGAGAGCAGAGCGGTTGAGGAACGCATACTCTGATTCAAAAGGCTTTCTTGGGCTGGTGTCTTCTCGGACATAGATCTTGAATAAGTTCATGAAAGCGGCCCACTTTCCTCGTGGTCTATGTGCTCTGTATCCTTGATGCCACCAACGTTGGAATTAGGCTGAGAAAGAACCAAAGCGGAGATTATCTTTCCTCCCGACAGCCTACCATTCGTAGTGCCAGCACGAAAAGTAACCACACTAAAATGAGAATGGGGAGGTAAGAGAAAGGTAAATATCTGAATTTCTATCATTATACCAGGAGCGGTACAGGAAATACTTTCTCAGCTTTATCGTCCTCTCTGACTATAGGGCATGTGTTGCCATTTCCCGCCATAGAGCGACCCTAGCGGGCTGCGTGGACTCTGCTCTCGCGCCGTCCACCTCGCGTGCCTTTGGGCCCGCCCGCACCTCGACGGTGCGGGACCCTTGTATGAAAACCCTGCCAACCGCCCCCCAGTGGCTACCGTGTTCCCCCGCTTGGGGGCCGCCTCGCTCTTCCAAGTCTACCACACGTCCTCGCAAAGTAAAGGCCAAGACGAGCCGCGTCCCCCAGACCACCATGCCAACCACCAACGCGGGCCTTGACTTTGCTGTGGGCGCGTGATCAGTGGCGAGCGTGAGGCGGCGATGGTTCGTCTCGTTTCGTAATGCCACAAGGGCCACCGGCTGAAGTTTAGCCACGACACCGATGACCCTTGCTACGGATGTACCGCACGTATAGTATAGCATACGACACGCGGCACGTCCAGAAAGGAGTATCGCGTATGTACGCAACTCATCCACTTCCACAACGGACCACCTCTCCTGTAGCGCGTCGTTTGCATGCTTTGCTTCGCTATTGTCCTGGTTATCAGGAAGCATGTGAGAGCCCACGTCGTGTTGCATGGGTCATCGGTGCGATCTTGCAGCAGTCACACAGCGATCTGCCAGCCGGTTGCATGGATGCAGCTCTCGAACTCCAAGAGGCACTGCCGTTCTTTGCACCAAAGTTGACACGCCATCTCACGGTTGATCAGTTGTGCAAGATCATCGTTGAGGTTGGCCGCTACTGTGCGTATCGCAATGTGGTTGAGGAAGAGTTCGCCCGTGAGCAGGCACGTTACCATTCACGTCGCGTGCGTTCCTAGTTGGATGCTGGGGGAGCCGAGTACATCGGTTCTCCCTCTTCTACAGTAAACTAGGAGTAAGCCCTCTTGACAGAAGGGCCAAAACGAGAGTAAAGATACTCTTGTGAATAGCGAACGCGGAAGGCGAAAGGCTATCCTCCCCACACGGTTCGACCGATTAAAAAAGATTCCCCTTCGCCTTCTGATGTTCCTGGAGAAACGATCATTAGAGAGTCGCGCTTTGAGCGCCAGAGTAGAAGGACACGCTGTTCCAGGAACGGGTTTGTTCAAGCAAGGAGGAACCTGATCATGTGGTTTATCGGTTTGGATTGGGCAGATGAGCACGTGCGCTATGTCACGTAGCGCGATATTCCCACAACGGGCCAACATTGGAGAGAGATGTTGGAGGTCACGGGACTGACCTTGAGCCGAAAGGCAAGGGGGACCATAGCATGTCCTGAAAGCGGGTAAGGACGAAAGCGTTGTAGTCCGACGTCCCGCAAGACCTGTCGGTATGGTGAAAGCTCTACTGCTTGAATCCCAGATACCAGCGGTCCAATCGGCGACCAACCGAAGAACGCTTGATACGGTTCTAGGATGTACTCGTGATGTGGTGCTTGGCATGAGTAATCTCCCATCCGAAAGCGTTGAGTAATGAACTCAATAAAGGTATCAAACAGGACACCTAACCCGACTACACGTATCGCACGAACGGAACATAGGATGGCCTACGTGTCCAGAGACATAGGGCCACGGAGTCTTCACAGTACTTGTGGGAGTCACGCCCCACCAAGGAGGTTGGGAAAACCAACCACAGAGGGAAGGAAGACAGGTGAAGCTGAGTACCCACTGAAACGAGGTATGCGAAATGCAAGATGCTAGGGTTTACTTGGGACTCATTCGAGAACGCGGGAAAAAGGGATTACCCCTTAAGCGTGTCTATCGACAACTCTACAATCGTGATTTGTACCTGATTGCCTATGGCAAAATCTACCGCAATGCCGGAGCGACAACCCAGGGAACAACACAGGAGACCGTTGATGCCATGTCGCTGGCCAAAATTGATGCCATCATCAATGCGCTGCGCCAGGAACGTTATCACTGGAAGCCTGTCCGACGCGTCTTGATCCCCAAGCGCAGCAATCCCAAGAAACGCGCCCTGGGCCTGCCTACCTGGTCGGATAAACTATTGCAAGAAGTGCTTCGTCTCATTCTGGACGCCTACTTTGAGCCGAGTTTCTCCGATCATTCCCATGGCTTCCGTCCACAGCGAGGATGCCATACGGCCCTCAAAGACATTTACGAGAGATGGGCCGGAACCACATGGTATATCGAAGGCGATATCTCTGCCTGCTTCGATAGCTTGTCGCATGGCCTGTTACTCGAAATACTTTCAGAGCATATCCATGATGGACGTTTCCTTCGACTGATCCGTTTACTGCTCAAAGCCGGATATCTCGAAGATTGGAAATGGAACCGCACGTTCAGTGGTGCGCCTCAAGGCTCAATTATTGGACCAATCTTATCGAATATCTATTTGAACAAACTTGACACCTACGTCGAAGAAACGCTCATTCCGGCCTACACCAGAGGAGACCGTCGACGAGCCAATCCGGCCTATTCACGTATCGATACTGCCATTCAGCGAAAACGGAAAAAGGGAAAGAGGGAGGAAGTCCAACGCCTAGAACAACAGCGGCGAAAGCTTCCCTCCGTTGATCCCTCCGATCCCGAGTATCGAAGAATGAGGTATTGTCGCTATGCCGATGACTGGCTCATCGGATTTATCGGCTCGAAAGCAGAAGCGGAAGAGATCAAAAACACCGTTGGGGCATTCCTCAATGAAGACCTCAAGCTCGAACTCTCCAAGACCAAAACGCTCATCACACATGCGCGTACGGAAAAGGCGAAATTCCTGGGCTATGAGGTATCCACCTTCCAACGCAATGACGCACGGGAGCGCACGTATTATCGACGACGTGTGCTCAATGGAAAGGTGGAGCTCTCCCTTCCTAAGCGAGTCATCCAAGAGCAACGTCAACGATACATGAAGGGCAACAAGCCTATGCACCGCCCAGAAATGGAGCATGACTCGGTTTACACGATCATCTCCTCTTACCAGGGAGTGTACCGAGGCATTGTTGAGTACTATCGGATGGCCCACAATGTGTATCTGCTCAACGAACTCAAATGGATCATGGAAACTTCATTGACCAAGACATTAGCAGCCAAGTTGAAGCTGTCAGTGCGCAAAGTCTATGAAAAGTACCAAACCATGCTCCTCGTCGATCAGAAATCTTACAAGGGTCTCCAGGTGGTCGTCGAGAGAAAAGAGGGAAAGAAACCACTCATTGCCCAATGGGGAGGCATTCCCCTGAAGCGACGAATGGATCTACCCTTACCTGACACGCCCTATCCCTACTGGAACGCCCGTACTGAGCTTGTCCAACGGTTACTTGCGGATACCTGTGAGCTATGTGGCTCACATACGGATATCGAAGTCCACCATATTCGAGCGCTCAAAGACCTCAAACGATATGGTCGATCAGAGAAACCAGCCTGGGTCAAAACGATGGCAGCACGCCATCGCAAAACCTTGGTTGTCTGCCGCTTGTGTCACAAGGACATTCATCACGGACGGCCTTTGAAAACACTCCCCCATCACGAATGATGCATCACCGGAGAGCCGGATGATGCGAAAGTATCCAGTCCGGTTCGGCGGGGGGCCGATGGAACAGTATCATATTCAGTTGTTAAGGTGCAATAGACTATGAAAACTCGCCAGCGGCCTACCCGACCATGATATCTGTGTCATTACTGATGCAGGCAAACAGATTGGATCGTTGCGTATTGCCCATACCCCTCAAGGATTTCAAGACCTGAAAGATTTTTTGCTTTCCATCACAGGCCCGGATGACAAAGAGGAGGTGGTTTGCATTGTTGAAACCAATCACGGCCTCTTGATCAGCTGGCTGCTTGAAGCAGGATACCCTGTCTATCCTGTCAATCCCAAGACCGTCGATCGACACCGCAGTGCCTCGGGAGCTAAAACGGATAAGATCGATGCGTATCTGCTTGCCAAACATGGCAGATCTGAGATTGCCGACCTGCGCCGTCTTGAACCAGATAGTGCCATCGTTGCGGAATTGAAGGCTCTGACTCGTGATCAGGATAGCTTGATCAGGAGCCAGACCCGCCTGGTCAATCAACTGACAGCATGCCTTAAGGCCTACTACCCCGTGGCCTTGCGCCTCTTCAGCAAGCTGCAACAGCATTCGACTCTGGCCTTTTTGCAGACCTACCCGACACCACAAGAGGCGATGGCAGCATCAGTCGGACAGATTGCTCGTGTTCTTAAAGAGGCTGGTCATCCCACAGCAGCTAAAGTTGCCCCAAAGATCTTGGAGACCCTGCACCAACCACAGTTGACTGCCGATGCCATCACCACACGCACGAAAGCTCGCCTGATGTTGGTACTCGTCAAACAATTGCTGCCACTGGTTGAGGAGATTGCTCACTATGACAAGGTGATCGAAGAGCTTTTTTTGACCCATGCTGACAGCAAGATGTTTCGCAGCCTGCCCCGAGCTGGAAAACGGCTTGCACCCCGGCTGTTGGCTGAAATTGGGGATGATGCTGATCGCTATGCCAATGCGCAGAGTCTGCAAGCCTTGGCTGGTACCTCGCCTGTCTTGTTTGAGAGTGGAAAGTATTCCAAGCCGCATCGGCGCTATGCTTGTAGCAAACCGCTGCGCAATGCGCTGCAGCAGTTCGCGTGGCAGAGTACTCAAAGAGCAGGCTGGGCCAGAGACTACTATCGACGCAAGCGAAAGGAGGGCAAAAGCCACACGGTTGCCGTGCGTGCTCTGGCCAATGTCTGGGTGAGGATTCTCTTCGCCATGCGCTCTAGCCACAGCTGCTACTGCGCAGCCACTTTTGAGGATGCTCAACGAAAACATGCTCCCAGGGCGGCATGAGAAGCTGCATGAGATAAACAACTGAAAGGGAGTCTCTTGAGCAGCGGAAAAACGTGCTGGTTTTTCGCTTTCACCTTGGCATGCCTTCTTCACACCACGTCGGTGACAGATTCTTCTTCTCGTCACAAACGCTCTCTGCTGAGAAACACAGGGGGGGTAACTGGTTTTTGAAGCGTTTGGAGCAAACAACCTTTGAAAATATCTCACACGGTGAGCCCACAGCGCGAAGCGACAGGCTTGCCTCTTGCGGGGGACTCTGTAGTTCACGTGTACTGTTTAACTTCATCGTGGAGGAAAACAGTACATCACGGCTTTATCAGGTTATGCTTTCCAGTAGCAACACACTTTCTCCGTCTGTCTCAATCTGTCTGCTCGGCACATCACTGGCTCTTCTCATGATTTTCTCTCTTCCTCTCAAATTGGTTCCAAAAAGGCTTGACATAGAGAGTCTTTTTTTGCTCCCGACCTCCTACGTCCTCGAACGTGAGGCCCCATCACCTCTGACCGCAGAACAGAGGAAAACGAAGCGGCCAGCCCCCGTTTAATGAGTTGTGGGCTATCCAGCATTCCACATGCGCCGACGAACTGTCTCTAGAGAAGAACACTGTGACCACAGAGCTTATCAAGTGAATACTGGCAGCTTATGAATTCTCCTACTGGATAAACTTCCTACAATCCCGATATTATATAGAATGTACTATATCATCTTGACAGTTATTGACAAGCTTAGCTCCCCAGGAAAGTATCGACCCATTTGAAAGCTTGATAAAAGGCGACACTCATTTCGGGCTCGCGAGAAATAAGCTTTACGGCTAAAGAAAAAACTTGAAGAGCGGAAGCTCTTGTTTCTACTCGTAACCAGGATCGCTGTACTATATGCAATACTTTCTCGTAATCGCCATGCTTGAGAAGAGCTTCTACGAGTTTCCTTAATTCCAGAGCTTGCTGATAGCTCCCAGAGATGGAACAGGCTACCTCTTCTGCCTGTTCCCAGCGTTGGGCTTGAGCTAAGGTAGTCACCAGCTCCCTTAAGGCCTCAGCTTGCTCTTCACTGTCTGGGATGGAACGGGCTACCTCTTCTGCCTGTTCCCAGCGCCCAGCTTGAGCTAGGGCAGTTGCCAGTTCCCCTAATGCCTTAGCTTGCTCTTCGCTGTCTGGGATGGAACGGGCTACCTCTTCTGCCTGTTCCCAGCACTGGGCTTGAGCTAAGGCAGTCGCCAAATTGCCTAATGCCCCAGCTTGCTGTTTGCTGTTTGAGATAGAACGAGCCACCTCTTCTGCCTGAGTCCAGAGCCTCTCTGCCTGTTCCCAGCGTTGAGCTTGAGCTAGGGAAGCTCCCAGCGAACGTAATGCCCAAGCTTGCCAATAGCTCTCGGAGATGGAACAGGCCACCTCTTCTGCCTGTTCCCAGCGTTGAGCTTGAACTAAGGCAGTCGCCAAATCGCTTAATGCCCAAGCCTGCCAATAGCTCTCGGAAATGGAACGGGCCACCTCTTCTGCTTGTTCCCAGCGTTGAGCTTGAGCTAGGGAAGCTCCCAGCAAACGTAATGCCCAAGCTTGCTGTTTGCTGTCTGAGATAGAACGAGCCACCTCTTCTGCCTGTTCCCAGCGTTGAGCTTGAGCTAGGGAAGCTCCCAGCGCACCTAATACGCCAGCTTGCTGTTTGCTGTCTGAGATAGAACGAGCCACCTCTTCTGCTTGTTCCCAGCGTTGAGCTTGAGCTAGGGAAGCTCCCAGCGCACCTAATACGCCAGCTTGCTGTTTGCTGTCTGAGATAGAACGAGCCACCTCTTCTGCCTGAGTCCAGAGCCTCTCTGCTTGTTCCCAACGTTGAGCTTGAGCTAGGGAAGCTGCTAGCGCACCTAATACGCCAGCTTGCTGTTCGCTGTCTGAGATGGAACGGGCTATCTCTTCTGCCTGTTCCCAGCGTTGAGCTTGAACTAAGGCAGCTGCTAGCTCTCTTAATGCCTGCGCTTGCATTTCGCTGTCTGAGATAGAACAGGCTATCTCGTAGGCTCTCCTTGAGAGCTGTTGACTCTCTGCTTCTCGTGTGGGTTGCTCAGAGAGATGCTCAGCAATGCTTTGGAGGACTAGAGCTTTGCGCTTCGGGTTAGTCAACAACTCGGCATGCCCTACTGCCTCCTGCTCTCGGCCCAACAGGAGCAGCAGGCGAAACAGCTCTAATGGGTATTGATCGGCTCTGCTTCTCAGACTACATCGCAATAATGTGTAACGCCATAAGTGTGGTAAATGCTCGAGTGCCTCCTCCAGCATCCAGCCACTCCAAGCGGCTGCTTGCCGACCGAAGTCGAGATCCTGGAGGTAAGAACGGGTACTCACATCGTAGCGCTCTTTGGCGTGTCCATAGCTTCCCTCATCAAGAACCTCAAAGAGGTCTTGCCAGCGTCGAGCCCAATAGAGATGGGCCATGTAATGCTGTCTGGCATACCGCCGCCTTTCTTGCTCACCTGGATCGTTGACATCCTTCCAAATCAGCGAGAGCCCTCCCTTTTCGCACCACGTGGCTAAAACAGCGTGCCACGCTTCTTCTTCGTCAGTTGCAAAAATATAGTCTTTCCCGGGGAGCTGTTCATTTTGTCTGAGGTAGTCATACAATTTGAGGTGAAATAAGGCGTAGCGTTGTTGTCCAGTGTCAGCAAGGAGCCCTCCGAGCCGTCGTATCCCGTCTCGGAGTCGGTCATCTTCGATCTGTAAGAGAGACCTGATTTGGCGAAGCCCAAGGGGTTCACGGGCTGCCAGCAGTAATCCCAGGATGGGCTTGAGGACTTCTCGCCACTCGAACGATTGACGCTTTAAGCGGACAGTAGACAGAGAGAACAGATTACTTGGGTTATCTGCAAGGTGAGCAACCAAATCTTGCGGAGACATCTGATCTGACTCCATCAATTCTTTTGCCACCAGATCAAGATAGAGGGCATTCTGTTGCATAGCCTGGTAGAACTGGTCCGCAAGCGTCCGTTCCAATGAGACCCCTCGGTGCTGGAGAATGAGATCAAAATCCTGCCGACTTAAATTGGGAAGACGGTATTCATCAAGAGGCTTGAGTAGTTCCAGAGGCCTCAATGTATCATCAGGACGGGTGCCAAGTACAAACACGATGCCTGCAGGTAGATCATTGGGAAGGAAGCTCAGATCACGAAGGCCATTCAAATCCTCTTCGAGTTGATCCAAGCCGTCAATGAAGATGGTTTCTTGTCCTCCCTTGGCAACCACCTCAGCGAGAACTTTGGGAAAGTAGTCTCGCAGTGCCGCTCGTTGATCACTGGCAACATAGAAGTCAGACAAATCATATTTGAGAATGAGGCGGGCCATCAGGTTCCGTAACACGTTGACTTGATGATCGGGGCCAGGATTGAATGGGATAAAGTGATAAGCAACAGCATCAGCACCACCCTCCTGTACCAATTTGGCGATGATACTACTTTTGCCTTGCCCTGCTTGCCCCGTGATGGTCACGTAGCCACCTGTCGGTCGTTTTTCTTGAATCCGTAGACCAATGTCAACTAACTCGCCTTGACGACCAACAAAGCTAGAGAGCCGATCATGTATGAAGCTGCTGCGATCAGCGAGCAGGGCATGAAGTCGCTGCTGTTTCTCAGCTTCTTGGTTCGTCTCTGGAATGGAATGTGGAAAAGCTGAAGGCGTCCCTTCATCAAACTCAGAAAAATACCACAACTCAAAGGAGCCGTGCTTGACTCCACTCTCGACAGGACGCTGATTCTCAGGTAATGCCTTGGAGAGGTAGTCAAACAAGCTACTCATGGTCACCCAGCCATCGCGTCGTGCTGCGTTTCGTGCCTGACCATTCAAGGCTTGCAGCAGGTGGTAGGTAAAGTGTCCATGACCTTCCTCATTATCTTCATATGCCTTCTGCTGAGGCATGCAGCTGGAAAGGACCATGCGGCCCTCGCTCATGCGTGCAAAGGAATGTTCAATCCATTGTTGAGCAGAAAACGTCTCACCCCGATAGGCCTTCCCAGGGAAATCGCCGCTGTGGCAACTGTCCAGCAAGAACAACACTTTCTTGGATGTGGTCCGTTCAAAAAAATTGCTGCGCAGATTTCCAAAGCGTAAAGGATATTCTAGCCATGCTCCGCGCTGGGTTCTCAAGTGCTGGTAATCTCCATTGGTTGTGGCAAGAAAGACCTCACTGGCCAGTTCGCTCTCGTCCTCTTCATCATCTGGTAAACAGATGGGCAGCCCATGACCAGCGAAATAGAAAAGAATGAGATCATGTTTCTTTGGTTTGGTCAAGACAAACATTTTGAGAGCACTATAGATGGCTTCTGTTGTGGCTTGCTCTCCCAGCAATAGACAACAGTGATCCTTGGGAAATCCTCGAGCCAGAAGGAGGTCATACATCGCTTGGGCATCGTTTTCTGCACAACGCAAAGGAGAAAGAGCCTGATCTTGATAGTTATTGATGCCAACACAGATGGCGTAATACTTCTTGGTAGCTTCAATCGCTGGTTTGTGCATAACGGCTGTCCCACACTGAAAAATAAGCTCTTTGGAAAAACCAACCCTTCCTGGCAATTAGTGGGTTTTCTTTTTCCCTCGTTTGGAGACTTTCGCGTTGACTGTCACAGTTGGTTCCCGGCGCAATTGTGCAGTCGCGCCCGGATGCTGCTTCTCAAAAGCTGTGATTAGTTCTTGTGCTGTCTTCTTGTTGACATCGCGCAGGATGAGTGTCTTGCCATCCACAATGATCTCAATTTCCCCCACGTGTCCTCGTTTGGCAAGCACTTCCACTATGGTTGCCAGAGTCTGAAAGAGGCTAGTAAGCAGATCTTTGGAAGCAGCAATGACAGCACCGACAGCGGTAATGAGAAGAACGAGATCGATGCCACGCGTCTTCGCCTCTATTTCGTCTGATCTCAACGGCCTGACGATATATCCTTCAGTTTGTGCGAGATCTTGTTGGACACCGAGACACAGTTGTCCTGCTACAGCGAGCGTATCGAGGTCATCTTCCTCTTCTTCGATGGGGAAAACACTGAGGGTCACTCCTGCTTGACCTTCCAACGAGGAGGGAGAATGTATGTCCGACATAGGCGCATTGACTCCTGTTTCTTGCGACAACGATCAAAGCTTGCATTACAATGAGAGAAGATAGTAGCTGTACTTTAATGCATAGATGAGAGAAAGTCAATGGAAATGGGGAGCATTGAGGACAGTTCAAGATTTTCAACAACAAGCGCAAAAAATCGTCGGAATTCATCATCAGTGTATCTTCACCGAGTTTCTGTACTCATCCTACACGAAAATATGAACCGCCTCTTACGTTTTTGCTCACGGGGTAGAGAAGGGAATGAAGGCAAGCAATGGAGCCAGCGTCTGCACGAACCCTACGAGATGAAGGCAAAACCTTGTCAAGACCGTCAAAAGAGGCAGAAAAAAGGCCGTTCTGTTGCCAACATATGCAGGTGACTTGATGGGCTATGTATCCTCACTCAGGAGCCGTTTCCTTGCTGAGAAACGTCACGGAGAGATCATCTTCAATTGGCCTGAAAAGCTAAATCGCCCTGTATAATCTCTTGATCGGAGGTGTAAGCCTCGTCGAGGAACATCGCTCTTTCTCTTTGGTGAGATGTGACGAAAGTTCATGACGGTCCAAGACGAGCGTGATCCTCTGTCCGACAATCCAGATAACACCACCAGACCAGAAACAGGAGACAACCATGAAGCAATTCAGTAGCATTGAGAAAATCGATACCAGTATCCTTTACGTGCTTGAGCTGACTTCGAGCCTCTCTGTCCTGTTATTAGCATTCGGCTTAATCGCCAGTATGGCCAATGTGCTCACACAAGGCTCAGTGCTCACCGATAACCTCTTGATGCAACGGGTATGGGCCTGGACCCAATGTATCGCTATTGATGCCAGCGTTGCGGGAACCATCATCCGCACCTTTCGCTATCATGCTCAGAAAGAGCGCGTGAAGTGTGTCCTATACGCATTGCTTTCGCTCTTGTTGCTCTTTACTGCCGCCATTGTCAGCAATATTGAGAGTGTGCAGCAGACACTCAATTTGACCCTTGAAGCCGCCTATGGGCATGTGTTTCTTCCTGTTGAAGCCCTCATCTGGGTCCGTTCTCTGGTGATCGTCCTGCTGATTGTGGCTCATGCGATGCGCCATGTCCAGCAGGAACCAGCGCATGCGACACCTTCCCCGGTTAGCATAGCGCAGCCTCCGTCACTCGTACTGACCCCCGAACTCGTCGATGCTCTCCGTGCGGCACTGACCCAAGTGACCGTCTCAGAGGA
>Ga0207416_1000638_pt1 | contig 56399 bp, 40 predicted proteins | sample PaiPotPPM11metaG_FD_184107 | JGI IMG/M metagenome (GOLD analysis project Ga0207416, IMG submission 184107) | Iron sulfur acid spring bacterial and archeal communities from Banff, Canada, to study Microbial Dark Matter (Phase II) - Paint Pots PPM... ... | reverse complement strand
GCGCTACACGCTGGAAATGTTCGAGGAAGTGTTACCTGAACACAGCAAAGACATCGTCGAGGAATTGACACAATTGCAGGACGAACTGGGGCTGCTGCATGATAGCGACGTGTTGATCGCCCTGCTTCGACTCTGCCTGGGCGGCCAGGAGAGCGGTACAGCATATCAAAAAGCCTTAGCCCATGTTGAAAAACAAAAAAGGAAGAAAAAACTCATGGTACCCCCGGAGCTGGTAGCAAGCATTCTTGATCCGGCGAATACTCCTTCCGCAGAAGAACGCTATGGGCTGGAACATCTATTGATGCAGGAGCAGCATATCCGCGAGGAGCGTTATCATACATTTCACGAGCATTGGCGCTGGCTACAAAAACAAGATTTTCGACGAGAAATTGTGCATATGCTGGATCAGTTTTGATACTGTTGAATAGCGCAAAGTCAGATGGAGATTGGGCATTTTTTGTCGAGAGATAGGATAAGGTTTATGAAAACATTTTCAGAAGAGTTGGATTGGTGGTCGCACCCACAGCCAACACACGAAGAACTCCGGTTGAGTGGAGGCTTGCTGGTCGAAGATTGGCCTCACGCACGCCAGGTGCAGCGCCTGTCCCGGCTCCTCTTTCAGGCGACTGTACCACTTCACCATCTAGATGATCATGCCTTGTTCCTGCTAGAACGAGCGGCATTTTTGCACAACACTGGCATGATGATCGAAGCGCGCCGCCATCATAAGCACTCCTTTCGCTTGATCAAGCAAACCTCGCTGCCGGATTTCAATGACGAGGAACGCCACGAGATCGCCTGTATCGCGCGCTATCATCGACGCGCTCTGCCAAGCATGTCGCATGAAGAGTTCGCGGCGCTCGCTCGCTCCGCCCGTAAGCGCGTTTCGATGCTCGCCGCGCTACTGCGCGTGGCCGACGCGCTGGATTATAACCATGATGGGCGCGTCCTCGACCTGGCTGCTCTCCCCGACCTCTGTACCGACACAACCTGGACCATCGAGCTACACACCCGCCCACTGGCAGATCTGGATGATGAATTGGAACACGGCTACGAAAAAGCCGATCTTTTTGAGAAGGTCTACAAACGCAAAATCCGTTTCATGCCACAAGTCGAGTCGGACGCCGAAGATGTTTGATAGATGTTTCCTATACACAACACTGGAAGAGATAGACGCGGAGAGGTTGTATGAGGGATGGAAATCGAGCGATCAGGGAGTAACGGCCTGGTGCAGGGTAATAGCCGCGCCGCAGGAATGCGTGGAGTGAATCCAGAGAACAGGATGAGACATATCCTGATAGGTATAGGTAACGCCGTGCTGGTCGAGGAATTGGCGAGCCGAATCTAGATCTTCTACGGCCAGCGCGATACGGCAAAGACTCTCGCCGTAAGTTTGCAGGTGATAGGTCAGCGAACCGGTTTCCGGGAAAATAGTCGATTCCAGGTCCTCCTCGTCCCCCATCGACAAAGGCGCTGCCAGTTCAACGTGCTGCCCGCTGTGACCGAGAGAAAACGCAACAAGCGCCGCTTCCCAGCCATCGGCATCGCCAGGATAGGGCTCCGAGGGCTGCAAGCCGTAGATGCGTTGGAAACGCTGCGCGGCCTCCGCCAGATCAGCGACGGCAACAGTCGCGCTCAATACTTTGACCGCGCCTGGCGCATGGGCTGGCGGCGGCTGATAGCCGGCCAGACGAAAACGCCGCTCCGCGCCCGCGCTATCATGCTGGATGATGAACGGATAGCGTTGGGTCAGATCGGGACGCTCGATATCAGCGCGCAGCCAGCCGCGAGCGCGTCCACCAGGCGACGTGAGCCGTCCTGGCATTGGCCCGATAACCGGCGTTCCGCGCTGGACAATGGCCGCGCTGTCCGCGTAGATATCATCCGAGGAAAGCACAAAATTGAGATAGCCATCGCCTTTTGCCAGGCGATCCAGCATACTACGTTGGGCTTCTCGCGGCTCGCGTATGGCGATCAACTCGATATAGGTGTCGCCGATGACGATCACGCGATTGGCCGTGCCTCCGGTGGGGTGAATGCCCCCACCGGAAACGGCCAGGCCGAGATTCTGGCCGAAGATCGCTTCGGCCCCGGCGAGATCATTGACGCCAATGATGATGTGATCAAGCCCTGTCAGCATGGTATCCCGTTCCTATCCGCGCGTGCGGGCCAGATCGCGCTCGCGCACCTCGCGCCCGTCCGGGCTGCGCCGGCCACGCTGGAGACGCCAGAGGCCCAACTCGCCCTTTTCCCAGATCACCAGCAGCATACTGGCATTGAAGATCGAGGAATAGGTTCCGCTAAAGATACCAACCAGCAGAGCCAGCGTGAAGGTGCGGATGCTAGTGCCGCCGAAAAGCGTGAGCGCGCTCAGCGTAAACAGCACGGTCAGGGACGTGTTCAGCGAACGAGCCAGCGTCTGCACCAGGCTGGCATTCACCACCTGCTCGAACGTTTCGACGGTGCGGCGCTGCATATTCTCGCGGATACGGTCGAACACCACGATGGTGTCATGGACGGAGAAACCAACGATCGTCAGCAGCGCGGTAATGAACAGCGTGTCGATCTGGACATTGGCGACCCAACCCAGGATGGAGAAGACGCCGATCACCACCAGCACGTCATGCAGCAAGGCAATGATAGCGCAGGCCCCATAGCGCCAGGGCTTCGGCACTTTGCGGAAGGCGAACCAGACGTAGAGCAAGATGAACACCGACGCCGCGATCACGGCCAGGATAGCGCGGTCCGTCGTTTGCGCCGCGATATCCGGAGAAACCGAGGCATTGGTGATCACATAAGAGTAGACACCGCCCTTGAGCAAAGCCGTCTGAATAGCGTTAAGCTCACCAGTATCGACCAGCGTACTGGTCAAGAGAGTGATCGTCTGCGTCGTGCCGCCGACCTTCACAGAATCCACTTTCACCGGAAAAGTGGATTGCGAACTCGTGGGCGTTGCAGTTGCCGTGGGCGTTCCCGTCGCTTTGGTCTTTGGCGTCGGGGTAGCTGCCGCTTTGGGCGTAGCTGTGGCGGTGGGAGTTCCTTTGCCTGGCGTCGGCGTGGCAGTGGGAACTGTCGTAGGCGTAGGTGTAGCCGCGACAGCGCCGCTGACTGTCACCTGCGTAGTGTTCGGCAGTTTGCTCAGCAGATTCTCGATAGCGCTGGCATTGGCCGCGGATTGAAAGTTCGAGATGGTCACGAGCGTAACCGGTTTCCCCGAAACTGTCACATCTGAAGGTTGGACAGCAAGCTTCGACCCATATTGGCCCTGTAGCAAACTCTGAATCTTTGTCGTAACAGTGCTGTCAACCCGCCTATTCAGAAGCACCCAGGCGACGCGGTTCGACGGAATGCCGGTTTCGTTGCCATTTTCAATCGTCAAGTTCACGAGGTGCAATGGGCCAAGCAAGTTTGTCACTTGCCCAGTCGTCACGTTCTGGCTGGGACGAAGCTCGACGGTCGCACCGCCGGCGAAGTCGATACCGACGTTCAGCCCCTTGAATAGAAAGGAAATGAAGCCAGGCACGATGACCACCAGCGAGATGATCAGGAACAGGTAGCGTTTACTAACAAGATTAAACACGGCGCGCCCTCCTCTACACTGCGGTTTTGTGCCGGGTCAGGGATACAGACGCGGGCGCGAGCGCGCTGGTCGGAAGCCCGAACAAGGCAGGATGATTGATAACGCCGGTTGGCACAAGCAGGTTCAGGAACGTGCGCGTGACCAGGATGGCGGTAAACATACTGATGAGTACGCCCAGAAAGAGCGTGGTGGCGAAGCCAACGATCGTACTCGCGCCAAAGTTGCTGCCGAAGTAGAACAGCACGGCGCAGGTGATCATCGTCGAGATGTTGGAGTCGCGGATCGACGGCCACGCGCGCTTCCAACCCATGTCGATGGCCGAAGCCAGCAACCTTCCCGCGCGCAGTTCTTCTTTGACGCGCTCGAATATCAGCACGTTGGCATCAACGGCCATACCGATTGAGAGAACAAAGCCCGCGATACCAGGGAGCGTTATCGTTACGCCGGCTAATTTGAATAGCGCAAAGGTGAACATGGCGTAGAGCGCCAGGGCAAAGTCGGCCAGCAGGCCCGGCAAGCGGTAATAGAGCAGCATGAACAGGATCACGATGCCCAGGCCAATCGCGCCGGCGATTTCGCTTTTGGTAATGGAGTCCGCGCCGAGGGTTGCGCCAATCGACTGCTGGCTGGCGACGGTGAGCGCGAGGGGCAGCGCGCCATATTGCAGCACGGTGGCGATGCTCTGCGCCTGCGCCTGGGTGAACGATCCCTGTATAACGCCGGGACCGTTGATCTCGCTATTGATAGAGGCAGAGGAAATGACACTCCTATCCAACGTGACAGTGAGATAATCACCTATATGATCTTTCGTAAACGTAGCGAAACTCCCGATAGCGCTGCCCTTCATTTCAAAGTTAATGACGATCTGGCCGGTCGTTGAATCCGTACCAACACTGATCTGGCTGGGATCGAGGTTTTTACCGGTGAAAAGCGGCGTGTTCTTGCCTTCGTTCGAGGAGGTAAATTGCGAAGGATTGAAGGCCGTCCCCGTAGCTAACGGTGTAGAACCGGTATCCCAGAACTCCAGCACGCCCGGCTTGAGCAGCGTTTCAATGGCTTGCTGCTGATTGCCGCTGGTAAAGCCCGGCAACTCGACGTCGATCATCTTGCTGCCATTGTTAGCAGTCAATACCCGAATGTTCGGCGATTTCGCGCCCAGGCTGCCGCTGACGCGGGTCTCGATCTGCGACGCGACATCGTTGATCGAGCTATTAATTTCCTGCGAAGTATAGTGCTGCGATGGATCGGGTATAAGCAGGATACTAACGCCTCCCTGGAGGTCGAGTCCTTGCTGGACAGAAAACGGATTCGTAATGCCATGCCAGGAGGTGTTGGGCCAGAAGACCACAAACGCCGCTCCTGCTGCCAGCAGGACAATCAACAGGAAGAGTATAACTGTTCCTCGACGCATAGATATTTGTCCCCTTCACTCTATCCTTAACGGAGATAGCTTTCTAGATTTCGTAGTAAGCCAGCGCAACAGAATATACGCCGCCATGCATTTCGTTCGTGTGCAGTATAGCATAGTCAAGCCGGATTGCAAATCCCCAATAGACCCTCAATTACGGAATGAGTGCGCAGGTTGGCTTGCTCATTCCAGGCGCGATAGGCTTGCACGCTCGTCAATGTTTCTACCATATGAGACGGATCGCTGACCAGTTTCGCCACTAATGCCTGTTGCGCCGGTCTTTCGAGGCAGACCCAGCCCAGGTTATGCCGCTGGAGGAAGGCCAGGTTAGGCTGCTCCTGACCCGGAATGAAGCCTGTTGCCAGGAACGGTTTGCCCAGCATGACCGCTTCGGTGAGGAAATTTGGCCCGGCTTTGCCACTAATAATATCCGCGGCGGCCATGTAGGGGGCAATTTCGCGCGTGAAAGGCACAATTTTGATGTGGGAAATACCGGAAAAACGTTCGGCTAACGGCTTATTGGTGCCGACCGCGAGCAGAATCTGCACCGCCTTGCTCGCTTCCTGGGCAGCAAGCATGGCCTTCACCGTGTCTTCCAGTCCGGCAGCGCCTTCCGCGCCGCCTTGCAGGAAAATGGTGAAAGCCGTGGGATCGAGGCCGAGCGACGAAAGCATTTCCGCTCGCTGCGCGCTGTAATCGCACAAAAATTGCCGGCGCACGGGAAAGCCGCTGAGATGCAGGCGGCTCTCGTCAATGCCGCGCGCGCGCGCCTGAGCCAGTATCTCGCGCGTCGGCACCAGATACGCGCTCGCGTCCTTGAGCGTGAGCCACGTCGAGTGGACGCATTCCAGTTCGCTCAATTGAAACACCAGGGGGATATTTTTGCCGAGCCGCTTACATACCTGGGCAATCTCATACGATATCAGGGTATGCGTGGTAATGATCAGGTGCGGCTGCATCTGCTCAATAAACGCCCGCAGTTGCTTGCGTACCAACTGCGTCAGCACTCGATGCAGGCGCAAGGCCGATTTCTCATTATCGCTATATTTGTAGGTCGCGCCCCAAAATTTCAAGGAATGGCGACCGGCCCAGGTGTAGTACTGGTGAACGAAATGAGGGTGCGGATCGACGATACACGTGTCATAATCCCGCGCAAGCATATCTTGCAAGGAATAAGCAAGGCTGATATGCCCCCCACCAGTGGCAGAGGTCACGATCATAATCTTAGGTTTTGACTGGATCAAGGCGTCTCTCCATTCCGTAGGGGAGTAAGGCTCTGCCCCACCCAAATCACCTGCTCATAGTTATATGTAGGCAATCATAATAGGGCGGGGCAGAGCCTTACGCCCCTACCGCTAACCGTAGGGGCGCGGGCTTGCCCCGCCCAAATCATTTGCCCATAAATCATTGCAGGCAATTGTGATAGAGCGGGGCAGAGCCTTACTCCACTACGGTTAGCGGTAGTTCCGTGGAATAATACCCCGGCGGCCCAGGCGAATAAAAAGATCGGCCGCCCAGGGAAAAAGATGCTCGGCGAAAATAAACGTGGCATAGTAGCGCGGCACAACCACTTCGCGGCGCGGCTTCAGCGCCAGGTCGGCAATAGCGGCAGCCACGATCTGTGGCCCCGGCATCGGCATGCGCATATGCCGGTTCAAGGGTGTGCGAATGAAGCCGGGCGAGACGAGCGAAACGGAGATGCCCGTTCCAGCAAGCTGGCGGCGCAGCGAGAGCGAGAAGCCGCGCAAGCCGTACTTGGTCGCGCTGTAGAGAGGATCGACGGCGATATGCGCGGCTACCGAGGCGACAGAGATGATTGCGCCACTCCGCCGCCGGAACATTCCAGGTAAAACAGCGCTTGTGAGCAGGATCGCGCCGGTCAGATTCACAGTGATGCTCTGCTTGATCTGCTCAACGGAATTCCTCGTATACGGCTCTTTCCAGGCCATTCCCGCGTTATTTACCACGATATCGACACGCCCGAACAACTCTTCCGTGCGAGCAATGAGGCGCGTAATCTGTTCAGCATCGGTAACATCGGTTGGGATAGCAATCGCCTGGTAGCCCGCTTCGCTAATTGCCGTGGCATTGGCGTTCAGCTTATCCTCGCGGCGCGCAGCCAGTACGACCTGCGCCCCGCGGCGCGCCAATTCCCAGGCCGTGGCCTCGCCGATACCTGAGCTTGCCCCGGTGACAATGGCGATTTTACCGGCTAACGGAGGCCGCACCTCGCTCACCGCGCGCGCTTCCTCCCGTGATTTTATGACGACCATACGTTACCTTATTCATGGAAACAATAGAGTTGGGCGATTCCGCTGTGGAAATACCCCTTTATGTGGCGGCGCAATGAATTGCGCCAGTAACCAGCAGGCTCGACTCAGGCGCAATGAATTGCGCCGCCACATCTGTTAACCACAATCTTAAAAATGATAGGTCGCGCAGCCGACCTGGAGACCGGAGCCGACGCTGATGATCAGCCCGATGTCGCCCGGCCCAACCAGTTGATGCTCCTGTACATATTCTAAGGTATAGGGCAACGACGACGTGTAGAGATCGGCTCCCTCGCAAGCAATATCCACAACGCGCTCGCGCTCAACCTGTAACACATCGCTCAGCCTGCCGGCAAACGCGGCGGAAATCTGCGGCGGCAGCACGACCTTGATCTGAGACCGTTCCAGTTGCTCGCTTTTGAGCAGTTCAGCGACGGCCTCGTCGATGCAGCGCAGGTAATAATCCTCGATAGCCGCGGATTGATCGCGATGTATCCACATCTTCCCATGTTCCTGCCGCGTGTAGGTGATAAGCGCCTCAAGATACTCGCCGCCATACTTGAACACGAAGTTACCGAAACCCGTCGTGCCATCGGCGCTCTCAGCAAGCATGACGGCTGATCCGGTTTCGGCGATACCCAGCAGCTCGTCCGGGTACGACAGCTTGTTATTCTCGATCTCGGATGTTACCACCAGCGCCCGCTTGATCTTCTGCATGTGGATCATTTCGGTGGAGACCTGGCAGGCGTTGAGGAAACCAACTGCACCGTTGAAGAGATCAAAGGCGAACGTCTTCTTGTCCTGCTGCGTCTCTATAGTATCGTTGATCTTCAATTCACCGGCGATGATCGCGGCCAGGGCAGGCTCGGACAGGAATTCATCGCGATACACGCCAGCATAAATGAGCAGATCGATATCTTCCCGGCTATAAGAAGACCTGCTGATACAAGCTTCGGCAGCAGCCTTAGAGAGCGCCAGCGTCTCCTTTTTCACATGCCCGCCCGCGGAGATTGTACCCACGCTCTCAACGCGCACGCGCGGCTGGCGCGAGGAGAACGACACAACCGGCTGCTCAACGACACCTGTACTCACTTTCGCGGGCGGCTGACCCCTGGCTGCGCGCCGCAGGCGATCCGGCAGATCATCGAAGGTGTAGAGGCCCGTGCCGATGGTCGCGCCGGAGCCGGTGATGCCGAAGATGACATGCTCGCCTGACTTGATCTCGCCAGAGAGAATGCGATCCATCAGCGCCACCATATGCGTCGTTGTGGCCGTATTGCCGCGATCGCGCAGATTGACGATCACATTCTGCTGGTTACAGACCTCCCTGCCGAAGTAGGTATTGATCTCGCGGGCCGCGTCGCGTATGGACATCTCCGATGTCTGGTGCATGATGATATGCTGCAAGATTTCCGGCTGCCAGCCAGCGCGATCCAGCGTGTAGGCCGCGTGCGAGATGGCCTGCGTGATGTTGACCGCCGCTACGCGAACGGCATCGGTGAACATGATCGCGCCGCCATGTTCCTGATCCGACGCTTTGGCAATACAGTCATAGCAGTACCGGCCAAGCGTGTAGAGGTCAAGTTCGTGGAAGCCGACCGCGTTATTTGTCGCCTGCTCCAGAATGATGGCTGCCCCGGCATCACCGACCGTCAGACAGGCAAGGCGCTGATCCATATAGCCCTCAAGCTCTTGCTGCGCCGTCGTCGTCAGGTGAGTGATGTACTCGCCGCTCACGACCATACCGCGCCGGATCAGGCCAGCCTTGAGAAAGGCATCGATGATCAAAATGCCGGTAAACATGCCGGTGCAGGCATTAGAAATGTCGAAAACCAGCGCGTTGGTAAAGCCGAAATATTGTTTCAGCTTCGCGGACGTACCCGGTTCAAACGAAATCTGATACTGCGGTCCATCGTTGCGCGAGATATTCGCGCAGATCAGTAGATCGATATCTTTGGGCAGGTATTTAGAATTGGCAAGGCACCTGTCAACCGCTTTGCGCGCCAGATCGATGGAGAACTCGGTCTCTCCGGCCATGCGGCGCGAATAAATGCCGGTGAATTGTTCGAGCGGGAACTTGATCGGTTTCGCACAATCCGCCAATATATCCTGCGTCGAGACAGCCCGTGGCGGCAGATAGACGCCGAGGCTCTCGATTATCGTATTCTTCGCGCCGGACAGCGATGGCGGCTTCTCGGTCGCCGTCTTCGTCTGCGACGTGCTGACAGCTTCGTGATTGCGAGCATTCACCGGCGCTGGCTGGCTGGTTTCCGCGATGGCGGCCAGTTCCGCGATGGTCTGATACTCGAACAACATCTCAGGCGTCAAAGGCAGGCCCGCCGCGTTGGCTTTAGCGATAACTTGCAGGCCCTGGATGGACGCTCCGCCCAGGCTGAAGTAGTTGTCATGCACGCCGATCTTCTCAATACTCAGCACCTCCGACCAGATCCCCGCCAGCGCCTGCTCCGCCGGTGTGCGCGGCGCGACATAGGCGGCTTCGAGGTTGGGGCGATCCAGGTCTGGCGCTGGCAGTCCCTTGCGGTTCACCTTACCATTCGGCATCAGCGGTAGCGCATCCATGTAGACGAACGCCGCAGGGATCATGTAATGAGGCAGCGTCTCCTTGAGAAAATCGCGCAGCTCCTCGACGAAGAGACCTTCTTGCCGCGCGGCCTGATCGAGTACGAGATAGGCCACGAGCCGCTTGTCGCCCGGCATATCTTCGCGAGCCGTGACGACCGCTTCCTTCACGGCTGGATGCTGGCTCAGAGCGGCTTCGATCTCGCCAGGCTCGATGCGGAAGCCGCGAATCTTGACCTGGTAGTCGATGCGGCCCAGGAACTCGATAGCGCCATCGACTCGATAGCGCGCCAGGTCGCCGGTTTTGAAGAGGCGCATCCCTGGCTCGGAACTGAACGGATCAGGTATAAATTTCTCTGCGGTTAGCTCTGGGCGATGGTAGTAGCCGCGCGCGACATTGACGCCGCCGATGTACAATTCACCGGCGACGCCGATGGGTACGGGCTGCATCGCGCGATCCAGGATGTAGATTTGCGTATTGGCGATGGGACGGCCAATGGGAACCGTCCAATCTTTGCTGCCCCGCTCGCATTGCCAGGACGTCACGTCGATGGCGGCTTCCGTCGGGCCATAGAGGTTGTGCAGTTCGGTCGTCTCAAAGCGCGCGAAGAAACGCTGCTGGAGATCAAACGGCAGAGCTTCGCCGCTGCACATGACTTGCCGCAGGCTGCGGCATTGCTCCAGGTCTGGCTCGTGCAAGAACGCCTGCAGCATCGAGGGTACAAAGTGCATAGTGGTAATCTGTTGCCCGGAGATCAACGCGGCCAGGTACGCCGCGTCCTGGTGGCCGCCGGGACGAGCTACGACAAGGCGCGCGCCGGTAATCAACGGCCAGAAGAACTCCCACACGGAGACATCGAAGCTGAACGGCGTCTTCTGCATGACGCGGTCTTCCGGCGTCAAATGGTACGTTTGCCGCATCCACCACAGGCGATTGGTCAGGCCGCGGTGCATGTTCATCACGCCCTTCGGTTTGCCTGTCGATCCAGAGGTGTAGATCATGTAAACAATGTTTTCGGGCCTGACGGCGCTAACAGCATTCTCATCCCACCGGCTGCTCTCGTCGTCCCACGCGATTTCTGCATCCAGCGGAATGATCGTCGTGCCGTCACTCTCAGGCAGGGCGCCGAGCAGGCGTTGCTGGGTGAGCAACACAGGCAAATGAGCATCCTGGATCATGTATTCCAGGCGGTCGCGCGGGTATGTGGGATCGAGCGGCACGTAGGCTCCGCCGGCCTTGAGGATGCCCAGCAACGCGACAACCATCTCTATCGACCGTTCCATGCAGACGCCGACGATGCTTTCCGGCTCAATCCCTTGCTCTTGCAAGATACGCGCAAGTTGATTGGCGCGGCGATTAAGCTGCCGGTAGGTGAGGCGCTGGTTCTCAAAAACGACGGCGACAGCATCCGGGGTTTGCTCAACCTGCGCCTCAAACAACTGATGAACGCAAGTATCCGCGGGATAATCGCTGCGCGTATCGTTCCACTCGACCAGAATGTGATGTCGCTCCTCCGGTGTCAGCAAGGGCAAGCTGCCGACACGCTGCTCCGGCTGCGCGGCGATGCCCTCCAGCAGCGCCTGGAAATGTTCTCCCAGGCGAGCAATGGTGGCGGCATCGAACAGGTCGGTGTTGTAGCGGAAATCAACCGACAGGCTGCCGCCATCCAGCTCTCTCATGCGCAGCGTGAGATCGAAGGCCGCGCCTTGCTGATTCAACACGAGCGGTTCCACCGGGAGCTTTTCGGATGCCAGTTGCGCCGCCTCCGCGCTCTGCCCGAACCAGGCAGCGTGGGTCGCGGCAAAGACGCCGCTCGCGCTTTCAAACTGGTGCAGTTGATCCCAGACAAACACTGCCTGGAAGAGCGGTGAGTAACTGGGGTCGCGGCGCGGCTGCAATCGCTCCACCAGCAGGGGAAACGGGTAATCCTGGTGTTCAATCGCGCCGATGACTGTCTGGCGCACGCGGCCCAGCAGGTCTTTGAAGGTGGGGTTGTCGGAAAAATCCGCGCGCAGCACCACCGGATTTGCCAGGTAGCCAAAGGTGCGCTGCATATCGGAGCGCCCTCTACCCGCAGCCGGTGTGCCGACGAGGATATCTTCCTGGTCCGTATAGCGGTAAAGGAGCGTTTGAAAGGCCGCCAGCAGAAGCATGAAAGAGGTAACGCGCTCCTGGTGCGCCAGCGCTTTCAGGCGTTCCGACAATCGCTCATCGAGGCTAAAGAGGTGGGACGCGCCGCTGTAGGTCTGCACCGGCGGGCGCGGTCTATCTGTAGGCAGGTTCAGCGTCGGCAGGTCGCCAGCAAGCGTCTCTTGCCAGTACGCGCGATGCTTCTCGCCGTCTGTGCCAACCAGCATGTCGGTCTGCCAGTGTATATAGTCCGCGTATGGCAGGCCAGCCGGAGCGGGCGGCTGGATACCGAGTTTTTCCGCCGCGTAGAGGGTACGAAACTCATCGATGAGCAGTTCAAATGACCAGAAGTCGATGACAATATGCTGAATCACGATCTCCAGGACGTATTCCGCTTGCCCGCGTGTGAAAGCGGACACACGCAAGAGCGGCCCGCGTTCGAGGTTGAAGGGTTGATTGCCTTCTTCCTCAATACGCCTGTTGAGTTCCGCTTCGTTCCAGGCCGAGGCATCGACGATGTTGAGGCTGATCGACTGGTCAGGATGCAATTGCTGCACTGGCTGCCCGTGCTGCACGCTATAGGTCGCCGTCAGGATCGGATGGCGGCGCAGCAGCGAGCGGGCCGCGCGTTCCAGCAGCGCGACATCTAGGGGAGCGCGCACGCGAGCGGCATACACCAGGTTATAGGCAGGACTCTGCGGCGCAAGCTGGTAAATGAACCACAACGCGCGCTGGCCGTGTGATAGCGGTAAGGACAGGTTGGATGCTTCTTGTTGCGCTTTCTTGCGTAACAATTGCGCGAGATACGCTCGTTTCTGTTCAGCCGAAAGATTCGCGAATGCTTTGGAATTATCGCTCATTCCGAGGGCTCCTTTTCCGCCATCTGTTGCAGTAACGCCTCCACCTCCACGTCTGACAACCGATCCAGGTCTGCCAGGAACTGCTCGGCCTGTTGAGGGCTGAGGCCATCATTATTGCCATTGCCATTCCTGGCGCCGTTGGATGCCGCGAGGTGAGCGCCATCTGCCAGCGATATCTGATTCAGGAGAGCGTCTACTTCAGCGTCCGAAAACTGATCAAGCTGCATCAGCAGTTGTTCAGCCTCCTGCGAACTCATTGCGCCAGCCTCATCTATGCTTGCATGATTGCCGTTCAAAGTGGTGATATCAAAAGCAAAGGTTTGCGAGGCTGCCGCTGTCGCTCCCATCAACTGATCGAGCAGTTGGGATGTAAATTGAGCAATGCTCGGTTCTTGCAGGAAAAGAGTGATGGGAACTTCGACGCCCAGTTCGGCCTCAATCCAGCCTTTCAACTCCATCGCGGTTAACGAGTCGATGCCCAGGCTGTTGAGCGGCTGCTGGACATCCATACCGGCCAGCGAGAGCTTTAACGACGTAGCGATCTTCTCGCGAATGTAATTTTCCAGCAGCCGCTGGCGTTCTATAGCATCGGCCTGCAGGAGTTCCTCGTGAATGTTGCGTCCAGCGCGCTGATCTTCCTCTGCCGACACCGGCAGCCAGGTATCTTCAAGCGTGAGAGTCCATTCTTCGAGCAAGGCCAGGTCGTGGGCCAGGAACTTCTCACGGCTGGCACGGCGCTGGAGTTTGCCGCTGGAAGTTTTGGGTATGCTGCCGGTTTTGATGAGCGCGATAGCATAGACTTGCAGTTCGTGATGCTCAGCCACGGCCTGCCGGATGCTCTCGACCATCTCATCAAGATTGGCGTTCCAGTAGCGCCGCTCTACTTCTTGCACGATCACAAGACGTTCTTCGCCGTCCACGTCAAGGGAAAACGCGACGCCGCAGCCGGGCCGCAGCCCTGGATGGCTCTGCTCAACTGTTAGCTCGATATCCTGCGGATAGTGGTTGCGCCCGCGTATGATAATCAAGTCCTTGAGGCGACCGGTGACGTACAGCTCGCCATCTTGCAAGAAGCCGAGGTCGCCGGTGCGCAGAAACGGGCCTTCGCCAGTATCCGCGAGGTGGGCCTGGAAGGTATCCGCGGTCTCCTGCGGGCGCTGCCAATAACCCTGGGCGATGCTGGAGCCTGAGACCCAGATTTCGCCGACGCGGTCGGGCGGGCAAGACATCAACGTTTCGGGATCGACGATCACCACTTTCTGACCATGCGCCGGTTGACCGCAACTGACAAACGTGCGCGCGCCATCATCGTCAGCGAAAGCTGGCACCACACGGTTCTGCTCAAGCGCCTCCGCCTGCACCGTTCGCGTTACCAGGGGAGCGCCACTCTGGCTGCCAGTCACCATGAGCGAGGCTTCGGCCAGCCCATAGCAGGTAAAAAAGGCATCGCGGCGAAATCCGCTGGACGCGAAAGCCTCGGCGAAGCGTTCAAAGGTTTCCAGGCGTATAGTCTCCGCGCCGCTAAATGCGAGGTTCCACTTGCTTAAGTCAAGCGTGGCTATCTGTTCGGGCATGATCTTGCGCACGCACAGATCGTAGGCAAAGTTCGGAGCGCCGCTGACTGTTGCCCCGGTTTTCGAGATGGCCTGCAACCAGCGCACAGGACGCTGTAGAAACGCCACCGGAGCCATGATTGTATTGGGAACGCCAGCGTACACAGCTCCAAGCAGCATACCGATAAGACCCATGTCGTGATACGGCGGCAACCAGGACACAGCGCGGAACATTGAAGTAACGTCAAAGGAGCGGTAGATAACGGAAAGATTAAAGAGAAGATTGCGATGGGTAAGCATAACTCCTTTGGGTAATCCAGTTGAACCGGACGTGTACTGGAGGAAAGCGAGCGTATCGCTATTGATCGCGGGCGGTTGCCATGCGTCCGCCCAATCGGCGGTAATGGTGTCAGTCGTGATCAAGCGCGTGGTCGCCAGTTCTTCATGAGCCAGGGCAAACAATCTTTCGACCGCCGGGGCGAGCGACGAGGTGGTGAGAATAACCGCAGGTTGAACATCCTCAATGATCGTGCGCAACTTCTCGAGGCTGCGCTTGGTGCGAGTCTGTGGCGGATAGGTCGGGACAGCAATAACGCCTCCGTAGAGGCAACCGAAAAACGCCTGGATGAACTCCAAATCGGCGGGATAAATGAGCAGGGCGCGAGCGCCCTGTTCAACAACACTCTGTAACGAAGCTCCAATAGCGCGCGCCTGCCGATCCAATTCACCATAGGTGAGGTGAGTCTCCTCTATCTCACCATCGCTGAGGAACGTGAATGAACGTTGATCGGGGTTTAAGCGCGCCCTACGGGAAAGGAGTTCTACAAGGGTCACAGAGTCAAAGGGTGAGTGCGCTAAATCGTCTATTTTTGGCAAAAAGTAACCTCCCTGCTAGCTGCATGTTCAGGACAATCTTTGTCTTTCAACCCACGTTACCGTATGTCTTGAGACTCGCCTCGTCTCTCAATCAAACTCGAAGCCGTTCCCCCCTCGGCGGCCTGAGACAACGTTTAACACAACAAATTCCGATAGCCCATCATATATTACACGTTCGGGTCTTGTCAAATGGAAACGCCCCTACGGATCTCCTATACACGTAACCAAAGCCTGGCTTTACCCGTTAACATTACATATCCTGGTTTTTTGCTCTAACAGTATTCGCTAGTGCGGAGGAGAATCTAGCAACTTCACAAGCCGATGAACATCCTGGCTGTGATACGGTTCACTACCTGCATACTGGCAACAACTGAAGAGCAACGATTGAACGGGTAACTATTTCGAGCATCATGAAAGGGAGGTACAGACCGTGGCAGATAAAGAGCAGAAAAAAGTGCAAAGAATTGCTCCCAAATCTAACAAGCAGAAGAAGGAGATGCAGAAGCAGAAAAAGGCGGCGAAAACGAACACGGGCCTTTCTAAGAAAGAACCGTAGCGGACAAGAAGCAAGAAGGGCGCGCATACTTCGCGTACATTGGAGATTTTTCTATGCAGGAATAACGCATTCCTGCTGGCACGCCTCGCACCAACCTGCCAGTTTGCCGTCACGTTCATGCATGGCTGAAAGGCGGTGGGCGCAGCGGCACACGTAGCCGTGGAGGCGCGCAGGATTGCCGAGAACCAGCGCGTGAGGCGGAACATCTTTGGTGACGATAGCGCCCGCACCTACCAGGGCGAACGCGCCGACGGTGATGCCGCAGACGATCACCGCGCCCGCGCCAATCGAGGCTCCATAGCGCACAAGCGTCGGCGTGATCTGCCAATCGCCGGCGGTTTTCAGGTTGCCGTCAGGGGTGATGGCGCGAGGATGCAGATCGTTCGTGAAACAGACATGCGGCCCGACAAAGACGCCATCTTCGAGGGTAACACCCTCGAAGATGGAGACATGATTCTGGATTTTGACGCGCGAGCCGATCTTGACGCGCGTTTCGATATAGACGCCCTTGCCAATATTACACGACTCGCCGATCACGGCATGTTCGCGAATATGCGCCTGCCGCCAGATGCGCGTTCCCGCACCGATCTGCGCCTCCGGCGCTACCTCAGCGGTGGGATGAATGTATACAGGCGCTAAAGCCATAGGCTTGTATCCTACTTGACCGGCGCCAGTTCGCGCGCCAAACGCACGGCCCCCACCACCCGGTCGATCTGCTCCGGAGTTAGCTCCGGGTACATGGGCAGTGACACGATCCGTTGGGTTACGGCTTCGGTAACGGGCAGCATGCCAATTTTGTAGCCATACTGGACACAGGCGGGCTGCAAGTAGATAGGGATGGGATAATGGACGCCTGTGGCAATACCTTCGCGCTGCAAGATGTCGCGGAAACGATCGCGATCTTGCACCTGCACGACATAGACGTAGTAGACATGCTCCGCCCAGGGTTTGACGGCTGGAACCTGCTCGACCAGCCCGGCCAGTTGTTCATCATACGCTCGCGCATGAGCCTGCCGGGCGTCATTCCATTGCTCAAGGTGGGGCAATTTCACGCGCAAGACGGCGGCCTGTATCTCATCCATGCGCGCATTCACGCCCATGATCTCATGATGGTAGCGTTCCTTTGAGCCATGATCGCGCAACATGCGCAGGGATTCGGCGAGTTGCTCGTCATTCGTGACACAGATTCCGGCTTCGCCATACGCGCCGAGATTCTTGCTCAAGTAGAGACTATAGCAGGCAATGTCGCCAAAGCTGCCGACTCGCTGCCCCTGGTACGCCGCTCCATGCGCCTGCGAAGCATCCTCGATGACACGCAGCCCGTAAGTGCGAGCAAATTCCATGATCGGCCCCATCTCGGCGGGATGGCCGTAAAGGTGAACCGGGATAATCGCGCGAGTACGAGGCGTGAGCGCCGACTCGAGCTGCCGCCAATCGAGCGTGTAGCTATCGGGAGCGATATCGACGAAAACGGGCGTCGCTCCGACGATGGCGATAGCTTCAACCGTGGCGATAAAGGTGTTGGCAACGGTAATTACCTCGTCGCCGGGGCCGATACCGCAGGCGCGCAGGGTCAGGCTCAGCGCATCAGTGCCATTCGAGAGGCTAATGCCATAACGGCAGTCGCAGTAGGCCGCAAATTCGCGTTCAAACGCCAACTGCTGCGGGCCGAGAAAAAGCTCCATCCCATCCAGAACTGCTTCAATAGCGGCCAATATTTCATGTTTTATCGTCTGATACTGTGCTTGCAAATCTACAAGAGGCACATGCTGTGGGTGCGTCAACGTCCGCTACTCCTTCTTTACTTTTCATCACTCAACGTCCAGTGCTATCAAAGTGAGCGCTCTCACGCGAGCTACTCTGTTCCATTACATAATATACGGTTATACACGGTCGGCAATTGGGTTATCATCAGCCCATCACCATGACTTTGCCCATTCCCATACTCGTTCGCTGAAAACGCTCTCGAAGTGTCGCAATACGTGTAAAATTCTCTTAGGTAGCTTAGGCATCTCTCAATTCTTTCTCCTCAGTTAGGTGTGTGAGAAGCCTACTCTACCTATCTCATTTTGTCTAGCCAATGGATAAAGTCTAGCTTAGTGTCATTTGTGAGAAACTTCTCTACCTCGCAGATGAACGTAAGGATTCCAATAGGTATGCCAGTCCCTCACGAAAGTTGATAGACGGTTGATATCCGAGCAGGCGTTGTGCAAGATGAATATCGGCCAAACTATCGCGCACATCACCTGGGCGTGGGTCGCGATAATCAGCCTCAATTCGCGCGCCCAGCAGTTCCCCGGCCAGAAGTAGAACGCTATTGAGCGAGATCCGCTCTCCGCAGCCGATATTCATAGCGAACCCGACAGCAGCGTGAGAAGTGGCAGCCAGCAGGTTGGCATGCACGACGTTCGCAATATAAGTGAAGTCGCGGGTTTGTTCGCCGTCGCCATACACGATGGGACGGCGGCCTTCTAACAATGCCGTCAGGAAGCGCGGGATCACAGCAGCGTATTCGGAGGTTGGATCCTGGCGCGGGCCAAAGACGTTAAAATAGCGCAGCGCGACAGTTTCAAGCCCGTACACACGCGTAAAGACGCTGCAGAGCAGTTCTCCGGTCAGCTTTTGTACAGCGTAAGGAGACATAGGATTTGTTGGCATATCTTCGTGCTTGGGTAATACCGGCGTGTCACCATAGACGGAAGAAGAACTCGCGTAAACCACTCGCCGCACACCCATATCGCGCGCGGCAAGCAGCACATTTTGGGTGCCATTGACGTTTGTCTCCAATGATGCGACTGGATCGGCTATGGATCTAGGCACCGAGGCCAAAGCCCCCTGGTGAAAGACGACTTCGACGCTCTTCATCGCACCCTTTACAGTATCAAAATCTCGTAAATCGCCCTGTATGAATTGAACCTGCCCCCGCAATACCTGCAGATTTGCCTGCCTGCCTGTGGCAAGATTATCAAATATACACACCGTCTCCCCGCGTTGCAAGAGCGCCTCCGCAATGTGCGAACCAATAAAACCTGCCCCGCCTGTAACAAGATATTTCGCTGTAGTCACCATAATACACATGCGCTTTCGTACCCAGAATGAGGAAGTGCGAGCGCATCACTCCTTTCAGTTGTAATTCTTTAACCGTTCCTTACTCTACCACAATTGAAGTATTTTGAGTAGTGACGAAACCCCTCTTTATGCTATACTAGCTTCAATAGGTTAAACTGGTCTCCTGAAGTTGGGGAGATGAACTTTCATCAATTTTTACGCAGAGGTCATTGTGATATTTTCGCGTCTTGTCAGTCGGCAATTGTTACCATGCTGGTTTCTAGGATTCACGCTTATCCTTGTGTTGAGCAGCTGCACTCCATTAAGTGGTTTAAAGAACTCGTCTGTGAAAACGCCTACACCTCTTCCTCCACCGGGAACGCCGTATGCGGACTTAAAAGGAGTACGTCCATTTATCGATACCTGGAACAATATTCATCTCTTTCAAAGTTTTGACAACAAGATTTTCGATCCTACAAATGCCGCGAAATACTACGATTTTATCTGGGGCGCAGCAGTGAATCATGTCCAGGCCATTCGCTCCGGCAATCCCAACATATTCATTTCCTATTACATTCCCTTTAATCGCGATAACGGAGCATTCACTAACCCGAATGCCATCCACGACCTGAGCTACTGGAAAGTGGTCCATCCGGATTGGATACTCTACAAATGTGATCGGGTCACTCCTGCCTATGAATTTGGCGATCCCAATATACCGCTTGATTTCTCCAATCCGGCCCTGGTATCCTGGCAGGTGCAGACATATGCGGTGTTAGCCAGCGAAGCTGGGTATGATGGTATCGCTGCCGACAACGTCAGCTTGCAGAACTATTTTGGCGCCTGCGGCATCTACGTCAATGGTCAGTGGAAGCAACTCTTCACCGGGCAACCTGATGACCCGAAGTATCGCGCAGATGTCCTTGCCTGGCTGGCCCGCATGCAGTTGGCGCTGCATCGTTTGCCCCATCCACTGGCTCTGATCCCCAATCTCTCTCTGGGCAATATCCCGCCAACCGATCCCTTTGTGCAACAGGTAGTCAACCATGTCGATGGAATCCTCTACGAAGATGGATTTACAGACGACGCCAGAGACTATGTTACCGGCAATAAATGGGTGCAACTCGTCCAGTTTATGGAAAGTGTCCAACAACAACGGAAGCCCTTCTATGTCGTCGATCAGTTTAATACTCCTTCTGTGGACAGGGCTGAAATACAATGGGCGCTTGCCTCGTACTTAATGGGCAAAGATCATCTGGCCGCGATCTTCATTTCCACCTATCAAGGATATGGAGGCGATACCCGCTACTTTGAGTACACCGCGCAGGTGGGAAGTCCCGTTGGCGTTATGTATCAATCGCAAAATGTCTACTGGCGTAAATATACAAATAGTGTCGGCATCGTTAATCCCAGCGCGACGCAGACCTATATAGTGGCTCTGAATGGCAGCTATGTCGATCTCTATGGATTTCCTGCCGGGCAGAAAATCACTTTGCCCCCTCATTCAGGCATAGTACTTTTGATCAGTCGCTAACCACCAGATGCTTAGCCGGTTCAGAAACGTGTGGTTCGGGATCGGGCGGGAAAACGGTCTCATACGCAAGCAGGAGGTTCTTCGCGGAATACATCCAGCTTAGCTCTTCCTCGATGCGCCTGCGGCCAATTGCACCAAGTGTTCGCCGAAGGTCTTCGTTATCAAGCAAGATTTCAATGTTGTCGGCGAAGTCTTCGACCACGTTTGGCGCAGCATACAAAGCGCTGCCCTGTGCTGAGACGCGGGTCTCAGCCAGATCAAAAGCCACAATGGGTTTCACCATAGCCATATACTCCATGGTTTTGATCATGGTGCAGTATTCGTTCAACCCATTTTGTGGATCAGGCGAGAGTCCTACATCCGCCGTCGCGAGATAGCGCAGGACATCGTGTTTTTCCGTCCAGCCGGTAAACTTGACATACTCATCAAGTTCGAGTTGATGAGCGAGTGTACGCAGCGCCGGAGCAGCGTCACCATCGCCCATCAGGACTAACGAAATGTCTTGTCGCCCACGCTTATGCACCAGTTCATGCAGCGCATACAGTGTATACTCAACGCCATCTTGCGCGGCCATGAGGCCAACATAGGCCAGCAAATACCGCCGCCCTCGTTTCAATGCAAGATCAGGCGCGGGTACTTCCAGGCGGCTGATATCTGGCCCGTTCCGCACAACAAATACCTTGCTGATATCACAGCCGCCGCGAGACAGTGCGAACTGCTTTTGCGAACTGTTCGTGGTGATGACGAGATTAGCTGTGCGATAGGACCACCGCTCCATAAAGAGCAACGCCCTATGAAGGAAGCTCAGGCGCTCATGGTATATCACACGAAACATCTCTGGGGATAAATCATGTTGATCAAAAATCACTTTTTTTCCAAAGAGTTTGTAGAACAGGCCAATCACAAAGAACATATCGGGAGGATTAGCCGTATGAATGACATCAAAGCCACGACGAAACAGCACTTTCAAACTCAGCCAGAAAGTCATAAGCAGCGCAACGCTGTATTCTACGAAGTAGGCAATGGACTTCCGCCCGACTTCTGGTAGGTGGTAGCGATAAATATGGATGCCATCAATACAAACGTAGGATTCCCGGTGCTTTGTGAGTCCTTTGGGGCAGATAATACTCACCTGCATTCCTTGCTCGCGCAATACCAGAGCCTCCGGCCAGACGCGAGGATCAACAGGCACGGATTGATTCTCAACGAGCATGAGTATTTTTTTTACACGTGCCATAAATACCACTCCCCAGAGGTGTTTGGTATAGTAAAAAGTACCGATCAAATGTGTATTCTTGTGTTAGTTGATGCTACTCCCTCGATTCATCGCATGGTCTCATATGAATCGTTGTCAAAATGACGCATTCTAAATCTCTCTTATCCAGGTTCTCGTAACTCATCTCGGCTTTAATTGGACCAATATCGGTGCAATCTATTTCCTCCGCCACCAGTTCAAATCCTGCCTTATGGAAGAGTTCTAGCCATTCCGGCCGTTGAACTCTATTGAAGTATTGAACATCATTCTCGAAATATCGCTTCCACATCCTGTCCGAATAACGTAAGTAGTTCTTCCGAGAAACATTTTTATCATAGTAGGCCAGATGGTCTCCTGGGTCAATCGTTTGAATGGAATATCCACCTGGTTTCAACAGGCGGTGAAAATCCTGGATAAATTCCGGCAGAATGGCTCTATCTATATGCTCAAGCACGTTACAACTGTAAATGAGGGAGAAAGATTCATCTTGAAATTGGCTCAGTGTTCCGCGCGGGTTAATCACGTAACGAAATCCCAGCATGCTATAGATTTCGTCAAACGAATTTGCCTTTGTAATGACCTGGAGCAACGTGTGTACCCGCTCACTTCCCGCGGCATCAAGGTCTAGCTCTTTATCAATGACGTTCTCAAGTTGTCTAAAGTAGCTTTTATAGGCTTCCAATTGACGATTATCCCATCTATCGAACAGCGTAATCTCTACATCGTAGAAGAGCCGGATGATCGATGATTCCCAGTGCATCCATCCTGTTCCAATCTCAAGCAGCTTATCGCCATTCTTGATCGCATAGTGGCTTTCCAACAACTCCAGGATTTCCTTCGCGCGATTCAGGTGCGGCCTGTCAAGACCATGCTTTATCCTCATTCTTTGTCCGAGTGTATTGCCTATTTGACGATATGTCCACTTTGTCTGAGGAGAAAGGGAAAAAATTTTAAGCGCCGCTGCTACTGTAAGATACTTGATCATCTCACGCTTGCTCCCTTCTTAAATTCATCCATACCTGTCTCCCTAACTTGAACATTGTACTACTGCTTCGGTATTTTTTTGGTGTTTTATCCAGCATTTAATCGGTTACGATGAAACGCCGCTGTTAAGAAATGTATGCCTTCTTGTTGAGTACGTTCTCATAGACTGCTATAACCTGCTGAGCGACAAGCGAACTATCCAGGCGCTGAATATCGACTCTACCGGTTGTCGGCGCTCCATATCGCAGGGCCTGCTCAAGCGCGGTTGCTAGTGCGTCAGGATCAGCGGGACAGACGACGCAGCCTGCAGTGCGGCCAATAATCTCTGAGACATCGCCAACATCTGTGGAAACGACCGGGACATTGCAAGCCATAGCTTCTTTGACGATGTTTGGCGACCCCTCGGTATGCGATGTGAGGATAAGCACATTATTTGCATTGATGTATTCGACGACCTTCTCGTGTGGCAGACCGTTGGCGACAACCAGTTCGGCGGGTACGCCTCTTTCATGGAGTCGCGCGACCGCAGCTTGCGCCAGGGGGAAATTTTTCACTGTTCTCTGTGGGTCATTTCCGAAGAGGATATAGGAGCGTTCTTGCTCCCAGCCTAAAGCAGCACGAGCTTGCTGGCGCGGGATGGGGCGAAACAATTCAAAGTCTACACCGTTGGGAATGACGAAGATATTCTTTCCTCCCAAAGCTGCTTTCTTCATTTCTTCGGACTTGACGATTACGGCATCGACGTGACGACACAACCAGCGACTGACGTGAGCAACACGTTCTCCGAACGTGCTATAGCTTCCATCGACAGTTACGACGCCCAGTACATCGGATCCCAGGAAGGAAGCAACAACCGGCGTCGTCCACTGTATCCGCGCAATAAGACACCACAGCCCATAATGCCCGTGTACGATGTCGTAATGCCCCGTCAACGTTTTGCAAAAGACCTGAACGAACGCCCTGGCATATCGGAGTGGCGCCGGCCCTGGTTTTGGATGAATGACTTCGACTTCGACACCGGCGGCAATGAGCGAGTCAACCTGGCTTTTGATATACGTGCCTTTATCCAGCCGCGCCGCCGTCGGGTAGATGCCTGTTACCATCAATACACGGTATGGCTTATTCTTGCTTGATGTAATTGCACTTGCCTCTGTAGAATCATTCATAACTTGCTGACTTTCCACTACTGCTTCTTTGCTACGTTTACCTGTAAGGTCTCTTCTGGATGCAGAGACGGTTCATCCATATAGGTTTGGAACCACAATTCCAGGCAGACCAATGCCCAGATCGCCTCGCTAAAATTTACCAGTGTTGTACTGGCGTGCGCGTCCAGCAAGTTACGAATGTATCGCGGATTAAAGATGCCTCGTTCTCGCGCTCGTTGGGAATCGAGCAGATCGCGGGCATATGTGTTCAGATCGCCGCGGAACCACTGCTTGATAGGGACTCTGAAGCCATGTTTGGGCCGATTCACTGTCTCGGCAGGCACCATGTCCAGGGCGATCTTCTTGAGCAAGTACTTCAATACGCCATCATGTATGCGCATCGACGTGGGTAGCGATGCGACGTACTCAACAAGGTGCTGATCCAGCAAAGGGGCGCGCGTCTCTAACGAGTTCAACATGCTGGCTTTATCAACTTTGACCAGGATATCATCAGTGAGGTATACTCGCGCATCGACGTATTGCATACTGGCGATGGTATCCAGATGCGACGCTTTGCGGTATTCGTGTATCTGGCGTTCAAACGGATTATGATTGCGCACATGAGCAAAATACTCGTCGCTATACATCGCGGAGCGCGAGCCTTCGGGAAAGAGCGTTATGGCGCTGGCACAGCGCGTAGCATGATCATAGAGCATCGTATGGAAGCGTTTTTTGCCGCGCATACCATTCGGCATCAGCAAGCTTCCATATCCCAGCAAGAGACGCATGAAGAGCGAGATGCGGCTCGTCATCAACTCGCGTTCATAATGCATGTACCCGCCAAAGATTTCGTCGCCGCCATCCCCTGTGAGAGCGACAGTGACGTGTTCGCGCGCCAGCTTAGAAACATAGTAGGTGGGTAGCATCGAAGCGTCGGCGAAGGGTTCATCGAAGGCCCAGACTAGCTGTGGCAGTACTGAGATGAGTTCTGGTCGCACAAAAAACTCGTGATGATCAGTTCCAAAGTGTTCCGCAATTTGGCGGGCATAGGGCAGTTCGCTGTAATCGCCCGTCTCGAAACCAATGGAGAAGGTCTTGACGGGCTGCGACATCATCTGGCTCATCAAGCCCACCACCACGCTCGAATCCACTCCCCCGCTCAGAAACGCGCCCAGCGGAACATCGCTTATCAGGCGGACTTTTATCGCGTCCTTGAGCAAGGCAAGGATGCGCTCAGTTGCGGTTGCTTCATCGTCCTGGCATGTCGGCGTGAAAGAAAGTTCCCAGTAGCATTTCGTGCTGATCTGCCCATCTTCGTAGATCAAGATGTGCGCGGCGGGCAATTTCATGACATTCTTGAAGAGGGTATTGGGCGTGGGAACATAGCGATAAACCAGGTACTCATCAAGAGCGATAGGATTGATCTCTCTCGGAATGCCGGCTTCGAGGATGGATTTGATCTCGGAGCCAAAGATCAAGCGGTGTCCATCCCAGTAATAATTCAACGGTTTTTTGCCGAAGCGGTCGCGAGCCGCGAGAAGCCGTCGGCGGTTTCTGTCCCAAATGGCGAATGTAAACATGCCGCGCAGGTGTAAAACGCAATCATCGCCATATTCTTCATATGCATGAACGATGGTTTCAGTATCGCTGCTGGTGGAAAAGTGATGCCCGCGCTCTTGCAGCTCGTTTCGCAGTTCGAGATAGTTATAGATTTCTCCATTGAAGACGACGAGGATGCTCTGATCTTCGTTATAGATAGGTTGATGACCACCCGCCAGGTCAATAATCGAGAGCCGACGCATACCCAAGGCCGCTCCATCGCCTAGCCAGACTCCCTGATCATCCGGCCCGCGATGCCGGATGACCTTACACATCCGATCGATACGCTCTTCTGCTCTGCCAGAATTTAGCTCTGTATCGATAAAACCTGCTATTCCGCACATATATTGTATATCCTTTCTTTCGCTTCAGGAGGGTAAATGATACATTTCAGGCGCTGGCATATCCTCGTCGGTTGAATAGTGGCTTCCTGCAATCTCGTGATACAGTTCTACATTCATATCCGTAATGCGTTCAAATGCATAGGCTTTCTCGATCGTTTCGCGTGCAGCCTGCCCGTATGCTTGAGCGAGTGTAGGGTCACGCAGCAGCGCCAGCAATGCTTGCCCTAATTCCTGGGCATCTTCGGGTTCGACAAGCAGGCCATTGACACCGTGCTGAATGATATCTTCGCTGCCGCTCACGCGCGTTGCCACGCACGCCAGACCGCAGGCCATCGCTTCCAGGAGCGCGTTGGGCATTCCTTCCCAGCGCGAGGGCAGCACAGCCACGCCGCCTCGGTGAAGTTGTGCCGGTACATCGGATTGCAAACCGGCGAATTCGACGCTGTCATCGATCCCAAGATCTGCTGACATATCCCTGAGTTGCATCTGGAAAGGGCCATCGCCCACGATGATCAACCTGCTTTGTGAGGGTCGAGGCAGTTCCTTCTGCACCAGACGCCACGCTTGCAGCAGCACGTCAATCCCTTTTTCATACCGCAGTTTCGAGACACAGACGACGACCTGCGCTCTCTCTTCAAAAGAACATGGCTCAAGCAAGGGAGAAAAACGTGAGATGTCAACACCATTGGGGATCAACCGCGTGCCAGGGAGGAGGAAATCATGGGCAGCAAGATAGCTCTTCATACGCAAACTGAGAACAATCACCACCGCGTGAATGCTTCGCAGCAGTGAGCGGGTACATCGGACAACAGGCTTTCCCAGGGCTTCGAGTGCAGCTAAATCTCCACCAGCTTCGCGTTTCCCACCAACCTGCGCTCGTGGCTCACTGCTCTCGAACGTTCCCATCCTGGTCATGCTGGTACTGCGTACCGCGATAACCATTGGTTTAGTGGTGAGACGGCAGGCCAGGGCAGTTGGCAATGCCAGCAAGTTCAGTTGGTAGACGTGCAAGATATCGTAGCGGCGGCGATGGAGCCAGAGCGTCCATCCCATAATCAGCAGGCTCATCAGATACGCCAGCTTCTTTAGGAGACCGGGCAAACGCTCGCGGCCCGCCAGCAGAGGGCCGGCCACACGAATAACCGGCACACCGTCGATCACATCGCGACGCGGCCATGTTGTATCGTGGCGCAAAGTGACAATAGTTGTCTCATACCCTCTCTCACGCAGGCTCCGGGCGTGCGCGAGGGCCTGTTTTTCTGCCCCGCCAACCAGCGGCAGAAAGGTAGAAATCGCAATGTATATGCGCAGATTATCCATCAACTTCGTTCCTTTCTGCGTTAAGAGGCAAAGCCATAGCGTTCCTGGCCAGGAGGCGGTGATAGAGTCCCAGGCACTGCTCGACAATAGTAGGAATTTGATACTCGCGGATCACCGTTGCGTACGATTCCTGGCCCAATCGCCGCGCGAGATCAGTATCCTCGATGAGGCGCCGAAGCGCCAGCGCCATCTCAGCCGGTTGCTCCGGTTCCACCAGCAGGCCATTGACGCCATCGGAGATAAGTTCCTCGCTCCCGCTCACGCGCGTCGCCACACAGGGCAAGCCGCACGCCATCGCTTCCAGAAGCGCATTGGGCATTCCTTCCCAGCGCGAAGGCAGCACAAATGCCCACGATCGCTGTAAGAGATCGACGATATCCGTGCGTAATCCTAGAAACTCCACGCTGTCCTGGATGCCCAACTCCGCGGCAATGCGCTCTATCTGCCACCGAGATGCGCCGTCTCCTACAAGACGCAACCTGGGCTGCAAGTCTTGACGCCCTTGCGTCGGTGTGCGCATCATTCGTCCCCAGGCATGTAATAGCACATCAACTCCTTTTGCGTAGTCCATACGGGCGACACAGATCACATCGCGCTGTGGCTTCGTCGGATCTGGGCGTAATGCGAGCGCTGGCTGAAATTTCGTCGTATCGATGCCGTTCGAGATGCGCACAATCTGTTCGGCTCGAAATCCGCGTGCGACGAGGTATGGAAAGCCGCGATTACTCAGCACCTGGTAAAAGGCATCCGACCTCCGCAAAAAGTTCAAGATTGCGCGCCCGCCGAGCGCTGTTTGGGGCAAATAGCTGAGATCGCCCGATGCCGAAGCGCAATCGGTAAAGTCGATATGCAGGAAGCTCTGATCCGGCAGGGTATCAAGCGTGTCGGCCATCAGCTTTACTCCCCGCTCCATCTGCGCGCGTTGCGTGTCGTCCGGCCCGGTACTCTGTATGCTGATGATGACTGGCATATGTGTGAGCTTTCCGATAAGGGCCGCGACTGCCGCAACGGGAGATACCTGGAAAATATGAATAACATCATAGAGGTGGCGCAGCCGCCAAAGGGTAACAAACATCTCTATATCGATAGGCAAATGTCCCAGCCTGCCGAGGCGCAAGCTCCCGCTGCGACTGTACACCCCACCCACACGTACAATCGGCAGGCCATCCCTCATTTCCGTTCGTTTCCATGATCTATCATGCCGCAGTGTGACGATTATAACGTCATGCCCGAGGGCTTGCAGCTGCTGTGCCTGTTTTTCTGTTTGCGCCTCCGCGCCGCCTACTTGCGGCCAGAACTGAAAGGTAACAAGACAGGCGCGTATATGGTTTTCCATAATGAAACTCCTTAAAAGCCTCATTTTACGTTCGTCTGATCTATCAGGCTATCGTCGCGTTTTTCTTGCTGCCGGTATTCGTGGCAGTGTCGCCTCGTCATCAGGGGCTTCGTCCTCAATGACCCCATGAACTGGCACGTCGTTACTAACAGCCTTCTCTTCAATGGTCGCAGTATCATAGATGCTGCAATCAATAGTTTGATCGCCGGTGCTTTCTGTATCACTGGTTCTGTGAACACTGGCATGATCGCCAGTGATCGAGGTATCAAAGGCGCGGTGATCGACAGCTTCATTATTAATAGTCCCTGTATTGATGGCTTGCTCATAGTGCGGCGATGGTTTTTTCTTTCCTGACCAGTAGAGGGCGAACGGTAAGGTCATGAATATCCAGAAGTAGACTGCAATTGCCTGAGTCCAGAAATCGTTGGACTCTTGAGATTGAATCAGCATACAGATAAAAGCTGCCAGCGCAGCCGCAAACAGCATCCGATGTTCTCCGCTAGCCTTTCGGACTCCCGCGATTAAGCCAACAAGCAGCACAATAAACATCAGCGTGAGCAGGATCACGCCGATGACACCGTGATCATACAGAGTACCGATAAAAAGGTTGGATGGGGCCGTCGCGATAGTGCCGACACTCAAGCTCGCGAGCAGCGCATCAGAGGCAAACAGCCCATAGCCCAGCAGCCGCATTGGGTCAAAATCCTGAAGGATTGCCTGCCAGAGATATGTGCGCCCATTGATTGTTGTGACATTTTGAGCAAAGAACCGATCAAAGATCGGGACATGCCCTACCGTTTCCAGGAGAACCAGAATCATAGCCAGCGCGAGGATACCGCTGAACATGCCAACCCTGAGCTTACGTGAAGGAAAGAAGCAGGTCATGATGATAATGCTCACCGGGAGAGTAAGATACGCGCCACGTGCGAAGGTCAACCCCATACCGATCAAGAGGATACAGGTCAATATCACCCCGCCGATGCGCTTATAGCTATGCAGCGTCAAGGTCCGATAGATGGCGAATGGAATGGCTATGGAGAGCAGTAACGCCAGCGAGGGCGCTGCGTTGTAAATCGAGTAGGTGCGAAACGCCCCTGTAGAATCGAGGACGCCATTTTGCTTCGTGGCGTAGCTATATATGCCGTAGAGTGCAATGAACGCGCAAGGCAGCATGATCGCATCGATAAGACCAAGCATCCGACGTCGTGTGGTAATGATATTGATCGTCAGCACGCCCAGCGCCGCAAAATCCAGAAAGCTAAACCAGGTCGTCAGAAAGGCGCTGATGCCAATGGCGGAGATACCGATACCAGCAAACACCCACGCGAGATAAAGCACGAGGAAAGCAAGAACCGGTACACGCTTGAACGTTTCCTTGAGCGGCATAGCGAACATCAAGAGCAGGGTGGGAATAGTCAAAGCTGAAAGCAAATGGTTCCCGTTGAAAATTGATATGTTTGAGCCGATGAACGGGTTGATCAGCGCCCAGGCAAGCAACAGCATGTAAGGATACCGCAGAAAGATCAGAGCAAATATTGAGCCGATAGCAATGAGCATTGCATAGAGAGTATTGTAAAAAATGCCGAAAGCCCCTGCCGCGAAGACGGTCAGTGCGAGGCCGATGCGCGCGAGCTGTCGGCGCACTTTATATGAGATGCAGGAGAAGGACACATGCTCGTTCCAGGTCATCCTGCCTACAACGTATCTGTTTACATTCAGTTTCCAAAACACTGTTAATACCTCTCCTGGTGGTGTAAGAAGATTGAGCTTGCCGATAGTGCGGCGCAGCACGAAGAGTAAGATACACATCGTGAAAACATAGACTGCCGAGGTAGCGAGCGCAATACCCGTATTCTGTAAGAGATGGGCGAAGATATCGTCAAAGATGGCGTTGGCGGTCACGCTGAAAATGGTCACAGCTAACATAACCCGCGTCTTGCCAAGAGCATTGAATGCCTTTGAGAGGATAAAACCAAACGACATTGGCGCCAGACCGATAGTGAAACCTATGAGTGTGCTTGCCGTCAGGTTTGTATCCTGAGCAGTAAAAGCTCCACGCTGAAAGAGTATCTGTACGATTGGATGGGCCAGGATCGTCATGAACGCACTCATTGCCAGAGCGGCAATAGCGGTGGCCCAGAGATACAACCGGAGCGTCTCTTTGAAGGCGTTCATATCGTTTGTCGAAGCTTGATATGAGAGATACGGCAGTGCCGCTCGCCCAACCGAAACGAATATGATGCCGACCGGGACGCTATTGAGCTTGAGCGCGTAGTTAAGCGCGGAGATACTGCCAGGAGAAAGAGTCGAGGCAAACATCTGATCGACCAGTGGGCTGAGCTGAATAATCAAAGCCCCCAGCAATGCAGGTGAGGCCATTGTCAGAACCGCAGTAATGGCCGGGCTGCGCAAGTGTATCTTGGGCCGGTAGACGAGCTTTGCCCTGTGTACGCGCACGAAGAACGCCGCAAGTTGAAGGCATAGCCCAACCAGCGCCCCCACACACAACGCGACGATGCCCAGATACTTGCTTGCCACAAGGACAAAGAGGCCAGTCGTCAGCGGCACGAGCATACCTGCGTAGGCCGGCCAACCAAATTGACCTTCCGCGTTCAGTATGCTTTCCAGGAGGCTGATTAACGTTTGCAATATAAGTATCGGCACAATAAAGGGGACCAGGCTGATCGCCAGCTCTGCGCGCGCTGAACCTAATACCGGGGCAGAGAAAAACACAATCTGGCTGCGAAAGATGAACATCACAACCATCAGTAGCGCTGTCCCCGCCAGCAATGTGTTCAGCAGGGTACTGAAGAGTTCTGATGCTTGCTGCCTTCCTTCTTCAGAGCGTACCTGGATATACACCGGGATCACCGAGTATTCAACGGTGCCGCTCAGTAACTGGGCGACCAGCGAAGGAACCAGGGACGCAACAAAGTACGCGTCCATTGCATCCCCCAGACCGAAACGGCTGGTAACAATGATCTGATACACCAGACCCATCACCCGAATCAAAAGGGCGGCGGATGCGAGGCTCATGAGCGCACGAAAGATATTTTTATTGGCGGATTTCAGGCGTACCGCCACCAGATGTGTGCTGGTAGTACTTAGAGGCTGCGTTATTTGAGATTCTATAGATGGCTCGCGCATTTTTTTATGACCATTCTATAAGGAAGATAGTGCCAAGCATTAGGTACAACAACATCACATAGAACTGCCGGGTGTTCTCAAAGACGCTGCACTTTCTTATCTTTTTGCCCTCGCGTCGAGTTACGGGTATCTACGATGCTGCGTGCTTCACGGAGAATCCAGGAAATGTCGTAATAGTTGTGATCAGTGACAATGGCCACACAGTCGGCAGCTTGCAGCAGGCCGCTGCTCAACCGCTGCGAATAGAGCGTCTGATTGAGAAGGTTCAGAGAAGGTACATACTCGTCGTTATAGAGTACCACCGCTTTGCGTTCAAGCAATTCCTGAATGATGTCGAGTGCAGGCGATTCACGGACATCGCCGACATTGCGTTTGTAAGCAACTCCCAGCACAAGAACGGTCGCGCCGTTGAAACAACGACGCTGCTCATTCAGCGCCAGACCGATCTTATCCACGACGTAATGCGGCATACTGCTGTTCACCTCTGCCGCCAGTTCAATAAAGCGAGCGGTGTAGTTAAGCGTTTTGAGTTTCCAGGATAGATACTGTGGATCGACAGGGATGCAGTGCCCGCCTAATCCTGGCCCAGGGAAGAACGGCATGAATCCAAACGGCTTGCTGGCCGCCGCTTCAACAACCTCCCAGACATTAATGCCGAGCTTATCGCACATAATTGCGATTTCGTTGACCAGACCAATGTTGACAGCTCGGAACGTGTTCTCCAGGAGCTTTGCCATCTCGGCAACACCCGCCGAAGAAACCGGTATGACCTGTTCGATGGCCGCTTCATAGAAAGCCTGGGCCAGCTCTGTACATCCCTGAGTAATGCCGCCAACGATCTTGGGCGTGTTGCGCGTCCCGAAGTGAGGATTGCCCGGATCGATGCGCTCCGGCGAAAATGCCAGGAAGAAATCACTTCCCACTTTCAGTCCGGTTGATTCCAATGCCGGCAACACCACTTCAACAGTTGTCCCTGGATATGTTGTGCTTTCCAGTACAATGAGCTGACCCGGATGCAGGTGCGCTTGCACTGCATGGGTCGCGGAAACGATATAGGAAATATCAGGATCGTGAGTTTTCCGCAGTGGAGTCGGTACACAGATACTGATGGCATCAACGTCGTCCAATGTAGCGTAATCGGTGGTAAAATGCAGGCGTTTTGTCTCGACAAGAGCGTGCAAGGTACTGCTCGCGATATCAGGGATGTAACTTTCTCCCCGGCTAGCCTGCTCGACCTTTTGCGCGTTCACGTCGATGCCCTCGACCTGGAAGCCTGCCTCCGCGAATGTGATCGCCAGCGGCAGGCCCACATAGCCCAGGCCGATGACGGCTACACGAAGGGAATGTGTAGAGATCTTCTCTTGCAGTTGATGGCGCATTAAACTTCTCCTGGGTAGTTTCCGTCCGTGTCCCGTATTGGGCGAGCTATAGTCAAGGTGATGCTCTCCTGATCCATACTAGGATTCATGGTACCGGGAATATCATAGTTCATGCCATTGGCGATATCGTGGCTCATGTCAGGCTCTGCCAGGTCCTCAATAGGAGGCGTACTTGGAGGCGTAGTCACGCTTACCCGTGCTTTAGACTGGCGCCGCCACACGTCGTTAAGGTATCCATTGATGTTGCCACCCTCTGACCAGACGCTCTTATTGATGACGACTCCCAGGATGGTTGCGCGCGTTTTGCTCAGCGCCTGCTTTGCCCGTACAAGAACACGGCGGGGCGTCTGCGAAGCGTCAACAACGAGGATCGCCGCATCTACATACGAGGCCACGACCTGCGCATCGGCTATAGGGAGCAGTGGCGGAGTATCGAAGATAACATAATCATACTGCGGCATCTTCTTAAACGTATCGAAGATCTGGTGGGCCTTCTCGGTCTGCAAAAGCTCCGCTGGATTGGTAGTAGCCATACCCGCCGGCAGGACACGCAGCATTGGAATCTGGGTGGGTTGGCCTTCTAATTCATGCTCACTTTCCGTGTCCGCAGCGTTTATCCAGGTAACTTGAATGGCGCTCGCAAGCCCCAGGCGGCTATTCAGTTGAAAGCGATGGTAAAGGCTGGGGCGTCGCAGGTCGGCATCTACTAATAGGATGCGCTTCCCTGACAGCGCTAAACAAGAAGCAAGGGTTGCCGCGATCGTGCTTCTCCCTTCCTCTGGAAGGGCGCTTGTGACCATCATCAGCTTAAATGGTTTCATTGCCTGTGCGGCGTTCAATTTCGCACAGAGCAGGCTACATCCTTCTGCAAAAGCGGGTACTTCCTCAATTCTTTGCATGCGCTGTTTGCTTGAAAGGCGAGCGATACTTGTCAGCGGGTCCAGACCCAGGATTTCTTGCACTTCTTCAGGGCTGGATAGGCGATCATCGAGCCATTCAAATAGAATAATAAAAGCGACGGCAAGCGCCAGGCCAACCAGCGCCCCAATTCCTGCATATAACGATGCTTTATGGGTAATAGGAGACGTTGGAAGTAGGGCAGGAATGACCTGAATGCCGCCAGAGAGACGGGTATTTGCGAACTGATCAAGACTCTGGCTAATTTCATTAGCCAGTTGCATTGCTAAGACCGGGTCCTGGTTCTGAACATCGAGTTCAATATTCTGGGTATTGGATTGCGGCTTTACCGAGATCATCCCGCTGAGTTGGGCCAGCGTCAGTTCCGGATGGTTCGCCACCACGGGGTCAAGCACAGTAGGACTCGTAAGCAATTGAGCATAGGTTGGTACCATTGCCAGACTACCATTGACATCATAGGGAGTAGCCGTTGAATTGAGATTCACTACGAGAATTGCAGAAGCCTGGTAGATAGGTTTCACCGATTTGCCTATCATGTAGGCAACGCCGCTACATAGTACTATACCAAGTACTACCATCCATAACCAGCGTTTGGCAATCGTCAGGTATCTCCTTAACGGATTTTGCATATAAAGACCATCCTTACCTTTTAAGAGTTGTACAGTGACAATTCAGCTCAAATCCATCTTTTAGAGGTATCATGCGACTTAGCACGGCTGTTCTAAATACATGAATGCTCAGAATAAAAGCTAACTTTGCTCCATATAAAGATAGCGCAACTCCCTTGAGAACCTGGTAGTTGCCAACGTTGAGATAGCGTTGTGAAAACTCGAAACCGGTTTATTTTCCTCCCCTCTGACAGCCGAAAAGTTGAGCATTTCTCCCCCGCGTACTGGCAAGTTTCACTCATTCTTTACCTTTATGAACATCGTTTCAACACTGTCAAGTGATACAACATTGTTGAGACGATGCGATGTAGTTGCTTACGTCTTGCGATTTTACCTGGTGAATAACTGGATTGATTGGTATTGGGAGGCTTTACTGGCAACAACGGCTCGTGAGAAGCATATCGTGTATTGCCGGTTAACAAAATCTATTTCGAGGAGGGAATTTTATGAATGTATCTGTGGATATGCAGAAACCGCAACCCTATCTATCTACTTCTCAATGTGATGTCGTGGTAGTAGGAGCCGGCCCGTATGGGCTTTCAACTACCACGCATTTGCGAGAACGTGGGCTGAAAGTCGCGATTTTCGGAAAGCCTCTGGAACTTTGGCGCGAACACATGCCTGAAGGAATGCTTTTGCGCTCGTACTCGTGGGCCACGAACCTCTCAGATCCGCGAAAGGCGTATCAATTCTCGCGATACTTCGCAGAACATAATCAGCAGCCGCCCGATCCCCTTTCAAGAGAAACATTTATCGACTACGCGTTGTGGTTCCAAAAGCATGTTGTTCCTGATATCAACGAAACGTATGTGGCGTCTATTGAGCGCGAAGCCCAACACTACAACGTGACGCTGGTAGATGGCCGGGTGGTGCAAAGCCGGTCCGTGGTGATGGCGCCAGGGCTTGTCTACTATGTCTATCGTCCTTCCGAATATAGTCATCTGCCTTATGAACTGGTATCACACACGGCTGATCACGCCGCGTTCACGAAGTTCGCGGGCAAACGAGTAGCCGTTATTGGCGGCGGACAGGCAGCGTTGGAGACGGCAGCGTTGTTGCACGAGAATGGCGCTGATGTTGATATCATTTCGCGCTGCGCTGTTCGCTGGCTTACGGGTGATTCGTTGCATAATCGCACGCTCATCAGGCGATTACGCTATCCAAAAGCCGGCATTGCTCCCGGTTGGTTCAACTGGGGGTTGGAATATCTGCCGTATTCTTTTCAGCGCCTTCCTCGAAATGTGAAAGATAGGCTGCTGCGTGGGCGCGGCGAATATGGACCTGCTGGCGCTGCCTGGTTAAAACCGCGTATTCTGGGTCAGTTTACACTTCGCGAGTTACAGCGTGTTGAGAAGATCGCAGAAGCTGATGATGGCGTGTCGCTGATGCTCTCAAACGACGAGACCTTGAAGGTGGATCATGTCATCCTCGGCACCGGCTACAAGGTGGATGTCCAGAAATTGCCCATGCTAGCTCCTTCGCTGGTGTCTGGCGTACAGACGTATAAGGGCGCGCCCGTCTTGAGCAGCTCGTTCGAGAGCAGTGTACCTGGATTGTACTTTATTGGAATCTCGTCATTGTCTAGCTGCGGTCCGCTCTTCCGTTTCGTTGTTGGAACTGACGCGGCGGCACGACGTGTCGCCGGTGCTGCTTCACAGCAGGTAGCCCGCGCGAAGTAAGCTAAGCGTCACTACGGTTCACATCGCTTGCCCTGTGCCTTTCACAGAAGACATGGGGCGAAAGGAGTAGTATGCGTGAGCGCCTGCGCATAGTAGCTGCTGCCTGTTTCTACTATAGCGGTCTGGTACAACTGCTCTATCGGTGGATACAGCATAGAGGGCCGCGTCTGGTGATCCTCAATTATCACCGGGCAACCGGAGGAGATTTGCGTCGTCACCTGCTCTACTTGCGTCGTCATTATCGCCTGCTGCACGTGGAAGATGCACTGCAAGAGTTGTACGCGCCGCCGGAACCCGGCAAGCGAGTGAAAGATCGACGCATGCCGCTCGTGCTGACGTTTGACGATGGCTATCATGACAACTACACGCACGCCTTCGCGCTGGCACGAGAGTTGCAGGTTCCCATCACCATTTTTCTCATCCCTGGCTACATCGAGAACGGCGATCATTTCTGGTGGTTGGAAGGAAACCGGCTCGTGCGACGGGCGCAGGTGAGTGAGGTAACGATTGAGGGGCAGGTCTATCGCCTGGAACGACCAGAGGAGCAAGACAGACTGGCGCGGGTTATTGATACGCACGCGCGCTACGCGACTTCGGTGGCGGAGCGGGAGGCGTTTCTGGCACGGATGCGGGAGATGCTGCACGTGCCGAATGAAGTGACGGTGGAGGAAGAGGCAGAGTGTCCGTTGACATGGGCGGAGGTGAAGAAGATGCAGGAGAGCGGCTGGGTGTCGTTTGGCGCGCATACGATGCATCATCCTTTGCTGGCGTATCTGGCTGATGCTGAGGAAGTGCGGCGGGAAGTAGAGGACAGTCGCATGTTGTTGGAGCAGCAGTTGGGCCAGCCAGTACGCGCCTTTGCCTATCCGGTCGGCAAGCCCGAACACTTTGGCGAGCAAGGACTTGAGGCGGTCAAGGCCGCCGGCTATACCTGGGCTCTCACTACCATCGAAGAGGCCAATACCCCGCAATGCGATCCATATCTTTTGAGGCGTTATCCTGGGGTCCTTGAAAAGCACCGGCTGGTGATGGCAGCAGAACTGGTCGGTCTATTGGGCATCATTTCTCGCGTAAAGAAAAGATTGAGAAAGCGCTAGAAGTGAATAGTTACTGTGGCAATTGTGTGCCGGGAAAGTACTTTGTGACCGTTTCATGCCGGTCGCCTGTACGGCGAAATGGCTGGTGACACAGAGAGAAGTAGGAAAACAAGTTCATGCGCAAGCAGTTGGGAGTAATCGTTGCTGCGCTCTTATATTTCAGTGGGCTAGCAACACTGACCTGCAGGTGGATACAGCATAGAGGGCCGCGTCTGGTGATCCTCAATTATCACCGGGCAACCGGAGGAGATTTGCGTCGTCACCTGCTCTACTTGCGTCGTCATTATCGCCTGCTGCACGTGGAAGATGCACTGCAAGAGTTGTACGCGCCGCCGGAACCCGGCAAGCGAGTGAAAGATCGACGCATGCCGCTCGTGCTGACGTTTGACGATGGCTATCATGACAACTACACGCACGCCTTCGCGCTGGCACGAGAGTTGCAGGTTCCCATCACCATTTTTCTCATCCCTGGCTACATCGAGAACGGCGATCATTTCTGGTGGTTGGAAGGAAACCGGCTCGTGCGACGGGCGCAGGTGAGTGAGGTAACGATTGAGGGGCAGGTCTATCGCCTGGAACGACCAGAGGAGCAAGACAGACTGGCGCGGGTTATTGATACGCACGCGCGCTACGCGACTTCGGTGGCGGAGCGGGAGGCGTTTCTGGCACGGATGCGGGAGATGCTGCACGTGCCGAATGAAGTGACGGTGGAGGAAGAGGCAGAGTGTCCGTTGACATGGGCGGAGGTGAAGAAGATGCAGGAGAGCGGCTGGGTGTCGTTTGGCGCGCATACGATGCATCATCCTTTGCTGGCGTATCTGGCTGATGCTGAGGAAGTGCGGCGGGAAGTAGAGGACAGTCGCATGTTGTTGGAGCAGCAGTTGGGCCAGCCAGTACGCGCCTTTGCCTATCCGGTCGGCAAGCCCGAACACTTTGGCGAGCAAGGACTTGAGGCGGTCAAGGCCGCCGGCTATACCTGGGCTCTCACTACTATGCAGGGTATGAACATCCCGCAGAGCGATCCCTACCACCTCCGGCGCGTTTCGGGTGATGTAAGCCGCCACTGGCTGGTGATGGCGGTGGAAGCTTCCGGTATATGGCACATTTTCTCACCTTTGTGGAAGAAAAAACCCCTGCTCCCGGCGAGAGGGCCAGTCTTCCTAAACAAACCAGTCGTCCACTTGTCAGAACTGAGGAACAATGATGAAAGACGCGGTACATGATCTTCCCGGCAGCAGTATAGAGATGCGAGTTGCGAACTCTGTTGGGCAACGACAGCCAGAAAATTTCAGGCTGTCGTATGATGTGCTGGTACTCGACGCGATTTTACGACAATCGCTGGTCACGGTCCGTTCGCTAGGGCGCCGGGGATTGCTGGTAGCTGCCGTTGAAGCAACGAACAAACTGGAGGGAGCATCTTCTCTGCCTGCTTTCTCTTCGCGCTGGTGTCAGCGAAAATGTATCGCCCCATCATATGAGCGAAGCACTGAACCTTATCTTACGTATCTGGAGCAGGCGTTGGACCGGACAGGGGCCAGAGTAGTGATCACGTCATCGGATGGCACGCTCGCATTGATACGTCAGCATCGTGAGCAGCTTGAGCGCCGGGCTGCTATCGCGCTGGCAAAAGAATCCGCTCTTGAAGTGGCTATTAACAAAGACCGGACATTAGAGATCGCTGCTCAGTTGGGTGTTGCTGTCCCACGCGGCGTGCAAGTAGCGTCGGTGAGCGATGTACCGGCGGCTCTGCGCGAGATCGGCCTGCCTGCGGTAGTCAAGCCGGTCGAGTCATGGTTATGGAGCGAGCAACAAAGCGGGAGGCTGACCTGCAGGCTCGTGACCACTGCCGATGAAGCGCGGCGCGCGGTGGAAGAGTTGATACGACTGGGCGGCAGCACGATTTTTCAGCAGTTCCTTACGGGCAGTCGTGAAGCGGTCAGTTTGATGTATGCACATGGCGAAATCTATGCGTGCTTCGCTCAGTATGCCAAACGTACTCACCCGCCGCTGGGCGGAACATCGGTGCTGCGCCAGAGTATAGTCCTCCCGCAGGACATTGGCGATCAATCAGAGCATTTAGTTCGTGAAATCGAGCTGGAAGGCTATTCCGAAATAGAGTTTCGACGCGACAGTAAAGGTATTCCCTACCTGATGGAGATCAATCCCCGCCTTTCAGCCTCGATTGAGGTCGCGGTACGTGCTGGCGTCGATTTCCCATATCTTCTGTATCAATGGGCAAATGGAGACCCTATCGATCATGTGCAGGGCTATCGTGTGGGCGGCTGGATGCGCTACCTGGAAGGCGACTTCTTGACGACGTTGCAAACGCTGTCCCAGCGCGGCAGGCCCGGTGTCGCACCGCCCGTTCAAGCGATGGTTGATTTCGTTCTCACCTTCTTGAAGCCGATGGGCTATGACTATTTGGATTGGGGTGACCCGCTGCCAGCCTGCACCGCAATGGCTGGTTTTGTATGTTACTTGGCGAAACGCCTGAGAAGAAGTCTTTCAGAAGGGTAGCCCTGATAGTTCCTGCAAGGATCAGATACAGGGCAAACTGTGCCTATGAATAGATGAGGTAGATTGAAAGATGCGTAAATTCATACTGGTATGCATTGCGGCCTGCTTGTATTATAGTGGGCTGGTGAAGCTGGCCCTGTGGTGGCAACGTCGCTCAGGGCGGATATTGGTGGTTCTCAATTATCATCGGGCGACGGGAGGAGATATACGCCGTCACCTACTCTACCTGAGCCGCCACTATCGCATACTTCAACTTGAAGCAGCTTTGGAAGAACTCTACACGCCGCACAAGGACAAGCAAAAAACCTGGGATCAGCGTATCCCATTGGTACTGACCTTCGACGATGGCTATCACGATAACTATACTCATGTATTCACGCTCGCACGTGAATTGCGGATTCCGATCACGCTGTTTCTTATTCCGGGCTACGTTGAGAGCGGAGATCGCTTCTGGTGGTTGGAGGGGAAGCGTTTTGCACACTCCACGCTATTGAACGAGGCGGTGATAGATGGCCGTATCTATTATCTGGACTTCACAAAGGGGCGTAAAGCTTTGGCGCAAGCAATCGATAATCGCCTGCGCCATGCCCGATCGGTGGAAGAGCGTGAAGCCTTTCTCACATCAGCATGCGAGAAGCTGGCGTTCCCTGATCGCGTCATGGCCGAGGACGACGACGAGCGTCCTTTGACATGGGCCGAGGTACGCGAGATGGAAGAGAGCGGGTGGGTCTCGTTTGGGGCGCATACCATGCACCATCCCATGTTGGCCTACTTGGCTGATCCGCAGGAGTTACGGCGGGAGGTGGAGGAGTGCCGCACGGTGTTGGAACGGCAATTGGGTCACTCTGTGCGTACATTTGCCTATCCAGTTGGGCAGATGAAATATTTAGGAGATACTGTTATTCAGGCAGTACGACAAGCGGGGTATAATTGGGCGTTCACAACGCTCTATGGCTTCAACACGCCAGAAAGCGATCCATACTTGCTTCGACGCATCGAGGTGTCTGTAAGCCAGCACTGGCTGGTAATGGTAGCCGAGGCCGCTGGTCTGTGGTACTTCTTCTCTCGTTTGCGCAAGGTTCCTTTTGTTCACAGGCATTTCACGAAAACGTCCTGGAACTAGCGGCAGGCGAGAGGTAGGTAGTTTCGTTATGTGTACCAGATAGCGCTTTCTCAATACCATCTTAACATCAATTTCAACCAATTTAGCATGGAACAATGGTATCCTTAGTCTAGCGCTAGACGGAGTGTGTTTTTCTGGTCAGCAACAGAATTTTTTCTATTTCTACTGACCGGCGCTATACCTGAACTGATATTGAATACAGGAGTAGAAATTGTGGATACAAATAGCGATGAGTTCATAGGGCGTTCTCACGATATGCAGGCTCAAACCATCCTCACTGCTGAGAGGAAAGAATACAGCAACCCCTCTCCACGCTTGTCAAAGATGGAGCAACAGCAATTGGCGGCATGGAATAACGCGACTCGGCAGGATTATCCGCCAGATGTGTGCGTTCCAGAAATGGTAGCAATGCAAGCTGCTGCCACGCCTGATGCAGTGGCGCTTGTGGTAGGCGATCAGGTTCTCTCCTACAGGGAATTGAATCAGCGTGCGAACCGGCTCGCTCACTACTTGCGGAGCCTCGGCGTGGGGCCTGATGTACTCGTTGCCCTCTGCCTCGAACGTTCAGTGGATATGGTAGTGGGGCTGCTGGGCATTCTCAAAGCGGGCGGAGCCTATGTACCTCTTGATCCCGCTTATCCAGTGGAACGCCTCAATTTTATGCTGGAGGATTCTCGGTCTCGCGTGCTGGTAACTCATCAGTACCTGGCGGAGCGCCTTCCTTCCTCGAAAACCCAGATCATTTGCCTCGATGCTGATGCTTTTACGCTAGCACAGCAAAGTTCAGACGATTTGGTTCCTCTGGCGACTGCAGATAATCTGGCCTACGTCATCTACACATCAGGATCGACTGGTCGGCCTAAAGGCGCTCTCATCACGCATGACGGCCTGCTCAATCTCGTGTTCTGGCACCAGCGCGCTTTTGCCGTGACATCCGCCGACCGGGCGACGCAAGTTGCCAGCCCCGCCTTTGATGCTACCGGTTGGGAACTGTGGCCGTATCTCACCATTGGAGCGAGAGTCTACATGCCTGACGAGGACACGCGCATCACCGCAGCAGCGCTGCGTGACTGGTTGGTAAATAACGGCATCACGATCACATTCCTGCCGACCGCGCTGGCTGAAAATAGTATGGCTCTAAAGTGGCCCTCGACAACCCCGCTGCGTTTCCTATTGACCGGCGCAGACAAGCTCGAACACTATCCATCACCCTCCCTGCCCTTTGCGCTGATCAACAACTACGGACTAACCGAGGCGACGGTTGTAAATACATCCGGACGAATTTTCCCAGCGGAGCATATTGGTACTCCTCCATCGATTGGTCGCCCCATCGCTAACACCCAGCTTTATATCCTGGATGAACAGATGCAGCAAGTTCCTATCGGCGAAACAGGCGAACTCTATATTGGCGGAAGAGGTCTGGGCAGGGGGTATCTCAATCACCCGGAACTCACCGCCGAACGATTCGTCTCCGTTCCGTTCAGTGACGAGCCGGGGGCGCGTCTCTACAAGACGGGCGACCTGGCGTACTTCTTGCCGGACGGTCAGGTCGCGTTTTTGGGACGCGCCGACCACCAGATCAAGATCAGGGGATACCGCATCGAACCCAGCGAAATTGTAGCCGTGCTGAATAGCCACCCGGCCATTCAGACCAGTCTGATCGTCGCTCGTGAGGATACTCCGGGCAATAAACGGCTGGTAGCCTACATCGTGTCGTCTTCTGGGGCGCAGCTTACTTTGAACTCTTTGCAGGAAACGCTGGCAGCGCAACTACCAGAATATATGATCCCGGCGGCTTTCGTGACGTTGGAGGCTCTGCCGCTGACACCCAACGGCAAGGTAGATCGTAACGCCCTACCAGCGCCGGACGCGACCAATATCCTGCGCGACACAGTTACCGTTTCCCCCGGCTCGCCTCTTGAAGAGCGGCTGGCCCGGATCGTTGCTTCCCTCCTGAACGTGGAGATAGTCGGAAGAGACGACAACTTCTTTATGCTCGGTGGGCATTCGCTCCTGGGTACGCAGCTCATTGCCCGGATAAACGAAACATTCGGCATCACTCTTTCCCTGCGCATTCTGTTTCAGGCTCCTACCATCCGGCAGTTGTCGGCTGAGATCGAACGATTGATTCTGGCAAAACTGGAGATGATGAGCGACGACGAAGCTCAGCGCCTGTTGGAACAGGTTCAGATGGCGTAGGATCACAGAACGCTTCGCTATGCATTTGGAGGAACAAGCATGACTCTTTCTACAGGTACATCACAATCGTCAGGTCGGACAGAACCGCCGTTGAGTCTCTATCACCTGTTGGATCCAGAGATACTCGCCAATCCTTATCCTTTGTATCACCGGCTGCGCAGCGAGGACCCGGTTCACTGGGATCCCTTCCTCCATGCGTGGGTGGTGACCCGCTACGCGGACGTGATCACCGTGTTTCAACGCTTCTCAGCGAACCGCACGCCGACCCCCGAACAGCTCGCTGCCCTGGGATTAGAATCATTGACGCCTCTGGCGCGAGTCATGGTGCTACAGATGCTGTTTCTGGACCCGCCTGCTCATGGGCGTGTACGCGGTCTGGCCTCTAAAGCCTTCACTCCTCGCAGAGTGGAGGTTTTGCGCTCACACATCCAGGACATCACCAATAGTCTGCTGGATACGGTGCAGTTGCAAGGACATATGAACGTCATGAGCGATCTGGCAATACCCCTGCCCGCCATCGTCACTGCCGAGATGTTAGGAGTTTCTACCTCCGATTGGAAGCAGTTGACCAAATGGTCAGCCGACTTCGCCGGGGTGCTGGGCAATTTCCAGCATAATCCCGAGGGCGCAGCACAGGTCATTAAGAGTTTGGAAGAGATGATCGTCTATTTCCGTACCGCCATCAAGGAGCAGGAGCAGCATCCCCGCGATGGCCTCATCAATGCTCTGGTCACCGCTGAAATAGACGGAGACCGGCTGACCGAGGACGAGGTCATCGCCAATACCATCGTTACGATGGTCGGCGGTCAGGAGACGACGACCAATCTGATCGGCAATGGCATCCTCGCCCTATTGCGCCATCCGGATCAACTCGAAAAACTCAAGGCAGATCTCACGCTGATCCCCCCAGCGGTTGAGGAGTTGCTGCGCTACGAAAGTCCCAGCCAGCACACGGCTCGCCTGGCGCCAGAAGACACTACGCTTGGCGGGAAAGTGATTCGCAAGCGCCAGGCGGTTATGGCTGTGATGGGCGCCGCGAACCGTGATCCCGAACGCTTCCCAGACCCGGATCGTCTCGACATCACGCGCGAGGACAACCGGCATGTCGCGTTCGCCTGGGCCAGTCACTTCTGTTTCGGCGCGCCGTTAGCGCGCATTGAAGGGCAAATTGCCTTCAAGACCATGCTGCAGCGTATGCCCAACCTCAGTCTCGATCCAGGCCCAATCACATGGCGAGAAAATCTGGGCCTACGCGGCCTGACAGACCTCCATGTCTCGTTTTAACTAACATTTCTCGAAGCGACCGCTGCTGAGACGGAGGTCGCATTGGAGGCTACGATCTATAAATACTCTTACTGATGTACATAGAAGAAATGTGATACCAACTATGCCGGAACTCTCAGAAGCCAAGCGTGCGTTGCTCGAAAAGTATTTGCGCGGGGAATTCACGCAGACTCCACCTGTTGCAGATGCTCCTCTACCGGAAGCGGAGGCAGTGAAGGCGGAAGAGATTGGTCCTCGTGTCGTGCCAATTCAGGCAAGCGGATCGAAACGTCCGTTCTTTTTTTTGCACGGACAGTGGGAAAGCATGGCTTTCTATTGCTTCCCGTTATCTCAGGGATTAGGAGCAGATCAGCCATTCTACGCGGTAGAGCCATATACATTTCAGAATATGCCTGTGCCACCATCACTCGAGGAGATCGCGGCAGTACACATCAAAGCGATTCGGGAGGTCCAGCCGCGAGGGCCGTACCTTCTTGGCGGCTGGTGCAATGGCGCTCTCATGGCCTATGAAATAGCTCGCCAGCTTCACGAACAAGACCAGAAAGCGGATTTGCTGGTATTGATGAATTCAATGGCTCTCGTCTATCCCTTCCGCTACAGGATCGTGCGCAAGTCGCTTGTTTTCCTCGGCAAGCTGCTGCATATCGGTGAAGCGAAACAAATCGACTGGTATGTGCGTTTGCGGCGCACCCGTCTCTATCTCTTGCACGTGAAAGATTTTCTACGCATCCGTGTAAGAGGGTTGCAGGCGTCATTGCATCTGGGAAGCGCTGGACAAATCGCGCGTTGGAGCAATCGGCAGGCCGCGTTTCCCCGGTTCCGTTCGTCTATTCTCGCATCGGACGCCCTCCGGGAGGACTATGAAAGCGTATTTACCTGGTTGACGTTAGGATATCACCCGCCTAAACCGTATCCTGGAAAGATCATGTTCTTCTGGTCGAGTGCGGACTGGTCTACGAAAGAGCCGTTCCATATCGGGTGGCGTAAAGTGGAGGAAACGCAGGAGGTAGAGAATCATGTCTTTCCCGGCAAGCATATGGATCTCGTCACTGATCAGCTGCCTGTGTTGGTTGAAAGCCTGCGCGCCTGCCTGGATAAAGCCCAGAAGATTTCTTAGGGGCCGAGGGATCGAACCCCATACGCATCAAGTTAAACGTTCGATGTGAAATAGAAAGGAGTTAAAAAGCAAGGTATCCACCTCGTATAGTCAGCTTCATCAACCCAGTTCCAAAAAAGGAGCTAACTGACGATCGATGTGGACACCTTCTTGACTAAGTACATTTAAGCAACTTTCGCGGCAAGTGAACCAATGCCCGCACTACATCCTGTCGGCCAGCCGCTCACGACCCATATGTGGCCGATAAAGGCTTTGCTGGAATTCGACCACGTCAACGTTGGCAAGAGGAATACCAGGCCGAGGTAGTCAGCCCGCCTCATCAAACCAGCAAGTGTGAACACTGACCCAAGGCGTTGCGCCGCTGGTTGGCTCATCTTCGCCAAATCATCGAAACCGTCAATGACAGGCTGCTCAACACCTTGCGTCTGGCTCGTGAGCGCTCTCATGACCTGGCAGGATTTCAAGCTTGTCTGGCCACTAAAGCCGGTTTGCATAATTTTTGTTTCTGGTTCAACCAGCATCTTGGCAGACCTCCTTTGGCCTTCTTACTTGAGTGGTAACTTGCTTTTCTCAATTCACATCAAGTGTTTGAGAAAACAGCTATCCGACAGTCGCTCTCCACTGCTCCTGGTTGTCCAGCACAACCTGGGCATCCGCGAGGATACGCACAACCTCTAATCCGACGCCACCGTGAGCGCGCGGCTGCTCTCCTGTCCCGATCGCGCGAGCGAAATCTTCACATTCCAATCGCAACGGTTCGGCCCAGTCGATATAGGGAATTGTAACCTCGCCAAAGCGGTACGAAACGACAGGATCGGCGTGAACATCGGCACCCTTATTGTAAATTTTGAGCATCTCCGCCTGGTTGGTGTCATCATAAACGGCCATCCGGGCATCGCCGATGACGGTCACGCGGCGAATTTTGCTGGGATGCAGCCAGCTCACATGAATATGCGCCGTCATGCCATCGTCGAATCCCAGGTCGAGATGAGCAATATCATGAATGTGCGACTGGAGATGGGCGTGAGCCTGAACTTTAACGTGCGAAGGTTTCTTGCCAAGCACATACAGCAGAATGGAGATGTCATGGGGCGCGAGATCCCAGATGACATTGATATCGCTGCGAAATAATCCTAAGTTCAGACGCTCGGCCTCGATGCAGTAAATCTTCCCCAGTGCGCCGCTTTGAACGAGCTTACGCAGTTCGTTGACGGCGGGATTATATTCAAATGTGTGTCCCACCATCAGAATACGCTGCTGCTCCTGAGCCAATGCAACCAGTTCTTCAGCTTCCAGGACATCGGCAGTCAGCGGCTTTTCCACGAGAACATGCTTACCAGCAAGCAGCGCCTCTTTTGCCAGCCGGTAGTGCGTGCGGACTGGCGTCGCAATGACGACACCATCAACATCCGCGTGGAACACCTCGCTTGCCTGCGTCGTTGTCTTTACCCACGGCTGGCTGGCACGCAAAGATGCCAGGCGGCGCTCATCCATTTCGGCAACCATCGCCAGATTGCCGTTTGGCAATGTGTCGAGGTTGCGTGCAATCTTCGGCCCCCAATATCCCCAACCGATAACGCCAAAGCGCAGAGTTTTCAGGTTCATATTTTACCCAATTTTCCTTTGTTATCCACCTAACCCCTCGTGTGTCGTACCGTATCCGGCACAACTCTTCCCAATACATACGCACAATAACTTATGCTCATGTTTATCGTATGCAGGCAGATGGTAAATATCAGTTGCCATGTACCCGGCCCGGTGGAAAAGAGACAACCGGAGGAAAGCAAACATGACAATTGAAACCAATTCTTTCCACCAGCCAGACTGTTGTACATATTATCCACAGATCACTTATAGATAATTACATCCTCTTTTCCCTCAGCTTTTCACCACTTCTACATGGTATTGCTCACCTCTTATACACCGCCATTGATTATCCTAATGCTGTGGGGGGAGATCGCATGAGTATCCCCGTTCCCAAAAACGGATGGAGGATCACCAATGGTTGTTGAATCGGCACCAATTCAAGTCATAAGCATTCAGGCAGGATACTCTCGTATTAAGCGCGTCCTCGATGTTACCTTTACCCTATTGCTTTCACCTTTATTGCTACTCGTAGGATTGATCGTAGCAGTGCTGCTTCGCCTGGATTCAGAAGGGCCGATTTTTTTTCGCCAGAAGCGCATTGGGCAAAATGGGGAAGAATTTGAGATGCTAAAATTCCGCTCAATGTATGTTGATTGCGATGATTCGCTGCATCGTCAGGCTATTGAGCAATACATGAGCGGTGAGATCATAAATGGCGATGATGATGAACATCCTTATAAGCAAGGGAACGATCCGCGCATCACCAGAGTTGGGAGAATCCTGCGCAAGACGAGTCTCGACGAACTACCTCAATTCTGGAATGTATGGCGGGGGCAAATGTCTCTGGTAGGCCCGCGGCCACCACTGCCTTACGAGGCTGAGTTGTACAACGCACGCGACTGGCTGCGGCTTTCCGGAAAGCCGGGATTGACCGGTCCCTGGCAGGTGTATGGGCGAAGCAAAGTCCCGTTTCAGGAAATGGTGGAGATGGATATTAGCTATCTCCAGAATCAATCGCTGTGGCAAGATTGTAAATTTATTGTCCTGACGATACCGGTCATGGTATTTGCGCGCGGCGGCATTTAGCCTTTCGGCTGTTTTTGCTATTAATGGCTAAGCCGGTCTCGATATGACAGCAGCGCCCCCACTATGTGAATGGGCGCTAGCTCTTTTTGGAAAAGCCTCCACCCGCCTCTTCTTCGAGCATGTTGCCAGCGTTCAACGCGGCGCAGCAGCAGGTCCATTCTCTCCATCCGGACGCAGACCGGGAAAATTACATAGCCGGTCAATTGAGAGAGCATCTCGACCAGGTCGGGGTGATAAGGATGAGTAACAGCCACCGTTAGGATCCCGCGCCCTGTTCCGATGACCGCACAACGATACTGCTTCATCACTCCGAGTGGCAACATGCTGCGATAGCGCACGGGGATGCGTCGAATATCGTGAAGCTGAGGGATAGGCTCACCTGCTCCACGCAGCGCTACTTCTTGCACTTTCTCTCGTGCGAAGAAAGCCGTTGTATTTTCAGCATTGAAAATGGACATTCCTCTGCTACACAATCTTGAAATGAAGCTATATTTCGCTTTTGTCAGGAGGTTGATGCTAAATTGCACCTGAGGAAATGATAAAAAACGGAAGTGTAGATGCGATGTTCAAAGGTGAGCAGATAAGGTGTCAGGAGCAAGCAGGGGGATAAAGACTTCATCACTTTGCAACAAATGAGAACACTGAAGAGACTTCGTCGGCTCTCCAATGTTCTTCTTTGCTAGGCGGTTAAGAGCAGACCTATGCCGATACCCAACAACCCACCGATGAAAACCTGGAAGGGGGTATGACCAATCAATTCGCGCAGGCGCTTTTCGGCAAAAGGTTTGCCTTGAAACGCCTCGTCGATCATTTGATTGAGGATACGCGCTTGAATGCTCACAGCGCGGCGCACGCCAGCCGCGTCGTACATGACAATAGCAGCGAGGATAAAAGCAATGGCAAATGTGGCAGATCCCAGGCCATCTACTCGCCCCGTGGCCGTAGCCAGGCTCGTAACTAATGCGGAGTGCGAACTGGGCATTCCTCCCGATGAGACAAGGCGATTGAGTACAAGTTTTCGCTCCCGGATCAACTCGTACAAGGTTTTGCTTACCTGCGCGATAGCCCAGGCAAGAAATGCTGAAATCAAGATGTGGTTAGCAAACAATGTACTCATCGCTTCTACTAATCTGGTTCCTAAGAGACCACGATAAAAAAGACCACGATAAAGACTACGATAGCTCAAACGGCTGAAGAACAATATCACCATGCTCATCCATTCCGAGTTTCTGCATGCGTAGCTCTGCCTTTTGCAGTATGGTATTGCAATACTGCGCCAACTTTATGCCCTCTTCATAGCAGCGAAGAGCCTGCTCAAGTGGCATTTGTCCGTCACGTAGCGCCGCGACAGTCTCTTCAAGTTTTGCGAATGCTTCTTCATACGATAACGTATCTGTATTCATCTGGCAACCTCTTCCTATGCATGGACGGGAATTCTCTAGACGCAACAAATTGCGTCCCTATGCATTTATTCTTGTTAGGGCGCAATTTGTCGCGCCCCTACGGTAACTGGGAATGTTCCATCAGATATCTGGATGGTCAATACCTCGTTGGCTGAAACCTGTTGCACGCTCGTTACCAGGCTGCCGTCGCTCTCGCGGCGCACAATGGCGTAGCCACGCGCAATAGTCCGCATGGGGCTGAGCGTCTCCAGGCGCATCTCCAGACTGCTGAGGCGTTCCTGGCGAAGCGCGAGGATGTATTTGAAGCGATCCTGCAACAGCGCGACTTCATCGTCCAGGCTCTGATGCCGCGCATCAAGCAAGCTTTGCGGGTGAGCGCGCCACAATTCGCGCTCAGCGTGCTGTAATGTTTCAGCCAGGTCATCGAGACAGGCTTGCATCGTCATCACTAACATGCGCTGTTTGTCCAGGATATGCAGGCGGAAATCGGCGATGTTGGGTACAGCCGCCGTTGCCGCCGCCGTAGGAGTCGAGGCCCGCTGATCGGCGACAAAGTCGGCGATGGTGAAATCCGTCTCGTGACCAACGCCGCTAATGACGGGAATGCGGGAACCAGCAATGGCCCGCGCCACGACTTCTTCGTTAAAGGCCCATAGTTCCTCAATGGAGCCGCCGCCGCGTCCAACAATGATCACGTCCGCTTCACCATGCTGGTTGAGCAGATCAATGGCAGCGGCAATCGCGGCAGGGGCTTCCGCGCCCTGCACCGGCGTAGGTGAGAAGAAGACAGCCGCCAGCGGATAACGAGTGCGCAATACCCGCACCATATCGCGCAAGGCGGCAGCTTCGGGCGAGGTGACGATGCCAATAGCTTTCAGCTGCGATGGCGGTGGGCGTTTGCGCTCAGCATCAAAAAGCCCCTCAGCCTCTAAGCGGGCCTTGAGTTGCGCGAAGCGCAGAAATAATGCGCCCTCGCCGGCCAGCTCGACGTGGTCAACATAGAGTTGCAGCTTGCCATCACGCCCAAAGAAGGAAATATTGCCGCTCACAACAACTGCCATACCATCGCGCAGTTCGGGCGCGGCGGAATGCTGGCGCGCGCCCTTGAAGAAGACACAGGAAAGCTGGGCCTGTGCATCTTTCAGTGTGAAATAACAATGGCCGGAGGGATAGGCTCTGCAGCCGGAGATTTCCCCGCTGATTCGCGCATCTTGCAAGAGCTCGTCTGTGTCAAGCGCTTCTTTGAGATAACGAGCGATCTCTGTTACGCTGAACACCGGCGGCCCATCAGGAAATAACTTCATGCTTCCTCTTCGTCTCCGGCGGGTTCAACAGCAAGAAGATGCTGCCCGTACTCCACCGGCTGCCCTTCCTGTACGAGTATCTCCACCACTTTTCCGGCAACGGGCGACTCAACCTCGTTGATGATGTTCAACGACTCGATGGTGGCGATCAGTTGCCCTACTTTCACATGATCGCCAACCGCAACAAGAGTCCCACCCCTGGGTTTAGCCCAGCGATGAAAGATGCCTACCAGGTGTGCGGAAACGAACTGGCGCGTCTCCTCCGGCGCAGCCACGGCGGACTCCTCGCTCTCCTGCGCGGGCGATATCACCGAAAGTGCCGCCGTCGTCCCGTTTGTCGCCGTAATTTTCCGCAGCACGAGGCGCGTTCCTTCTGCAGGCTGCTTTAGTTCCAACTCGGCAACATCGCTCTGGTCAAGCAGATGCACGAGATGTTGCAACTGATTGAGGCTGGTAAGGCCGTTCGCCGCGTTTGCAGCCCGGTCATGCCGCGCGCCAGGGCGATGCTCTTCTTGCGTGGGTTTGCTTCCATCCATGCCGTCTTCTCCTACGCGCTGAAATCAGACACGTTCTACATACGCGCCGCTAGTCGTGTTAACGCGGATCGAATCGCCGGTCGTGATAAATAACGGCACTTGCACTACCAGGCCCGTCTCGGTAGTTGCGGGCTTGGAGCCACCGGTGGCTGTATCACCCCTGAATCCGGGTTCGGCATAGGTGACGCGCAGCACCACTTTTTCAGGCGGATCTATCGATAACGGCTCGCCATCCAGGATGACGATATCCATCTCCAGATTATCAACCAGGTAGCTTTTGGCATTCCCCAATTGTCCCTCGGAAAGGACAATATCATCAAAGGTCGACGTATCCATAAAATGATAGAGGTTGCCATCCTGATACTGGTAGGTGGCAGAGATACGATCAAGATCGACGGGCTTAAACTTGTCGCCCGCGTCGCAGGTACGATCGACAATGGACCCGGTACGCAGATTGCGCAGCTTCATGCGTACAATCGCGCCACCGCGCCCGATCTTGACATGTTGCCAGTCAATGAGCAGGCAGGGCTGGCCCTCGAATTCGAGGGCGACACCCCGCTTGAGGTCTCCGGTTGATATCATACAAAACGCCTCCTTATGGGCAAGGCACGAGCGCGCTGGAACGCGCCCCTACCGTGGTAATACGAGTTCGGTGGGGGACTGCGTCAGAACCTCGCATCCGTTTTCCGTGATCAAAACACAATCCTCGACACGGGTTCCCGTCCAGTCAGGAATATACACGCCCGGTTCGACAGTCACGACCGCCCCTACCGGCAGCAAGGAATCATCAGGGGTACGCGGAGAAAGCCCTGGCCCTTCGTGTACCTCCAAACCGACGCCGTGTCCGGTGCTGTGGATATAGTACTGCGCCAGACCGGCTTCAGCCAGGACGTCGCGAGCCAGCGCGTCGGCGGCTTTACCCTGAATGCCGCCGTGCAAACCTGCTTCGCAGGTTTTCATAGCTTTGAGAACAGCATCATACACCTCGCGCATACGGGTCTCTGCAGGCTCACCGAGGCAGATAGTGCGCGTCATATCGGCGCAGTAGCCCTTGTAGCGAGCGCCCATGTCAATGGTGATCAGTTCGCCGCGCTGGATACGACGCGGGCCGGGAACGGCGTGAGGCATTGTGCCATTCGGGCCGGAGGCGACAATCGGCTCAAACGAGGGGCCATCGGCGTCCAATTCGATCATAGAGCGCAAAATTTCCCACTGCACCTGTTTTTCGGTCATGCCCGGCTCAATCCAATGGCAAATGTGGGCAAACGTCTCGTCGGTGATGGCGATAGCCTTCCTCAGCAATTCGAGTTCGCGCGGCTGCTTGACCTTGCGCAATTCATCAACATAACTTTTTTCAAACAAGTGCAGCGTAAAGACGTTCTCACCGGCAGCGCGCAATTTATCGTACCCGGCCACCGTGACGAACTCGGCCTCGAAACCAATCTTCTGCCAGCCATGTTCTTGCGCCAGCGCCACAATGATTGGAGCATACTCACGGCTCTGCGGCGGCGGAACAACGACCTCCCAGCCCACTGCTTCCACCTCAGCCACTTCCTTGTAGAGGTTATTCGTCAGCAGGACCTGTTGCTGCTGGCCGATAAAGGCAGTACCCGATCCCTCGACATCATCATTGAGCCAGCCGGTCAAATAGGAACGATTCTGCGGCTGCGATACCATGTAGACGTCTATACCTTGTTCGGCAATCCAGGCGCGAAGTTGATTGAGGAAGTCTTGCATTATCGATGTCCTTCTTCATGTTATTCTTCATGATCTTTACGATCTTCATGATCTTCGCGGGCCAAAGCAACTAACGCTTCTAAGGCCAGCAGGTAGCCACGCCAGCCCAGCCCGACAATATGCCCCCGGCAGACGGCAGCGATCACGGAATGATGGCGGAACGGCTCCCGCGCATAAATATTACTGAGATGCACTTCTATGACCGGGACTTGGAGCGCAGCGAGCGCATCACGCAATGCCAGAGAGTAATGCGTCAAAGCGCCAGCGTTGATGATCAACCCGTCTGCATGTGCGCCATGCTGCTGAATGTAGTCAATCAGAGCGCCCTCGTGATTGGACTGAAAGCATTGGACGGCAGCCTCCAGTTCCGCGCCGCGCTTTTGTAGCATGGCGCAGATTTGCGGCAATGTCATCGAGCCATAGATGGCTGGTTCGCGGCTGCCCAACGTGTTCAGATTGGGACCATTCAGCACATGGATGTTCAGTACGGCGTTTGTATCGCTCATTCTTTGTCAAAAAACGTTGTGATCACGCTCTCCACCAGGTCAGCGGGCATGGGCGTGACTTCCGCTTTGCCGATACGGCGCGGCATCACCCAATGCACCTGCCTATTGCTCACTTTCTTATCATATTGCATTGCCGCCAGGATATCCGCGGCCCGCGCCGACCCATCATACGTGATGGGTAAGCCTAGCGCCTTGAGCAGATTGTTCTGGCGCGCCATGCTCGCTTTAGAAAACATACCCGCCTCTTGAGCAATGGCAGCCGCAACGACCATCCCCAGCGAAACGGCCTCGCCATGCAACAGCGCGCCGTAGCCGGAGACGCGCTCCAGGGCGTGACCAACGGTATGACCGTAGTTGAGAAGAGCGCGCAGTCCTTGCTCGCGTTCATCTTGCTCGATCAGCGAAAGTTTTAGCTCGATACAGCGCCCGATAATCTGACAAAGCTGCAGCGCGACGGGATGGGCGAAACTGCACAACATATCCGCGTCGGCCTCAAGCCGGGCAAACAATTTGGCATCGAGTATCATACCATACTTTACCACTTCTGCCCATCCCTCTGTGCGCTCGCGCGCGGGAAGAGTGAGCAGAGTCGCGGGATCGACGAGGACGAGACGCGGGTGATAAAACGCGCCGATCAAGTTCTTGCCCTGAGCATGATTGATGCCCGTTTTCGCACCGATAGCGGAATCAACCTGCGCTAACAACGACGTGGGAACCTGCACCAGCGGCACACCGCGCAGATATGTCGCGGCAGCATAGCCAGCCAGGTCGCCGACGACGCCGCCGCCGAGTGCGATGATTGCTTCGCCGCGTTCGGCGTGCTGCTCGACAAGCCAATCATAGATGGCGTTCAATTGCTGCTGGGATTTGCTGGCCTCCCCGGCAGGAACGGTAAGCAGTTCCGGCTTGAAACCAGCAGCCATGAGCTTGCCAATGAGCGCCGGGGCATAAAGCGAGCCGACATGTTGGTCGGTGATCAGGAAGACGCGCGGCGGTAGGCCAATCATCCTGAGATTCGCGTCCAACCTGCCCAGGCCGCCCCAGTCAATCACCACGTTATACCCGCCGCCCACCTGAACGCGCTTCACATAGAGCAGGTGAGGATCGTTGGCGATCTCTCCGGCGCTAATGACCGTCGCAATGATCTCTTGCGCCACCTGCTCGACGCTTTTGTCATCGGTGACAAAGGTGACATGCGCATCTTCATACAACTGAGCGCGAGCATCAAGCAGGCTGTGCAGCGCAGCCAGGGGATCAGGGCCAGCCAGCAGCGGTCGAATTGTGGGGGTAGCTCCAAGCGCCTCCGCGCGCTGCGCATCCAGCCGCTCCAGGGCGGTCTCTGGCTGCACGGCCAGGTAAATGTACGTACCAGCAGCACGCAGCAGGACGCGATTTTCCTGCCGCGTGACGATCCCGCCGCCCGTGGCGATCACCGCGGATTGATAACGCCGCACCGCCTCGGCCAGGGCACGGCTTTCACATTCACGGAAATACGCTTCGCCCTCGCGCGAAAAAATGGCCTGAATCGATTGACTGCATCGCTCTTCAACCAGCGCATCGATATCAAGGAACGGCTTGTCCAGGCGCTCCGCGAGCAGGCGACCAACCGTGCTTTTGCCGCTGCCTGACAAGCCGACGAGAAAAAGATGTTGGGTCGCGGTCATGCTTTCAGCTTTCCCCTGTTCTGACGAAATTCTGGACACTCAATAGAGCTCCTGGCTGCTAATAGGGGTATTGAGCGTGGTCAGCAGGCTAAATGAAGAGGCATCGACCGACAGCAGCGCTTCGGTTGGGGCTGTGCCATTGCCTACGAATCCCTGCGAGCGGTTATCTACCTTCTGGTACCGGATACCAAAAGTGAAAACATATTGGTATATCTGCCCATCCCGGCGGTTCAGCACCAGAATATCATCTCCAGTCGTGCAAGTGTGCAAGGCCATGCAGCGCGAGCGATCAAGGAAATCACCGATCAAGATCTGCCACCGCTTATCCCAACTGGACACGGTGATTTGATGTGTCACCGTCAGCTTCTTGTCGAACTCCAAAAATGTGCTTTGTTTCGCGGAAGGATCGTAGAGCATGATGCTGAGCGTTGGCGCGCCAAAGTGGCCGACGTAGAGGACCGCGTTGGTACCCGTCCTCCAATTTGAGTAGCTCTTCCAGCTGGAGACAGCGAGTTTGCTGCTGAGAACATCAATCTGCGCATCTCCCGTAGTCGGATTATACAGCAGCAGTTGAGAGCGGCCAGCGCCCATGAAGTCGCCGCTGTAGACCTGCCAGTTGGGATCGATAGCGTGAATGGGCTGGTAGTCGGCAACGTGTAAATTGGCATCGAAGCCGAGCAGGCGCGCCTCGCCGAGCGTGCGGTCATAGAGGAACAGAGCATCATGGGTAGCGCTCAGAAAACTCCCAACATAGACTTCCCACGAGTTGTCAATCAGGGTATATTGCTGCCTGTGCAAGATGTGAAAGTGCGAATCGAAGTTCAGAATCATAACATTCGGTGCCAGCGCCGAAGGAATGGAGCCGCTCAACATGCTGCTCAAATCATTATCGATGGGTAGTCCTTGATTGAGCCTGACTGCGGGCAACAATGACGTGGCGAGCGCTTGCTTTTGATTGGCTGCCGCCCTCAGGCTTGATAGATTGGCGGGCGTGGGTGACGGTGTCGCGGTCGGACTTGGCGTCGGAGTAGGTGACGGCGTCGCGGTCGGACTTGGCGTCGGTGTGGGT